>Ga0302177_10001514_pt1 | contig 16636 bp, 17 predicted proteins | sample I_Palsa_E1_2_FD_198780 | JGI IMG/M metagenome (GOLD analysis project Ga0302177, IMG submission 198780) | Peat permafrost microbial communities from Stordalen Mire near Abisko, Sweden - I_Palsa_E1_2 | ecosystem: Environmental > Terrestrial > Soil > Palsa > Peat permafrost | place: Sweden... | reverse complement strand
GCAGATCCTGGCTCTGCTGCTGCCGGCCGCTGCGTTCATGGGCATCGCGCTGACGATTCGCGACCTGGTCGGCGAGCGTGCCATTTTCCAGCGCGAGCAGGCGGTCGGCTTGTCGACCACCGCGTACCTGCTGGCCAAGACGCTGGTGTTCTGTGGATTCGCCATTCTGCAGGCGGCGATCGTGACCACGATCGTGGTGGCCGGCAAAGGCGCGCCGAGCCGCGGAGCGGTGCTGCTGGGCCACTCGACGGTGGCCGCCACCGTTGAGCTGTTCATCACCGTCGCCGCGACCTGCGTCGCCTCGGCCGTTCTGGGCCTGGCCATCTCGTCGCTGGTCCGGTCCAGCGAGCAGATCATGCCGTTGTTCGTGGTGGCAGTGATGGCCCAGCTGGTGCTGTGCGGCGGGATGGTTCCGGTGACCGGCCGACTTGGTCTGGACCAGTTGTCGTGGCTGATGCCCGCGCGCTGGGGGTATGCGGCGGCGTCGTCGACTGTCGACGTCCGGCATCTGGTGCCACCCACGCTGCTCCCCCAGGACCAGTTCTGGCAGCACACCCGGCATTTCTGGCTACTCGACATGGGCATGCTCGCCGGGCTGACGTTGTTGTACACCTGCTTTGTCCGCTGGAAGATCCGGCTCCGCCGCTGATACGAGGTACGCCATTCACGCCCCCAAGCACGAGACGTTCGACCTGCGCGCCCGCACCAATACCGATCCCAAGGGCATCGTGCGGGCCGTGGATGACTATGCCGTGCGGCCGTGGGGTCTCTACCTGGCCCGCCCCACGCCCGGCCGCGCGCAGTTCCGCTACCTCGAATCCTGGCTGCTGCCAGCACTGGGGTTGCGGGCGACGATCTTCCACTTCAACCCCGGCCACGAACGCGACCAGGACTATTACCTCGACGTCGGCGAATACACACCCGGTCCGGATGTGTGGAGTTCCGAGGATCACTACCTCGACCTCGTGGTCCGTACCGGCCGGGATGTGACCTTAGCCGACACCGACGAACTGTTGGACGCTATGCGGCACGGCCTGCTGGCTCCGGAGGTCGCCGAGAAGGCCGTGCACCGCGCCGTGCACGCGGTCGACGGCCTTGCCCGCAACGGCTATGACCTCGATGCCTGGCTCGCCAGCGAAGGCATGCGACTCGCGTGGCGCTGAATGGCGAATTCTGTCGTCGTACAGCTAGTTAGACGGCAAGCAAGCGGTCGAAGAATTCCCGGTAGTGCATCAGCGCCATCCGCAGATCTTCAGTGGAGGCCTCCTGTCCTCGAGACCACTGTTCTTCCAGACGGGACCGTGCCTGAGCGAATCCAGCCGTGAGCTGTTCGACCAAATCGGAAACCAGATGATCTGCCTTCTGGACGCACTCCTTGGGATCGTCCACGAAAGCAGCCTGAACGCCGGCCCACCGCGCACGCAGGTCCGAAACGTCGTCGCCGGCGAAAAGCATTTCTGCGGTTGACGATTCGTGGTCCACCTTAGGCGGCTCCGCCTCGACGGCATCGGCAACGGGTTCCGGCTCGCGTACCGCCTCCGCCCCGATGTCATCGGTAGCGGGTTCCGGCTCGTGCACCGCGTCCGCCGTGTTCTCGTCGTCGATACGCGGTTCTGCTGTGACGGGTTGCTCTTCATGAATGGTCATGCGCTTGCCTCCTGTGATGCTTCGTTGTCGGTCGGGGTTTCGAGCAACTTCTCGAACAGCGCCCGGTAATGCACGAACGCCTCTCGCTGTTGCTCGGTGTCGGCATGCTGCTCCGTGACGTGGATACCGTGAGCCGCCCGGTAGTTGTCTACGATCTGTGGGTGGTCGACGGAGATATCCGCGGCCCGCCGGTCGAATTCGTCGACGGGGTAACCCCGTTGGCGCATCACCTCAGTGACCAAACGGTCGGCGACGCCTACGGCGGTCGCGGGGTTGTCCACGAATCCGGCCTGCACCTCTTGCCAGCGGGCGGAGAATTCCGAGTGCGCCGAAGGCGAGAGAGGAACGATGTCGAGCTTGTCACGCTTGCGTTGCCGCGTCGTGAGTTCGCGCACCGCACCTTTCTCACTACCGGTCTCGTCTACCACCCGCTCGTACTCGGTGCCGTAGTGCTGTTTGAGCCGCTTCGTTTTTGAGCGAAAGCTGATCATGCTTATGACGACTGCCACGGCGACCACCACAACGACAGCGACGGCCGCGATCAAGATCCATTCCCAGATGGGCATCGCAGGCTCCTTTCTGACATACGTTTAATAACCCGTTCAGTGAAGGGGCAAACGTGAATTTGTGACGTACGGCATACGTAGCGGTGCTCAGGCTGGACCTGAACGTCGGACGCTCAGAAATAGTGGCGCCGGCCGCCGATTGCGCGTCCGGTGGTGCCCAAGATGGCCAGGATCGCGCCGACGACGAGTGCGACGATGCCCAGAGTCCACAGGATGGAGATCTTGAGTAGAAATCCCGCGATCAGCAGGACGATGCCGAGAATGATCATGATTGAGCCCTTTCCTCAGATGACGGGTGACCGATGTTCGGGTCGGCCGGCCTGCTACAAGTCGACCACTCCTGCGGGGGTACAACTACACCCCTAAGGAGGTAATGTCCCCGGCATGCCACACTCACCTCGCGCGCCGATCACCGTTGCGCTGGTCGACGACTACGACGTCGTCGTCAAGGGTGTGGCCAACATGTTGGAGCCGTATCGGGACCGCATCGTCGTCGCGGAACTCGATTCCAGCGTGTCCGTCAAAGACGATGTCGACATCGTCTTGTACGACTCATTCGCTCAACCCGAGTCCGATCACGAAGAGATCGGGCATCTTGTCGCCAACCCCCGCGCGCATCGAGTTGTGGTGTACACCTGGAACTTTCACCCCGACCTTGTCCAGAGCGCACGGCAACATGGCGCCGAGGGGTATCTGTCAAAGACGTTGCCCGCGCGAGAGCTGGTGGCGGCCTTGGAGGCCGTGCACTCCGGCCAAGTGGTTGTCAGTGATGTGGCGACGCGCGCACGCAGCGCGCCCGGGCTGGATTGGCCCGGACGCGGCGAAGGGCTCAGCGAACGCGAGGCGGAGATTCTGGCGTTGATCACCCAGGGCATGAGCAACGCCGACGTCGCGCGGCTGACCTACCTGAGCCCGAACACAGTGAAGTCGTACATCCGCACCATTTATAGGAAGCTCTGCGTGAGCAGTCGCACCCAGGCCGTCTTATGGGGTGTCAAGCACGGGTTCACGCCCGACCACCACCGCATCGAGCATTGGCGCGTCGGACCTTAGCGGCGGTCACAGCCAATCGGCAGTTTCTCGACCGAGGGCGGGCAGGTACCTACCCATCATGGGTTTGAGCGATTCCCGGCGACAGCGGCGGTCTGGGCGAAGTCCCGAGCAGCCGCGACGCCGAAGAAGGGGCGATAGCGGGCCACAATTCGTGATCCAGCACCATGCGGCGCGCAGCGACCACTACGACTTTCGGCTGGAGATCGACGGCGTCCTGGTGTCGTGGGCGATCCCTCGCGGCGCCTCGGTCAACCCGCAGGACCGGCGGATGGCCCGTCGCACTAAGGACCACCCGATTGACGACGTGGAGTTCGAGGACACCATCCCCGACGGTGCCGACAATGTCACCGTCTGGGACGAGGGCACGTACGCCAACAAGACCGATCAGGAGATGACCACCTGCCTTGGCCGCGGCCACCTGTCCATTCGCCTGAACGGCGAGAAGCTGCACGGCGGGTTTGCCTTGACCCGGGTCCGCGAGGGCGAGGAGGAGACCTGGTTGCTGATCAAACGCCACGACGACGACGCGCCGCGGTACCCACTCGGATAGCCGCGGCATACCGCTGTGCGCGCGGCCGGCAACTGGATGCCGGCACCGATGTCCCGCCGCGTAATCTGTGCGGTCATGAGCTTCACCAGGCATAGATGGGCGGCGATTGCCGCAGCGACGGCGGTCGCTGTGAGCTCGCAGCTAACGCCCGCGGTCGCGCGGGCCGATCTGCACAACATCACCTACATCGCGCGCGTCGAAGGTGTGGCCCCCGGCAGCCAGGCCACCTTCGTCACCACCGACAACCAGACCAACACCGCCCCGCTGAGCACCGTGCCCGGCAACGCATTTCAGGCCAACACGGTGCTGGCCGATCCGCATCGAGCGGGCATGCAGGTCGCGGTCCGGTGGCCGTATTCGGCCAATGTGCACTGCGAGATCGATGTGGACGACAATGTCGCCGTTCAAGTGGATCAGGTGGTGCATCCGGCCCCCGGTAGCACCGATCCGATGAACGGGGTGCTGCCATGCGGCGCGCCGCTGCCTAACCCGTAGGCCGCCAACCCGTGGCGTCGCCCCAATCCCACGCGTGGCGGTAGGCATCAGAAAACCATGGCTCCTTCGCGGCGACATAGTCCGCAATGTGGTCGTCGGGCGCACCGGCACGCTCGGCTTCGCGCTTGACGGCCAGATATTGTTCCTGCGCATCGGGATTGGCGGCTAGCCAGTCGACGAACAGCAGCGCGAACTGCTGATTGGGCCAGCCGTCGACGCGCACGTGGACGTTCGTCGGCCGACCGGGATCGGCCGAGCAGTGAAGTCGCTTGTGCCACAGGGATTCACTGTTGGTGTGATCGAAGTCCGCAACGGTGCTGCGCGCATCCGGCTTGCTCTCGTCAGCGGTAACCGGCATGCGCACGTACCCCGCGCTTGTCAAGGCCTCGGCCAGCTCGTCGGCCGCATCCAGCGAGGCGACCGTCACCTGAACGTCGATGACGTCCTTGGCGTCCATCCCCGGCACTGCTGTCGATCCGATGTGGTCGATGCGAACTGCCCGGTGCCCACAGGCCGTGTTCAGTCGTGCCGCGATGCGGCGCGCCTGATCCGGCCAGGAGGTGTCGTACGGCACCAGAACCGGGCGTGAGCGGGCCGGCTCGCCGGAATTAAGATTGTGCGCGAACGGCAGAATTCGCTGATTCCACAGCGCGCGCGCTTGTTCGACCAACTCCCCTGTGCTGCCGGAGTTGTCGAGCCACACATCGGCGACCGCGCGACGTTGCTCCTCGGTGGCCTGCGCAGCAATCCTGGCCCGGGCGTCCTGCTCAGAGAAGCCTCGGTGCTCGATCAACCGTTTCACCCGGAGGTCTTCGTCGGCGTTGACGATCACCACCAACGGGAACATCGGCGCCATCCCGGATTCCACCAGAAGCGGGATGTCCTCCACGATCACGGGGCTTTTTTGGGCCTTGACGGCACTAGCGATCAACTCTGACCGACGTTCGGCCACCAGAGGATGCACGATGCCGTTCAGCGTTTGGCGCTTCTCGTCGTCGCTGAAGGCGATCGCGGCCAACGCAGGCCGGTTGAGTGAGCCGTCGTCGGACAGGATCTGCTGGCCGAACGTATCGACCAGCTTGGCCAGCCCCTCGGTGCCCGGCTCGACGACTTCACGGGAAATCACGTCGCCGTCGACGACGATTCCGCCGAGATCGTTGAATGTTGAGGACACCGTCGACTTTCCGGCGCCGATACCACCGGACAAGCCAATGCGCAGCACCGCACCAGTGTGTCAGGACGCCGCAGAGCCGAATACGCCGGCTGACGCCGAAACGACGAACGCCCCGACTCATCGGAGTCGGGGCGTTCGGTCGGGTCTAGCCGTTAGGCGCTGCCCGCGAGCTTCTCCCGCAGAGCGGCGAGTTGTGCGTCGCTGGCCAGTGAGCCACCGCTCGGCTGGTCGTCGCTCGACGAGCCGTTGGCCTGCGGGCGGGCGGCCTCTTCGGCCTCGGCAGCGGCGAACTTCTCCATCTGCGTGGTGTGCATCTTGTGCCGCCGCTCGGCCTCGGCGTAGCGGGCCTCCCACTCGGTGCGCTGCGTGTCGAAACCTTCCAGCCACTCGTTGGTTTCGGCGTCGAAGCCCTCGGGGAAGATGTAGTTGCCCTGGTCGTCGTAGCTGTCGGCCATGCCGTACTTGGCCGGGTCGAACTCCTCGGTGTAGTCCTCGTTGGCCTGCTTGAGGCTCAGCGAGATGCGGCGACGCTCCAGGTCGATGTCGATGACCTTGACCATCGCGTCGTCGCCGACGGCGACCACCTGGTCGGGCACCTCGACGTGGCGCTCAGCCAACTCGGAGATGTGCACCAGGCCTTCGATGCCCTCTTCGACGCGGACGAACGCACCGAACGGCACCAGCTTGGTGACCTTGCCCGGCACGATCTGGCCGATGGCGTGGGTGCGGGCGAAGTGGCGCCACGGGTCTTCCTGAGTCGCCTTCAGCGACAACGAAACCCGCTCGCGGTCCATGTCGACGTCGAGCACCTCCACGGTGACCTCGTCGCCGACGGTGACCACCTCGGACGGGTGGTCGATGTGCTTCCAGGACAGCTCCGAGACGTGCACCAGGCCGTCGACGCCGCCGAGATCGACGAACGCGCCGAAGTTGACGATCGAGGACACCACACCCTTGCGGATGGCGCCCTTCTGGAGCTGGTTGAGGAACTCGCTGCGCACCTCGGACTGGGTCTGCTCCAGCCAGGCGCGCCGCGACAGCACCACGTTGTTGCGGTTCTTGTCCAGCTCGATGATCTTGGCTTCGATCTCTTTGCCGATGTAGGGCTGCAGGTCGCGGACCCGGCGCATCTCGACCAGCGAGGCGGGAAGGAAGCCGCGCAATCCGATGTCGAGGATCAAACCACCCTTGACGACCTCGATGACGGTGCCCTTGACGGCCTCGTCCTTCTCCTTGAGCTCCTCGATGGTCCCCCAGGCGCGCTCGTACTGGGCGCGCTTCTTGGACAGGATCAGCCGGCCTTCTTTGTCCTCTTTGGTGAGGACCAGGGCTTCGACCTCATCGCCCACGGAAACGACCTCATTGGGGTCGACGTCGTGCTTGATGGACAGTTCGCGGGAAGGGATGACGCCTTCGGTCTTGTAGCCGATGTCGAGCAGGACTTCGTCCCGGTCAACCTTGACGATGGTCCCTTCGACGATGTCGCCATCGTTGAAGTACTTGATTGTTTTATCGATGGCGGCGAGAAAATCCTCGCTCGAGCCAATGTCGTTGACGGCTACTTGCGGCGAGGTGACGGTGGGACTCGGCATATTGTTGGGTTGCTCCGGACAGGTTGAGGTCGTAGGGACAAAGCTGGATTCAATTCGATCACCCGGCTCCTCATCGCGCTGCGCGCTCAGAATCGCTGCCGGACTACCTCGCAAGGCTACTCGACTAGGCACACGCTGGCCAAACTCGGCTCACCGGCGTCTGAGGAGAAACCTCCGAATTGCTCGCGATCGGCGGGCGGTTGGACGCTAATGCGCGGCGGTGTCCCAGCTGGGGCCGTACCCCACGGAAACCTCCAACGGCACGTCAAGCGGGTATGCCCCGCCCATTTTGTCGCGCACCAAGGCCTCCAGCTGGTCGCGTTCGCCGTCGGCGACTTCGAACAAAAGTTCGTCATGAACCTGCAGCAGCATTCGCGATGTCAGCCCCGCAGCGGTGAGGGCTGTGTCGACCTCGATCATCGCGACCTTGATGATGTCGGCCGCGCTGCCCTGGATCGGCGCGTTGAGCGCTGCCCGCTCGGCGGCCTCGCGCACCTGCCGATTGGTGCTGTCCAATTCGGGCAGATAGCGGCGTCGACCCAGGACCGTCGACGTGTAGCCGTCTTTGCGAGCCTGCTCGACAACGGCCAACAGGTAGTCGCGTACACCGCCGAACCGGGCGAAGTACTGATCCATCTGGACCTTGGCTTCTTCGGTGGAAATCTTCAGCTGCGCCGCGAGGCCGTATGCGCTCAAGCCGTAGGCCAGCCCGTACGACATCGCCTTGACCCGGCGCCGCAGCTCGCCGGTCACCTCCTCGATCGGCACGCAAAATGCCCGCGACGCCACGAACGAATGCAGATCCTCACCGGTGTTGAAGGCTTCGATCAGGCCTTCGTCGCCGGACAGATGCGCCATGATCCGCATCTCGATCTGGCTGTAGTCGGCGGTCATCAGCTCGGTGTATCCGTTATCAACAACAAAAGCATCGCGGATCTCGCGGCCGGCGTCGGTGCGGATCGGGATGTTCTGCAGGTTGGGCTCGGTGGACGACAACCGGCCGGTCGCCGCGATCGTCTGGTTGAACGTGGTGTGGATACGCCCATCGCCGGCAACGGAATTCAGCAGTCCGTCGACGGTCACCTTCAACCGGGTGACGTCGCGGTGCGCGAGCAGGTGCTGCAGGAACGGATGCCCCGTCTTGTCGAACAGCGTCTGGAGCGCATCCGCGTCGGTGGTGTATCCAGTCTTGGTCCGCTTGGTCTTCGGCATCTCCAGCTCGTCAAACAGCACCACCTGCAGCTGTTTTGGCGAGCCCAGGTTGATCTGCTTGCCGATCACGGCGTACGCCGCTTCGGCGGCGTCGCGGATCTGGTCGCCGAATTGGCTTTGCAGGGAACTCAATTGGTCCAGGTTTACGGCGATGCCGACGGCCTCCAGGCCCGCCAGTACCCGTTGCACCGGCAGTTCCATCTCGGCCAGCAAGGACGTGGAATCGATGCGGGCCAATTCGGTGTCCAGCGCGTCGGCGAGGTCGACGACCGCGCGGGCGCGCAGCACCGCGGTCTGCACGGCCTGCTCGTCGACGCCCTCGGTGTCATCGAGGAGTGAAAGCTGCTGCTGCTCCGATGTTTCCGCGCGCAGCTCGCGGCGCAGGTAGCGCAGTGACAGGTCGTCGAGGGTGAAGCTGCGCTGCCCGGGGCGGACCAGGTAAGCCGCCAGCGCGGTATCGGAGCTGACCCCGTTCAGCGTCCAGCCGCGCCCGGCCAGGTCATGGATCGCCAACTTGGCCTCGTGCAAGGCTTTTGGCCGCTCGGGGTCGGCAAGCCACGCCGCCAGCGCCGAATCGTCCTCGGGCGTCAGGGTCGTGGTGTCGATGAAGCCGCCGTCGCCGTCGGCGGCAGCGATCGCCAGCGCGGTCGCATCGCCGCCGTACGGCAGATGCGTGCCCACCACCGCGAGGCCGGCCCGACGGCCGTCGGCGAGGTGATCGGCCAGCCATTGCCCGACCTTGCCGGGCTCCAGCGCTCCCCCGCGGATGTCGAATCCCTCGTCGACCTCGGGTTCGACGGCGGCCAGCGTGTCGAACAGCCGGTCGCGCAGGACCCGGAACTCCAGCTGGTCGAACAACTGATGGATCTGGTCGCGGTCCCACGGCTGCATCCGCAGCGTGTCCGGCGTCTGCGCCAGCGGCACATCGCGAACCAAGTCGGTGAGCTCGCGGTTCAGCACCACGCTGGCCAGATTCGCGCGCAACGAGTCACCGACCTTGCCGCGCACCGAGTCCACGTTGTCGACCAGCGCCTGCAGCGACCCATATTCGGTGATCCACTTCGACGCCGTCTTCTCGCCCACTCCCGGGATGCCTGGCAGGTTGTCGCTCGGGTCCCCACGCAGGGCAGCGAAGTCCGGGTACTGCTCAGGGGTCAGGCCGTACTTCTCGACCACGGCGGCCGGTGTGAACCGGGTCAGTTCGCTGACGCCTTTACGCGGGTAGAGCACGGTGACATCGTCGCTGACCAGCTGCAGCGCATCGCGGTCACCGGTGACCACCAGCACTTGGTAGCCCTCTTTTTCAGCTTGCGTCGTCAGCGTGGCGATCAGGTCGTCGGCTTCGAACCCGGGTTCGGCGAGCACCGTAATACCCAGCGCCGCAAGGACTTCCTTGGTGACGTCGATCTGTCCGCGGAACTCGTCCGGCGTGGACGACCGGTTTGCCTTGTATTCCGGGTACCGCTCAGAGCGGAACGTTTGCCGCGACACATCGAACGCGGCGGCAACATGGGTGGGCGATTCGTCACGCAGCAGGTTGATCAGCATCGCGGTGAACCCGTAGACCGCGTTGGTGGTCATCCCACCCTGGGTTTTGAAGTTCTCGGCCGGCAGCGCATAGAACGCCCGGTACGCCAGTGAATTGCCGTCCAGCAGCATCAACGTCGGCTTGTCGTCACCGGCATTACCGGCTTCGGTCTTCTTGCTCGCGGTCCTCGCTGGGCTCACGCCTCAACTCTAGGCACACGTCATGACATCAAGTCAGCCGCTGCTCGCTGCCCACGTCGTACTCGCACACCGACGCGCAGACAATCGAGCCTTGCTGCTCGTCGCTGGGCCCGCTACCGCGGAACTCATCGAGCGCGACACGCGATTCCCAGCGTTCGAAGATGTTAATGCGATCCGGCTCAATCAAGTCGGTACTGATCGCGAAGTCGAGACATCCCGGCGACGTTCGGGCTTGCCGCACGACCGCCCGGCAGTCTTCGAGGTATCTATCCCGCTGCAACGGGTCGACGACGAGGTGACCCGCGACGATCAACATTGGCTGCTCCTTGGGTTGACTCACGCTTCGACAATGTGACCGCGGAGGCCGGCGGAATTCATCGCTGATGGCGACAAACTGCAACACGTTTCAGTTTTGCCGTCGGCCTGGGTAGGCTGGCCCGGTGCCAGAGGTCACCATTCCAGAACCGGCAATCGACGGGTGGTTCGCCGCCGACGAGACCGGCAACCCGCATCTGATCGGCAGTAAGTGCCCCAAATGTGGCACCTACGTCTTCCCGCCTCGGGAGAACAACTGCCCCAATCCGGGGTGCGATTCCGACACACTAGAGTCCGTCGCGTTGTCGACCCGCGGGACGCTGTGGAGCTATACCGAGAATCGGTATCCGCCGCCCGCGCCCTACCCCGCCGCGGATCCGTTCGAGCCGTTCGCGATCGCCGCGGTCGAACTCGCCGACGAGGGAATCATCGTGCTGGGCAAGGTGGTCGAGGGAACGCTGGCGGCCGATCTGAAGGTCGGTATGCAGATGGAGATGGCCACCATGACTTTGTTCACTGACGCCGACGGCGTCGAACGCCTCGTGCACGCGTGGAGGATCGCCGAATGAGTACTCCCGAACCGCTCTACATCCTCGGCGCCGGCATGCACCCATGGGGCAAATGGGGCCGGGACTTCACTGAGTACGGCGTGGTCGCCGCGCGTACCGCGCTGGCGGAGGCCGGCCTGGACTGGCGGCAGATCCAGCTGGTCGCCGGCGCCGACACCATCCGCAACGGCTACCCGGGCTTCATCGCGGGGTCGACGTTCGCGCAGAAGCTCGGCTGGAACGGAGTGCCGGTCAGCTCCAGCTACGCCGCGTGTGCCAGCGGCTCGCAGGCCCTGCAGAGCGCCCGCGCCCATATTCTGGCCGGGTTCTGCGACGTGGCGCTGGTCATCGGCGCCGACACGACTCCGAAGGGGGCGTTCGCGCCGGTCGGCGGCGAACGCAAGAACGACCCGGACTGGCAGCGCTTCCACCTGATCGGCGCGATGAACCCGGTGTACTTCGCGCTGCTGGCTCGGCGCCGGATGGACCTGTACGGGGCGACGTCTGAGGACTTCGCTCAGGTGAAGGTCAAGAACTCCCAGCACGGTCTGCAGAACCCGAATGCCCGCTACCGCAAGGAATCCTCGGTCGAGGACGTGTTGGCCAGCCCGGTGGTCAGTGACCCGTTGCGCCAGCTCGACATCTGCGCCACTTCCGACGGCGCAGCCGCGCTGATTGTGGCCAGCGCAGACTTCGCCCGCAAGCACCTCGGCTCCCTGGACGGCGTGCCGTCGGTGCGCGCAGTCAGCACGGTGACCCCGCAGTACCCGCAGCATCTGCCCGAATTACCGGACATTGCAACGGATTCCACCGCCGTGGTGCCGGCACCGGATCGGGTGTTCAAAGACCAGATCCTGGACGCCGCCTACGCCGAAGCGGGTATCGGGCCCGAAGACGTCAGCCTGGCCGAGGTTTACGACCTCTCCACTGCCCTGGAGCTGGACTGGTATGAGCATCTGGGGCTCTGCCCCAAGGGCGAAGCCGAGGCGCTACTGCGCAGCGGCGCCACCGCCATTGGCGGGAAGGTCCCGGTGAACCCGTCGGGAGGGCTGGCGTGCTTCGGTGAGGCGATCCCCGCGCAGGCGATCGCCCAGGTCTGCGAGTTGACTTGGCAACTGCGCGGTCAGGCCACCGGTCGCCAGGTCGAGGGCGCCTCAGTCGGAGTCACCGCAAACCAAGGCCTATTCGGCCACGGCTCGTCGGTGATCGTCGCGCGCTAGCTCGATGCATCCTTGGTGGTGTCCAGGGTCTCCAGCACCACTTCAGCGACGTGCTTCATCGTGGTCCGACGATCCATCGCCGCGCGCTGGATCCACTTGAACGCCTCGGGCTCGGTCATACCCTGGTTGGCCTGCAATATGCCTTTGGCCCGTTCAACGAGCTTGCGGGTCTCCAGTCGGTCGGACAACGTCTCGACCTCACGCTCCAGCGCCCTGACCTCGCTGAACCGGCTCAGCGCCAACTCAATTGCGGGAATCAAGTCGGAGATCGTGAACGGCTTCACCAGATAGGCCATCGCCCCGGCGTCGCGTGCGCGCTCGACCAAGTCGCGCTGGCTGAACGCGGTCAGCACCACGATCGGCGCGATCCGCTTGCTGGCAATCTCGGACGCGGCGTCGATGCCATCGCGGCGCGGCATCTTGACGTCCATGATCACCAGATCGGGGTCGAGCTTCTCGGCCAGCTCGACGGCCTCCTGGCCGTCGCCGGCCTCGCCGACGATCTCATAGCCCTCTTCGCGCAGCATCTCGGCCAAGTCGAGCCGGATAAGTGCTTCGTCCTCGGCGATGAGAACCCGGTGCGGGGTGCGCGCGTCGTCGTCGGTCATGACGGACATTCTCTCGTGAACCGCGCCGATCCTCGACCGCGGGGCTGTGAGTCGGCTCGCATGGACCGATCCTCTATGGTGGGAGGCCGTAGTCAGCAGGCCCTCGTATCCCAACTGGCAGAGGAAACGGATTCAAAACCCGTCCAGTGTGAGTTCGAATCTCACCGAGGGCACTCACGCTGTTGAAGCGCTAGAGCAAGTAAATGGCGTCGGGTAAACCTCGCAGTCATCGCCGGCCAAGATGAGCGGGTGCTGCTAATCAGCCCTGAACGGCCAATCAGGTCTGGAAGATCGTATTTCCGCACACCGATCCGGCCTGCCGATAGCCAAGCGGAGCGATACAGGAACCGATGAATGCCTCGGGGACCGTCTCCAATATCAGGATGGGCCGGCAGCGAGCGATGGTGTCCAGGGCGCCTTTCAGTGCGGGTTCTTCGAAACCTTCAACGTCGAGTTGCAAGACGCCGATGTCAGAACTTTTCGGTACGACGTCGTCTAATCGCACGGTGACGACGTCCTCGTAATCTCCCGTCGGGTCTTTCGGCATGTCTGTGATGCGGGACATGCCTCCCAGCGCCTGACCGCCTTGGGCGATCTGCATTTGGCGGTTAGTGCTGGCGTCGCCGAGCGCGGTGTGCCGCAGTTGCACGTTGCTCAAAGTGTTGAGCAACGTGGTCCATTTGGCGCAGGCGAAGTTTTCCGAGTTCGGCTCAAACGCATAAATGGTGCGGCCGGGATTCATCGCTTTAGCCAGTGCGGGAAGGAAGTCGCCGAAGTAGGTTCCCGCATGGACGACGTCCCGGTCGGCGTGGGCACGGATGTAGTCGATGGTCTCCCGCTCCCACACATCCCCGCGCAGCACCATCTGGGCGGCCGGACGGTGCCGACTCGACAGTGGGATGGCGTAGCGGCCGAACTCGTTCTCACATAGCGTGCAGTCCACGGCGTCCAATTCCTCTGCCCTTCCGCTGAGTCACCGAACTTAGTCAATCCCTCAAAGCGTTCAACGTCGCTGCCGACAAATGTCACTTCGCTAATGCATCCTTGTTCGCTCATGTCGTCGCTTTACAGACGGTCGACCACGGCACCTGGGCGAAAAGCCCCGCAAACCGGGCGGCCAAAAGGCAACGCCGGCTGTCATCGACGCAGACGCCGTCGTGGTTGTGACGTGACGCCAGAAAGCCTCGTCGCGAACCGAATTTCCTGGCCAATGCCGAGGTCGCAGGCGTTCGTCGTCGTCGGCCACGAACCGAATCTAAGTCGAATCTCACCGACGGCACCACATGGCGATCTATCCAGCCGTTAGGCTTTAGCTGTGGTGGCTAAGCGGTGCGCCGCCCAACAACCTGCAGGTTCGCGGCGATCACCAGACTGCGTAGAGGCAGTGCGGGCACAGCCGCGTGCCCGTAGTCAGGTGTATTCCGATCGCATCGCGCGCCGCCGTCGCATCCTGAACCTCACCGCGTCGATGGCGGTGTTCGTCAGCGCCGGCTTCGGGTTCGTCCAAATCTTCGCTGAACCCCAACTGTGGTGGACCGGCATCATCAACATCGTCGGCGCCGCGATCTACGCCATCGTCCCGTTGCTGCACCGCTTCGGTGAGCTGCTCCCGCCCCTGACCTTCATCGGCACGGCCTACGTATCGATCTTCACCATCTGCTGGTTCGTCGGGACCGGCTCGGGTCTGCAATTCTATTTCCTGGTCGCGGCCTGCCTCATCGTGCTGCAGCTGGGGGTCGATCGCATTTTTCTCGCCGCGATTTTGGCGGCCATCGCCGCCGGCATGGTGATCACGTTGCAGTTCTTGGTCCCCCGCGACACTGGCGCGCAACCGGTCTGGGCCTTGTCGTTGTACTTCGTCGTCACCACGATCTCGGCCTGTGTGATGGTCGTAACGACCGTTTGGTATTCGGTACGCGAAATCGTTCGCGCCGAAGCGGCTATGGAATTGGAGTACGAACGATCCGAGGCACTGCTGGCCAACATCTTGCCGGCCAGCATCGCTGACCGGCTAAAAGACCCGGCGCGCAACATCATTGCCGATAAGTACGACGACGCCTCAGTGCTGTTCGCCGACATCGCCGGCTTCACCGAGCGGGCCAGTGACATGGAACCGGATCAGCTAATCCTTTTCCTCGACCGGCTTTACGGCGACTTCGACGCGTTGGTCGACAAGCATGGTCTGGAAAAAATCAAGGTCAGCGGCGACTCTTACATGGTGGTCAGCGGCGTGCCTCAGCCGCGAGCTGATCACATCGAGGCGCTGGCAGCCCTTGCGCTCGACATGGCCGAAGCCGCAGGCCTATTCAAGGATTCGCGCGGAGATGCGCTGCCGCTGCGGATCGGGCTGGCCAGCGGACCCGTCGTCGCGGGCGTGGTGGGTTCGCGCCGGTTCTTCTATGACGTGTGGGGCGATGCGGTCAACGTCGCATCCCGGATGGAAACCACGGACTCAATCGGCCGGATCCAGGTGCCCGAGGAAGTCTATCGACGGCTGAAAGACGACTTCGTGCTCCAGGAGCGGGGCGTCGTTGAAGTCAAGGGCAAAGGCCGGATGTAAACCAGACACCGGATACGGCGACGTCGCCGCCGAGGCACCCCAGACGGTTGGTGCCTGACGGCTCAAACCTCCCACCACGATGGCCGTTTGTGGGAAAATCCAGGCATGGAAACCACCGCTGTTCCAAAGTTGATGCCGCATCTGTGGAAGTCGACCCTGCTGTCCGGGATTTTGTCGCTCACCCTTGGCATCCTGGTGTACGTTCTGCCGGAACATTCCATCGTCATCGCGGCTGCCCTCTTCGGTATCTACCTACTGGTCACCGGTGCTGCGCAAGTCTTCTTCGCGTTCAGCCTGCACGTCACCGCCGGCGGCCGAGTGCTGTCGTTCATCAGCGGCGCCGCTTCGCTGGTATTGGCGGTGCTCTGTTTTCGGCACTTCGGCCAAGGCTATGCGATTCTCCTGCTGGCCATCTGGATCGGTGTGGCCTTCATCTTTCGCGGTGTGGCAACGTCGATCTCGGCCATCAGCGATCCTCACCTGCCCGGCCGTGGCTGGCAGATCTTCCTCGGTTTGGTCAGCCTGCTGGCCGGCATCGTGATGCTTGGATCTCCCCTGGAATCGATTGAGATCCTGACATTGGTCGTCGCCATCTGGCTGATCGTCATCGGCGCCTTCGAGATCGTGTCCTCGTTCGGCATCCGCAATGCCTCCAGGAGGATGGAGAGGTCCCTGGCGGGCGGACCACCGAACGCGGCCTAAGTGGTATGACAGTCCGCCGGAGAAACAACCCCATCGCCACGATCGCGACTTTTTACTACACTGCGTCGTAGTATCGATTTCCCGTTGTCGGGAGGTGCTTGAGTGAACGTCGTCGACGTGTCACGTTGGCAGTTTGGTATCACCACCGTCTACCACTTCATCTTCGTACCACTCACGATTGGTCTGGCGCCGCTGATCGCCGTCTTGCAAACCATCTGGGTGGCCACCGATAACGTTGCCTGGTACCGGCTTACCAAGTTCTTCGGAAAGCTCTTCCTGATCAACTTCGCGATCGGTGTCGCGACCGGGATCGTGCAGGAGTTCCAGTTCGGGATGAACTGGAGCGAGTACTCGCGCTTCGTCGGCGACGTGTTCGGCGCTCCACTGGCCATGGAAGGCCTGGCCGCGTTCTTCTTCGAATCCACCTTCCTCGGCTTGTGGATCTTCGGTTGGAGTCGACTCCCCCGACTGGTCCACCTCGCATGCATCTGGATCGTCGCCGTCGCGGTGAACTTGTCGGCGTTCTTCATCATCGCGGCGAACTCCTTCATGCAGCACCCAGTTGGCGCTCACTACAACCCGACGACCAAACGCGCTGAGCTGGAGAGCATCTCGACGCTGTTCACCAATAACACCGGCCTCGCAGCGTTCGGGCACACGGTCACG
>Ga0302177_10001509_pt1 | contig 16680 bp, 12 predicted proteins | sample I_Palsa_E1_2_FD_198780 | JGI IMG/M metagenome (GOLD analysis project Ga0302177, IMG submission 198780) | Peat permafrost microbial communities from Stordalen Mire near Abisko, Sweden - I_Palsa_E1_2 | ecosystem: Environmental > Terrestrial > Soil > Palsa > Peat permafrost | place: Sweden... | reverse complement strand
TGGCGATGACCGCGGGATCGGTGGTGGTGATCGTGTAGGACCACGGCAGTGGGACGTTGTCGACTCGTTGCGGCGCGGCATGGACGTCCTGGTAGTTGATCGTCGCCGTGGACCCTGGCGTGCCGAAGACCTCGTAGACGACTTGCTTGGGACTGAATGGAACGATCTCGTTGGAGGCCCCACTGCCGCTCGCCGCGTTGTTGTTCGAGCCGAACGCGCCGTGCAGTCGGTCCACGGCGAACCCCGCCAGCGCCACCACCGCGACGGTCACCAGGATCATCCACCGTTGCCGGATTATTTGGGTAAGCGAAATCCTTTTCACCCGTTTGCCTTTCGGTGGCGGGTGAGACTCGGAATGACCACCTCGTCGACCAGAGCTTCCACCGTGTGGTCGGTGAGTGGCCGGTTGGGCATGATGGACCGGAAGATCAGGTAGCCGGGCAGCAGGTCCCAGAGTTCGTCGCTGATCGCGGCAGCGTCGATTTCACCACGGAGGACCGCGTCGCCTAAGACGTCCTGCATCAGCGCTTTCCGTTGATCCAGGAACTGGTGTTGCATCGCATCACGAAGCGCGGGGTGGCGTGATATCTCGACAAGCACGGCGCGGATGGTGCCGGCCTGCTCGGATGTTTGTCGGCTGATCACGTGTCCCAGTTGCAGCAGATCGTCGCGCAGCGTGCCGGTCTTTGGGTGGACCGCGATCTGGCGGCAGCCTTCGATAAATGCCGCCAAAACCAATTCGGCCTTCGACGGCCAGCGCCGGTACACGGTGGCCTTGCTCGCATGGGCGGCGGCGGCGACGGCGTCTACCGTCAGGCGGTCATAGCCGTGTTCTTGCAGCAGCTGCAACGTCACCGCGAGTAACTCGGTTTCCCGGGGCGACCAAGGTGAGTGCTCCGCACCGCGATGGACAGTCTCGGTCACGGGCCTAACCCTAGAGCGAATCGGGCAGTACTGTCCAGTACCGTACTGCCGGCTTGACTCGGTCAGTAACTGAAGTCGCGAATGCCGTCCCAGTCGACCAACGTCCAGCCCAGCGCCGGGCTGCCAGTGATGACCACCCGGCCGAGGTTCGGCAGCGGATGGCTCCTCGCCAGGCTGTCCTTCGGGTTCTTCACGTTCATCAACGTCCAGTACATGATCGACTCGGCGTGTGAGAAGGCCACCGGCTTGTTGTGGCCGCTGTCGTAGATCTTCTGGACGGCGGCGGTGAACCGGTCGTTGAATTGTTCACCGCTGATCGACCCGGGGATGGCGTCCTTCACGTCGCCATTGAGCCAGTCCGCCGGGGCGAGCAGGTAGGTCAGGTCGGCCCTCTTCGTGGTCGTGTTGTTGTAGCGGCCCGCCTCGATTTCGCGCAGACCGGGCAGGATCTCGACGGTCTTGCCGAGCGCGTGGGCCAGCGGCTCAGCGGTCTGCTGGGTGCGGACCATGTCCGAGGCGTAAATGGCATCGAAGTTGTTGCGGGAGAGTTGGTGCGCAAGCTGTTCGGCCTGGCCTTGACCTTGCTCGCTCAGACTCGGTCCGGGGATGTCGGTGTTGATGACTTGCTGGGCGTTGCTTTGCGACTCGGCGTGCCGGATGAAGGTCAACGTGATGCTGCGTACGTGCGGTGACCCCGAGCAGGCGCCGACGGTGATGACGGCGGCGAGTGCGGCCGCAGCCTTCCAGATGACGGTGCGAGTGCGTTTGCGCATGTCGATAGCCTGCCCTGCGGAGGGCCTCGGCGTGATGCGTTTGCCAGGGTTGGGTGGAGAAAATCGCGGATGCGGGCGCACTTCGCCCACCGCATCGGGCGAGTGGTGGAATGGCGTGGAATGGCTGAGACGCCCCATTTGATCCGATCCAGTGGAACCTGACCGAAGAGGAGACCCGCATGGCGATCGACCCGAAAGCCGTCGGCGCGACCACCGAACCCATGCTGTTCGAGTGGACCGACCGCGACACGTTGCTTTACGCGCTCGGCGTCGGCGCCGGGCTCGGCGATTTGTCGTTCACCACCGAAAACAGCCATGACATCGACCAGCAGGTGCTACCGACGTACGCGGTGATCTGCTGCCCGGCGTTCGGCGCGGCCGGCAAGGTCGGATCGTTCAACTGGGCCATGCTCTTGCACGGCTCGCAGGGAATCCGGCTGCACGCGCCGTTGCCGGCCGCGGGCAAGCTGTCGGTGGTCACCGAGGTGGCCGACATTCAGGACAAGGGCGAGGGCAAGAACGCGATCATCATGCTGCGCGGCCGAGGTAGCGATCCCGACACCGGGACACTGATCGCCGAGACGCTGACCACGCTGGTGATCCGGGGCGAGGGCGGCTTCGGGGGAGAGCCTGGCGAGCGGCCGGTCGCACCGGAGGTCCCCGACCGCGAGCCCGACGCTCGGGTGGTCCTGCCCACCCGCGAAGATCAGCCGCTGATCTACCGGCTCTCCGGCGACCGGAACCCGCTGCACAGCGACCCCTGGTTCGCCAAGGAACTGGCCGGCTTCCCCAAGCCGATCATGCACGGTCTGTGCACCTACGGGTTCTCCGGACGCGCACTGATCGCCGAACTCGGTAAAGGCAACGCGAACGCCATCACGTCGATCGATGCGCGGTTCACCAAACCGGTTTTTCCCGGCGAGACGCTGACAACGCTGATCTGGCGGACCGAACCCGGCAAAGCGGTATTCCGCACCGAGGCGTCTGGGACCTCCGGCCCCGGTGCCCCTGATGCGCGGCTGGTGCTCGAGGACGGCGCGGTCGAATACACCGAGGTTTAACCGGGCTCCTAACGTGGCAGTCCCGGGCATGGCATTCAAACTCACCTATAGCGACGGGCAATCAACCGACTACGACGACAGCACCAAATGGGAAGTCGACAACGGGGTCGTCAAGATGGGGCGCGATGACGGCGAGTGGACCGTCTTCGTCTCGCCGAGTCACTGGGCAACGCTGGAACTAGAAACCGGCGAACACAAAGACCAGGACGACGATAAAGACAAGGACGACGACAAGAAAGACAGCTGACGTCAGTCGGCGACGTGGATCATCAGGCGAGGCCGCTTCTCGCCCTTGGATGCCGCACCATCCCGCACGGCCTCACTATCCGATTGCTCGCGCCTATGCGGCGGGTCAAGTGAACGAAATCTACAGTGGCACAGGCGAAATTATCAAAGAAACCATCAGTCGATCGTTATAGCGCCGCTCGGCACCTTGTCGAGGAAGCCGACGACCCGGGCCAGCCGTCCGTCGGCGTTGGCGGACGCGACGTCGGAGCCGATCACCAGTGGCTCGTCGCCGTCGCGACCGAGACCCCTGAAAAGTTGACGGGCCGACTGCGACTCCGCTGATTTAGTCCCAGCGTCGGTTGGGCCGCGTGGTGTGCCTCACCTGGGCTTCGAGTAGGAAAAGGCGGCAGCGGCGATGCGCCGGACGAAGACGAGTTACAGCCCGGGCAGTCGGTGACACACCGCTGGTCGAGAAACTCAACCCTCAGGGCGAGCCCATGCAGAAACCCGCCTTAAGTTGCCGGTGTCAATGACGACGCGGGTTCACGGGCACGTCGCCGCGCTCGACGCCAGTTAGTCGCGGCGACTCGAAGCACAAATGACGGGCTGAAAAGACTGGCGGGAGGGCAGGCAAAGCCAGCCAGCTTCATAAAACGGTCGGCGACGTACACGTTCGTCTCAGCAGCGGACTGCACTCGGTCGACATACTTGTTGGTCAGTCGCACCGAGAGCGGCCGCGGTGCCTCAACCTCCGGCAGGGCCAGGTCGCCACCCACGGCCAGTTGCCACGCCACGCCAACGGGTTTGGCGGCAGCCCGGAAGAATCTCGGTGCCAAGTTGTGGCTACCGCGGCGCAGTGAGCGATCCAGTGCCACGGCTTCGAGTGCAGCTACCGTCATCCCTTGGCCGTAGATCGGGTTGAAGCTGCATATTGCATCGCCGAAGACCAGTAGGGCGGCCGGAAAACGTCGCATCTTGTCGTAGCGGCGCCATCGACTGGATGGCGTCCGGTAGCGCGCTACGTCCCCGAGCGGTTCAGCGCAACGAAGCGCCGACACAATGGCAGGCGGTGTGAAATCTTCAATAAAGCGCAACATGCCCTCTCGGTCGGCCGGTGGCTCGTGTCCAACCATGCCGGCTGCCGTGAACATCCATGTGTCGTGTTCGTAGGCGGCTAACGCCATTGCTGTTGGCCGGCCTGGGACTGGCCCAAACAGCACCATTATTTCGTTATGCATGCCAGCCGGAATCCGCAACATCTGGCTGGCATAGGCAATATGCACTACCACCTCGTCCTCGACCGGACGGTCATAGCCGAGGTGTTCCAAGAATGCCGGCGTTCGGGAGCCGCGTCCCGTCGCGTCTACTACAAGATCAGCAGTGACCGAGCGTTTCTCGTCACCTTGACGTGAAGTGACTGTCACTCCGGTGATGCGGCTCCGGTCATCGCTCGACATTAGGTCAACCACGTCGTAGCCGTCCATCAGCTCGACGTTCGAGATGGCACGTACCCGTCGACGAACGTGACCCTCTAGCAAGGGCCGACTCGGGTAGTACACCGCATCACGCGGTTGAAAGTTCCTCATGGTTCCTGATCGCACAAATTGATGCCCGCCGAATGAGGCGTAAATCTGGGAGAAGTCGCCGTCCAACTTTTTGCAACCGTCGCGGATGAGGTCGGTGAGGAAACCGGGGAACAGATCATCCAGAATCTGCGACCCCCGCGGCCAGAGCGCGTGAATGTGACGCCCCTGAGGCACACCTCGTCGATGATCGCTACCGGTCGGAAGCACATCGCGCTCGACAACCGTGACAATTCGATAGAAGTCGGACAGCACCCTGGCAGCAAGTAGACCGCCCATACTTGCCCCTAAGACGACCGCATGCCCACCAATCTTCGCCACGGCGACCTCCCGATAGATCCAAAGAAATCTCTGACGCGGCGGGCTTGGCCGGTCTGGGGAGTCCCAGCAGCGGGCTCCCGGATCAGTCACACCTTTCGCCGCGGCGCTGATGGTAAGCCTGGGCAGGGCAGCGGCAATAGAGTAGTGAGCTACTCAACTCGCCTCGGCATCGAGGCATGGTTCTAGGCGGAAGTCCCCAAACACGAGCAGACCGGGTGCTGAAGCTGCCGGCGTCAGTTGCTGTGATGTCATTTTGCAGGTCAGTGCTGGTTTAGGTCACTGACCAGCATCGCTGAAATTACCTGGCAGGTAATCGTGACGGTGATTCGGCGCGGCTAGCATCGGGACGATGACGACCCTGGCCCGGAGCGCTCGGGCAACGCCCGCAGTCGGCCAACTGCTGCGCGAGTGGCGCGAGCGGCGCCGAATAAGCCAGCTCGACTTGTCGATTCAGGCTGACATCTCGGCTCGACACCTGAGTTTCGTGGAGACCGGGCGGTCGCAGCCGACCTCGGGAATGATTCTGCGGCTCAGCGAGCAACTCGACGTGCCGCTGCGCGAGCGCAACGCGCTGCTGCTGGCCGGCGGTTACGCACCCGCCTATCCCGAACACTCGCTCGACGAACCGGAACTGGCGCGGCTGCGAGTGGCGCTGCGTCAGATCCTCAGCGGCCACGAGCCGTATCCGGCGCTGGTGGTGAACAGATGGTGGGAAATGGTCGACGGCAACGCCGCCGTCGCGGTGCTCACCGACGGATGTGACCCCGCACTGCTCACGCCGCCGGTGAATGCGTTGCGCGTCTCACTACATCCGGACGGCATGGCATCCCGCATCGCCAATCTGCCTGAGTGGCGGGCACATATCCTCGAACGGCTGCACCGCCAAGTCCAGGCCACCCGCGACCCGCGGCTGGCCGAATTGCTTGCCGAGTTGTCGTCCTACCCGGGCGGCGATGCCGAGCGGCCCGAGCTCACCGACGTAGCCGTCCCGCTTAGCCTGCGGCACGACGGAAAAGAGTTGGCGTTCTTCAGCATGACCGCGGTCGTCGGCGCGCCGCTGGATGTGACAGTCGCCGAAGTGGCGATCGAGTCGTTCTATCCCGCCGACGCGGACACCGCCGAGGCGCTGCAGGCAATGAGAGGCTGAACACGTGACCGACACCGCCGCAACCGAAATGATCCATTCGCTCGTGCCGCTGTGCGTGACGTTGGGCATCACCGCCGACACCGCCGGCCCGAACGAGGTTGTGCTGAGCCTGGATTGGGCGCCGAATCTGTGCACCGGCAACGACGTGCTGCACGGCGGGATCGTCATGGCACTGGCGGATTCGTCGGGGGCGGTGTGTGCATTCCTGAATCTCCCCGAGGGCACGGGCGGGACCGCAACCATCGAATCCAAGACCAATTTCTTGGCCGCCACCCGCTCCGGCACCGTCAAGGCGCACAGCTACCCGCTGCACATCGGCAAGCGGGTCATCGTGGTCGAGACGGAGATCCGCGGCGATGACGGCAAACTGGCCGCCAAAACCATTCAGTCGCAGGCGATCCTGTGATCAGTGCGCGAGCCGGCGGGCGAGCCGCTCGGTGAATTCTCGCACCCGGTCGGGATCGTCCAGCGCGTAGCGCGCGGCGGTGGCACGGTCCCCGTCGTCGCCGTGACGCACCAGAATCGCGATGCCGTCGTCGTGCACAGCGTCAAAGGCGTCCTCGTCGGTGATGTCGTCGCCGAGGTAGATCGGCAGTAGCGGGCCGCCTCCTTCGTTGTCGCGGATGTGATCGAGCACCCAGCGCAACGTTTTCCCTTTGTCCCAGTCGATATTTGGACGTAGCTCGATGACTTCACGGCCCGTCGTGACGCGAAGCGCAGTTCGCTGCCCGGCGGTTCGCACCGCCGCGGCCACCTCGCCGACGCGGTCACGGGCGGCGTTGCGGTAGTGCACGGCGACACCGAATCGCTTGTGCTCCACCAACACACCGGGAATGTGCCCCAGCTGGTCGGCCAAGTCGGCGGCCGCCCCGGCCAGCACCGGGATGCTTGCCGCCGCCTCGGGGTTCTGGTGGTGTGTGCCGTCTGGTCCGGTCAGCTCGAATCCGTGGCTGCCCGCATACCAGAGTCCGGGCAGGCCGATCCGCTCGCGTACGTCGGCCAGGTCGCGTCCGCTCAGAATCGCCACCGGGCATGCAGCACTCAGCGATGTCATCGCATCGGCAGCGCCGTCAACCAGTCGGGCTGAGTCAGGATCCTCGACGATCTCGGACAGCGTGCCGTCGAAGTCGTAGAACACCGCGGGCTGTCGTTCGGTTGTCAGGTCCAATGCCTGCAGACCATCGGGCAGCTCGGACATCCGGCGATCCCCGGTGCGGACACCGATCTCGCGCACATCTTTGACCACGGTGTCGGCGCCGCGGCAGTCCAGTGCTCCGGTCGAGTCGATCGCGACCACCAATGCGAATCCGCCGGCCCGCGCGGCCGTCACCCCAGCTTGGGTAGATGCGACGACGGCACACCGGCCAGGCCGTACGGCCAGCCGGTTGGCCGACTCGACAAAAGCGGCGGCGTCGGATCTGTCGACGCGCACGCCGGCGTCGCGCAGTCGCGCCTCGACCGCGGCATCGGGGTGATCGCCGAGGTCGAACAGCACCGCGTCCAGGCGGCGCGGGTCGATGATGACCGACATTGCCCGCCCTGCCTTCCCGGCCCGCCGTCGCGGTGCCGGTAGTCAGGTTAGTCGGTGACCGTCAGACCGATTTCCTGTCGAACAGCAGAAGCGAATCCTGAGTGAGCATGTCCAGGCGCGCGACGGCGATCTTGATGCCGTCGGCCAGTTCGTCGATGTCGGATCCGGCGTCGTAGTCCGCGGTGATACCGAACACCAGGTCGTCGGCGTAGCTCAGGATCGCGACACCGGTACGCAGCTGCAGCGCGATCGGTGGAATCGGCAGCAGGCGGGCGACCTTGTGGCCCATCATCTCCAGCCGGCGGTGTGGACCCGGGACGTTGGTGGCCAGTGTCACGATGCCGCGCTGCGGCAGCCGGGTGAGCAATCGAATCAACCACGAGGACAACATGAACGGGACATAACTCGTCGCCGATACCGCCATGTTGCCCGCCTGTCGCTGACCCCCCTGCTTGGTCCGGGTCAGCCGGCTGTGCACCGTGAGCAACTGCTGGATCGGATCGCCCTCCTCGACGGGCAGGTAGGGCAGCATGATCGAAAGGCGGTTGCCGGGCTTGTCGAGCGCGTCGGCTGAACGCACCGATACCGGCACCAGTGTACGCAGCGAGTCCGGCCGCGGTTCCTCGCCGCGGTGGAACAACACGGAGCGAAAACCCTCGGTGATCGCCGCCAGCGCGACGTCGTTGATGGTCACGTCGAACTTCCGGCAGACCTGCTCGACGTCGGCCAGAGGGACCCGCACGGCGCGGTAACGGCGCATCGCGGTGACGGGACCGACCAACGACGAGCCGGGTGTCGGCCGCAGCAGACTCGTGGCGATGTCGACTGTGCCGCTAACCGTCCGGGCGGCCGCATCGGTGATGCCGGTCGCGGTTCGCCAGAGATTGCTCAGCGGGTTAGTGCGCGGGTGGTCGGGCACCGGTTTCAGGTGTGGGCGTCGGGTGGTCCGCTTCGCGACGGGCCGGGCGAACGGGTCGCCGTCGATGTCGTCGCACAGTCGGCTGAGGATGCGGATTGCCGATATTCCGTCGGCCACGCAGTGGTGGATCTTCATCAGCATCGCCCACCGATTGCCTTTTAGGCCTTCGATGACCCAGCATTCCCACAGCGGGCGATCCCGGTCCAGACGGCGCTCCAGCACGTCGGCGACAACTCCGAAGAGTTCGGTGTCACCGCCCGGCCCCGGCACCGCGGCCCGGCGCACGTGGCGGCTGAGATCGAATCCTGGATCGTCGACCCAGTGCGGCGCCCAGACGTCGAAGGGCTGGGTTCGCAGCATCTGCGTGCAGCGCGGTATTGCCTGAATACGTTCTCCCAGAACACTTTTGAATTTTTCAAAGTCGGGCGCAGAGCCGTCGATGATCGCGATTCCGCCGATTGCCAGACTGACGTTACGGTCCGAATCCTCGGCCATGAGGAATCCCGCGTCGAGCGTATTGAGTTGCTCCACGAGCCATCACCGCCGTTTCGTCGCTTGGGTTGTGTTCGAGTATTGGCGGTGACCAGTGGTCAGAGGTGGCGGCAATATTAAATCGTGTAAACAACTGGCGTCGGTTGTGTGGCAACGTGGTTCATGCGATTCGATAGGCGTAAGAGAAGGTTTCTCTGTCTGAGAATCTCTGAGCATTTTCTCACGCCGCGCCAAGAGCGTTCCGGCGCAGAATATTTCAGTCGAATGACGTGTGTCCGCGTTACGGATGCTGACAGTGTTATGGGTTCGTCGTCGGGGTGGAGAACCAGCGACCATGCTCGAGGTTGTGACCCACGCGGGAGCGATTCAGCACCCGACGGCGCCACCGTCCGCCACGGTGGACTTCGCCGAGGCGGAGACGTAAGCACTATTTCGACGAGAGTTTTCGCCAACTGACAACCGCAACCACGATCCCGATCAGCGCCGTGATCGGACCAGTGATGGACCAGGTTGTGGTGTTGCTCATCTGGCTACCACCAAGCACTCCGAATCCCTGGAGCGCCCAGATCAGACCGAAGAGTGCGACGATCAACCCGACCGTGAATGTAACGACGAAAGTCCTTCTCATATAGGGATCTTACGCGCGATTTGGTCAGCTTCTTTCGAAAGCGTGGACCGCTAGACCGCCTCGCACATACCGGATCAGCCGTTTGGTGGCCGACAATTTATCGGGGGCACAAAGGGAGCGCACACCGGTTGGAAGTATGGCGGGGGATCAGGTCCGTCCCAGAACTCTTTGTCCACATTCCCGCCATCACTCACGGGAACATTGCCCCGCCCGGGGATGGTCCTCCAATACGTGTGGCAGACACTGTTGTTCCACACCACATGCGTGGCCGGGTACCCAGTGACCGTCGGCAACGGCTGCCCTGGGCACCACTGAAATGGGCCTTGAGACTGAGGGTCTGCCTGGGCGGTGCCTGTAGCCAGCCCCAAAATGGCCACCGCGACGGCGCCCGACACCAGCACCCCGGTGGTGGTCTTCTTGAGCGTGTGGGTGATGTCCATGGCGGCTACCTTTCGTCGTCGTAGGAGCAGAATTTAAACGCCGACCGCTTAATAAATACTCAACGCCGACCGCTTGCGGGTATCTCAGAAGACCGTTCCGTCGGCCAGCTCCCTGTCCCGCCATCCCCAAAAAGTCTGAAGTCGACGCCGGCACCGAATTGCGAAAGGACATTTTGGTCGCGGGCATCTTGCCGGCGTCTCTTCTGATGGATGGTGAGCGCCGCCATGCGGGCCTGTGCCTGTCGGGCTGTTGAGCCTGCGGGTTCCTTAGCGGATGCTGAGCGACTCCGGAAATCGACATGCGTGTCGTGTTCGGGTAACCGCCGACCGCCTGCTTTCCCCGACCAAGGAAAGTTAGATGGCCGTTGAACAGCATCAATGCTGCAAAGCGGGGGGCAGGGAAAAGAAGCGGATTTGCCGAAGAAATTTTGCGCAAAATCCTGCTGAAAACAAAACCCAAGGTTTACCTTAAGCGGACCTGAGACCCCGCGCCCCCTGTCTAGGAAGTACCAGGATGGCTGATCGACGCGGCAGCAAGCACAATCCGCACTCGCGCAAAGCGATGACCCGCCGTCGTCAGCGTGCAGTCGGGTTGACCGGCGCGATCAGCATGTTTTTGACACTGGGGCTGGGCCCGCTGGCCAATCCGCCGACGGTCAAGGCCGATGCATTTGACGCGATTCTTGACCCGATCATCAATTCCATCGCGAGTTCGCTGGGTGATGTGGCTGCCGGTTCGGCGGCAGTTCCCGAGCTGGGCAATCTGAGCCTAAGTGCCGCCGAGGCAACGTCGGCGGCCAGCCCGGCTGATGCCTTGCAAGGGCTAGAACAGGATTGGATTAACAGCGGCGTTGGTCAGCAGTTTGACACGCTGATCAATAGTTGGTTCAACCTGGCCGATCCCACCAACGGTGCGTGTGGGTTGATCTGTGACGGCGCCGATGGTCAAGGTGGCGGGCTGATCTTCGGTGAGGCCGGCAATGCCGCGCAGCCGATGAGCGAGAACTTGCTGGTCAATCCCAGCTTCGAAACAGCCGACCCATCCCAGTCGGGATACAGCGGGGTGACCATTCCGGGCTGGACGGAGACCGGCACCCCGACCGTGATCGCCTACGGCACCCAGGGCGGTTATCCCTTCGCCTTCGGAACTCCGCTGCCAAAGTTCTTCGACTTTCCACAGACCGCACCCCCGGGCGCCGGTGACAATTTCGCCGGTGGCGGACCGGTGGCCACGTCCACCATCAGCCAAACCGTCGACCTCACCGGCGCGGCCGGAACGCCGTTCAACCTGAGCGCAGATCTCGGCGGCCAAGGCTGGGACCCGTCCGACGCGTCAGTGCAGGTCACCTTCCTCGACGCCCACGGGGACGTCCTGGGCACCGATTCGCTCAACCCGGTCACGGTATGGGATCGCCTGGGTTTCACCGGGTTTGAGGACCGCGACATCTCCGGGACGGTCCCGGACGGCACCACGTCTGCGCAGGTGACCACAACCTTCACCGACAACGACACGTTCCTCGGCAACTACAACGGCTCCTACGCAGACAACGAGTCGTTCACCGTCGGCGATCCGAGCCTCACCGCGGCGCCGCTCACCCAACCGACGTCCGACGTCGGCCAACTGGATCACGTGTTCCTGATCTACATGGAGAACAAGGGCGTCGGCGACATCGTCGGCAGCCCCAACGCGCCGTACATCAACAGCCTGATCAACACAGAAGATTATGACAGCAACTACTTCGCGCTCGGCCACCCCAGCGACCCCAACTACATCCGGCCCGTAGGCGGATCCGACTTCGGCCTCGACTACAACCCCGCCGGGAACGTCATCGACGCGCCCAGCCTCATGCAAGAAATGGATCAGGCGGGCATATCGTGGGCCGGCTATGCGCAAGGCATGCCCTTCCCGGGTGACCTCACGTCATCGGGCGACTACGCGGTCGACCAATTGCCCTTTGCCCAATTCAGCTACGTCTACGACAACACCCCCGCCTACCTGGCGGAACACCTGCTCCCGCAGTCGGATTTGGCCGACGCTCTGCAGGACCCGAGCACCTTCCCGGAATTCGCGTGGGTCCAACCCGACGAGGACAGCAACATGGAAGGCCCCATCGACACGCCTTCTGGGCTTTTCCAGTTCATTGCCAGCCAGTTCACGGACCAGCAGTACAACGTCGCGGCCGGCGACCAGTACCTCCAGCAAACGATATCCACCATTGAAAACTCGCCCACGTGGAATGCCGATGGGGAAAAGGACGCGATCATCATCACCTGGGACGAGGACAACAACAACCTGTCATTGGGCTTCGGTAACGAAGGCAACAACGTTCCGATGATCATCATCCCGAACGGGGGCGCCGTGACGGATGGGGGGATGGAACCCGGGCCCTTCACCACCGACGCCTACGCCAACGAGTACAGCCTGATGGCCACGATTGAAGACGCTTTGAGTCCCACGCCAGGAACTCTGGCCCCGCTCACTGACAACGACATGTACGCCACACCCATGAACGCTTTCTGGAAATAATGCCACCGACTGGCTGAAATACATTTCACCACCCATCTCGGCGACCCCGCCGCCAGAATCTCGTGTGACGTGCGAGGGCAAGGGATTATCCTCACGCAATGGCATCGAGTGTGTCGGGGAAGATTGCATTCGTTACCGGCGGCGCGTCTGGCATTGGCGCTGCGTTGACGACCAAGTTGGTCGACGGGGACGCTGAGGTCTGGATCGCCGACCGTCAAATCGGCCCGGCGCAGGAGCTCGCGCAACGCCTCAATAGAGGCGCCGCAAAGGCGCACGCGATCGAGCTCGACGTGCGCAGCTACCCATCGTTCGAGCGCGCCGTCGCCGAGGCGGTGCAGCAATCGGGGCGGATCGACTATCTGTTCAACAATGCCGGCATTGGGGTCGGCGGCGAGGTCGATTCATACACGCTCGATGACTGGAACGACGTCTTCGACGTGAACCTGCGCGGTGTGGTGCACGGCATCCAAGCGGCGTATCCGATCATGATCCGGCAGCACTCCGGTCACATCGTGAACACAGCCTCTATGGCCGGTCTTGTCACCAGTTCGGGCACGGCCAGTTACACCGCCACCAAACACGCCGTCGTCGGGCTCTCGAAGGCGCTGCGTGTGGAGGCCGAGCGCCACGGCGTGCAGGTGTCGGTGCTTTGTCCAGGCGCGATCCGGACCTCGATCCTCACCATGGGCAAGTACGGGCGGTACGACGGCGTGAGCGACGAGCAGCTACTCAAATTCTGGGAGCCCTTCCGACCGATGGCACCCGAAAAATTCGCCGATCGCGCCCTTCGTGCGGTGCTGCGTGGAGACGCGATCATTGTGGTGCCAGCCTGGTGGAAGGCATTTTGGTACCTGGAGCGCCTTTCCCCGGCCTTATCGATGCGGGCTGGAAGGCTCACGCTTAAGCGGTTACGTGAAATGGACTCCACCGCACCGTGATCCGCTGCAAGTTCGAAGGTAATTGATCGGTGAGTGCTGGCGAAGACACTTCGAGCTATTCGAACATATATTCGATAGACTGAGTGGGTGGGTTTCAGCAATGGGCCGCCGGGCTGGTCGGAGATGGAGCGGGTGCTCTCCGGTAAACCGCGCCGTTCCGGCACGCCAACCGTGTGGACCCCGGCCGATGAGGCGCCCTGGTCGCGCAAGCGGATGGCATACCAGCCGCCGGACGACGGCCGGCGGATGCGTTCGTCGGTCGCGTATGCCGAGTTGCACGCGCATTCGGCGTACAGCTTTCTCGATGGAGCCAGCGCACCGGAGGAGTTGGTCGAGGAAGCGGTGCGGCTCGGCCTGCGGGCCATCGCGCTGACCGATCACAACGGCCTCTACGGGGCGGTGCGGTTTGCCGAAGCGGCGGTGGAATTGGACATGCAGACGGTGTTCGGCGCCGAGTTGTCGTTAGGATCCGGCGCCCGGACCGAAGATCCCGATCCGGCGGGCCCGCATCTGCTGGTGTTGGCGCGCGGGCCGGAAGGCTATCGCCGATTGTCGCGGCAGCTGGCCGCGGCGCATCTGGCCGGCGGTGAGAAAGGCAAGCTGCGCTTCGACTTCGATGCGCTCACCGACGCGGCGGGCGGGCACTGGCACATCTTGACGGGTTGTCGCAAAGGTCATGTCCGCTCCGCCCTGGCCACCGGTGGACCGGAGGCGGCCTCGGCGGCGTTGGCCGATCTGGTGGACCGGTTCGGCTCTAACCGGGTCAGCATCGAACTGACCCATCACGGCTGCCCGGCCGACGACGACGTCAACGCCGAATTAGCCATACTGGCAAAGCGATTCGGCCTCGGCAGCGTTGCGACCACCGGCGCACATTTCGCCGGACCGTCGCGGCGACGGCTGGCGATGGCCATGGGCGCGGTACGGGCCAGGCAGTCGCTGGACGAGGCCGCCGGCTGGCTTGCCCCGCTGGGCGGTTCGCATCTTCGCTCCGGTGAGGAGATGGCACGGCTGTTCGCGCAGTGTCCCGACGCGGTAACCGCCGCGGCCGAACTCGGCGAGCAGTGCGCATTCGGCCTGGCGCTCATCGCCCCGAAGCTGCCGCCGTTCGACGTTCCGCCCGGGCATACCGAGGACAGCTGGTTGCGCGAGCTGGCGATGGCAGGGGCTCAGCGTCGCTACGGCCCGCGAGCCCATGCGCGCCAAGCGTATGCCCAGATCGAGCGCGAGCTGGAAATCATTGCCCAACTCCAGTTTCCGGGCTACTTCTTGGTGGTCTACGACATCACCCGGTTCTGTCGGGAGAACAACATCCTGTGTCAGGGCAGGGGATCGGCAGCCAACTCGGCGGTCTGTTATGCCCTTGGCGTCACCGCGGTCGATCCGGTGGCCAACGAGCTGTTGTTCGAGCGGTTCCTGTCGCCGGTCCGCGATGGCCCACCCGATATCGACATCGACATCGAGTCGGATCAGCGCGAAAAGGCCATCCAGTACGTCTACAACAAATACGGCCGCGACTATGCGGCTCAGGTCGCCAACGTGATCACCTACCGCTCCCGGATCGCGGTGCGCGACATGGCTCGTGCCCTGGGCTTCTCGCAGGGGCAGCAGGACGCGTGGAGCAAACAGATCAGCCACTGGAGTGGACGCCCGTCGGATATCGAAGACATTCCCGAGCAGGTGATCGAGTTGGCCGAGCAGATCCAGAACCTGCCTCGGCACATGGGCATCCATTCCGGCGGCATGGTGATCTGCGATCGGCCGATCGCCGACGTCTGCCCGGTCGAGTGGGCACGCATGGAGAACCGTAGCGTGTTGCAGTGGGACAAAGACGATTGCGCGGCAATCGGTTTGGTGAAATTCGACCTGCTCGGGCTGGGTATGCTTTCGGCGCTGCACTATGCCATCGACCTAGTAGCCGAGCACAAAGGCATCGAGGTCGACCTGGCCACGTTGGACCTGTCCGAATCGGCGGTGTACGAGATGCTGTCCCGCGCCGATTCCGTCGGGGTGTTCCAGGTGGAATCGCGCGCGCAGATGGCCACCCTGCCACGGTTGCGGCCGAGGGTGTTCTACGACTTGGTGGTCGAGGTTGCGTTGATCCGCCCTGGGCCGATCCAGGGCGGCTCGGTGCACCCGTACATCCGGCGGCGCAACGGCCTCGACCCAGTCGTTTACGACCATCCGTCGATGGAGTCGGCGCTGCGGAAGACGCTGGGAGTTCCGCTGTTTCAGGAACAGCTGATGCAGCTCGCGGTGGACTGCGCCGGATTTTCCGGCGCTGAGGCCGATCAGTTGCGGCGTGCTATGGGCTCCAAGCGGTCGACCGAACGCATGCAACGGCTGCGCGGTCGGTTCTTCGACGGTATGCGGCGATTGCATGGCGCCGACGACGAGGTGATCGACCGGGTTTACGAAAAGCTGGAGGCGTTCGCCAATTTTGGCTTCCCGGAAAGTCATTCGCTGAGCTTCGCGTCACTGGTCTTCTACTCGTCATGGTTCAAGCTGCATCACCCCGCGGCGTTCTGCGCGGCACTGTTGCGTGCGCAGCCGATGGGCTTCTACTCGCCGCAGTCGTTGGTGGCCGACGCCCGCAGACATGGGGTGACGGTGCACGGCCCGTGTGTGGCCGCCAGCCTGGTGTATGCCACCTTGGAGAATTCCGGAACCGAAGTGCGGCTGGGGCTGGGCGGCGTCCGTCATATCGGAGATGACCTTGGCGAAAAGCTGGTCGAGGAGCGAAAAGCGAACGGCCCCTTCAGTTCTCTGCTGGATATGACGACTCGGGTCCAGCTGTCGGTGCCGCAGACCGAAGCGCTGGCCACCGCAGGCGCGCTGCGCTGCTTCGGGATGTCGCGGCGCGAGGCGCTGTGGGCGGCCGGCGCGGCCGCCACCCAACGACCGGAACGCTTACCCGGGGTGGGCTCGTCGTCGCATATCCCGTCCCTACCCGGGATGAGCGAGGTGGAATTGGCCGCGGCCGACGTGTGGGCCACCGGCATCTCGCCGGACAGCTACCCGACGCAGTTCCTGCGGTCGGATCTCGACGAGATGGGGGTGGTGCCCGCCGCTGAGTTGTTGTCGGTGCCCGACGGCGACCGGGTGCTGGTCGCCGGGGCGGTCACCCACCGGCAGCGGCCCGCGACGGCTCAAGGGGTGACGTTCATC
>Ga0302177_10001508_pt1 | contig 16682 bp, 16 predicted proteins | sample I_Palsa_E1_2_FD_198780 | JGI IMG/M metagenome (GOLD analysis project Ga0302177, IMG submission 198780) | Peat permafrost microbial communities from Stordalen Mire near Abisko, Sweden - I_Palsa_E1_2 | ecosystem: Environmental > Terrestrial > Soil > Palsa > Peat permafrost | place: Sweden... | reverse complement strand
CGTAGGTGATGAAGTTGAAGACGAAGCCCATCTTGCCGAGTTCCTCTGGGAACGCCCGCATCTCGTCGTCGGTCATGCCGGTGGTGTCCCAGTTGAACGACGGTGAGAGGTTGTAGGCCAGCATCTGATCGGGGAATTCGGCGTGGATCGCCTCGGCGAATTCGCGCGCGTCGGCGAGATCGGCCGTCTTGGTCTCCATCCAGAGAATGTCGGCGAATGGCGCTGCGGCAAGCGATTTGGCGATCGCATACGGGATGCCGCCGCGGATTTGGTAGTAGCCCTCCGGCGTCTTGGCCCGCTCGGAGTCCCAGCTGGGGTCCGCGCCGAGTTCGCGTGCCTTTGCGCTCGCGGTGTAAAACGGCGCCCGCTGGGCGAACTTCCGCCATTCGTCGACGCTCATGTCGCGCGATTCGCCCTCGCTCTCGGCGAATTCGAGAAGTTCCGCGACGGCCTCGCCGTAGGTCATCAGACCGGCGTCGTTCTGCCAAGCGTCGACGAACTTCGACTCCACCTCGTCGAACACGGCGTCGACCGACTGCTGTGCGTGGTCGGGGGACGCGGCGGCCTGGGTGATCAGGTCCGCAATGCCGTGACGCTCAAGCCATGCATCCGCAGCGGCGTATTCGCCGGCGGGCAGGGCGTAGAGCATGTGCCCGTTGAGCTCCTTGAAGCCCGCCTCGTAGAAGCGCCGCACCATCGCCAGGAAGCAGGATTTGTACGACGGGATCTTGAGGTTCGTGGTGCCCAACACGAACGGCTGGTCGCGCTCGTCGGCACGGCTGTCGAGCAGGTTGGCCGCCTCGGCGTCGGTGCGCGCGACGATGATGCCGGGCACCCGCATGATGTCGAGTTGGAAGCGGGCGGTGTTGAGGCGCTTGATCTGTTCGTCCGACGGCACCAGAACCTTGCCGCCCTGGTGTCCACACTTCTTGGTGCCCGGCCGCTGGTCCTCGATGTGATATCCCGGCACGCCCGCTTCGACGAACCGTTTGACCAGGTTGCGCACGTGCGGATCCCCGCCGTGGCCGGTGTCCGCGTCGGCGATGATGAACGGCCGGTAGTCGACCGCCGGCGTCCTTTCGCGCTGTTCCTCGCTCATCCGCAGCCGCAGGTACTGCTGATTGCGGTCGGCGGTCAGCAGCGCGCGGACCAGGCCCGCAGCCTCGTCGGGCACCTGGCTCAGCGGATAGCTCGCCAGGTCGGGCCCCGGGTCCTCGCTGATCGAGCCCTTGGCGGAGGTTGCCCAACCGCCGAGGTAGATGCCCTCGATGCCCATCCGTTTCATGGTCACCGCCTGGCCGGGGGAGTACGGCCCGAAGGTGGTGATGCTCTTGCGTTGGGCGAAGAGCTCGCGCAGCCGCGGGTAGAAAGCCTCGGCGGCCTCACGCGCAACGATGTAATCGCTGGGGATCGTGCCGCGCTGCTCTACGACTTGCCGTGCGGAAAAGAGGCGGGTGATGCCGTCGAAGCGTGGACTGTCCTGGTATTTCTGCGTTGCGGCTACGTCACGTTCAAAGGCATTGTGCGAGTCCTGCTCGGACGGTGACTGCGTCTTTGCATCCGCCTCGATGGTGCTCATGTTCTCTGCGCTCCTCTTCATCCCCGATGTGCCTGATTAGGGAGAGTCTATGGCTGCTGTGCCCCACGACGTTTCAAAATCGACTCTCGCGATGGTTGCCACCTGCGGCAGCACAGCCGCATCGGGCATACCGCCGACGGGTTCCGGGTAAACCCTTCACCGCGGATTCGCGCCGGTCCGGGTGCGCGCAAGATAAATGTCGCGGAGGACATTTATCAGCCGATATCGGATAGTCGGCTCGGCTACACTCACCGAGCGCGGCGACGGGGCCGCGACTGAGGGGAGCGGCAATGAGTTCTCTGCGAGCGGCCCGCGCGCCGCATTCCCTGCCGGTGGCCTTGCCGCCGAGCCGCACCATCGAGGTGCGCTCCGCGGACGGGACCCGCCTGCACACCGAGGTGTTCGGGCCCGAGGACGGCTATCCGATCGTTCTCGCCCACGGCATCACCTGCGCAATCCGGGTGTGGGCCTACCAGATCGCCGAGCTGTCCGGCGATTTCCGGGTGATCGCGTTCGATCATCGCGGTCATGGACGTAGCGGCATCCCGCGCCGCGGCGGGTACAGCCTCAGCCATCTCGCCGCCGATGTCGATGCGGTGCTCGACGCCACGTTGAGGCCGGGTGAGCGCGCCGTCATCGCGGGGCACTCGATGGGCGGCATGGCGATCGCAGCCTGGTCGGATCGATACCGGCACAAGGTCGAAGCGCGTGCCGACGCCGTCGCGCTGATCAACACCACCACCGGTGACCTGTTGCGTGAGGTGCGATTGTTGCCGGTGCCGGCACCGTTTGCGGCGGTGCGGGTGTTGGGTGGGCGTGCCCTGATCAACATATTCGGCTCGTACACGGTGCCACCCGCGGTGCGACGGGCCAGCCGCGAAATGATCTCGATGCTCGCGGTCGGCGCCGACGCGGATCGCGCCGTTGGATCACTGATCTACGACCTGTTCAACTCCACCCCGCCGGCCGGCCGCGGCGGCTGCGGCAAGGCCCTTATCGAGGCGATGGGACGCCGGCATATCGACCTGGCCGGCTTGACGGTGCCCACGCTGGTGATCGGCAGCCAACGCGACCGGTTGACGCCGCTGGTGCAGTCCAGGCGAATCGCCGCTGCCGCACCGAATCTCGCCGGCCTCCTCGAGTTACCCGGGGGCCACTGCTCGATGCTGGAACGGCCCGCTGAGGTCAACCGGGAGCTGCGGACACTCGCCGAATCGATCGCCGGCAGCAGGCGCATCAGTTCATAGCCGCGCTTATAGGCGCGAGGCGACTTCGGCGGCAGCCCGCTGACCGGAACGCACCGCCCCGTCCAGGAAGCCGGTCCACTCGTCGGCGGTCTCGGTGCCGGCCCAGTGGATGGGCCCGACCGGCCGCCGCAGCCACGGCCCGTAGCGCGTCCACGAGCCTGGCGGCACCGCGGCCGTTGGGCCACCTGGCGCGAATTCCTCAGCGCCCCAACGATGATCGACGTAGTCGAGTGGCTTCAATGCTTCATCGCCGAACAGTGCGGCGAAGCACTCGAGCGCGCGTTGCCGACGCTGATCGGCGGGTAGCTCGTCGAACTTGCGGGCGTCGACAAACCCGAGCAGGATCCCGGGCCCGACGGGCTGCGGGCTGACGTCGAAGGTGATGAACACGGGACCCTCGTCGGACAGGGCTTCACCGGAAAGTCCTGCGTTGCGCCAGAACGGCGTGGGATAGGCGGCATAGGCCTTGCTGAGCCGGCCCTGTGGCCACCGCGCGGGCAGTTGCCGAAGTTCGGCCGCCAGTGCGGGAGTGAATTCGATGACGTTCCAATGCTCCGGCGGGATCGCGACGACGACGTATTTGGCGTCCGCCGTGCCCTTTTCGCTGGTGACCGTGACGCCGTCGTCGTGGTAATCGATGCGCCGCACGGCGGCTTCCAATACGACGCGGTCGCCGAGTTCGGCCGCCGCCGCGTTGGCGATCTGTTGCGTGCCGCCCGCGAAACGGTCTTGCTGCGCACCGTTTTCGACGTCGAGCATCCGATCCAGACCACCGGCCGCGCGGGCGTATCGGGCGGCGTGCAGCATCGACACGTCGTCGGGTTCGCACCCCCAGGTGACCCGCGCCATGATGGCCAGCAGATCCCGGGTGGTCGCGCCGGCGCGCACCGATCGCAACCACTGACCCAATGACTGGCCGTCCAGCCGGGCGGCGCGCCGGGCAGTCCACGGCTCCGCCAGCGGAACAGTCCGGGCGATGCGTTCGAATTGCCAACGCACACGGCCGAGATCGATCAGGCCGCCGAGTGAGAGCCGGGGGATTGTGCCGCGGTAGGAGCGGATCGCGCCGCGCCACCGAATCAGGTTGGCGCCATCGTCGTAGGTCGGGACGGTCGGGATGCCGAGCTCGCCCGCGAGAGCCAGGACGGCGTCCTGCGTCGGGCCTACGAATGTGCCGCCCATGTCGACCGGGATGCCGGCGACTTGGCCGGTATACGAACGGCCGCCCACCCGGTCACGGCCCTCGAGCACCAACACATCGTGGCCGAGCCGGGTGAGCTCGCGGGCCGCGGCGAGGCCGGCGAAACCGGCGCCCACCACCACGACGTCTGCGGGCCAGGTCGCGTTAGGCATGCCCTTCAGTCAACCTCATCGATGCTGCGTAATGTCAGGGACCAACCGCCCGACTCCTTCCTCGGGTGGTTACACCACCCGAATCGTCATCAGGCGGCCTCGTTGAAAGTCTTCACCGCTCTATATGGCCTGGCCGACGCGGCTGAGCGCGCGAGGGAGCTTCGCGATGCCGGTGCCAGTGGCGTCGCCACCTTCGAGGGGCCGCACGATGTGTTCGCGCCGCTGACGTTGGCGGCAACGGTCCCCGACCTGAACCTGATGACCAATGTCGCGATCGCGTTCCCACGCAACCCGATTCATCTGGCGCACCAGGCCAACGACCATCAGCTGCTGAGCTCGGGACGATTCATCCTCGGACTGGGAACCCAGGTCCGGGCTCAAATCGAAAAGCGGTTCGGCGCCGAGTTCGACAAACCGGTGGCCCGGATGACCGAGCTGATTGCGGCGTTGCGGGCGATCTTCGCGGCCTGGAACTCCGGTGAGCGGCTGGACTTTCGCGGCGACTACTACCGGCACACGCTGATGACGCCGACGTTCAACCCGGGCCCGAATCCGTATGGTCCGCCGCCGATCTACGTCGGCGCGCTCGGGCCGCGGCTGACCCGTGCCGTCGCACAGCACGCCGACGGTCTGCTGGTGATGCCGTTCGGCTCGAAACGGTTCCTGCACGAGCACACCATGCCGATGGTGCGCGAAGGTCTGGAGGCTTCCGGACGCGACACCACCGACTTCACCGTGCTGCCCGAAATCATCGTCTCCGCGGGCGAAACCGATGCTCAACGCGAACAGGCTCACGCGCGGACACGCGCGCTGCTGGCGTTCTACGGCTCGACACCGGCCTACCGTCCGGTGCTTGCGGCGCATGGCTGGCAGGATCTGCAGCCCGAACTGAACACGTTGTCCAAGCAGGGCCGCTGGGAAGAGATGGGGGGGCTGATCGACGACGAGATGCTGCACACCATCGCCGCCTGCGGCACACCGGCTGACGTCGCACGCCACGTCCGCGACCGCGTCGACGGGATCGCCGACACCGTCTGCCTCTACCAGGCGGCGCCGTTGAGCCTGCAGACCCTGTCCGCGATCGTCGACGAATTACGCTGACGGGAAGGCTTTTTCGGTCCTATGGCGCAACCGTCAACCAGTCCTTGAAGCCGGACGGGTCGTGGCGGCCCAGCGCGCCGTGCTCGTAGAGGCCCCAACCCTCGACCGGATCTCCGTTGCCGTCGCGGCACACCGCGCGCCCGACGTGGTCGATGACGCCGAAACCGGACCGCCCGATGATCGCCGGGTCGGTCATGTCGTAGGTCAGCCGTTCGACGAACTTCTCGCCCTTCCACATGCCGTGCAGCCAGTCCGAGTCGCCGCCGTAGCCGCCGCCGACATGAATGGGCACCGGCAACTTGGACTCGACGTCGAAGTGCACCGGGGTGCCGTCGGGGGCGGTGGCGTCGATGGTCGCGCCGGTCGGGATGCGTGTGCCGGACCGGTAGTGAATCTTCACTCGCGGCCAGCCGAGCTGTTCGACGCGGCCGTCGCGCCAGATCCGGGTGCAGTCGTTGAGTGAGCGAAACCCGCTGGGCTCCTCTTGGATGATCAATACGACCGCGAAGTCCTCGAATGCCATCGGCACGTACAACCACCACATGCCCTCGAAAGGCGGGTCGGCCGGCCGGCCGGCGGGCTCGGCTTCGCCGATCGGCCGAATGCCCCAGGACCGGTCGCGGCTGCCGATCCAGGTGGCCGGGTCGACGGCAATTTCTTTGCCGTCCACGACGATCCGGCCGCTCCAGCTGCCGAGTTGGGCGAAACGCTGGGCGTGCAGCGTCACGCGATTGCCCGTCCGCAGGATGTGCGGCTGCTCCTGGACGACGTCGAACAGGCCTTCCCAGGTGAGATCGGCTGCGATGCCTTCGGTTTCGTCGAGGACGATCCGCAGTTTGTGCAGCGGGTCGATGACGTCGACGCGGTAACCGTTGACGTTCTGGTTGAGCCGGTCCTGGTCGACGGCATCGGACAAATGCACCGCGGTCTGAGTGTCGCCGCGGCGGATGAGCAGGAACGCGTCTTTGACCCCGAGGTTGGGGTAGTAACCGATGCCGCTGATCACGAAGATGTCGCCGGTGCGGTCGTGGGCGTTGAAGTAGGAGCGATCGTAGAAGTTGCGGTCCGAGGAACCCGGCCACGCGATCGGTTGGGGGACTTGGTGTACCGGGAATTCGTCGAGCGGTCCGAGCATTACTGATCCTCTCCGATAAGACGTTTCATCAGTCCTGAGTGATAGAACAGCGACTCGACGCTGTCAGGTTTCTCGGTCTCGCCGAAGTGCACCCGCCGCGCGCCGGTGCGCATGAACACGCAGGCCCACATGACGCCGGAGTAGACGTAGAACCAGTGCAGGTCGCCGATTTCGACGCCGGTGAGCCGCTGGTAGGTAGCCCGGACGTCGTCCTCACGCATCACCCCGGGCAGCCCGGGCAGTGTCGCCAGGCCGGCGAGCTCCTGAAAGACCATGTGCGCGTAGATCATCCACGCGACGTCGAGTTCACGCGGGCCCAGCGTCACCATTTCCCAGTCCAGCACCGCCACCGGATGGAAGTCGCGATACAAGACGTTGCCCACCCTGGCGTCGCCCCAGAGCAGTACCGGCTCGGCGGCCGCCGTTTCCTGCGGCCAGTTGTCCTCCAGCCATTGGAACGTGCGCTCCAACAGCGGTGATCGACCGATGTCGGGCACCGCAAAGTCATACCAGGACCGCACCCAGTTGAAATGCCTGCGCAGCGCGGAATCGCCGTCTTGGCCGTCGGCGAGAAATCCAAACGTGCTCTCGGCGTCCGGGATTGAATGCAGCGACGCCAGCACGGACACCGTCGCATCCTGCAGTTCGCGCTGGCGTTCGGCGGGCGCGTCGGCGAACCAGTTGCCACCGAAGGTGTAGGGCATGACGTCGGGGGGCACCTCGCCGTCGACGTAATCCATCAAAAAGAACGGCGTGCCCAAGACCTCGCCGGTGGATTCCAGCCAGCGCACTCGCGGGACGGGAACGTCGGTGATCTCGCCGACTTTGCGGATCACCTCGAATTGGTGGTCGAGCCGATACGTCGGGAACACCTGGACGTCTTCGGCGGTGGGCGCCACCCGCGCCACCAGCTTCTGCGTAACCGGGTTGCCGTCTTCCTCCCAACGCGCGGTCAGGATGATGGTCTCCGACGACATGCCGGTCGAGTCGATGCCGCTCTCGACGGTGACCTGCGGGGTTGCCCCGCCGGGGAGCACCGTCGACAACCACTGCGACATCACCACCGGCAGCGTGGTGACGTCGCGGCTGGAGCGCTGCAGTCGGTCGACTTGGTCGAGCACAGGTTCGTTTGGCACAGGTGCCTCCTTCGTGAGGCAATTACGATACGGTGGGTAGCGTTATGAAAGCAGACCCATCCTCGGTTGACAAGGCCTCGGGCGCCGGACGGCCCCGGGACCCGCGCATCGACGCTGCCATATTGACCGCAACCGCGGATCTGCTTGTCGAAATCGGCTATTCGAACCTCACCCTGGCCGCGGTCGCCGAGCGCGCCGGAACGACGAAGACGGCGTTGTACCGCCGATGGTCGAGCAAGGCCGAGTTGGTGCACGAAGCGGCGTTCCCGGTGGCGCCCACCGCGCTGGTGGGCCCGACTCGCGGCATGGCCGCTGAGCTGCGAGCGATGATCGCGGCGGCGCGCGACGTGTTCACCACCCCGGTGGTACGTGCCGCGCTGCCCGGCCTGGTCGCCGACATGAGCGCCGACACCGAGCTCAACGCCCGGGTGATGTCCCGCTTTGCGGGTTTGTTCACCGCGGTGCAGGCGCGGCTCAGTGAAGCGGTGGAGCGCGGTGAGGTGCATCCGGACGTCGATCCGGACCGATTGATCGAGTTGATCGGCGGGGCGACGTTGTTGCGGATGCTGCTGAGTCCGGACGAACCGCTGGACGACGCCTGGGTGGACCAGACCACGGCCATCCTCGTGCACGGCGTTACTCGAGAGGGAGGGTCGGGCCGGTGACCGGACGACTGGACGGCCGCACGGCGATCGTCACCGGCGCCAGCCGGGGCCTGGGCCGGGCAATCGCTGTGGCGCTGGCGGCCGAAGGGGCGGCTGTCGCCGTGGTCGGCCGCACCGAAAATGTCTGGAACGAAAGACTTCCCGGCACTATCGGTGAGACCGTCGCCGATATCGAGGCAGCCGGCGGACGCGCGTTGGCGATCCGAGCCGACCTGCTCGACCGAGGCGATATTGCGCGGCTGGTCGACGAGGCTCGAGATACGCTGGGCCCCATCACAATCCTGATCAACAATGCGGCGTTCACCGCGCCCGGTCGCCCGCCGAAGCCTGGCGACGACGCGCGCCCGAAATCGGCGAAAGCACAACCGGGTGGCTTCAAGCCGGACTGGCCGCCCCTGCTCGGAACGCCGCTGGGTGCGTATCGCCGCCACTTCGAGATCGCGGTGTTCGCCGCCTATGAGCTGATTCAGCTGGTCTGCCCGGACATGATCGTCGCAGGCACCGGATCGATCATCAACATCAGCTCGGTGGCGTCTCGGCTACCGGGTGATGGGCCCTACGCCGACCGTAGTGGCGGCGTGCTGCCCGGCTACGGCGGATCCAAAGCCGCACTGGAGCATTTGACGTGGTGTGCGGCCTACGATCTGGCCGGCCACCACGTCGCGGTCAACGCTCTCTCGCCGTCGAAAGCGATTATGACGCCAGGTCTTTCGTATTACGCCCGTGAATTCGACGAGGTCGCAACCCCAGAGGAGTTCGCGCGGGCTGCGTTGGAGCTGACGCTGGTAGATCCGACGGTCGTGACTGGCCGGACGATCGGTCACCTGCAAGTGCTCGACGGCAGCTTCCGTGCATTCGGGTCCTAGGCCGGCTTCGTCGCGGTCACCGCGTGGACGATCACCGCATACAGCCGGTGCCAGTGCGGTGAGCAGAACCCGGCACGCAGCAGCAGGCGGGTGGCGCGGCTCCTGGTGCGGGCTTTGCCGCGGCGGCTGGTGAGCATGGTCGGTATCAGCAGCCGGGAGAACTGGTCGACGAGCACTAGCTGGCCGCCGCGACGCAACACTCGGGCGCATTCGCGCAGTCCCGCTTGCTGATCGGACCAGTGATCGAATGAGGTCGTGCTGACGATCAGGTCGAACGTCTCATCGGGGTAGCCGATTTGTTCGGCGACACCCGCAACGAACGTCAACCGGTCGTCTTGGGTAATGCTCGTGGCCGTCTTCACCATCGCGGGTGCGGCATCGATGCCGACAAGCTGTTCGGCGTCGGGGTAGCGGCTTGCCAGTTCGCGCAGTAGATAACCGGTGCCGCAGCCCAAATCGAGCACGCGGTTGGGTGCTGCGACGGTCGCCACAGCGAGGCTGGCGGTGCGTTCGGAGATCTGGTGATGGAGGCGACCCCGCCAGCCATGGTCGTAGCTCGCGGCCCGATCGTTGAACTCGGCGACGTCCCGATACGGCGGCACCGGCCTAGTGTGCCACCGGCTAGTGCCGTTCGGCGAGGCGTTTGAGATTGAGCAGTTGCCGTCGGGCCATGACGAGATCGCCGACCGATAACCCCGGAGTCAGCCAACGGCTCATGGCCGTAACAAGTTTCATCAGCAGGCGGGTTGATTGCCCATCAGGCACCAGCACGTAAGACATGCAGGTTCCCATGATCCCGCCGGTAAGCTGCTCGGGCGGCTCGACGGCAAGGATGCGTCCGAACGGTCGGGTCGCCGCAGTGGAAAACGATTCGCCGACGGCGGGCTCGGGTAGGCCGACGAGCTGCTGGGGTGAGCGACGGCCGAGGTTGTCGATCCAGTCGTAGGAGTAGGGCGCGAGCCTGATCTGACTAACCCACCGCCACAGCGTCTCCGGGGTGGTCTGCACGGTGACTCCGCGCCATGCCTGCAGGGTCGGTTTGGGCACGAAGTCGTCGCAGGGGTAGTGCCGGGCGACCTCGTCGTCCGTCACGTTCCAGCGATCGCCGATCATCGCAATTCAGGTTAGCGATCAGGCGGGTCGCGGTCACCACGGAGGAGTTCGTCGGGGTGGTGGGCGCGGTTGACTTCGGGTGGCCCGGTGCCGTCGGTCCAGCCCAACCGCCCGTTCTCGGTGACTACCGTGCGCAATTCGCCACGGCTCGCCAGGCCATGATTCGGGCCGCACGCGAGGAACAGCTTGTCCGCATCGGTGCGGCCGCCGCGCGCAAAGTCCGGTGAATGGTGAACCTCGCAGCGATAACCTGATTCGAGACAATTGGGACGGGTGCAGCCGCGGTCGCGGGCATAGCAAATCAGTCGCTGGTCGGCGGTGGCGACGCGTTTCTGGCGGCCCAGGTACAGCGGCCGTTCGGTGTGCTCGTCGAACACGGCGAGGTAGTGAATTGCGCTCGCGGCCATGCGGATTAGATCCCGCATGGGCAGCCGGGAGCCACCTCCGGTTCTCGCGGGCGCCGGCATCGGGACCGATGCGTCCACCGCGGCGTCAGCGGCGCGATTGAGTTCGGCGAGCGTCGTGGTGACGACCACGGTGACCGGATGCCCGCGGTGTACACCGAGGCCGCCGGATGCAATGGCGGTTTCCAGGCCAAGCTTCAACGCATCGTGGCAGCGTTGGGCGGGGCTGCGGTCATCGCGTGCCTCGGGACCTTCGTCAGGCTGGTGACGGCCCGGCCGGACCGCGGCCTCGATGGCTTCGAAGTACGCACGGGCCTCCGGGTCGAGCAAACCGGACAGCCGCGACATACCGTCGGGCCCTTGCTGTCCGAGGTGCAACCCGCGCCGACGGGCCCGGTCCTCATCGCTGAACAGCCCGTCGGGATTGAGATAGTCGGCGATGCGCTGACCCAACTTGGCCACGATTCCCGCATCGACCTTGCTCGCCTGCTCGACCAGTGTGCGCTCGGCCGCAGTCGTGTCGGTGGGGGAGACACAGCCGGGCAGCACGTCGATTGCTCGGCATATCGCGCGGATGTGGTCTTCGCCGACAGCGCCGGCCTGGATGGCGGTCGCGAGCTCCGGCAGCTCGGGCGCCAGCGCCGGGCCGGTCAACGAACGGCGCGGCCGTATCCGAACCGCGAGCTTGAACCGTCGGGTGATTTCGTTGGGTGTGATGCGCAGTCGCTTCCACAGCACCGATCGCATCTGCGCAATCGACCCGGTTTCATCCGGCGGGTCGGCGATCTCCGCAAAAATGCGGTACATCAGGCCTCGGTTGACACGCTCCTGGGTCTCCAATCGCGCTGCGACGTCGACGCGAAACCTGTTGCCCACCAAGTCCGACGGCGTATCGCAGAACAGGTCGTGGGCAGCGTCGATCGCATCGAGAGCGGAAGTGATCCGTTCGCGTGCTTCGTCGGCGCTGATCGCTGGACCCATACCTCGACGCTACGAATAAGCCCGACAATCCTGGCCTCAGCAGATGGCGCAAAGCCCGACCTGTGGATCAAATCGCAACTGTGGATAACAGGTCAGGCCTCGTCAGGCGACGAAGTTGATGGTTACCCCACACAGCGTCGTACTGCGAGTACGTGCATCGGCGGCACGCAGATCCACCGCGCATACCCCGTCACCGCGGTCGTCACCGAGTGGGACGAAGCGCAGCACACCTTCCGCGAGGTGTACGTGGTACTCGTCGCCGATTGCGGTCACCGCACCCCCGACCAACGCCGCCCACCTCTCGGCCGTACTGGCAGGGTGCTCGGATTGCATCGCCACGCCGACCATGTCGGTGACCACGCGGGTTGCGATGTGGTGGCGCCAGTCGGGTCCAGCCCAGCCCCAGTCATCCCATTGGTCGGTTTGGTCGACCGACAGAATCGCAGCGCCGACGTCCTTCGGGTGCAAGTGTATGCCGGCGATGTCCGGCCGGGTCGCGGTGAAAACGACTCGTACGTTGTGGGTTTCAATACGCCGCTTCATCTCATCGAGATCGTCGACCTGGAGGATAACCATGTACCCGCCATCGCCCTTGCGTTTGTCGAGCTGACGGCCCGCGGTTGTACCTGCCCGCACCGGTGAGACCACTTCGAGTAGCTTGTCTCCGATAGGAAAGAGCGCGTTTTTGAGACCGAACACCTCGACATCGGGGTCTCGGTAGCACAGCTCTACGCCGAGTTCTTCGATGATGCCGGCCTCTACCGGCGCCAGGTCGGCAGCTACCAAAGCCACCTGTCGGAGTCTCACTCGCATATCCGCGTCCTTTGGGTGAAGTTGTATCTTAATTAATAGCCGACGGTGGCGAATGTCTCGATGGACTTTGGTAATCGGTTGAGGCGCAATATCTTTGGGCTGCTAGCCGGGCGGAGGTCGGCGTCAGGATCGCCACGGGGTACCTACACGCTGGCGCGGCCGACGGCGTGAACCGCCTCGGCGAGCGCGTCGGCCAGCGGGACGATGTCGTCGGCGTCGATGCTGGAGACGGTGATCCGTATGCCCGGTGGAGTTGCGATCCGGAATCGTGCTCCCGGCGCCGCAGCCCAGCCCGCGTTCAATAGCCGGGTGATCGCCACCGTTTCGTCCGGCACCGGAATCCAGACGTTGAGGCCGGACCGGCCGCGGGATGCCACACCGCGATCGGCCAGCGCCGCGTGCAGCATCTCGCGGTTGCGGGTGTAGGAGGTTTCGGCCTCGTGCACTCTGCGGGTGGTGGCCTTGTCGCGCCACAAGTTGACCGCGACGTCTTGCAGCAGGTGGCTGATCCAGCCCGGTCCCAACCGCAGCCGCCCGTGTACGCGCTCAACCGTGCGTCGATCGCCGGCCAGCAGTGCGAGTCTCAGGTCAGGCCCGTATGCCTTGGCCGCCGACCGCACGAACGCCCAGTGCCGGGTGGTCCCGGCCAGGGTGTGCAGCGGTACACCGGCGATGCCTGCGCAATGATCGTCCTCGACGAGCAACACGTCGTCGTGGTCAACGAGCAACGCGCGCAACTCCTTTGCCCGTGCCGCGGAGACGGCGGCACCGGTTGGGTTCTGGGCGCGCGTTGTCACCACGATCGCGCGCACCCCGCGGCTCAGCGCGCGGGCAACATCGGCGGTCAGCGGCCCGTCGTCGTCGACTCTGATCGGTTCAGCTGGAAAGCCCAGCGCGGCAAGCAGATCCAGCAGGTTGGCCCAACCGGGATCTTCGACCGCCACGCGGTCGCCGGGACGCAGCTGGGCGCTGAGCACCCGCTCGATGCCGTCGAGGGCTCCGGCGGTCACGGCGATGTGCTCGGCCGGAACACCGTCCGCGGTCAGCGACGCCTGGGCATACTCCGCCAACTCAGGCGAGACCGCTGGATCGCCGTACAGCACTGGTGTGTTTCGCCGCGAACTGAGCTGAGCGATGGGCAGCAAGGCTGGATCCGGGTTACCGCTGGACAGGTCGCGCGCGCCCGGCGGAACAGCGATACCCCGCAGCGAGCGTGGTGTGGTCGCAGGCCGGTCCCGCACCCGGGTGCCGCGCCGGCCTGCCGATTCGACGGCGCCTCGTTCGCGCAGCAGGCGGTAGGCCGCGGCGGCCGTATTTGCGTTGATGCCGAGCTGGGCGGCCAGCTCCCGGATCGGTGGCAGCTCGGCGCCGGGCGCCAGGGCGCCGGTGGAGATGGCCTCTTCGACGTCGGATGCGATCGCCTCCGCACCGGTACCACTAATCGTGTATTGTTCTGGCACAGAATTAATTATGTACTAGTGCAAAAGCGGAGGCAACCATGTCTGCAGGATCGGCATACGCACCCACTACCCGGACCGTCCCGACCCGGTATCGCGAGCGCGCCCGCTACGACCGCGCCACCGTTCATGGCGTTCTCGACGAGGCCCTGATCTGCCACGTCGGCTTCGTCGGTGCCGACGGTCCGGTGGTGTTGCCGACGACCCACGCGCGGCTGGGCGAGACGCTGTACCTGCACGGATCCACCGGCAGCGGCCCGATGCTCGCCGCAGGTTCGTCGGACGGCTTGCCCGTCTGCGTCACGGCCACCCTGGTCGACGGCGTGGTCTTCGCTCGCTCAGCAATGCACCACTCGATGGAATACCGGTCGGTGGTCGCCGTCGGCAATGCACGCCTGGTGCAGGACCGCGACGAGAAATTGCGCGCTTTCGCGGCGCTGCTCGATCACGTCGCGCCCGGGCGGTCCATCGACAGCAGATCGCCTAACGCCCGCGAACTCGCCGCGACCGCCGTCCTGGCGCTCGATCTCGTCGAGGTGTCCGCCAAGGTGCGTACCGGCGGGCCCGTCGACGACCCTGAAGACACCGAGTTGCCGTATTGGGCGGGGGTTGTGCCGCTCACTCTGCAGGCGGGAACGCCGATCCCCGTCGACGACCTCGATCCGTCGATCCAACTGCCGGCCTACCTTGCGCCTTATCGGCGTGGTTGATCTTTAATTGCGTTATGGCCGACGACTCCGACGTCCCCACGGTGGTGAGCGCGAGCCGCGAGATCGCGGCAAGCGCGGAGCGGATCTTCGAGCTGATTGCCGACCCCTCGCAGCAGCCGCTGTGGGACGGCAATGACAACCTCGTCAAAGCTGAACCAGAGCAACGTATTCGGAGAGTCGGTGAGGTATTCCGCATGGCGCTGACCAATGACAGCATCCGCGAGAACCACGTTGTCGACTTCGTTGAAGCCCGTAGCATCGCGTGGAATCCATCCGAGGTAGGCCAACCGCCGCCGGGTCATCTGTGGCGCTGGGAGCTTGAGCCGCTGGACGACGGCCGCACCCGGGTTACCCACACCTACGACTGGTCGCAATTGTCCGATCAGACGCGGCTCCCGCGCGCCCGCGCTACAACCAGTGAGAAGCTTCGGGCCTCCCTGGACCGGCTTGCCGAGTTGGCCGAGCGACACTGAACTGCACCGATCGCTGGCCGTCCGGGCGGCTTACGTGCCAGGATGGCCAGAAGGCCGCAACAGCGGCAGGCAACCGGTCGAGTGGTGTGCCAATGATGGATAAGGCGACGGGCCGCGTGGTCGCCGTGATCGTGCTCTTGATCGCTGTCGCCGCGTCTCTGCGCGGATACCTCCCCGGCGTCGAGCAGGCCGGCCAGCAACGACCACCGCAGAGTGGTTCATCGCTGCTTTATGTTGCGACGCTACTCACCGTGTCGCTGGTGATCGTGGCCGTGGCGCTGATCACCCGATTGCGCGATCCGCGCCGAGTCGCGTCCAGCGCCAGTCCTCTGTCGGACCGGTTTTCCGGCGGCCGTGGCCGACCGGCTTGGCGAGTGCTGACGATCGGCGCTGCGGTTTTGCTGGCGTGGTTGCTTCTGGTGTTGTTGCTGGCGCAGTTCGTCGGGCCGCATGGAATCGATCAGCCGCAGTCCGCACCGCAGTCCGCCGTGCCCGCGCCGGCGAATAACGTGCCGCAACCACCCGGGTCGCAGGTCACGGGCGCGGATCATGACGTGTTGCGTTATCTGATCGCCAGCACGGTGGCACTGCTGGCGATGATTGTCGTGGGCGCGATTGTGGCCCGCCGGCGCCGGATCGTCGAGCCGAGCAGCGCTGCGCCGTCGCCGATCGGCGAGCCGATTTCTGCCGCCGCGGCCTCCTCGCTGGTGCGGGCGGCCGAAAGCGGATTGGCCGAGATCGAGGACCCCAATCATGAACCGCGGCAGGCGATCATCGCGTGCTACGCGTCGATGGAACGCGAACTGCGGCATTTCCCCGGAGCGGCACCGCAGGATTTCGACACTCCGACAGAGGTTTTGGCAAGGGCCGTCGAACACCACGCGCTGCACGTCGACAATGCCGCTGAGCTGGTGAACCTGTTCGAAGAGGCGCGCTTCAGCCCACACGTGATGACCGAGGAGCATCGCCGCAGAGCGCTTCGCGTCTTGCAGCTGGTTCTAGCTGACATGCGGAGTTCGGTATGAAGAAACTAATCGCACTTGGCGTTTCCTTGGTGCTGAGCGCGGAGCTGGCCGCGCTGACACTGCACGATCGCCGGCTCGTGTTCTGGGCGGCAGGTGCCGCAGTGCTTTTCGCGTTGATCAGCGTGCGGCAGTTCCTTGGGCGCGATTTCGAACCACCGTCGTCGACGATCCCGAACCCGCTCGAGGAATCGCTGCGCAGTTGGTTGTCGCGGACTCAGACACTGATTCACCGGTCGGAATCAACCCGGGCCGATTGGGACCGGCATTTGCGCCCAATGCTGGCGCGGCGGTTCGCGATTGCAACCGGACAAAAGCAGGCCAAGGACCCGGCAGCGTTCGATGCCACTGGGCGAACACTTTTCGGCACGGAGCTGTGGGCGTGGGTGAACCCGAACAATGTTGCGCACACCGGTGTGAGTGAACCCGGGCCGGGCCGCGCCACGCTGGAGGAAATCCTGGAACGGTTGGAGCAGGTATGACAACGGGTAAGCGGCGGATATGACCTCAGAGACGGCCATGCCGGCAACCACGGCCCGCGCGGCAGCGGTACTCGACGAGATTGAGCGCGTCGTGGTGGGGAAGCGCTCGGCGCTCACGCTCATTCTCACGCCGGTGCTCGCGAGT
>Ga0302177_10001507_pt1 | contig 16683 bp, 14 predicted proteins | sample I_Palsa_E1_2_FD_198780 | JGI IMG/M metagenome (GOLD analysis project Ga0302177, IMG submission 198780) | Peat permafrost microbial communities from Stordalen Mire near Abisko, Sweden - I_Palsa_E1_2 | ecosystem: Environmental > Terrestrial > Soil > Palsa > Peat permafrost | place: Sweden... | reverse complement strand
ACCCTCAGCCCGTCGCCGCCCGGTACGGCGGAAGAACGCGCGCAACTCCTCCGCGCAGAGCTCGGACTCCTCGAACGGCACGAAGTGCCGGAAGTTCAGTGCCCAAGGGCGTCGGATTGTTCCGAGGCAGCTGACAGCTCATCGGGATTGAGGCTGACCAGGAGCAGATCGGTCCTGGCGAAGTCGTCTCCGACGCAGAGCAGCGACTCCCCCGCGACCGAAGCGACCGCGTAAGTGCAGCAGTCACCGAAGTTCAAGGCAGCCGGGTGCCTGCCCTTGCCGAACCGGGAATAGGCGTCGAGCGCCGCGCTGGCGTGACCGTCGTCGAAGGCCACGGTCTGGATGGAGTTCTCCTGCAGGAACCTTGCGAGTGCCGTCTTCCCCCGCGGCCCGAACCGCGCCGTCAGCACGACTCCCGTCTCCAGTCGGGTCGGGGCGCCGATCCAGGTCTCCGGTGAGGCGGCAAGCTGATGGACGATCCGCTCGTACCCGGGTTCCTTGCCGATGACGGCAAGGAACACGGAGGAGTCGATGATCACGCGCCGTACTCGCCGAATCCGAGGATTTCCTCGCGTTCCGCCTTGGACACCGGCTTTCCGAGCTGGTCCGGCGGCACCAGCGGCCAGATCTCCTCCTCGAGAAACCGGGTGAGACGTTCCTCGCGCTGCCGGACGGACATACGAGACTGCGCCTGGAGAACCTGGCGCAGGGCGTATCTGACGGCTCCGGTCTTCGTCGTTCCCGTCAATGCGGCAACTTCGGCCGCCAAGCGTTCGGTCTCCGGATCCTTGATGTTCAGCGCGGCTGGAGCAGACCCGGTCGCTCATCGGCTCGACCTGTCCAGGCACTCCGACCGAGTCCGGGCCGACCTGGCCCTGCGACTGCTCGAGGTCACCACGTCCGCCGGCCGACCGAGGCCCGAAGGTGTGCCGACCGCTGCACGCCTGCCCGTTCTGGATCCTGACCTTTAATGCCGAAGGGGCTGTCTCGCCTGGTTCAGCTCGCTAGCCCGGCCCGCTCGGCCAGCTGATCGCGGACGTGCAGCCATCCGCCGACTTCGAATAGCACCAGGACAAGTGCGGCCTGGGCGTGGTCGTGGGGTCTCTGGGCGTCTGCGGCGGCAAAGGCTGCCGGGTCAGGCTTTCGACGGTGTCACGTTCGGCTTGGCGGCGTTGCGTGCGTCGGCGAGCTCGGTGGCGGTGAAGATCGTGACGGACAGTCCGATCAAGATCGCGCCGAGAACCCGGGCGACGGTGAGTGAGTCGCCGAGCCAGAGGACGGCACTGGCCAGCCCGAAGACGGGGATCAGGTTCACGATAACGCTCGCCGGGGCCGCTCGCACTCGGGCGATGGCGTAGTTGTAGAGCAGGAAGCTTGCGGCGTAGCCGATGATTCCCACGAAGATTGCGGCGAGCCAGAACCTCGCGGCCACGTGGCTGGGTGCGGTTTCGGCGTGCGTCGCCCACACCAAGGCAACTGCGGGAAGGATGAGGATCGTCGCGGTGGTGAACTGGCAGGCGGTCACCGTGAGCGGGTCGGACTCGTCCCCTATTCCTCTGGCCACGATCGTGTAGGCGGCAGCGCTGAACACTCCGGCCAGAACGAGCAGGTCGCCGAGTCCGGCGCCCGCGAACGATCCCGTGCCCTCGAGGGTCGCCACGCCGGCCAGTGCGAGGGCGAGCGCCGCGGCGATGCGGCCAGTGATGCGTTCGCGCAGGAAGACGGCCGCCAGCAGGACGATGAAGACCGATTCCAGGCCGGATAGCAGCGCACCGTTGGCGGCGCTGGTCCTGGCCAGGCCGAGCAGGTCGCCGGTGTAGGCGAGCGCCGGCTCGAATAGGCCTAGCAGCACCGCCCGCCGCCACGGCGGCGGCGGGCGGTGGCCACGCAGGATCACGATCGTCCACAGCACCGCGGTTCCCGCGATCAGCGAGATGGCCAGCAGCGTGATCGGGCCGAAGCCGCGCAGGGCGTACTTGGTCACGCTGACCGCTGTGCCCCAGAACAGCGACGCGGTGATCAGCGCGGCGAGCGGCAGCCTGGTGATCATCGTCGCCCTGCCCGGCTAGTGGACCAGGACATTTCTGAACTGCCACGGATCGTCGGGGTCGATGTCCTGCGGGAACAACGGCGAGCGTCCCGTCAGCGGCGTCCAGGTGGTGAAGTGGCCCTCGACGGGTCCGAGGTAAGGCCTTTGCACCTGCAAACAACGGGCGAAGTCGATCTCGTCGGCCTCCACGATTCCGGCGTCGGCGTTCTCTGCCGCCCAGACCATGCCGGCCAGCACCGCGGAGGTGACTTGCAGGCCGGTGGCGTTCTGGTAAGGCGCGAGCTTGCGGGTCTCCTCGACCGACAGCCGCGAGCCGAACCAGTAGGCGTTGCGGGCGTGCCCGTAGAGCAGCACGCCGAGCTCGTCGATGCCGTCGAGGATGTCTGCCTCGTCGAGGATCTCGTGGGTGCGCTGCGGCTGGCCGGGATGGCCGAGCAGCTCGTGCCAGGACAGCATGGCGTCGTCGGCCGGGTGGTAGGCATAGTGGCACGTTGGCCGGTAGCTGACCGCTCCGGAGTCGGAGGTGATCGTGAAGTAGTCCGCGATCGAGATCGACTCGTTGTGGGTGACGCACAGGCCGTACTGCGGGCCCGCGGTCGGGCACCAGGTCCGCACCCGGGTGTCGGCGCCGGGGCGGCACAGGTAGATCGACGGTGCGGCCGGGTCGTCATGTGCCCGGGCCTGCGGCGGCAGCCATTTCTCGTGGGTGCCCCAGCCCAGCTCGGACGGCTGCAGCCCTTCGGAGATGAACCCGTCGACCGACCAGGTGTTGACGAATGCGCCGATGGCCTTGGGCTTGCGGCCGCGCTGGGTGTCACGTTCGGCGATGTGGATCCCTCGGACGCCGGACTGGCGCATAAGTTCGGCCCACTGCGTGCGAGTGGCGGGGCGGATGTAGCTGAGTCCGACAGCGTCCGCCACGTCGAGCAGCGCCTGCTTGACCAACCACGAGACCATGCCCGGGTTCGCCCCGCACGCCGAGACGGCCGTCGGCCCGCCGGGGCGGCGGCGGCGTTCGGCCAGCAGGCTCTGGCGCAAGGCGTAGTTCGTTCGCTGCGCGAGCGGCGCCGCCGGGTCGTCGTAGAAGCCAGGCCACGGTTCTATGACGGTGTCGATGTAGAGCGCGCCGAGTTCCCGGGCCAGTGCCATGATCGCCACCGACGACGTGTCGACGGAGAGGTTGACGCAGAATGCCCGGCCAGCTCTGGTGGCAAGCAACGGGGTCAGGACGGCACGGTAGTTGTCCGGGGTAAGCAGCGAGGTGACCTTCTGTACGCCGCAGGCGGCGAGGACCGCGGCGTTGGCGTCGTCGGGCGCGACGACGGTGACCTGTTCCGGCTTCACGTCGAAATGCCGCAGGATCAGCGGCAGGGTTCCCCGGCCGATGGAACCGAACCCGATCATGATGACCGGTCCGTCGAGAGATCCGTAGTTGGTGTAGTCGCTCATGATGTCAGCCCCGATCCGGCCGTGGCAGGCAGGTAGTAGCTCGTCAGCGGCGGGAAGCCGTTGAATCCGACCGATGAATAGGACGACGTGTACGCACCGGTCCCGAGGATCTCCAGGTGATCGCCGACCTGCAGGTCGAGCGGGAGCTGGTATTGGTAGATCTCGTAGAGCACGTCGGCGCTGTCGCACGACGGGCCGGCCAGCACGACCGATCCGGTGCCTGACCCGTCGCCCGGAGCCTGGATACGGTAGCGGATCGCCTCGCCGAGGGTCTCGGTGAGACCGTTGAACAGCCCCACGTCGAGGAACACCCAGCGGCGGCCAGGGTCGCTGGCCCGGCGTACGATCTGGACAACCTCGGTCCGGATCACGCCCGCGTCACCGACCAGATAGCGGCCGGGCTCGACCATCATCAGGCCGCCGAACCTGGGACCGAGATGGGTGGCGACGGACCCGGCGATCGCCTCGCTGTATGTTTCGATATCGGCGGTCGGATCGACGTGCCGGCTCGGCAGCCCGCCGCCGAGGTTCACCCCGGCCAGTTCATGGCCTTCGGCCGCTAGCCGCCGCGCCAGTCGCGCGACCTGACCAAGCGGCCGGTCCCAGGCGCCGGGGTTGCGCTGCTGCGATCCCACGTGAAATGAAACGCCGACCTGCAGGCCTGCGCGGGCCGCCTGCAGGAGCAGCTGCCCCGCTTCACCCACCGTGCAGCCAAACTTCCGCGACAACGGCCAGTCAGCCCCGGCACCGTCGGTGACGATGCGGACGAACACCGTGCCGCTGGCCACCGTGCGCAGGACCTTGTCCAGCTCGGGCTGCGAGTCGACGGTAAAGAGCCGGACGCCGCATCGGTATGCCGCGGCGATATCACGCTCCTTCTTGACCGTGTTGCCATAGGACAACCGGGCCGGATCAGCACCCAGACCAAGGCACAGCTCGATCTCCCCGCGGCTAGCCACATCGAAATTTGAACCCAGCTCGATGAGCAGGCTAAGGACCTCTGGCGCCGGGTTGGCCTTCACCGCGTAGAAGACCTCGGTGCCCGGCAGAGCCGCGGTCAAGCTGACGTACTGGCGGCGAACGACATCAAGATCGACCACCAAGAACGGCGTGGCCGCATCAAGATGCCCGGTCCGGAAACGATTGAGCCTTCCGGCTTCCAGGCTTGGCGCAAGCATTCCTTGCATGGGGGGTCCCTTCGATACTCGTCTGGAATTACGTCAGTGGCCAACGCGTGCGCCGCGAACGGCCGGGCGTCTCAGGAAGCCATGCGGACCGCTGGCCGGCGGGCAGCTCGTGCCCGGTCGGCGAGGACCGCCACTGTGGCCGCCAGCAGAGCGGCGCCGACGGCGATCAGGGCGATCTGCCAGCCGGGCATCCCGCCGGCCACGATGGTGCGGTACTGGATCTGGGCCGGGACGGAGGCAGGCGCTACGTACCCGCCGCCCCCGGGGGGAACGGGCACCATGGCGAACGCGGGCGTGGCCACCAGAACAATAGCGGCCAGGGCGGCTAGGACGGCGGTGATACGGCGGATGTGACGGAGGGGGTTCATGACGATCTCCTTTTCGCTCTTGGATGAGTTCAAGGCGACCGTATGGCGGCAGGCCCGCGTCCTGGATCGGGAGTCGTTACCCAGTTTCCCGGCGGTGTTTCCTATCTTTGCGAGGCGCCGACCAGGCCGAGCCGGGCGACCTAAGTGACTGGTCGACTGAGCGGCGCGCGAAGCCGGCCACGAAAGAGAAGCCGACCACGAAAGATAGGTATGCGGTGCCCGTAATTTAGGGAGATGGCTCCGATGCAGCCGCGCACTCCCGCTCTTACGCTCTAGCTGTCCCGACCGGCGACTACCCGAGGGAGACACTAGTGCCCCTATACATGGATATCCACACTGTTCACGGCGGAGCCACTGTCGATGCCGTCGCCCAGGCCCACGCCGCAGACCTCAAGACGCAGGGCGCGCATGGCGTCCGGTACCTCCGCTACTGGGTGAGTGAGTCCGAGGGCAAGATCTTCTGCCTGGTCGACGCGCCGTCTGCGGAGGCCGCGAACACGGTACATCGCGAGGCTCACGGACTGGTTGCGGACGACGTTTTCGAAGTGCAGGAAGGGTTGTGACGGTGCACATTCGATCTAGTTGAGAGAAGATCCTGAATATGGTGCTGCTGGAACGCGATCCGGTGCTGGCCTCGCTGCGCCAGTACGCGCACGAGGCGGGGCAGGGTGAAGGGCGGCTTGTCCTGATCGGCGGTGAGGCGGGCGTAGGAAAGTCGGTGCTGGTCGAGCGGTTCCAGCGCGATCTGCCCGGCGCCCGCTGGTCGTGGGGCGCCTGCGACGGGCTCTCGACGCCGCGCCCGCGATCTCGGCGGCGCGCTGGAGGATCTGTGCCGGGGACGGCCAAGCGTGGGATAAGCTCGGTTGCCGCCTAGACGCGGCGCTCGCACTGCTCGACTCGACCGACGAAGACGAACTGCGCGACGCGCTGCGACGTCTGGATGAACTAGGTGCCAAGGCAACGGCGAGCCTCGCCCGCCAGAAGCTGCGCCACATAGGCGCCCGGTCGGTGCCGGCCGGCCCGCGCCGAGCGACCCGGGCGCATCCGCTCGGGCTCACCCCGCGTGAATGCGAGGTGCTCCAGTTGATCTGCGAACGACAGACCAACGCCCAAATCGCCCGCACCTTGTTTATCTCGGCCAAGACGGTCGATCATCACGTCTCGGCCGTGCTGGCCAAGCTCGGCGTCGAGAACCGCGAGGCGGCCGCTGATATGAGCCGGAACCTTACCGCTTAATCGAGCTGAGCTAGCCGAGGCCAGATGCCAGGACTGGCGCGACCGTTCACGGTCAACGGCTCGCCTACCTCGGAGTGGCTGCGGCTCGCTTCGCGGCGGCTACCTCTGTGCGCTTCGATACGCCGAGTTTGGCCAATACCGACGAGACGTGGTGGTCGACTGTCTTTGGTGAGATCACCAGCTTGGTGGCGATGCTGGCGTTGGTGCGCCCCTCGCAGAGCAATTCGAGCACCTCCTGCTCTCGTAGGGTCAGGCCGAGCGGATTCTCGCGCGTCGCGGTTCGCTGTCCGGCCGGAACGGATCGGATGCCGAGCGAGCGCATCTTCTGGCGAATGATCCGCGCTGTTGCGACGGCCCCGAGCGTGTTGCAGATGTCGAGCGCTCGTCGCAGCGCCAGCTCGTCAGGCGCATCGAGCAGCGCGAGCGCCGCGTCGTAGGGGCAGCCCAGCGCGTCGAACAGTTCGGCTGCGCCGCGATGGTTTCCGGTGAGCTGCAGCCGGTAGGGTTCGGCCAGTTCGCGCTGATTCGTCCGGGGTGATCCGGTGCGTCGCAGCCATACCGCGATCTCGCCGTTGAGCCAGGGATCGGTGGCGTTGGCGCACGCGTCGTCCGCGAGTTCGGCTTCTTGTCGCGCCGCGGTCAGATCGCTCTCGAGCCAGCGGGCCTCGGCCCGGGCCAACCGGACGGCGCCGATGTACATATACCCAGCCGATCCGACCGCGGCGGTTATCGCGGCATCCAGGCGCGGCCACACATCTGGCTCGCCGCGGCGCGCCGCGATCATGGCCAGGCTCGTCATCGGGATCATGCGGTTCACCGGCGAGGCGACGGTGGCCAGGACGGCCTCGGCTATCTTCACCGATTCGTCCCAGCGCCCGAGCCGCTCCAGGGTTGACGTCCGTATGCCGCGCAAGCAGTTGTGGTAGGTGCCGAGATCGTGGTCCTCGCAATAGGCGACGCCGTCGTGGAAGTACGGGTCGGCCTTGGCGTAGTCCCGGTTGCCGAAGTGCAGTTCGTGCAGGTTCGTGTACGCGAAGCCGGCTTCGTACTCGATTCCGTTCTCGAGCGCGATCGACAGCGCGCGGCGCAGCACGGGCTCCCAGTCGCCGCCCGCGAACCACACGGCCTGCGCCTCCGTCGTCGCCGCCCGGCTCTGCACCGCGGGCACGCCGAACCTGACCGCGAGTTCCTGGGCGCGCCGGGCGAGCGGGACGACGATATCCAGACACCCGGGGCCATTCTGAAACGTGGCGAGGCAGCCGTATGCCGCCGCGAGTTCCGCCGTGGGCCCGAGTGGTTCCAGGATGGCGACGGCGGCCTCGGCCGCGGCGAGGATCTCGTCGCCGCGGCACAGCCGCCACAAAACCGCGGACATCCGCCGGAGCGTGTCGCCTTCGCCGAGGGAGTCTCCAGCCGCCCGCCAGTTCTCCAGCGCTCGCGTATAGGCGGTCTCGGCTTCGGGCCAGTGATCGATCATCGACAGCTCCGTCGCGAGCTCGATCCAGCGGGCCGCGATGCTGGCCGGCGCCTCGCCGTCCGCGAAACGCAACGCGCGTTCGAACTGCCCGGCAGCTTCGCGATGAGATGCCAGCGTGCGAGCGCGACGACCGGCCGCCGCGGCATGCTCCCGGGCCGCCGGGCCGTCGCCGGCCTCGTCGGCGTGAAAGGCCAGCCGGGCATCATCGTCACAGCCGAGAGTGCGCAGCCCCTGCAGTATCCGAGCATGGAGTTCGGAACGCCGGGCCGGCAAGACCGCCTGCTCGATCGCCTGACGCGCGATCTCGTGCCGGAAGCGCAGAACCGGATGGCCGGCCACCAGTCCAGACGAGATGATCTCGGCCAGCGCGGGCCCGGCGACGACGTGGCGTAGCAGCCGCTCATCGACGGTGCCGCCGATCAGGGCCGCGGCCTCAAGAGTCTGCCGTGCTTTCGGTTCGAGGCGGGCGGCGCGCGCCAGAACCACGTCGCGGACAGAGCCCGGCACCTCGCCTAGGCCCGCCTCCAGCACCGCGCGGACATAGAACGGGTTGCCGCCGGTGACGCTGTACAGCTCCGCTGGGTCGACCCCGCAGCCGGCCGAGAGCATCTGCACGGCTTGGGCGCTGAGCGGAGCGAGCCGAAGGCGGCTCGTACAGCGCTGGACGGCCAGATGGCCGAGAGCGATGCGCAGCGGATGGGTGTCGGCCAGTTCGTCGTTGCGGTAGGTCACGATCAGTAGCACGGCGATCTCGCGGATCCGTCGCGCGAGAAAGCTCAGCAGATCCAGGGTGGCCTCATCGGCCCAGTGCACGTCCTCGATGACGACGACCGGCAGCGGCCCCGGCTCGCACAGTTCGGTAAGGAACGCCTCGAAGAGTTGCTCCCGGGACGCGTCTGCCCGGCACAGCGAGTGCAGGCGGCCGTGTACCTGCTGCGCGATGTCGATGAGCGGACCCAACGGCCGGGGCGTGAACATGCCGTCACAGGCGCCCGACAGAAGGCGTGAGTCGGGCAAGTCGTGGGTGAACTGCTCCAGCAGGATCGACTTGCCCACACCCGCCTCGCCTTCGAGCAGGACGAGCCGGCCTTCGCCGCTGCGTGCTTGCCCCGCAAGCTCGGCCAGTGCGTCCAGCGCAGTCCCCCGCTCAAGTAGTGTCACTCGGTCGGTGCGCTGCGATGCGTGAGACGTGACCAGCGAGAACACGGTGTCGGGCATACGGACTCCTCGGTTTCCTGACTGCTCCGACACTACGATCGGCTCACCTCGGACTCCATAGGGAGTACCTCCCCATATTTCTGGTGAGCTGCAGGCCGCAGGGCCCGGACCATGCAGATGAACGCCTGGCAGGCACGGGGCTTGCTGCGCTGGGCAGCGGTGATATCGAGGAGGCCTATCAGCAGGTGGCCGCAGAAGACAGCGAACGGGGCAGCGAGCGGGCGCGCCGTAGCCGAACACACGCGTCGCCGCCGCTGTCGACGCCGGGTGAGGAGGGCTAGGCCGAGATACTGGCACTCACGGCTCGTTCGGATTTAAAAGCACGCCTACATCGTCCTCAGCCTGCTCGCCGGGATCCGCACCGAAGAAGCCCGCGCCCTGCACTGGGCCCGCGTCGACCTGGACGGCGACCCCACCGCCAGGCCTCCGGTGCCGCCAGCCGGGGACGACTGGCAGGACACCGCACTGGTCTTCACCAGCCACCACGGATTGCAAGTGCGCCGTTACACCGGAACCGCTGATGGCTGAATACACCGGCCATAGCTGCGAGAGCACAGGGCCGGAAGACCCGCCGCCTCCGACCTCATCTCCTGTCCCTCGGCAGGGCGGGCTGGTGGAGTTCGACCGGGTGGTGACACCTAGCGTGAACATTCAGGTCCTGGGCAAGTAGTTACGGCTCGGCACACCGCGCGTCGGGATGCTGCAATTCGGCCGTCATCTGACCCGGAATGCAGGTGCCTTCTGCGTGATAACACACTTCATGAAATCCAGCCCCCGGTGCTTATGACGCAGGTGATCTCAGTGGAGAACCCGGAACGGATGGTTCCGGACGTACTTCGTTGCAGCCCAGGAGTCAGGTGTCCAAGCTCTGAGAGTGACCCTTGCAAAACTGGGCAAAGGTGAGCAAAAGTTCGTTGACCAGGAGATCGTACGATAGCGGACTAGATCACTACTTTGCGCACCTTCCGCAACATTGCCGCTTGGTGGGAACGCCAATCATATTAGGCCTCATGCGGCTCAAGCGATGGGCTACAATTCGATGAAATTGACACCAGTCCACCGCGGAGTGTCTAGCCTAGTCGTGCCCGCTCTGGTAAGAGTGTCGGCCAGCGAACAGGGGAGGCTGGTAGTGGGATGCCGCAGGTGATCAAGGTTTCCGGCGGGCCCGGACGCTCGCTTGCCTTTGAGGAGTGGGGAGCGCCGCGCGGCTATCCGGTCTTTTTGCTTCACGGCACCCCAGGCAGCCGTAACGGTCCTCGGCCGCGTGCCAGTGTGCTGTACCGGCTCGGTATCCGGCTCATCTGCTATGACCGACCAGGCTACGGACAATCCGGCCTGCACCGGGGCCGCAGCGTTGCCGACGGCGCTCTAGACGTGCTAGCTATCGCCGACGAACTCGGCCTTGACTCTTTTAGCGTCGTCGGTCGGTCCGGCGGCGGGCCGCATGCGCTTGCCTGCGCTGCCAGCGAGAAGCTCCAGCCCAGGCTCCGGAGCGTCGCCGTGTTGGTTCCCCTCGCGCCCGCCGATGCCGACGGGCTCGCTTGGTACGACGGCATGTGTGACTCCAATGCCGAGGAGTACACCGCCGCGAGCGACCCGGCTGCCATCGATTCAGTCGCCAAAGACCTTATTGAACGGACCAGGCATATCCAGAAAGACCCGGACTTCCTGCTGCGGTTCCTGCATCCCGAGCTCACCGAGCCCGACAAGCGAGTGGTAGGAGACGTGGGCATCCGGCGGTTGCTGACCGAGACCTACGCCGAGGCCCTGCGGTGTGGTGCTGACGGCTGGATCGACGATGCCCTAGCGTTCCGCAAGCCCTGGGGGTTCCACTTCAGCGCCATCAGGACCCCGACACTGCTGTGGCATGGGCAAGACGACGTGTTCTCCCCGGCCGCGCACACCCGCTGGCTAGCCGGCCAGATTCCCGCCGAGTACTGCACTGTCGAGCTGCAGCCGGGAGCTGCGCACTTCGACGCGGTAGAGGTGCTGCCCCGCGTGCTGGCCTGGGTGAAGTCGACGTTGACGTCGGCTGACTCGGCCCCAAAGGCAGGTCTCAGAACGGCTGCGGGTCGAGCACCCGGACCGGGCGCCGACCTGCGCGCAGGACGTCAACCGTCGGGTGCCCAGCACCAATGACTGCCGATAGCTGAGCAAGGAGCGCTTCTCGTTCTCCAGCGGCCTTTTCCTCACCCAGCAGCTGCCTCGTTAGCAACATGTTTCCCCGGCAGCGCAGGGTGTCCGGGTGCCTCGGCCCCAGGACCGCGGCCAGGCTAGCAGCGGTGCCTTCGTCCAACTCTGCCGATTGCCGAAAATTCCCGCGGTCGGCGATCAGGGTGGCCCGCACCATAGCCGCGGCTAGCGTGTACGGATGCTCCAACCCGAGCGCCTCAGTCAGACCGCTGACGGCGACCTCGACCTCGGCCATTGCCTCGTCGTACTGATGCTGTAGCCGCAGCACAGAAGCCAGATTCACCCTGCAGGTCAGCGTGTGCGGGTGCTGTTCACCCAGTCGCTGCGCGTACGCCGCCAGAACATCCCCGATGTCCTGAGCAGCCGACGCCAGCTGGTCCAGTTGCAGAAGGTTGGCCGCGTGGCTCAACCGACAGGCCAGTCCCTGACTGGAGGACTTGCCGAACCGATCGTCGAGCGGCTGCTGGGCCGCGGTGAACTCCTTTTCCGCCTCCTCGTATCGGCCCATGCTACGCAGCGCGATGCCAAGCAGCACCTGCGCGTCCAGCGTCACCGGGGACCGCGCGCCGAGCGACTCGCTGCAGAGCCGGTGCACGCCCTGAGCCCTGGTGACCGCCTCAGCGTACCCACCTGCCTCAATCAGGTCTCTCGCGATGTTCCCGGCCGAGCGCAGCGCGTTCGGATGCCGCGCGCCAATCGTCGCCCGGTACCGGTCCTGGGTTGTGATGTCTAGCCGCAGCGAGTCTGCCACGTTGCCGGTGAGCCGGTAGGAAATCGCTAGGTTGTGCGCCGCGTCGATGGCTCTCCGATGATCCTCGCCGTACAGTTCGGCCCAGGCGGGGGAGGTTTGTTCATCCATCGCTAGAGCCTCCCGGTAGCGGCCGAGTGCCCTCAGGTCCGCCGCGTACGAACTCGCCGTAGTCAGCGTGTGGGGGTGGTCGGCGCCCAGCAGCTCAGTCTGCGCATCTAGGACAAGCTTGTTGAGGGCGGCAGCCTCAGTGAACCGGGACTGCGAACGCCGCACGTTGGCGAGGTTGAACTCCAGCTGCAGAAGCTGTTTGCGGATGACTTTCGCGGTTACCGGTTCCGCGGTCGCTGCCAGTTCCGCCCAGCGTTGGGTCACCGTATCCGCTACCTCCGCAGCCCGGTCAAGGTCGCTGCCCACCCACAGGAAGCGCACCCGGTCGACCGACAGCTGCCGCACCTCCTCCTCATCCGAGGCCATTGCCTGCGAAGGTCCCAGGTGCGGCCAGATGATCCGGTAAAGAGACCAGGTTTCTGGGTCGTCGACCTCGCGGCCGGGACGGGCGGCGACGAGGATGTGTTGCACGTCGCGTCGCGTGGCGGCCAGTTCGTCGTCCGTCATGCGCCCCCGGACGACCGCCTGGACGAGCCGGTGTACTTGGATCTGGCCGGCAGCCGAATCGATCTTCAGCAGCGCGAGCCTCCCGGCTTCCCTGACTACCCTGCCTATGACCATTGGCTCGCTGAGGCTTGCGTCGTAGGGCTTCAGGACGGTCGCCATGCCCTGGCTGTAAATCAGATCTCGGGCGATGTTCGGTGCCATCACCGAGCAGAGTTGCAGCAGCCGCATCGCTGCGGGGGAACGCTCGCGTAGCAGGTTTAGCGAAGGATCCCAAGCTGCCGCCACCCCGCGCGGGTATCCGCCGGGCAGTTGCACTAGTTCCAACGCCTCGGGCGCGTGCGATTCCAGCTCGCGCAGGTAATCAGCCACTCGGTAATCGGTGTCCTTGAGCCACACCGCCGCGGCCTCGATGGCGAGCGGCAGGTCGCCGAGCGCCTCAGCCACTTGGTCCGCCTCGGTGGCGGTAATCCCCGGGTCCACCCGACGAAGGTGCGCGATGGACTCCGGCCGGGTAAACACCTCCACCTCGATAGGACGAGCTAGTTCGGCCCACGCCCCATTGCGGGAAGTGATCAGCGTGTGCCCGCCGCCGCGGGGCAACCACGGCGTGACCGCCTCGATGTCCTCCGCGTTGTCGTAGATCAGCAGCCAGTCCTCGACCGGCCTGGCACCCCGCGGCCGGGCCAGCAGGGTCAGCACGGACCGCGCCTTCTCCTCAAGCGTCACGTCGGCCGATGATGCGATCGCGAAGGCCCCCGTGAGCTGATCTGCCAGGTCGGCCAACTGAGCGTCGATGAACTGCGCCTGGCCGCACTCCACCCACCAGATCAGGTCATAGTCGCTCTTGAACCGGTGCAGGTACTCCAGCGCCACCTGAGTCTTGCCGACCCCGCCCAGCCCCTGCAGTGCCACTGGTGCCACCACCACGGTGGTGCCCGCGGTGCGCAGCTGCTTACGGAGTTCCCTGATGTCCTCTTCGCGGCCGGTGAACCTCGGATTCCGCGCGTTGGCCTTGACGAGTTTCGGCTCTGCGCCAGGGAAACGTGGTGCGGGGACGCCGGCCATGGTCGGCAGCCGCGGTGCGTCCGCCATGCCCAGCAACACGCCAAGGCGCCGCGCCGCATCGAACTCACTCGCGTCAACGAGCGAGACAGACGAGGCGGTAGGGAACTCCGGCAACGGCGGGGTCGCTGTAACGTATGCTGCGTAGCCAGGACGGGCATGGTCAGAATCGCCTGCGTCGCTGATTCCGCGGGCGGTTCCGGGCTTGCCGTGGCGGGCAAGGTATGCCGCAGATATTACCGAGAGCATCGGCGTCGCGCCGCTTTCCTGGTCGTTGCCGGATAGCCCGCTCGCCGACTCAGCCACTTCTTCGGTTACGGAATCGCCGAGCCTGAATTCGCGTACTGTAAACCCGCTCTCACCAAACAACGCGGTAAGCCACTCAGCCCAGGACTGGTCCTCGGGATAGTACCTGATCTGGATCTCGTTGCCCTCGATGACCGGCCGACGCACGAACCGCTGCCGCACTCGCACACGCAGGTCCTCCTCGAGCACCGGCAGGCTGGTCACCGAGCCGCCGGTAAGCTGGGCCGCGAGCCGCTCGAAGGACGACAGCAGCGACCCGGGCATCCCGGGCCGGTCCCCAAACACCGCCAGAATTTCCTCGAAGGCGTAGAACGGCTGGTACGGTACCTCCACGGCTCCCCAGTACTGCTGCCGCTCCACCTCGGTCATCCCGGTCGGCAAGCCGGCGAACAGCCTGCCCGCGAATGCCCGGCCGGCCTCCACACGTTCTTTCTCCGCTTGGTCCACGCGCATCGGTACCGGCAATATCCGGATTTTCCGGTCTGGATACTGGGACTCTATAAGCCTCGCCACTCGTGCGGCGCCCTCGATTCCCTGCGTTGACAGCGTAAAGCAGTCCACCAATATGTCAGGCAGATGAACGGTACAGATGTCCGCCACATCGGTGAGCCCAGTACGGCTATCGATGAGCACGTAGTCGTACTGGCGCTTCATATCCGCGCGCACTGCGTCGAGGAACTCGCCGCCGTTCAGGCCCGAATAAAACTCGTCCCAGTCCATGGTGGCGAGCGTCGCTACGTACTCCAAATTCTGCCGACCGGCCGGGATGAAGTCCAAGGTCCCCCCGCCGGGGAAAATCCAGTCCAGGGAGAACGCGTACTGCTCAACTCGGGCGTGGTCGCCGATGTGCCGATTCCGGCGACTGCTTTCATCGCTATCGACGGCCGTCATCTGATAGGACCGGATCATGTCGACGACGCCTCGCGTGTCGCGCTCTGCCGTGGGCAGGAAAGGATGGAGGAAGCGGTGCAGGCCAGGCGATTCCAGGTCCCAGTCGGCGGCCAGCACTCGATGTCCGTTCGCCGCGAGAATCCAGGCAATATTCGCGAGCGCCATTGTCCGGCCAGTACCGCCCTTGTAGGAGTAAAAAGTGATGATCTTTCCCTCAGAACTGGTCGCCCCGCTCGTTTCACGCATAGGGTTGCTCCTTGAATGAAATGGGACTCGGGGCCCAGCCGCGCCCCGCAAGCCGCAGCCGGGCTTCGGGCCGCGGCGTCGGTCGGTCAACAGGACCAAGCCGAAGATACTCCCGCCCAGCCTCCGCGACCAGGAATGGCAGTAGCCCGGCGAACTCGGTCAGCGAGCCGACGCCAGCCAGAGCGCGCCGCGCGGTGCGGGACTTCGTTCCCATCATCTTGCCCAGGGAAGGGCTGACTTCCGCCGCTGGCCCCGGGCCGAGTGCGGGGACGGACCAGGGAGGCAGTTCTGCCGCGAACGCGTCGAAGGTGGCGCGTATCTTTGCGTCGCTCAGGTACGACGGATCGATCAGCACCAGCACCGGGTTGCGTGCCAGCATCTCGGTCTCGACCGCCTCCATACTGGTCACCCGGACAGCGAAGTCGAGCTGCTCCCCAGCCATCTGGCCGTATTCTGCAAGCTCGCTTCCCTTCGGTGCCACCACCACGACCGCAAGTACCGGAACCGCTGCGCCAGCGGCGAACGCGCTTTCCGTCGTCTCGATGTCTGGCGCCGGAGACGGCCCGATATAGTCGTCCTCGGCCAGCCGGACGATCCGGTCCGCAAGCTCGTCGGTGATCTCGTAATACCACTTCCGGTACGGCTGCAGTCGGCGCATGGCTAGTAGCCCGTTATCCCGGTAGGCGATGGAGGCACCGTCCGGAGCGCCGACGGGAACGAGGTCTAGGGCCGCCCGCATTCCACGTGGTTCGGCGCCGGCAGGCAGCGGTACCCAAAGCACCGGGGTGAACCGTCGCAGCGGATCGGCGATCCCGTCCGCCTCAATCCTCTGCGCGAAGCAGGCCCATTCGCGGCCCGGCCAGGACCGAGAGAGGTATCCGGGCGAGTAGAGCGGAACGAACACCTCCGCTTCTCCGAGCGCCCGCACCAGCGTTTCCTTCCATTCCTGGCCGGACGGGACGTGCAGGTCGATGAAGCCGGCCGCCAAGCCACGCTCAGGCGATGCCCGCCGGTTCACGGCTTGGCTCAGGTCTTGGAAGAATTCGCGGACCCACTCGTCAGGCGTCGAGGCGTCCAGCCGTGACCCGGCTAGCGGCGGAGAATGCGCATAGCTGAGATAGAAGTAACGTGCGGTCATTCTGCTACCTTCCACGGTCCCGCCGGATCCGCGGCGAAGACGTCACGAAGTTCTTGATGCCGGAGCTCGCGCGGCTCGACCCAGTGGCTGTGATGAAGGTCGGCGATCGCCTTCGCGAGCTCCCAGACGACGCCACGGTAGGAAGGACCACGCCGCAACTGCATCAGGCCAAGCACCCCGTACTGCTTATATCTCGCGGTTACGTCGATCGCCGGCAGCCCGTCCGGTGAGAATCGCTGCACTTCGGCAATGACTGCCGGAGTCTGGTGATTCGCGTACGGTGCCCAGATGACCGGCAGGATCGCCGTCTGCCTGACGGAAGCACCGGCGCGCAAACGCACCACCGGACGTTGCGCGAACCCGTACCACTCCATGCCGCACCAACGGCAGGTCAGGTAGGGGGCCGCTACCAGCGCCACGAAGACTTGGCAGTTACCGAGGGAATCCAGCAGTTCCTGTGTCCACCGGCTACCCGGGCGCATCGACCGGTCCATGA
>Ga0302177_10001503_pt1 | contig 16697 bp, 16 predicted proteins | sample I_Palsa_E1_2_FD_198780 | JGI IMG/M metagenome (GOLD analysis project Ga0302177, IMG submission 198780) | Peat permafrost microbial communities from Stordalen Mire near Abisko, Sweden - I_Palsa_E1_2 | ecosystem: Environmental > Terrestrial > Soil > Palsa > Peat permafrost | place: Sweden... | reverse complement strand
CGTACATACTGTTTGCCCTTGGAATTCTCGGCGTCGGCCTGATCGGCGTGCCGGTATTGGCGGGCTCTGGCGCCTACGCGCTTTCCGAAGCGATGAGTTGGAACTGGGGTCTCGAACGAAAGGCGACTGACGCTCGCGGATTCTACGGCGTCATCGCCGTCAGTGTGCTGGCTGGACTCGTCATCCAATACTCACCGATCAGTCCAATGAGGGCATTATTCTGGAGCGCGGTCATCAATGGGGTCGTCGCGGTGCCCCTGATGGTCGTCATCATTCTGCTGGTCTCGAAGAAGTCTGTGATGGGCGCTTTCACGGCGAGTCGGCCGCTCATCATCCTCGGCTGGATAGCGACGTCGGTCATGGGCGCGGCGGTAGTGCGGATGTTTATCCCCAGTTAAGCCGCATACGCTCACCCGAGCGCTTAAGGCACTCGGCCCGATGCGGCAGTGCACCGCACCGTTCGCTGCCGTACAGACTGAGCAAAATTGGACGCGCACTCTTAGGTAGACGCTGGCTTGCGTAATACATATCTTGTATCGCGCTTGAAATATATAAGTCACCACACCGAGCAAATGTTCCGCTGTACGGGTGTCCAACGTGTGGCGTTGTGTATTTGCGGGTCCATTTTGCTATTCGTCTATCTCCGTGACACCACACGCCATCTCAGCTCGGTCGGAACCTAGAGTGCCGATCAAGACACCTGTGAGAGGGCTATTCAGCGTTGATGCGCCGATTCCGAGATGACGCAAATAGGTTCGATAATGGCTACGCCGATTTCACCGCCATCTGCCAACGCTTTGCCCGCCGAATCGACAACTGCGGCGAAGGATGTTAAGGCCAGCGGCTTATCGAATGAGGAAGCGTGCCGTCGGCTGAAAAAAGTCGGTCCCAACACGATGCCGGATACGGCGCTCCATCCGCTGCGCAGGGCGCTGCAGAAATTCTGGGCGCCCGTTCCGTGGATGCTCGAGGCGGCGATCGTGCTCGAACTGGTGCTCGGCAAGTACGTCGAGGCCGCCATCATTGCTGCGCTCTTAGTGTTCAATGCGGCACTTGGCCTATTTCAGGAGAGCCGGGCCCAGGCAACCCTTGCTGCACTGAAGTCGCGGCTCGCACTGAATGCGTCCGTTCGGCGCGACGGCGCCTGGAAGACAGTCCCCGCCGCCGAGTTGGTCCCGGGTGATTTGGTGAAGCTGTCGCTCGGTGGTGTGGTCGCGGCGGATGTGAAACTGACCGGGGGAGAAGTCCTGCTCGACCAATCGATGCTCACCGGCGAATCGGTCCCCGTCGAAGCCGGCCCGGGTGTCCAGACATTCGCAGGAGCGCTGGTACGTCGGGGAGAGGCAGTGGCGGAGGTCACGGCGACTGGAACGCGCACCAAGTTCGGCCGAACCGCGGAGCTCGTGCGCACCGCCCATGTCGTAGGTTCACAGCAGAAGGCGGTTCTTCGCGTTGTGCGCAATCTCGCCGTGTTCAACGGCGTGGTCATCGTAATGTTGGTGGTCTATGCCTACTTTCTGAAGATGCCGTTCGCCGAGATCGTTCCCCTCGTCCTGACAGCGATTCTAGCGTCGATACCGGTCGCGCTACCGGCCACCTTCAGCCTGGCTGCGGCGCTCGGTGCACGTGCCTTGGCAAAGCTGGGCGTCCTTCCGACACGTCTCTCGGCGGTCGATGAAGCGGGAACGACAGATGTCTTGTGCGCCGACAAGACGGGCACGCTGACCCAGAACTCGCTGACGGTGACGACCGTTCGTCCGATGCCCGGTTTCGATGAGGCACATGTTCTGGCGCTGGCCGCGCTGGCCAGTTCTGATGGGGGTCAGGATCCGGTCGATGGCGCGATTCGCGCCGCGGCGGCACGCAAGACGGTTCCTGATGCACCCAAGTTGGTCAAATTCATACCGTTCGATCCGGCGAAAAAGATGTCCGAGGCGAGCGCTACTGATTCGACCGGGGCAACGCAACGTATTGTGAAGGGCGCGTTTGCCGCGATCATCGGCCTAGCCCAGAAGTCGCCAACCGCATCGACGGCGGCGAAAGAGCTCGAGGAGCAGGGTTTCCGCGTCATGGCGGTTGCGGCCGGACCTCCGACCGCGCTGAAGCTGGCGGGACTTATCGCGCTCAGCGACCCGCCGCGCGCGGACTCGACCGAGCTCGTCACGGAATTGCGTGGCTTGGGCGTGCGCACCGTGATGGTAACCGGGGACGCGCCAGCGACCGCCGCCATCGTGGCGCGCGCGGTCGGGCTCGATGGCGCCGTCTGTCCACCCGGGCCGATCCCGGACAGCGTCCATCCAGAGCAGTTTGCGGTTTACGCTGGCGTCCTGCCGGAGGACAAGTACAAGCTCGTCAAGGCGTTTCAGAAGGGCGGCCACACTGTCGGGATGTGTGGCGACGGCGCCAACGACGCGCCGGCCCTACGCCAAGCCCAGATTGGCATCGCGGTCTCGACGGCAACCGACGTCGCCAAATCGGCGGCCGGCATGGTGCTAACCGAAGCTGGACTTGCCGGCATTGTCGCCGCGGTCAAGGAAGGGCGAATCACCTTCCAGCGGATCCAGACCTATACGCTGAATGCCATCATCAAGAAGATCGTGACGGTTTTATTCCTGATCGTCGGCCTGATCATGACCGGCGCAGCAATTCTGACTCCTCTGCTGATGGTCATTGTGATGGTCACGGGCGATTTCCTTTCCATGTCATTAACGACGGACAAGGTGCGGCCGTCGCCGACGCCGAATGCATGGCGTATCGGCAACTTGACGAAGGCCGGCATCACCATGGGCATGTGCCTGCTGGCCTTCTGCTCCGGCGTCCTAACCGTCGGCAAATTTGGCATGAATCTTCGAATCGAGGCACTGAGAACCCTGGCCTTCGTCGTTTTGGTATTCGGTAGCCAAGCGACAATTTACGCCATTCGCGAACGCCGCTACTTATGGGGTTCCCGCCCGAGTCTTTTGCTTGCCGTGTCGTCTGTTGCCGATATCGCGATCGCTTCGACTTTGGCCGTCGGCGGAATCGCAATGACGCCGATACCGGCTTTCCTCGTGGGCGGCACGCTTGCCGCGGCGGTCATCTTCGCGTTCATCTTGGATGTCGTGAAGATTCCGGTATTCGTACGTCTCGGGATCGCCCAGAGCCCGCACCACCGCCCCGTGAATCAGGTCACCCCGGACAGCGCGAAGAAAAAACGAATACCGGTGACGAAACCCAGCGCCGGGCAACCTGGGGCTTCCGACTCGGCGTCTGAAGTCGAGGCTGAACCAAAGCCGGAAGCCATAGCCGAGTCAAGTTCGACGGCAAAAGCCGCGCCTACGCACGAAACCAACGCCAAGACGCCGACTGATTTGACACCGCGCATTGCGAAGCGAGCTTATGAATTCTACGAAGAGGGAGGCCGCAAAGAAGGCGCGGCGCTTCAGAACTGGGAGAAAGCGGAGTCGGAGATTCGGAATGCTCAAGTCAAAGCCGAACCTCCGCGCGGAACCAAGGCCGAGACTAAGTCTGTAGTCCAAATTGAGCCCACACCTGCGGCAAGAGAGCAGCTGCAGCCTGTAACCAAAACGGACGCGCCGTCTGAGAGCAGGGGCGCCCCGAATGCTGAAATGACGACCGCATTGCAGCCCGACACCCACGCCGAGCCAAAGACCGATGTGTCGCCGCAACTTGTCCAACGAGTTCATAGCCTTTACGAGGAACTCGGGCGCCAGGACGTTCGAGCCGTTCAGGACTGGGAGAAGGCGCAAGAAGAGACCCGGAAAGAACGCTCCGCCAAATGAATGTGGGCAAAAATGAAACGATCGAAGATGAAGATCAAATCTAGTGATTTTTGTGTGCGGGAAGGAGAGGCCGTCAATCTCAAGAAGTGGCCAACCCTGATCGATCCGGTATACAAGTCGAAGGAGCACTACGCAAGACTCATTAAAGAGCACGTTGCGCAACTGAGCGCGATGCAGCAGCTTCATTATGCGACCAATCGCCACGCCATCCTCATTATTTTCCAGGCGATGGACGCCGCGGGAAAAGACGGCGCTATCAAGCACGTGATGTCCGGAGTCGACCCGCAGGGTTGCCAAGTCTTCAGTTTCAAACATCCCAGCGCGACCGAATTGGAGCATGACTTTCTTTGGCGTACGACGCGTGATCTACCGGAACGCGGGCGTATCGGCATCTTCAACCGATCTTATTACGAGGAAGTGCTGATCTTGCGCGTACATCGCGCCATTCTCCTGGCGGAGGGCCTCCCGGAGCCGCCGCGTCACGACAAGAAGCTGTGGCATGACCGGTATCGTTCGATCGCAAACTTAGAAAGACATCTGTACGTCAACGGTACACGGACAATCAAGATCTTTCTCCATCTCTCGAAGGAGGAGCAGCGCCAGCGCTTTCTTGCACGTATTGACGAGCCGCAGAAGAACTGGAAATTCAGCGCTGCGGACGTAAAAGAGAGAGCCTACTGGAAGCGCTACATGTTGGCGTACGAACAGTGTCTCAGTGCCACGAGCACTGAGCACTCGCCTTGGTATGTCGTTCCCGCCGACGACAAAGAAAACGCTCGTCTGATTGTATCTAGAATTGTGCTCGATACACTTGAAGGACTCAAAATGACGTACCCGAAGTCGAACGCAAAGCGCCGCCGCGAATTGCAATCTATTCGCAGGAGCCTCGCGAAATGAGATCGCTGGGCACGATTGGAAAATTTCGCTTTGCGTTCGCTACGCATATTTAGTGCGTAGGGACGCGAAACTCTCTCGGGCTATGAGCGCTGCCTCGCGGAGCTTTCGGATGACGGACAAGGGCTCACTCGCCACAGCGCGGCGCATCCGGCAGCTCGACCCGGGCTGCTCAACGCGAGCAATTTATCGTCAATCGGCCAATCGCTTCGGTCGGCGGCGTTCCTTGGAAGACTTCCTCACGACAGTCTAAGGCGTAAGTAAACAATGAACATGTGGCAGCATTTTTGGCCGGGGCGTGCTCGCAGCGCTAGCGCGCACCACTCTCTTTACACACCATTTGCGTGGTTGCTCGCGCTTCTGTCGTCGGTATTCGCTCTCTCGGCGGCCGCAGACGATTTTTCCAAGGTCTACTACGACGCCAGCACGGACGAACTCGTGGTCACGATGATTTATAGCGGCACGAATTCCGATCATGCCTTTTCCTTGCACTGGGGACCGTGTAAGGAAGCGATAGACGGCAATACGAGCGAGGTCGAGGTTGAAGTGCTAGACAGTCAATGGGAGGATCCGGCTCGCCAAGACTTCAAGAAGACCGTACGATTCGACTTAACAGGTCTGCCGTGCCGACCTGCGAAAGTCACGTTGAGAACGGCGCCAAGGTTCATTTACTCACTCATGATCCCGGCGAGGTCTACCAGGCATCCTTAATCAATCCGATTCGTCGAGTTGCGCCGGCACTTAACTCGAAGTGCGGAGCGCCACGTTGTCGTGAGCGATCGGAGCTCTCCGCTCTCGGCGGCCGAAGTGCTGGGGGGCACTCTCGCCAGCGACGATATACGGGTTCAATGGGTTTAGCGGGTTGTGGATCTTCTATCCGCCAGCACCAGAATCTCGCCGAAGATTATACGTAGCGCAGTACACGCGGCATACGTGCGGGAGCGCACCGACAGCTCACGTCTATGGATCTACTATTTGTTCGTAAGATCCGTTCACGAGGCCCGCGAGATGCGAGGCTCAGAGGTTCCTATGAAGACACCACGCGAACCCAACGTACGCATCCGCACTGCACAGCCGTTCGATCCGCCCCGCAACATGGCGCGCCGAAACAGTGGACTGTACTCACACAGGACCATTCTGACGCTGGGTCTAAAGTCGGCATGTCAGGACGTCGCTGATCCAGGCGCTCAGAGCTCCTCGGGCGAGGCGCCGGGAAGTCGCACTCCGTAGAGCAAGACTCGAACAGCTCGCGCTTGACGCCGGGCATTGCTAGCATCATCTAGCATCGAAGTGCGCATTTCTGCACTTTGACGTCGATCATCCCGCAGAGCCGGATCAGCTTGTTCGCTAGAACCTGATGGACCGGCGTCGCGCCAGACCCGGGAGTCGATTGCTCCTCGCTTGATCGCGCTCTTTCCGCGCCAGGCTGCTTCAACATTGGTGGCGTCGGCGCGGTGACCCTTTCCCGGTCGTCACATACGTGATCAATTACGTGATCTTCGTGGTGATCGTGCTGATCAGCCAACGGCTCACGGCAAGCCGTAAGGCGCCGGCGCAGGTTGACAAATTCTGCGGTCGCGTCCGGGACAGCCCTCACGCGGCCGCCGCCGCAAAATTCTGCTGAGTGAGAGTTAGGTAAATTTCTTCGAAAACGAGAATCCGGGGCAACCGCACGGACAATTTACGACGGTGAGGGTGCTCGCGCAGCCTGCAAGTTCTTCACTTCTCTGTCGGTGAAGCGCGCGTCATAGATCGAGCGGGGGTCGAGGGTGCGAGCGACGACAGTGGCGGTGACCACCGCTAGCAGTAGCGGCAAAATGAATGATCGGTCTCGGCCAGTCAGTTCCATCGTCAACAGCACCGCCGAAACGGGCCCATGGGTGGTGGCCGCCAATACGGCTGCCGCACCAACCACGGCGAAAAGGCCCGGCGGTACGCCCGGCCAAAGCCAACCCCAGGCATGTCCTAGAACCCCCCCGAGCAATGCTCCCAACGCGAGCGATGGCGTGAACAATCCGCCCGGGACCCCGCTGCCCAGACACATAACGGTGGCTGCAGGTTTGAGGATCAGCAGTGTCAGTAGGAGTATGGGCGTAACATCGTTCGTAAACGCCAGCTGGGCGATATCCTTGCCGTTGCCAAGCAGTTGCGGAAATTCGATCGACACGATGCCGAGGAGTCCCAGTGCGAATACCGGTGCAACGAGCCGTCGCCAGCCCTTCGGCTTGTTGCGGTCTGCCCAGGCAATCAGCCACACGTAACCTACCGAGGCGAGCCCTGCGATTGGCCCCGCCAATAGTGACCAGACGACAATCGATGGAGAGGTTGCGTAAGCAGGAACCAGATACGTGGGAGCGTTGGGAAGCGCGAGCCATGAGACTGCCGTGGCAATAGCCGAGGCAAGCAACGCGGGCAGGACGAGTCGCAACGCCAGCACTCCGCGTAACACCTCGACGGCGAATAATGCGCCTCCCAGAGGGACACCATAGGCCGCCGCCATACCAGCCCCGGCGCCACAGGCCACCAGGAGCTTCCGTTGCTCGTCAGACAGGCGCGCCCTATCTGAAAGGGCATTTGCGATCACAGCCCCAGCCTGCTTAGGCGCACCCTCGCGACCTAGCGAAGCACCCATGCCAACGAGGAGTACCGACAGCACAGCGCTGCCGAGAGTACGCCGGGCAGGCAATCGCCCGGCGAAACGCGATATGGCCTCGGTTATATCAATGCCATTGCCACCCGTCAGGCGGTGCAGGATGATCTGCCCCGCGCCCGTCAGTAGGCCAGCACCCAACAAAACACAGACGTGTCGCCACGCTCCGGCGCGCGCGGCGGCGTCAAGTAGATCAGGACCGGGCCACACCAGATGCTGTACGAGCTGCAGCAGCCGCGTCAGAACCGCGGCGGCGATGCCGGCTCCTATACCCGTCAGCAGCACCGCCAGCCAGAAGCCCGCGGCGCCGGGGCGCGTCAGCGTCGCCGGGATTTTGTCAGCGGATTCCTGCGGCGCTTTCAAGCCCTTCATCTCAGTTGAAAGAAATCAGGCGCGCCGTTTTACGGTCGCCCGCCGACAGCTTGCATGCTGCTAGCCTCCAAGTGGCTCGTCCGCGTCCAGGTCATTATGCCTTATTGATTTTTGCGAATCACACCTAAAAAAGAAGGATCGAAATCCTGCAAAAATGCGCCGGGCTCGCTGCGGTTATGATTGACTCAATGGGCACGTACAGCGCCCGTAATTTCTTTCCGCATACTCTGCTGGCACACGCAGTCCAAAGCATACGACGATTCGCAACACCCGCCAGACGCTCTGGTTAGTCGCATCGACAATGCCGTCCGCATTCCTGCGGCCGCCCGCGTAGTCAATGCGACACTCGAAGTCAAGCTTAGTCACCATGAATGCGAGTGGAGTAAGGGCACTCAGTGCCGTGTCGTTAGGCGCCTGCTGACTTCCGACAGCGTGCGCTCCGCGACGACAATCGGCGCGATGAATGCTACACAACACCACCGAGAAGAATCCGAACCACCAGAGTGGGTGCCGACGTGGTTGCCCGGTTCGCGCAGCCGCTTTGACCCCAGCTTTCGGGGTCCCAATGTTCGGAGCCGCACAGACTAGACTCGTAGTAGCGAGTAACGTCTGACCCCTGAGTCCAGACCTCCCCCTAACGAACGCCACTCGACGCGAGTGACTGTTCAACGGACTCAGCCTTGTCCCGTTGGCGCGCTTATCCGCGGCAACGGGCTTTTTTTGGCTGACGCTCACCGACGGGAGCGGACCTTCGAGCGCTTTGTGATCTGTGTCCGAAGCAGGTTGAGCGACCCGAGCCAAGACAGATTCCCAGCCCTTATTCGCAAAAGCTCTCTGGGTTTGGACACCACTAGAGTGATCTTCCGGCGCGCTTTCACTTTGCGCGCCCGGCGCGCCTGACGTTTCTCCGTCAGCGTTACGAGAATATGCGCGCGATTTCCGAGGTCATCGGCTCGTGCCGGAAACGCCGCCTCGCAGGAGCTCCATTTCATCGGCTACCGAGGTAACGCCGGGAATAGCCGCCGCGTCGTTCTTCGCCTGCCGAAAGTCCCTACTCGACCAAACACACCCACCGAGGTGGACGGTCCCTCGGTCAACGCGCACATCAATGTGTCGCGCATAAATCGTCGGATCGGCGAGCAGCGCGTCTTCAACCTTCGCGGCCATCGCCGCGTCGGCGGCTTTTTCCTCTTGCGTGCGAGGCAATTGGGACAGAGCAACCCACGATCGCGCCAGTGACAGACAGCGGTTCCCGGGCGGCTCGTTCGCGCCGTCGCTGGATTTTAGGAGCCCTGCGCGGCGGCTTCTACGGCCTAGTAGGGGCTCGATTTGGGCCACGCATGCCCAGCCTATTTGCAGTGATCGGAGCAGAAGACGTACGGGCTTCCACGACCCCACAAACCGATTTCGACGCAACTCCTAACGAAGACTCTCACTAGCCGAAATCGATCGTCTATCCTCCCGCTCCCTTGGCGGTGACCGCCGCCACTGTCGTCGCGCGCATCATTGACCAGCGTTCAATCAGTGAAGCGCAGCTCACAGACCGCCGGCTACGAAGCCAGCGGCACTAGCAACATGAGATTCATGATGAACGGCGCGCTGACCCTCGGTACTCCCGATGGCGCGACCATCGAAATGGCGCAGGAGGTGGGCGAGAAGAACCTTTTTCTTTTCGGGCTCACTGCAGCGCAGGTGGCCAGCAGTCGTGGCTGGTACAACCCGCATTGGCACTATGACCACGAGCCAGAGACCCGTGAGGCATTGGCAGGGCATTAGGACTAGCGCCTCGAAACACCTACGGGTGCACCGGTGCGTTAACCGGATACGGTGCGGTGGACCGTAAAGCCTTTCATCACCGGGTCTGAGCAACCATTGAGTTCACGACTCCCTTCACGTCTGGGACCTTATGTGCGATCGACTCAGCAGTGTCGATCTCTAAGCTAGAACTCACCACACCATACAGATAAACCACGTGATCTAGCGTCTGTACTGTGATTGCATTTGGCTCTAACTCCAAATGTTGACTGAACCGTGCCAGTATAGCCGCAGTGATCTTCGCGTCACCGGGACAGCCGTAGAAACCGCACTTCTTGTATGTGTTGTATACCGCACATCCGGAAAGAACGTCGGTCAAGATTAGGGCACAAGCCAATGCACAAAGTGATCTGGGCATGTTACTACGAGTATCAACGGGCCTGATGTAGACCTGATATATAGCTTACAGCGCATACCGGCGGTATGGCCTGTAAAGGATGTGATGGGCATACTTAATATCGGACACCTTTCCGCCGGCAAGAGTGATTTTGGATCGCAAAGCCTGAGGCAAATCAGCACAGCGCTGATGCGTCCCTCGTCCGGCCGCCTAGTGATCGACTTCTTCCCCGTTACGTTCGAGACGCTGCCTGAAGCCTCGGAGAAGGTGTGCAAGCTGTATTCCTGCACTTGGGGGATCATGTGAGCGCAACAACGCTCTCTGTGGCGTTCGCTCCGTGGATGCCCAGGCTGCATGCCGAAGCTCCCCGATACGGATCGAAGAATGCAATACAGAAATCAGTACCTGTGTTCGATTTAGCATCTAAAGAGCGCCTTACCGGCGTGGCGGACATGCTTCATTGACGGAGTTCTCGCGTCGATTAGGCGATCAGAAAAGCATGCCCATCCGGGTCGCGCATCGAACGCGCGATGATTTGGCCATCCACCGCGTTTGAGCCTCTGCAAAGCTCGAAAACAAGATGCGTACTGGCGATATCGTTGCTTCTTCGAACTGATGTAGGGCGTTGCTCAGCTCCGCGGTAGCATAACAATTCGAGATGGGGGGTGGGGCAGCGCGGCGCGAGCGCCGTGACATCAACCTTTGCGCCGGAAACGTTATCCAGCCTTTGCTGCTCACAGCCATGATTGAAAGAGCGCGCGGAGACGCTCAACCCTAGATTTTGATAAAAAGCGATACTCGCGGCACTATTGGAGATGCTGATCGCGGAGTGATCTATACCGAGACAAATCTCCTCGGGCAATACGCCCGGCCAACTCGAACCTGCGTCGCCCGGGAATGCCAACAATTCAAGGGGGTGACCCTCTGGATCACGGAATTTGAACGCAATGACCCCGCCCGACGATGCAGGCAGGCGCTCCGGGCCGCCGGTCGAAATCGGCGTCCAGCCTGCTATAGCCGAGAGCCGTTGGAACGCCCGCGTCATATCAGCAACCACAATCGCAAAATGCTGGAATACAAGATCAGACGATGGCAATGCGCGCGGATAAGGTTCCCCCGGGAAATCGAATTGCACAAGCTCGATGATTTCTCGTCCAAGATTGAGCGTGATTCGATCCGCGCCACCGGTTGTACCCATAAGCCGCTCGAAGTCCGCGCCGCCGAGGCGGTCTGTTGCGATCCGCCGACAGCCGAAGGCTGCTTCATAGAATTTGGCGGCGGATTTGGCATCGGCAGTGGTGAGGCCGAAACGGGCGAGCCTGCCGATGCGCGAGGGGTTGGCGGTCATGGCCGCGTTGCGCCCCGGCGGTTGAGGAAAATCGCATACAGGGTATGCGAGCCTCCGATGAAAAGTCTGTTCCTAAGCAAGCCTCCGAACGTCAAATTGGATACTCGGTATGGGACGAGGATCTTGCCCAGCAGTTTGCCGTCCGGTGCGATGCAATGAACGCCGTCGGCGGCGCTTGACCAGAGATTGCCTTCGTCATCGACGCACAGCCCGTCTGCATAACCTGGTTCTATCTTGTGAAAGATATCGCCGCCGCGCAGGCTGCCATCCGGCATCACATCAAAGACCCTGATATTTTTCTTGGGACTGGCCGAGGTCTGGTCGCCGGTTTCGGCGACATAGAGGCGGCGCTCGTCCGGCGAAAACGCAAGACCGTTCGGACCATCGAAGTCGCCTGCCACCACGGCGATAACGCCGGTTTGCGGATCCAGGCGGTAGAGCGCGGGTGGTTGCTCGGAAACCTGCCGGCCGCCTTCATAGTCGCTTTGAATACCGTAGAGCGGATCGGTGAACCAGATCGAGCCGTCGGACTTGACTGCGACATCGTTCGGCGCGTTGAGGCGCCTGCCGCCGTGCCGGTCGACCAGACGCGTGACGGAGCCGTCCAACTCGGTCCGAAACAGGCACCGCTCGCGGTGCGAGCAGGAAATCAACCTCCCCTGCACATCCCGCGTCTGTCCATTGGCGTAGGCCGATGGCGCGCGATAGACCGAGACCCCGGCGTCCTCGATCCAGCGCATAGTGCGGTCGCGCGGCAGGTCCTGAAACAGCAGGCATTTCGCGTCACCCATCCAGACTAGTCCCTCGATCCAGCGAAAACCCCCGGCGAGTTCCTCGAGCGGCGCGTTGTCGAGGACGTAATGGGCGAACCTAGGATCGATAATGTCGACGCCCTTCATGAGTTCACCGGAATTCGCATGGAGAGAACGGCGCGAGCACATCCTCGAGCTGAATAACCATCAAAACGGCGGGTGCGTCGCCCACCGTTCCGGAGCGATGGCCCAGTTTACCGTCTACCTCGCGGCAATTCTGGTCACCGCCGAAGGACAGCTCGCCCGGTCCCATCTCGATGCGCGTGCCGTTCATCGACTCGACGAACCAACGTCCGCAGAGCGGGACGATCCATTGTGGCTTGGGATTCTCATGCCATGTGCCGATCCAGCCGACAGGTAGAACGGTCACAAGAGTTGTCATCTGCCCGCTTACTCTTTTGCCCTGCCACTGTGGATCGGCGGGCGGCTTTATTGATTTCAGATCGAACTCCGTCATCGCGCATTGTGTCTGGTGGCTCATACCTTCGGCGTCCGTCCATAGATGCCAATAGCGTATGGTCGGCTTCGCGCTCATTGGATTCCACTCCGAACAATTACGTAGGGTTGCGACGACGCAAAAGGGTGATGCAGAAATTGTTGAACACCTGAACCGTTGGGTCCGAAGGCGAGGAGAAGAAAGCCCCCGGCGAGTGCCGCGTTTTTCAGAAAGTCCCAAAAGACATCCCTGCCGTTGCTTGCACCCTTCAGCCGGAAATCGGGCCTGGTCCAGAACTGTTTCCACAACAGCGCCGTGAGCAGGCAGTAACCGGCCAGTATCAGCGCCGCCAATCGGTCGGCGACACCCGTCAAAACCGCAAGCGACATAACGACTTCAATACAGAAACCCCCGGCGATCAGAAGGCTCGCGAACACCCGGTTCGGAATCGCCTGAGATGCCTGGCTAATCGCCAGTTTCAAATTCAGGATCTTGTCCAGTGCGCTGAAGGGCAGAAACAGAGCCACCATCAGACAGCGTATGGCGAACTCGATCAGGACACTGAGCATCGGGTGCCTCCTCCAACACACGACCCGCACGCAAACCCTACCTTCCATCCGGTGCGTGATCGCAGCGCGCACGGCGCATAGGCTCCACGATCAGTCGCGCCCCACGATCGTAGGTCGCGTACCGCCAAAGCCATTGCACAGCGACCAGCAGGCGATTCTGAAAACCAGCCAGGAGATAGATATGGACCAGCGCCCACAAGAGCCATGCGAGCACGCCCTTCAGGCGCCAGCGTCCGAAGTCGAATACGGCGGACTGCCGCCCTATGATCGCCGCATTGCCGCGATTGTGGAATTCGAAGTCCGGTGGCGCAACGCCATCACGAATTTTTCTTACGAGCGATCGTCCAAGATAATAGCCTTCCTGCTTAGCCACTTGCGCAAGCCCCGGTAGAGGCTTTCCGGCCTTGTCCAGAACCAGTGCGACGTCGCCCAGCGCGTAGACATTCGACAATCCTCGCACCGCGAGGTCGCGATTGACCTTTACCCGTCCGGTTTTATCGGTCGGTACACCGAGCAGTTTGCCGACCGACGACGCCTTCACGCCAGCCGCCCAGATCGCAAGTCCGATCGGTATGGCGTCATCACCCGCCACGACGCTGTCCGGTGAAATATTCTTGACTGCGCAGTTTTCCCGCACTGTCACGCCCAAGCTTTCCAGCTTGCGTTGCGCGTAGCGTGCGAGTTCTTCCGGAAAGGCGGGGAGTATTCGCGGGCCCGCTTCCAAAAGAAGAACGGTGGTCGATTTTGCATCGATACGATGGAAATCCTTCGCAAGCGTATACCGCGCAAGCTCCGCGATAGCCCCGGCAAGCTCGACGCCACTGGGGCCGCCACCAATGACCACGAACGTCATCAAACGCTTGCGCTCGGCCGGGTCGTCGCTCATTTCTGCCTGTTCAAACGAAAGGAGCAACCGGGACCGAACTCGGAATGCGTCGGAGATGGATTTCAGACTGGGGGCGAACTCGGCCCATTCGTCATGACCGAAATAGGCGTGGGTCGCGCCTGCCGCGAGCACCAAAATGCCGTAAGAAAGGGATTTTCCGTCCGCAAGCGCCACACGCCGCGCTGCGACATCAATGCCCGTAACCTCTCCCATCAGCACTTCAATACTGGGAAAGCGGCGTAGCATCCTCCGCACAGGTTCCGCGATGTCCGCAGGCGACAAGGCCGCCGTCGCGACTTGATAAAGAAGCGGCTGGAACAAATTATAGTTTTGCCGGTCCAGCAGAGTCGCGCCTATACTGGCGGCTCCGAGCCCGCGCGCCACTTCTATGCCCGCGAAGCCCGCGCCAACGATGACAATCCGCTCCTGTTTCGAGCGAAATTCGCTCACGGTAGGCGCTGATTTTTTGCCAAATTGCTCATTGCGCTCTAAAAAGATACATGCGTCCGTGCCTCGAATTCGTGCGAATTCAGCCTGTAGGGCTTCTCTCGGAGTCCTGAATTTTACCTTGAAATAATGAATCTAGCCGGACCTTTTCCGGCTTCCATGAGTTCTATTTAAGCTGGCCTCGTGCGGCAGCCGCTACAATGGTGCGGCCGTGTGATTTTTTCAGCCTCCGACGTTTCCGAAAGAACTGCTTCCTTGTCCGATCACAAGCCTTTGACCCGCCAGAAAGCGCTCGTTACCGGGGCCAACTCCGGCATCGGTAAGGGCGTCGCGATCGCACTTGGCGCCGCAGGCGCTGACGTGGTGGTGAACTATGTCGAAGGCGACGACGCCGCGAACGCGGTAGTGGATGAAATCCGCCGGTCCGGCAGCAATGCCATCGCGCATAGAGCTGATATCTCCGCGGAAGATCAAGTTGAAACAATGTTTGACCGCGCCGTACGCGAGTACGGAACGATCGACATTCTCGTCAACAATGCCGGCCTGCAACGCGACTCCCCTTTCGCCGACATGACCCTAGAGAAGTGGAACAAAGTCCTCGGCATTAATTTGACCGGCCAATTTTTGTGCGCGCGGTCGGCCATACGCGAGTTTCTGCGCCGCGGCGTTGTTCCGTCGGTGTCGCGCGCGGCGGGAAAAATCATTTGCATGAGTTCCGTGCATCAGGTGATTCCGTGGGCAGGGCACGCGAATTACGCGACCTCGAAAGGCGGCATCAAATTGCTGATGGAGAGCATGGCACAGGAGCTCGCTCCCAAGGGCATTCGCGTCAACGGCATCGCACCCGGCGCGATACAGACGCCGATAAATACCTCCGCCTGGGATACACCAGAGGCGCTCAAGAGTTTGTTGACACTGATCCCCTATGGCCGGATCGGCCTGCCCGAAGACATCGCACGGGCCGCCGTTTGGTTAGCATCCGACGCTTCCGATTACGTTGTCGGCACCACGCTCTTCGTTGACGGTGGCATGACGCTCTACCCGGGCTTCTCGACCAATGGTTGACCGTGATGGCGCACACTATGACGTCGTCATCATCGGAAGCGGCCCGGGCGGTGCGTCCGTCGCGCAGCGCCTTGCGCCGACCGGCAAACGCATTCTGCTGATTGAGCGCGGCGATTATCTGCCACGTTCGCGTGCGAATTGGGATTCTCAGACGGTGTTCGTGGACGGTGCTTATCAGGCGGACGAGACCTGGTACGGCAAGGATGGCGAGAGCTTTCATCCCGGCCTGCATTATTATGTCGGCGGCAATTCAAAGGTCTATGGCGCAGCGCTCTTTCGAATGCGCGAGCGCGATTTCGATGAAGTCCGACATAAGGACGGTATTTCTCCCGCGTGGCCTCTCAAGTATGAGGTGTTTGAGCCCTATTACGCCGAGGCCGAGCGACTGTTTCACGTTCACGGCCAGCGTGGCGAGGATCCTGCGGAGCCGCCTTCAAGTGATCCCTATCCCTATCCGCCTGTTTCGCACGAGCCGCGCATCCAGGCGCTGCACGATGCTCTGGTGAGCGACGGTCTGCACCCGTTTCATTTGCCGCTCGGCATTCTTCTGGACGAGAAGGACGGCAAGGTCACGCCCACCAGCACCTGCATCCGTTGCGACGCGTTCGACGGATTTCCCTGCCTTCTCAACGGCAAGGCGGACGCGCAGGTCATGTGTGTCGATCCGGCGCTCAAGTTGCATTCCAATTTGACATTGCTGACCAACGCGTATGTATCCAGGCTTGGAACGGACGCCAAAGGCCGTACCATTACGGACGTCGCCGTGACGCGCAACGGCGGCGAAGAGCGCTACTCGGCCGATATCGTAATTGTCGCTTGCGGGGCGCTGTCGTCCGCACTGCTTCTGCTGCGTTCCGCAAGCGACAAACATCCCAATGGTCTCGCCAACGGGTCTGGCCAGGTCGGGCGCAACTACATGCGCCACAACCAGTCCATCTTGATGGCACTGATGCGCGAATCCAACAACACGGTATTCCAGAAGACGCTGGCTATCTCGGACTTCTACTTCGGGTCGAACGATTGGGACTATCCCCTCGGCCTCATACAGATGTGCGCCACGTCGCATGGCGCGCAGATCAGGGGCGAAGCGCTGCCGAGTTGGCTGGAATGGGTGCCGAAAATGCCGTTCGACGAGATGGCGCGTCACTCAATGGATTTCTGGCTGTCGAGCGAGGATTTGCCGCGGTCGGAGAATCGTATTCGATATGACGGCGAGCGCGTCGTACTGGACATCACCGAAGGCAATATGGAAGCTCATCACCGGCTCAAGAAAAAGCTCAAGCA
>Ga0302177_10001495_pt1 | contig 16752 bp, 11 predicted proteins | sample I_Palsa_E1_2_FD_198780 | JGI IMG/M metagenome (GOLD analysis project Ga0302177, IMG submission 198780) | Peat permafrost microbial communities from Stordalen Mire near Abisko, Sweden - I_Palsa_E1_2 | ecosystem: Environmental > Terrestrial > Soil > Palsa > Peat permafrost | place: Sweden... | reverse complement strand
AAATTTCTATCCCAAGCGGCTCACGTATCAGGTATTCGGCCCCGCCGGAAAGACCGCGAAGATCGTTTATGTCGACATCGCCGGGCACCCGCATCCGGTCGATGTCACATTCACGAATGAGCCCTGGACCCACGACGAGACCACCACACTGACAGTGGCATCCGGCGCCATTTCAGTACACGTCCACGGCGGTCCGCTGCGCTGCCGCATGCTGGTGAATGGCATGCCGCCACCCCCGGAGTCCGGCGTCCCCGAGGCTACGGATAATCATCCGGACGCCGACGTTGAGTGCAGGGTGAAATCCGCGTGAGCGAACACCGGTTGGATGAGCCCCGGGTCAAACGCCCGTTCCTTCCCAGGATGGTGCGTAGATTCGCGATACCACTCATCTTCTTCTGGGGTTTTTCCGCGGTCACGATGACTGCGTTCACGCCCAAGGTGGAGGACGTCGCAGAAGAACTCGCCGGCCCGATGGTCCCGCACTATGCACCGTCGCAGCGGGCGTTGCTGCACATCGGCGAAAAGTTCCACGAGTCCAATTCGACGAACTTGACCATGGTGGTGTTCGAAGCGCAAAACCGACGACTGGGCGACCAGGATCACGCGTACTACGACGATTTGATGAAGCGCTTCCAGCACGACACCAAGCACGTGCAGTACGTAATGGATCTCTGGGGCCAACCGTTCACGGCCGCCGGTGCACAAAGTGTGGACGGCAAGTGCACTTACGTGTTGCTACGTCTAGCCGGCGACATCGGCCAGATGGAGGCCAATGACTCGGTGAACGCGGTCCGCGACATGATCGCCAAAGACCCGCCACCGCCGGGACTCAAGGCTTTCGTGAGCGGTGCGGCGCCACTGGCCTCGGATACGTTGAGCATCGCCAACTCGAGTCTGAACAACGTCACGATCATCACGATCATCCTCATCCTGGTGATGTTGATGTTCGTCTATCGCTCACCACCCACGCTGCTGCCCGTTTTGCTCGGCGTCCTCATCGAAATGCTGTTCGCCAAGGGGCTCATCTCATTGCTCGGGCATCACGGATGGCTCGAGTTGTCCTCGTTCGCCGTGAACATCGTCATCGCACTGACCTTGGGAGCCGGGACGGACTACGGCATCTTCCTGATGGGGCGCTATCACGAAGCTCGGCAAGCCGGAGAGAGCCGAGAAGACAGCTTCTACATCGCCTACAAGGGCGTCACGCCGATCATCCTCGGGTCCGGGCTGACGATCGCCGGCGCGTGTTACTGCCTGACGTTTGCGCGCCTGAACTACTTCCACACCATGGGTCCCGCTGTCGCGATCACCATGCTCTTCACCATCGCCGCAGCGCTGACCCTCGGTCCGGCGATTTTGACGGTGGGGAGCCTGTTCGGGATGTTCGATCCACGACAGGCCGCCAAGGCGCACGTGTATCGGCGGATCGGGGCGAGCGTGGTGCGCTGGCCGGTGCCGATCCTGGTCGCCAGTTCGGCCATCGTCATGTTAGGTGCGATCTTCGTGCCGAGCTATCGACAGAACTACGACGATCGGCAGTACCAGCCACACAATTCGAAGTCGAATCTGGGTTTCCAAGCCGCCGACCGACATTTCCCCAAGAGCAAATTGTTCTCCGAAATGCTGATGGTGGAAACCGACCACGATATGCGCAACTCGGCCGACTTCATCTCGCTGGACCGGGTCGCTCGAGCTCTGATCCGCCTGCATGGTGTGGCGATGGTCCAAGGCATGACCAGGCCTTTGGGTCGACCGCTCGAACACGCCAGCATTCCCTACTTGTTCACTACTCAGGGCAGTGGCAACGGTCAACAGCTGCCGTTCAACCGGGAGCAGAACACCAACACCGACGATCAGGCAAAGATCCAGGAAGACTCAGTCGCGGTGCTACGCAAAGAGATCGTCTTCTTCCAGAAGGTGTCCGATGAGCTGCATAACACGGCTCTCACCATCGCGGATCTGCAAAAGGTCAGCGAAGATGTAAGGGACGAAGTATCAAATCTCGACGATTTCTTCCGTATCATCAGGAGCCGTTTATATTGGGAGAAACACTGCTTCGACATACCCATTTGCTGGGCCTTCAGATCGGTATTCGATACGATCGACCAGATCGACCATCTGGCTGAAGACATCAGCTACGCCAGAATATCCATCGACGAGATCGACAAAACTTTCCCGAAAATCATCGCGCAGCTGAAGGCCACGGCCGACGACACCGAGGCGCTGAAGGGGAAACTGGTCAACAGTTACGGATCCGCGGATCTGCAGTCCCTGGCGACCGAGCAGACATTCGATGACTCGATCAACGTCGGCAACGACTGGGACAAGTCCCGCAGCGATGACTTTTTCTACATCCCGCACGAGGGTTTCGACAATGAAGACGTCAAAACCGGCGAGAAATTGATGATGTCGCCGGACGGTAAGGCAGCCCGCTTCATCGTCACCCACGAGGGTGACGCGATGGGCCCCGAAGGTGTGGAACATGTCGAAATGTTCCCCGACGCCATCAAAACGATTCTGAAAGAGACGTCGCTGGCGGGCGCGCGGGTGTACATCGGCGGTTCGGGAGCCACCGACAAGGACATCAAGGATTACGCCGCATCGGATCTGCTCATCGCGGCGATCGCCGCCTTCGTGCTGATCTTCTTGATCATGATGTTCATCACGCGAAGTCTGGTGGCGGCCTTGGTGATTCCCGCCACGGTGGCGTTCTCCTATGCCGGTGCGTTCGGGTTGTCCATCCTGCTCTGGCAGCACCTGATCGGGCTGCCGTTGCACTGGCTGATATTGCCGCTGACGTTCATCATCCTGGTGGCGGTGGGATCGGACTACAACCTGCTGCTGATCAACCGGGTCAAAGAAGAACTTCACGGTGGAATACATACCGGTCTGATCCGCGCACTCGGCAGCACTGGCGGCGTGGTGACATCGGCCGGTCTGGTGTTCGCGTTCACCATGCTGGCCATGCTCACAAGCGGTCTCCGAACCATCGGTCAGATGGGATCAACCGTCTGCATCGGGTTGCTGCTCGACACGCTGATCGTGCGTTCGTTCGTCGTGCCGTCTATCCTCGCCATTTTGGGTCCGTGGTTCTGGTGGCCGACGGTCGTGCGCCGACGGCCGCAAACGCAGCTTGCCAACCCCTAGACGTCACATGCCCGTAAGAAACGCTGGGCAGAATTAGAAGCTATGCCGACGCCATCAAGCCGAGTGCTCCAAATGCGGGCAGTCGACCTCACTAACCGCTTGCCGGGTTACCAGCTGCGCGAGTACGGCGAAGGCGACGACGCGTGGAAGCGAGTCAAATCGAGGGTTGTCTGCGAGTTGGCTCCGTACGAAGGCGGCTTCCTGCCAGAGGTGTGCACAGTGACGTTCACCGACGGAACCGAGCGCTATTTCAACCCCGACGATCAGGTGGAAATCCAGCCGTGAACGGTCAGGCGGGCACCTTGACAGCGTAGAGCTGGTGGGTGCCCTGCAGCCCTTTGAGTTCGGCCTCGCGGGGTTCGGATAGGTCGATGTTGGGCGCACCGTCGACCGCATCGCGCACCGCCTCGCTGACAAGGATTTCGCCACCGCCGGCTTGTCCAGCGATCCGGGCGGCCATCGCGACGTTGCGCCCGAAAAGGTCGTCCCCGCGTCTGACCGACGGTCCAATATGGATGCCGATCCGGACGCGGATATCCGCCCACTGCTCAGCGTTCTTGAGCAGCGCGCGCTGGATGCCAATCCCGCACAGGACCGCCTGTTCGGTGTCGGCGAAAGCGATCATGAACCCATCGCCCTGGGCCTTGACGACGTGCCCGCCGTGATCGGCGACAAGCTTTTCGATGAGCCGGTTATGGCGCTCCAGGACCTTCACCCATTCGCGGTCCCCCAACTCTTCGTTATGCGCTGTGGAGTCCTCGATGTCGGAGAAGGCGATCACGACGTCGCCGTCTGCGCTCAGTCGTGCGAGGTCGGGACGTTCGACCTGAGCCCAGCCGGCGAGATCTTCGATCGAGTTACGGACTGTGGCGCCAATGCCTTTGGTGATCAGGGAGTCGGCTGTCCGCCATGCGGTCCTGAGCGCGAACGGCGCGAGCCCGGGGCGCCGTCGCCGCCCGGCAATCCTGGGTTGGCGAGCGCGCTGCAGGTCGGCTCGGGTGTCCTTCAGCTGATGTCGCGACACGATGAGCAGCACCCCAAGCGCAATGATCCCACCGAGTTCGACGACTGCGATGCCGCTCGCCAGCAGGGTCGCGTTCATTGGTAATCCGCGACGGCGAAGGGTGTTGTCACGGGTCGATTATGACCGTCGACGCCACGCGACTAGCGAGCCGATGGCGCTGACGGGCAAGTCCTACAGGAGTCAAAGCTGAACCTGGGTCATTCGTAGGCCCTCTAACAACGGTGGAGAGGTGACCTCACGAGCGCATTGGCCAAGCGATGTAAGCACAAATTCGATCAAGATGTGGCGGAGGGAACCGGCCGGGACGATCGGCATCGTTGGCCGCGCCGCCGGCGCGGGAGCTGTGCTGATCGGCTTTACGATCGGAGCCAACAGCGTGCATGACGCTTCGCTGACCTTGGCTACCGTTTCGGCCAGTCGCGGTCCGGCCGTGACTGACAAATGCACGGATAACCCAGCCGATGCGACCTGCCCGCCGATGGGCCCGAGCGACGCCAAATGCGCATCGGCCGCGTGGCGCTACACCGCTGCGTGCGTTGGCGGTCCATTCGACCCGAATAACATTGCTAACTGCGCTCCTGTATTCGTCGGCTGCCCGGGCTATGTGCCAAATGCTCCGCCGCCGACTCCCACGTTGATAGAGCCTCCTTCGCACGACAAAGGCCACGAACCTCCCCCGCCTGCGCATCACCACGACCCTGGGTCGCCGCCGCCCGGGACCGACCACCCCGGCCCGGGGGAACCGCCACCCGGAACCCGGCACGCCTGACGCGCCGCCACACTCGCAGGCAGCGGCGCCACCACCGGCTGCGGCCCCGCCTGTCGCACCCGTTGGACCGCCGCAAGCAATTGAGGGTCCGCCCGCACCCGACGTCCCTGCGCCCGCAATTCAGGCTCCCGTCGCACTGGCGCCTGCACCATCGCCGTCGAAGTAAGCGCAGTCCGACGCGGCTGACTACAGCTTCAAGGCAAGATGTCAGGCGTGAGTTGGTCGAGGTATGAGGGAATGGCACCCGCGGAGATAACTCTCACCGGAGCCGCACGAGACGCTGAGCTCGAAGGCTTTATCCGCCTGCAGAATCCGAATCTGACCGATGTCCGTTTGGAGCAGGCAACGCCCACGAAGGCTGACGACGCCGGCGTCCAGCCCGATCGGCAGTGGTACAGCGTCACCTACTTGGCTGATGATGGCGAAGGCCATCCGACCGATAGATAAAGACGGGGGGCAATTCGCGGCTCGCGATCAGCTCTTGTCTGACCATCGGAAAACTGCGAGGCAGGCAGCTAAACCGCCGATAGTCCATGACGTCAGCACAAGGAATATATGCCAGTGCTCCCAGCTTCCGGCCGGCTCGAAAGCGGCCATATTCGATGGCAACATAACCGACCGGAAGCCTTGAGCCATCCATTTGACCGGAAAGATAGAGCCTAGGGTCAACATCCACGTCGGCAGCACGACAAGCGGCACGTAGGTACCCGACACGAACTGCAAGCCGACCGCCGGGCCGTTGGTGACGACAGCGGCCGCGACCGCATTGCTTGCCAAATTGCTGATGAAGATGCCAAGCAGTGAGCAACTGACGATCCCCAGCAGAAACACCCATGTCAGGGTGAACCATCCGAAAACGGTTGTAGGCAAATGTAGTTCGAAGAACAGCAGCCCTACCGATATAAGGACGATGGCTTCGGCGAGGCTGACGATTGCGACGAGAAGGATTTTTCCGATGAAATATGACAGCGCGGTCGTTGGGGTTCCACGGAGCCGTCTCAGGGCACCGGTGTCGCGGTCCGCGGCAATGCTGATGCCTAAGTTAATGAACGACGTCGAAAGAATCCCGTAGGCGAGCATGCCGGCCGCAATGACGGAGCCGGTGCTGGTATCGGTGTGGGGCAGTTTGGCGGAAAAGATCGAACCCAGCAAGATGCAAATCACGGCCGGCAGCGAAAATGTCAGAACCATCTGCTCGGGCCGACGGTAGAACATCTTCAACTCGGGGCCGACTCGCGACAAGCCGATACGCAGCGGCGATGGGAGTGGTGCCTGTGCGGGCAGTCGGTGTTGTGGTGGTGCGGCGTTAGCGATGTGGTTGGTATGCATCATCGCGGGCCGATCAACTGCAAGTAGACGTCTTCGAGCGTCGGTCGAGAAACTGTCAGCTCAGCCAGTTCTGCCCCGTCAATCGAATGCCTTCTGATGAGGTCGGTCGGGCGATCTGTTTCCTCCACATGGATTTGGTCTCCCGCCCTCCATCGGACCGTCGCGGCCGAGCTCGCGTACCGGATCAAGTTCTCCGGCGAGTCGATTGCCACCACCTGGCCGTCGGCGATGACTGCAACACGGTTTGCCAGCGCCGCCGCTTCGTCGAGGTAGTGGGTGGTCAAGAGGATCGTTGTGCCATCGGCGGCCAACAGCCGGATGAGATCCCAGAAGCGTTGTCTCGCTTCGGGATCAAACCCGGTCGTCGGCTCGTCGAGAAACACCAATTCGGGAAAGTTGAGAATGCCGAGAGCGACGTCGAGGCGGCGGCGCTGCCCGCCCGACAGCGTCCTTACTTTCGACTGGGAGACCGATCCGAGTCCGACGAGTTCCAGCACTTCTGCGGGGACACGCGCCGCTCCATAGCATTTCGCAAACATCCGCACGGATTCAGAGACCGTGAGCATCCCTGCGTCGCTGACTTCTTGAAGAACGATGCCGACCTTGGCGCGCCAGCTCCTGCTGGCGGTTCCGGGGTCCTCGTCCAGCACGCGCACATGTCCAGCATCACGGTGTCGGTGCCCCTCGAGGATTTCTATCGTCGTCGACTTGCCCGCGCCGTTCGGTCCGAGGATCGCAAATATTTCGCCGTATTCGACATCGAGGTCCAAATCCCGCACCGCTCGGAGGTGCCTGTAGGACTTCGACAAACCCCGAACGTGCACAGCGGAACTCACGAGCGCAGCTCCTGTGTCTCGTGCCCGGCAGGCTGCCGCTCAAGTTCGGCCAGCACTGCCCGTAGCTCAGCCTCGGATAGTTGCTCAACCAACCGATCGACATCGTCGTCGGTTGGGACGGTCTCCGATTGCTGTTCGGTGGCCGCGGTCGGAGTGGCCTCGGCCAATCGGAGCTCCGCGAGAATTCGAACGGCCAGGGAGTTGACGCTTACGCCTCTGAGCAGCTCGAGCAGCGGCAGATCAATCGCGAAGGTGGCATTGACCCTGAGCCTGAAATCCATTGCCATCAAGGAGTCCAAGCCGATGTCATCGAGGGCGTCGTCGGGTCCGATGTCGGTGACAGCGAGCTCAAACACCGCGGCAGCGATCTGTCGAACGTGGCTGACGACCACGTCGAGCCTGTCAGCCTCCGGGCATCCGGAGAGGAAGTCGACTATCGACGAATCTGAATCGTTTGCGTCGGGCGAATCCTCGGCCATGCCCAGTTCCGAGAAGATCGGTGGCAACTGACCGCCGAGTCCAGCTCGGCGGGCCCGCATCCAGTCGGCGTTGATTGCGATGACGTTGGGAAACTTTTGCTTGATGAGTCGATCGAGGATGCGGGTGCCTGCCGCAGGCGTGATGAGCTCGATCCCCCGCTGTGCGTAGATTTTCTCCAGCTTGTGTTCCTCAACCATCCCCACCGACCACGGGCCCCAACCGATCGTGAGAGCCGGCAGACCCTGCGACCGGCGGTAGTGCGCGAAGGCGTCGAGGAATGCGTTGGCCGCCGCGTAGTTACCTTGGCCGGGCGACGCGATGACCGATCCGGCCGACCCGAACATCACGAAGAACTCGAGATCGTCGCCTTGGAACGTGTTGTGCAGCACACGGGCACCGGTGATCTTCGGCGCCATCACGTCGATGAAGTCGCGTTCGGTCATGTTCACCAGAAGCCGGTCGTCGACAGACCCTGCGGCGTGGACGATTCCGCGGACGGGCCGGCCTCCGTTCCGGATGTGGTCACTCAACCAGGCTTTCATCTGGTCGATATCGGTGATATCGACGCTGGCGGTGGTTACGTGGGCGCCGAGGCGTTCAATCTTTCGAATCGTGTCGACGGTCGTGTGATGCCGGTGGTCGTCAGGCAGCACTGACCACTGGTCTCGTGGCGGGATCTCGCTTCGGCACAGCAACGCAATATGACGCGCACCACGTTCAGCCAGGTACGTGGCCACGACACGGCCGAGGGCTCCGGCTCCACCGGTTACAACGTACGTCGCGTCAGGCGTGAGTTTGGTCGGAAAGGCTTGTGTCAGGCCCGTGCTCAAGCGGAGACGGGGGACCAACGTTGTCCCACCTCGGATGGCGATCTGATCCTCGGGTCCATCGGCAAGAATGTGCTCGCAGATACGCGAACCGGTCTCCGCGCGGTCGTCGGCGTCGTCAATGTCGATCAGTCCGCCCCATCGGTTGACGAACTCCTGGTGGCCAACGACTCGCCCGAGTCCCCAGACGGGGGCCTGTTCGACGGCAAGTCGTTCGCTTCCAAGGGCGGGCTGTGCGTTGGCGGTGATTACGTAAAGGCGGGGCGCAAAGGAGTCATGGTCTGCAAAGGCTTTGACGAGATGCAGAATCGGGAAAACACCTAGTTGGTAACTAATTTCGGCGACTTGCGGATTCGGATCGGGTCTGATGTCCAGCGGCCAGCAGTCGATGATGCCGGCAAGGTCTCCTTCGTTCTCGAGGTGAGTTTCGAGCAACTGGTGTAGCTGCTCGGGCTGCCGCGGGTCCAGCGCATACCCACCGTCGACCTTCGTGAGCGCGGTGACCGGTTGATGTAGGACCGCGCGGACGCGATGGCCGCGGCGGCGAAGGTGGTCTGCGAGCGTTGTCCCGACGCCGTCTTTATCGAGGAAGACTAACCAGGACAGGCTGTCTGGTGACATCGCTGTCTCACCCTGTTCATGCTGAATCTCGGGGGGTGCGATCCATTGAATCTCATACAGTCCCTTGTCTACCCGTTCGGGCGACATGCGCGATGAAGCGCTCAGTGATTGCAAGGTGAAACCGGTGAATAGGGCCAGCGGCGCTCCCCCATCGCCAATGAGTGCGATGTCGCTTTCGATCTCGTCCTTAGTCGCAGAGACCACAGAGATCTGGGCGGTCATGTGTTGTTCGGGAGCACGGTAGATGGCGCTTCGCCGAATTCGAGTGGGAAGGTAGGCGTCTTCGTCTGCCTCGGGTCCGAGAAGAGTTGTGCCGATGAGCGTTTGCAAGGCACCGTCGATGAGCGCTGGATGGAATCGGTACTGATCGATCTCATCGGCAATTTTTACAGGCGTGGTGATGTCGGCTATCGCCCAGCCGTCTCCGGACGTGATACCAGCAACCGTTTGGAATGCATCACCGTATCCGAACCCGACGGCCCGGGCGCGAGTGTAGAACTCCTGGCGGTCGATCGTGGTGCCGGGCTTTGCGTGACGACGCGTATTGGCGTGGTCAGGCCTTAGGAGGGTGTTGAGTTCTGCGGTGGCCGTTATTGCCCACTTGACGTCGCCCCCGGCTGTCGCCGTGAACGCGGCGAACTCCAGGCTTCCCGTGTCGCGGTTGAGAGTGGTTCTGAGGACGGGATCGCAGGTCTCATCTAGGATGAGTGCGCGCCGAAGCGCCAGATTGTCGACACTGTAATCAGTCGACCCGTAAGTCGCTTTGGCTGCTGCCAAGGCCATTTCGATGTATACGGCGCCCGGCACCACAGTGCTTCCCTGCACCTCATGATCGGCAAGGAAAGGTGTGGAGGCGGTACTTAACTCGACCTCCCAGGTCGGATGCACCCCGCTTACCCGCTGCCCAAGCAGCGGATGCACAGGGTTGTAATGTAGGTCCTCGGCCGCTTCCTGAGTTTCGTTCCAGAAGCGCTTGGATTGCCAAGGGTACAAAGGAAGCTTGAGAAGTCGTGACGTGTGTCGAGGGTAGATTGCGTCCCACTCGACCGGATGGCCGTGGCAGTGCAGCGCGCCAACGCAATTCATGAGCGTACGACCGTCGTCCTCATTGCGTCGCTGAGTCGCCAAGATGACGGCGTCGGTCTTATGGGTTCCGGCAATTTCGAAAAGCGATGCGGCAAGAACAGGGTGTGGGCCCAGTTCGACAAAGTGGGTATATCCGTCATCGAACATCCGGCGGACCGCAGGATCGAAAAGAACTGTGGCGCGGGTGTTTTGCCACCAGTAGGCGGCGCCGTCAGAATATCCGTCCAATCGTTCGCCGGTAACGGTGGAATACAGCGGGATCGTCGCCGAGCCGGGAGCCAACTCCTCAAACGCGCTGACGAGGTCATCTTTGATGATGTTCATGTAATGGGTGTGATAAGGCACCTTCCCGTTGAGAAACCGGTTGAAGACCTGGAGCTCGTCGAGTTGGCGGGCGATGTCGTCAAGGACGTCACCGTCGCCGGCGACGGTGACGGTTGACGGGCCGTTGATCGCGGCGATCGATACCCGGAGTCCGACGTCATCGTGCGTGCTGGCGCCGACCGTTTCCATGAACGACTCGGCGCTGAGGCCAACCGCGAGCATGCGACCTAGACCGCTGGTTCGCTGCTGAAGGCGGCTTCGGTGGTAAATGACATGAATCGCTTGCTCAAAGCTGAGGACTCCGGCGAGATAATGGGCGGCCACCTCGCCGGCGCTGTGGCCGATCACCGCGTCAGGTGCGATCCCGAATTGCTTCAACTGCTCGGCGAGTGCGACCTGAATGGCGAAGTTCGCGGGCTGCGCGACCTCGGTTTCGGCCATGCGGGAACGGGTCTCGTCGGCGCGAAGTTCGTCGACCAGTGACCAGTTCGTATAGCTGGACAGCTCGCGGTCGCTCCGCAGGATGCTCTCGGTGAATGCGGGATACGCATCGAGCAGTCCCCGGCACATTTTCCACCACTGGGGGCCCATGCCAGTACAGACGAATGCCAGCTTGGGCGCAGTCGGGCTTGTGCGGCTCGCAGCGATCTGCCCGCCGTCGGCGAGGGCCTGAAGTTGTTGTCGTGCATCGGTGATGCCATCCGCGACGAGGGTTCGACGATAGTTCAAATGCGAGCGGCGCCGACTGAGGGTATAGCCAAGATCGAGCAGTGTGACGTCGCGATGTGCGTCCAAGTGCTCGGCCAACTGACGGGCCGTCGCCACGAGCGCTTCCTCGGTGCGCGCCGAGATCGCCAAGACCGCCAGCGGCAGCTGCTGGGAATGGTTCGAGGCGTCGGCGCCGAGTGGGCCGGGGGGCTCTGCGAGCACAACGTGGGCATTGGTGCCGCCAAAGCCGAAAGAGTTCACCCCCGCCACGCGCCGCTTGCAGTCGGGGAACGGACGACCAGTTCGCGGAATGTCAATACTCAACTCCCCCAGCGGGATCTGATCGCTGGGGTTATTGAGATGCAAGTTCGCCGGGACGTAACCGTGTTTGAGCACTAACGCCGCTTTGATCAGCCCGGCTACGCCTGCACCGGCTTCGAGGTGACCGATGTTCGTTTTAACCGACCCGATCAACAACGGACTCGTTGCCGGACGTTCTGAGGCGAGTGCATTCGCGAGAGCCCGGACCTCGATCGGGTCGCCGACTGGAGTTCCGGTGCCGTGTGCCTCCACATAGCCGACTTCGTTGGGTTGAACCCCGGCTCGTCGTAAGGCTGTTGTGATGGCGGCTTCTTGTGCGTCAGCGCTCGGTACGGTGATGCTGTCGGTGCGGCCGTCTTGGGACACCGCCGTGCCCAGGATCTGCGCGTAGATTTCGTCGCCGTCGCGCAGCGCCTGTTCCAGGGGTTTGATGACGACGACTGCGCCACCTTCCCCCCGCGCGTACCCGTCAGCGGACTGGTCGAATGCCTTGCATCGACCGTCCGGTGCGAGAAATCCACTCTTCGATTCCGCGATCGCTGTGTTGGGGCCGATCATGATGTTAACGCCGCCAGCAAGCGCCAGATCGCACTCGCCGTTCCAAATGCTCAGCGCTGCAAGATGTACCGCGACGAGTGAGCTCGAGCACGCGGTGTCGATGGTCATGCTGGGCCCGCGAAAGTCGAACGCAAACGAGATTCGGTTCGCCAGCATCGTCATCATCATCCCGGTGGCGGAATGGGTTTTGAATCGGTAACGGCTGGTGCGGCCCTGATTTTGCAGGAGCTGATAGTCCAGGGTGAAACCGCCAACGAATACACCGACTTCAGTGCCGGCCAGGCACTCGGCGGATAGCCCCCCGTCTTCCAGGGCCTCCCAGGTGGTCCGCAGCAAGAGACGCTGCTGCGGATCGAGCAGGTTCGCCTCGCGAGGCGAGATGCCGAAGAATTGTGGGTCGAATTGATCGATCTCGCTGAGGAACCCGCCTCGACGGGTGACCATCTTGCCGACCTTCGCAGGGTTTGGATCGTGGTACTTTGCGGCGTTCCAGCGTGTTTCGGGAACTGTGCACGTTGCGTCAGTTTCACTGCACAGTAAGTCCCAGTAGCTGGCCGGAGTGTGGGCACCGCCCGGAAAGTGGCAGCCGATCCCGACGATCGCAAGGGGCCTATTAGCGCTTATTTCGGGTATGGCGTTCATTTTTTGGCCTAATAACCTCTGGTGAAGTGACACCCAGACCGACGACCAGAATGAATCCGTTTTCGGGTCAACTGAATTCGAATGCGGGCGCGGTTCCAACAATCCAGTCCTGGCTGAGCGGGTCGACGCTTTGCTCCTGGCGGTAGGTGGATCGGAGCTCCCTTAGCAGGGAGTCTCGCTGCCACGCCTGCACCTGCCGCACGATGTGGTCTTCGGAGAACGCTCGACACTTTTCCGTGACTACGGTCTCGATCAGCTGCCCCGCCAGCTGACGCAGCATACGGATGTTTGCGTCGAATTGTGCGGTGAAGTCTGGGGCTTTCCCCATCATTGCGGTGTGCAGCGTCACCATAAAGTTCTGAGCCGAGTACAGATCGACAAACTGCGAGGAGGGACGCGCGCTCTCGACGGCGGCCCATTCTCCGAAGAATCGCTGCATGCGGTTGCTCAGCTCGATAAGGCCTTCCAGGTGTGGGACCACCCCTGGATCGTCGGCGACACTCACGAATCGGCCGTTGCTGTACATCAGGCCTAAAAAGCCCCAGTAGAACGCGATATCCCAGATCACCTTCGCCGTCATAACAGCCGGCGAGCCCATGAGTTTGTACTGGTTGCAGTAGATGTTGAGCCACATTTCGGTGAGCGATCGGAACAGCGAGTCGTTTATGCCCGAGCGTGCGACGACATTCTCACCGTCGAGTTCGCGGGTGATTATGTCGGTGATGAGGCCGTTGCCGATCGCGACGAGGTCCAGCCCAGATGAGTACAACGGGTCGAGGAAGACGCCTGCGTCGCCCGTCAGGCACCATCGGCTCTGTGCGTCATAGACTTTCGTGGCGCCGTGGCTGTACTTCTTCATCACCCGAAAGTCTTTGATCAGGTGTTCGTGCTGTGCCAGGACGGCAGCGCACTGCGGTTCATGTTCGATAAGCCACGACCGGGCTTTGGCGAGAGTGTTGAAATCGCTGAACGGATGGAAGGCGGGATCGGCGACAATCCCGACGCTGGTGGCTCCGGATGCGAGTCGGATCAGCCAGACCCAATAGCCCTCCCCCATCAGATGATTGGTGGACATTGCCCGGTCGCCTTCGACGAGGCGTGCCTGCCAACCCGGGTCGTCGCTCCACTGGCCGATGTCGATTTCGGTCGCAACCCGCAGCCAGACGGCGTTGCAGTGGTGTTCGTTGGTGCGTTTCAGGTCCAACTGACGGGGCAGAGCCCGGTTGCGTCCAGAGGCGTCGACCACCCAACGTGCCGAGGTGGAACGGGTGGTTTCACCGTGCTGAACGAGAACACTATGGGGTTGCCCTCCAGTGCCGAATTCGACGGCTGTGACTCGGCCAGAGGTGATTTCGACACCATCGGACAGGCAGCGTCGATTGAGCTCGTTCTCCAGCCTGGCGCGGTCAATTTGGTAGGTGACCTGAGGGGTGAATGAGGAGCTGCCGAGTTCCATCCGTTGGGCGATGTCGGCATTTCCGTCGTGCGAAAAGAACATTCGCAGCCCCATTTTGCGGAGCTGCGAGGTGTTCAGGTGGTCGGCCAACTCGAGGCGGTCCCGCAGGTACTGCGCGGCGATCTCGACTGTCGACTCGCCGACCGTGTGGGTGATCTCTGGTACCGGGTGAGCGTGCGGCTCGATGATGAGGAGTCGCGTATCGGGTCTCGTGCGGCGAAGCTCAAGTGCCAGGGTGAGAGCTGCGACACCCCCGCCGATGATGGCCACATCGTGATCCGAGTGGGCGGTGTCGCCCTCCACCAGACGCATTTTGATCTTTTGCGCCAGCGCCGCCCGCGCTTCCGGGCTCAGTTGTGACAGCTCCGCGTGTACGTCCACAAGTCCCCTCCCGCTGTTCGGATAGGACAGTTACTTAACATTTAAGAAGCTACACTAATCCGGGTCTCTGGCAAGCGGAGAAGCGAAGAGTCAGGCGAACCCCGAGGACAGAACCCATGCCCGCAGCAACAGCTGTCCATTTCTTCCTGGAACTGGCCGTCATTCTCGTTGCATGCCGCATCGTAGGTCTGGCTTCACAGCGCCTCGGCCAGCCGCAAGTCGTCGGTGAGATGATTGCCGGCGTCCTACTCGGGCCCTCGTTGTTGGGTCGGATCGCTCCCGACGTCCAGCACCACCTTTTTCTGCCAGGGCCATCGAACGTCGTGCTGTACACCGCCGCGCAGATCGGCCTGGTCCTCTACATGTTCCTGATCGGACTCAACTTCGACGTCAACCTCATCAAACATCGTGTCAGCACCGCGGTCGCGGTGTCCGCAGCAGGCATCCTCACGCCGCTGACGCTGGGTGCGTTGCTCGCTGCGCCTCTGCTCGCGCGCGGAATCTACTTCGACAAGAGTGTCACGCTCACGATGGCGATGATGTTCCTGGGGGCGTCGATCGCGACGACCGCATTTCCCATGCTGGCTCGAATCATCTACGAAAGAGGGCTTTCCGGAACGCCTTTGGGAACGCTCGCATTGGCGTGTGGCGCAACCGACGATGCGCTGTCGTGGTGCATTCTGGCAACGGTGCTTGCAATACACCGTGGCAGCGTCGCCGTCGCGGCTACCGCAATCGTCGGCGGAATCTTGTATACGTTGCTGCTCTTGACAATTGGGCGCAGACTATTGCGCGGCCTCGGGGCCGTGTCCGAACGCCACAACGCGATCACGGCACCGGTGCTGAGCACAGTCTTGATCCTGCTCATGGCCTGCGCCTGGCTTACTGACACCGTTGGCATCTACGCCATCTTCGGCGCTTTCATCCTTGGTGTCGCCATGCCTTCCGGTTTCTTCGCGCAGCGCCTGACCGCCAATCTCGAGCCGCTCGTCACCACATTTCTGCTGCCGCTGTTCTTCGTCTACTCAGGGCTGAACACCCAGATCGGCCTCGTGAACAGTCCGGCATTGTGGGCCGTGACATTAGGGATCCTCGTGGTCTCGATCGCAGGTAAGGGAGTCGCATGCGCGGTGGCTGCACGGCTAAAACGGGTACCTCTCCGCGAATCTCTCGCGCTGGGCGCATTGATGAACGCCCGCGGGCTCATTGAGCTCATTCTTCTCAATATCGGACTTGACGCCGGCATCATCACTCCGACGCTTTTCACCATCTTGGTGTTGGTGGCCATCATCACCACACTCATGGCCACACCGGTGTTCGAGTTCGTCTACAGACGCCGCCGAGAGACGTCGGAAGACACTGAGATGGAGTCCAATCTGGCGGTGACCGTCTCCCCCGCCGAGTCGCGGTAGTGCGACTTCACTGGTCACCGTTGGTTCCCGCAGCCGAGGCTGAAATCAGTTCGTCGTCAATAGGTCGAGCCGTGAAGCGCCCGCTGCTACTCCCCGTCACTGACGGATTCGAGAAACTGGTTCACCCGAGCTAGCGCCTCATCGAAAACCTCCACCTTTTCACCACGCTTTTCGTTGGCCGGCTGGGCGGCGCCACGAGCACCTTCGGCATCGACTCGCGCCGCACCCTCGCGGCGCAACAAGCTGAAGTTCTTCTCGCGCGCATGCCGTAGCCGGCTCTGCAGATCCTTCAGCGACTTCCCGTCCATGCGCGTCAGCGCGTCGGGATGAGCCTCGGCGATCAACGAAATCTCCTGCGGGGTCAGGTTCACGTGGTGGTTGCTCACTGTTGATTCATAGCCCGGGCCGACCACACCTGTTCGACGAATTGCCGGAAGGCATCTCGAAACGTCATGCCGCGGCCATCTCGAATTCACACCGACAGACGAGATGTTGAACTGCTCTTTTCTTCTGTCGCTCAGCCTTTTCCACTGACGCGCGTCCGGCTCGCCGGTGCGGCGGCCTTCTGAAGGCTTGCGGTACCGCTAGTCCGTAATCGTGCTACGGACGGCCTCCAAGTAGTCCTCGATCAGCCGTCCGTGCTGCGCGGTTGGCCACGCCAGCCGCACCTCGTTGGGTGCGACTTCGGTCAACACCATCCATGTGATGTCGGCGCGCTGGTAGTACATGGCCACCGACTGCGGCACGACACTGAAACCCTCACCCGCAGCGACCCATTCGAGCTTCTCCTCGACGCTGCGCGCCTGGCGGGCTGCAACAAGCGGAGTGCCG
>Ga0302177_10001494_pt1 | contig 16754 bp, 16 predicted proteins | sample I_Palsa_E1_2_FD_198780 | JGI IMG/M metagenome (GOLD analysis project Ga0302177, IMG submission 198780) | Peat permafrost microbial communities from Stordalen Mire near Abisko, Sweden - I_Palsa_E1_2 | ecosystem: Environmental > Terrestrial > Soil > Palsa > Peat permafrost | place: Sweden... | reverse complement strand
TCAGCTTCCAACCGTTCTCGGCCATCACACTGTGGATCTCGTCTTCACTGAACCCGTGACGTCGGAGGTCTAACGCAAAGTCGCGTGGCTCGGCCAGCCCTTCTGCATGTGGCCAGTCCGAACCGAACAGAATGTGCTCTGTGCCGACAAAGTCTTTCAGCTGACTCAAATTGTCTTCGTAGAACGGTGCGATCCAGACATGCTGGCGGAGCTTTTCGACCGGATCTGATTGGAATGAGCCCGGCATCTGGCTGTACGCCTTCTTGAGCTTCTTGATCAGTACAGAAACCCAACCCGCACCCGATTCGATGCTCGCTACTCTCACCTTCGGAAAGCGGTCAAAGAGACCCTGGCAGAGGAATGCAGCCATCGTTTCAAATGGTGGGCGGTCCGAACTAAGCACCGTGCGGAGGGGCGAGTAGCGGAAAGCTTCAAAGTCGCCGCCCGGCTCCCAATCCTTCAGGTAGCGGCCGTAGCCGGCGTCACCAGAATGTATCCCGACCGTCACGCCGGACTCGTTGACCAGGCCCCAGAAGGGGTCGAAGCGCGTGTCTGCCGGGGAGGTGAGGCCGGTAGGTGTGTACGCGGGTCCACCCTTTATGCAGACGATCCTGGCGTCCGCGTCGAGAACACGCTGCAGCTCAGCGACCGCCGCATCGACGTCGATAAGGGTGATCATCGGCGCAGCGAATATCCGTTCTTTGTAGGCATAGCCCCAGTCGTCCTCGAGCCACCTGTTGAATGCTTCGAAGGCGGCCACCAGCGCCGGTGGATCGTCTGCGAGCGCTTCCTCCATACCGACCCCAAGCGTTGGAAAGAGAAAGCAACCATCGAGACCTTGGCGGTCCATGACGGACAGACGGGCGTCTCGATCGCGGTATTCGGGACGGATGGGCTCGAGGTCGCCGAAAAGAGCCTTGATGTCCTGTGCCTTTGGGTTCTTCCCCCTGAAATATTCGTCGAGGCTGCCCGGCTTGGCGACAGGGTCGAACACGGGATTGGGAATGAACTTGTTCAACTTGCCGCCGACGAGGAGTCGTTGCCTGCCATTGATCTCGGCCCACTGCATGGCGCGCTTCGCCATTGCCTTGTCCATGTGACGGATATACGCATCAGTGGCTTCGTAGTAATGGTTGTCGGCGTCGAACGTCGTGTACTCGACGGCGGCATTCGGGCCAGCAGCGGTGCCGGTGGCGGTTGTCGTCATATCGCTCCTGTGGTCGGTTGTCCCTGCGACGTAGTCATGTGGAGTTGCGTTACGAGAGTCCGAGAACTCTGAGAGCATTCGTACGAAGGAATTTCGGCCATACCTCGTCCTTGAATCCGACATTTGTCATCTCGGTCATGATCCGCTCCAGGGACAGCCCCATCGGGAAGTAACCGGCGTAGATGATTTTGTCGCCGCCGCGACTGTTTGCGTAGTTGATGATGTCTTGCGGGTAGTACTTGGGAGCGAAGGCGCTGGTCGAATAGTGCAGACCGGGCCATTTCAGCATGAGTTTCACCGCCAGTTCGGTCCATGGCTCGCAGCCATGGCGGGTGACGAAGATCAAGTCAGGGAAGTCGTACATGACCTCATCGATCAGCTCCACATGTTGGCAGGATGCCTTCAGCCGCGGACCCGGTATGCCGGCACAACAGAAGATTGGTATGCCGAGTTCGACGCACTTGGCATAAATCGGATACATCTTCTTGTCGTTGATTGGGACCTGCGGGAATGTGCCAGCGGGAAACACGCCAACGGCCCGGGTCCCAAAGGTTTCGTGCTCGCGAACGAGTCGATTGATCCCCGCCATACCCTCATTGGGATCAGCGCTCGACGACGGGATGAACCGATCGGGGAATCGCTTCAGCGCCTCGGCACCCGTTCCGGCCGGGTCACCGACACCGATCAACCCTTTCTCGATTTCCCACAGGTCCATTTCCCGCACCGTCACGGCGATCGGGTCGTCGACGTCCTGCAAAGCCTTCTCGGGAACGTCTTTGAACATGTACTCGACGGGGAAGTCGAATTCCTCCTTGGACTCGGCATCTCTGGTCTGTCGGGTGATGAACCGATAGACCTCCTTCATGTCCCGATGGGGGAAGCCCAACATGGTGTCGATCGCACCTATGCCGTGGGGCATGACCATCCGAGTGAACCTCCTATCGTCCGCCGACCGCTCCTGCCAACGTGAAGAGCGAGGCAACCATACTAGAACGACGTTTCAATCGTGTCCACACCCATGCGCCGGCCGACGTGGGTTCGCAGAATCCACGTCAAGCGCACCCGGGAACGACGACGACCGTAGAATCTGGTTGTAGCCCCCTGGGCCGCCCGGGATGCGGAATTTGGCGCCTCACGGGTACTCGGCGGTCAGCGTGAACTCCAGCAGATCCGCGACGTCGCCGGGACGGGTCAAGAACGGCGAGTGGTCGGTCGGCCAGACGACAACATGGTCCGACCCTTGCGCCATCTGGAATTGCGCTTCAGGTGGGATGGCTCCGTCTCGAGAACACACGATGTATGTCGAGGGGACCGTGCTGGGGGCAGACGGAGTCGCTGCTATGGCGGCGGCGTCCAGCACCATTGGACGGAGCCGGGGCACAATGGCAGCGATGGTCTCGGGCTGACTGTCGCCATAGAAGACCGACTGGGCGAAGCGGGGATCGAAGGAGCACTGCGCTCCAGCCGGCACGATGGCCTCGAGGAGCGAGATCGGGCTTTCGGTCAGGGCAGATGCCCCTCCGGTGTTGACGAACGCGGCCAGGTAGACAACGTGACCGACATTGGTCAGCTGCGTGACTGCTTGGCTTACCACCGCCCCGCCATACGAGTGCGCGCACACGACGACACCTGGGCCTGCCGATCCGATAGCCGAGCGGACATCGTCCACGTCGTCCGCGAAGCCGGTGAAAGGCAGCTCGACTGCAATTGCGTCGATCTGCCGGGCGCGCAGTTCGGCCGACACACCGTCCCAACACCAAGCGCCATGCCACGCTCCGTGTACCAAGACGATCCGTGTCATCTACCCTCGACCGCTGCGTCGGCGGCTTGTGACCAGGCCGGACACCGACAGACCTCAGGCGATCTCGCTGACCTGCACGACGGGCGTGATGTTTGTGTAGTTCGCCACATCGGCCGTTACCTGCGCTGAGCCCTCACTCGACAGGGCTGCCGTCATCGCCTCGCGGGAATCGAACCGAAAGTGGACCGCTGCGATGTACGGGCCATCGACACCCTTGTCGATCTCGGCCCGTTCGAGCCCCCATGTCCGGAGAGCCAGGGGCACGTGGTGGTCCCGGTAATAGTCGTGATCGAAGACGTAACCTTCGGTTGTGGGGTAGAGGACGCTCATCCGTATCATCGAAGTCTGCTCTCTCTTCTCTTGGGAAGTTCCACTTTGCTCACGGTTCCGGTCAGCTCTTCGCGTCGATCGGTTTGGACGTCATCATGTTGGTCTCCAGAAGGTACTCAGGAGGGCTTCCGTCGATCTGTGAAGCGGCGCGGTCTTTTATCTTCTGTTGTTGGCGGTCGTTGGGGATAGTGATCCAGAACGTGTCGTTGATGATCCCCTCGAAGCAGATGTCGGCCACCTCCGACAAGGGTGCGAACTGCACCTCCAAGCCGGCCTCTTCCATGCGCTGCAGGTAGGCGCCCAACGCGTCCCTCCCCTCCTGCGGCGGTGCCCCAGGTCGGTCATATTGCTTGGGGCGATTGGCGCCTGGTCGCCAGATTCCGGTGTTGAGCATCCCGGGCGAGAACGTCGACGGGTAGAGCAATGATGCGCTGACCTTCGCTCCCACCTCGCGGAGCTGACCCCAGAGGCACTCGGTGATGGTGGTAACCGCTGCCTTCGTGGTCGCGTAGACGGCGCTGTTGATGAGAGGGGTGAAGCCGCCGTTGCTGGACGTCGTGTTCACGACGTGGCCCTCCTCACCCTGAGCGAGGAGAGTGGGAACGAAGGCGTGGATGCCGTTCACCACACCCATCACATTGACGTCGAGGGACCAGCGCCAGTCATTGACATGGTGCTCCCACAACTGACCTTCGGACCCAGAACCGATCCCCGCGTTGTTACAGACGAGATGGACCGCCCCGTACTGCTCGAGGGTCGCATCGCGTAGGGTTTCAACCGATTCGAGTGAGGTGACGTCGGTCACCACGCCGATGACCTCGAGACCGTTGTCCCTCAGCTCGCTCGTCGTCGCTTCGACCAATGCGGGAACGACGTCTGCGATCACCACTTTCATCCCCTCGGCACCGAAGCGCTCGGCCAACGCCCGCCCGATGCCCTGCCCCCCGCCTGTGACAACCGCGACCTTGCCGACGACGTCTTTCATCTCGACCTCTCCTCGTTTGACGTGCGGACTCGCAAGCCGGCACCAGGCCGCCGCAGCCGACGCTTCCCACCCCACATGCAGTGACAGCAAACCAAATGATTGCATATGATTTGTGTTTGTACTATAACGCTGTCATAGACCCTTTGGGGGGGTAGAGATGCAGCCAGTCGTCGACGACCGTTACATCGTGATTTCCGCCGACGGCCACGCCGGCGCCGAGATGCTGGACTACCGGGACTACCTCGAGCACCGTTATCTCGACGAGTTCGATGTCTGGGCGAAGTCCTACGTGAACCCCTACGCCGATCTGCGAGGCGAGACGGCCTACCGCAATTGGGACTCTGCGGTCCGTCAGCGCGAGCTCGAGGACGATGGCGTCGTCGCTGAGGTCTTGTTCCCTAACACCATTCCGCCCTTCTTTCCCTCTGGCAATCTGTTGGCGCGGCCCCCGACCCCGGAGACCTACGAGCTGCGCTGGGCCGGCCTCCGGGCGCACAACCGATGGTTGGCCGACTTCTGTGCGGAAACGCCGGGACGTCGTGCCGGCATGGCGCAGATCTTCCTCAATGACGTCGACGACGCCGTTGCGGAGATCACCTGGGCGCGTGAACATGACCTCTTTGGCGGCATCCTGCTGCCGGGCGTGCCGCCCGACTCAGGACTCCCACCGCTTGTCGCCCCTGACTACGACCCGATCTGGGCCGCCTGCCAGGATCTCGACATGCCCGTCAACAACCACTCCGGAGCCGCCGGGCCCGAGATGGGGGAGCACCTGGCCTCCATGGCCGTGTTCATGGTGGAGTTGGGCTGGTTCTCTCATCGCGTTTTCTGGCACATGGCTCTTGGGGGTGCCTTTGCCCGCTATCCACGCCTGAAGCTGGTGCTCACCGAGCAGTCATCCGGCTGGATTCCCGGCACGCTGAGCATGCTCGATTTTCAGTACAGCCGCTTCACCGACGCCGCCAACGCGGAGTCACACTTCGGGGCGGAATTGGTCAAGGCGATCCCCGAGCCCCCGAGCTACTACTGGAAGAACAATTGCTTCGTCGGCGCCAGTTTCCTCCGCCCCAACGAGGCACCCCTCCGCTACGACATCGGCATCGACAAAATCATGTGGGGCCAGGATTACCCGCACATCGAGGGGACGTATCCCTACACCACGGAAGCCCTGCGTCACACCTTCGCAGGGATCGACCCTGATGAAGTGGGGCCCATGCTCGGAGGCAATGCCGCCCGCGTCTACGGCTTCGACCTCGAGAAGCTTGCCCCAGTGGCCGCTCGCGTCGGACCGCATGTCGACGAAGTGAGCGTACCGCTCGAACACGTTCCCGCTGATTCCCATTCGCTCGCTTTCTCTGGAGGAGACCTCAAACCGTGGTAACCGACAACTACCTCATCATCTCGTCCGATACCCATGCCGGTCTTCCGGACGCTCAGTACAAGGAGTACCTCGAGCCGCAGTACCGGGATGCTTTCGACGAAGACCTCGAGCAGCGTGCGGCGCTCCGTGCGCCAATGAACGCCCAGGTGGAAAAGCTCGAGTTCGTGAAGGACTGGTACGACGAGAACGAAGAGGGGCTTCGCGGCGGATGGGATGCCGCTCGCCGCGACGCTGAGCTCGAGGCAGACGGCGTGGTGGGCGAGGTCATCTTCCCCGACGCTGACGCAGTCTTGGGAGGTGCATCAGCTCCGTTCGGCGCCGGCCTGGGTGCGAGTGGGGAGTACGACCCGACACTCCTGATGGCAGGGGCCCGGGCCCACAACCGCTGGCTGGCCGAGCTGTGCAGCGACAGCCCGGAACGGCGCTGCGGCCTGGCGATCGTTCCCATTCTCCACGACATCGACGCTGCCGTTGCCGAGATCCGAAGGGCCAAGTCCTCCGGCTTGGGTGGAGTCCTGATTCCCGCGATGTGGCGTCCCTACGCTCCGTACAACGATCCCCGATACGAGCCGATCTGGACAGTGTGCGAAGAACTCGAGATGGTCGTTCACACCCACACAGGACCCGCACCGCGCGAGGAGATCGGGACCGATCTCGGCATCTACGCCAACGAGACCATCTTCTGGACGATGCGGCCAATGTGGTTCCTGCTCTGGTCCGGTGCCTTCGAGCGCCACCCAGGCCTAAAGTTTGCCATTACCGAGGGAGGATCGTGGTGGGCAGCCGACCTCCTGTGGAGATCCGACATCGCGTACATGAACGAGCACGCCACCAAGAAGATGGGGGACATCGCCCCGAAGTTGAAGATGCTCCCGAGCGAGTACTTCGACCGCAATGTCTTCATCGGGTCGTCCAACACCCGTCGCCGCGAAATCGCGCGTCGCTTCGAAATCGGCGTCGGCAACATCATGTGGGGCAATGACTTCCCCCACCCCGAAGGTACTTGGCCGCACACACGCCAGTGGCTCCGCGACACCTTCTGGGATTGCCCGGTTGACGACGCGCGAAAGATCCTCGGGCTCACTGCGGCAGAGGTCTACAAGTTCGATATCGGCAAGTTGCAGTCTCTCGCCGATCGCGTCGGACCCACCCCGGAGGATCTGGGGCAGACCGGCGGAGTGGACCTGCAGAAGTGGAAAGACGTCGAAGCCGCCGGCCGACCGTGGTTGTCCGGAGTGGAGGTCCTTCCCGTGACCGTCTCCGAGTAGGGGAGAGTCTTGCTTCGTCTCCACGTGCGGTCGTGGTGCGTTTCCAGCGGGCGACTACGTGCGAGCGAAGCTGAGATCCGTCAAGGGAATGATGGTTGGCGCGTGACCCGAACGTACGACAGGAGATAGTGCAGTGGTGTCGATTCTTTCTCAATACTGCATCAACGTCAGTGATCTCGAACGGGCTATCGGCTTCTGGGAGGGCGTCATTGGCATCCCGGTGCAGAGCCGAACGGAGATCCCGAATATCAAGGAAGCAGTGCTGCAGTCCCCTGCCGGGGGCAGTCGCATGCAGCTTGCTCAACATCTTGACCAGAATGGTCCGATCGACATGGGGACCGCCATGTGGAAGCTCTACGTGAACACCGACGATTGTGCGGCGCTGTACGACAAGGCGATTGCCGCGGGATGCGAATCGGTGTCGCCCCCGAGCCGGCTCGAGCGCTGGCCGGTGACGATGGCCTACGTGAAGGATTTTGACGGCTATCTGGTTGAGTTCGTGGAGTACCACGAGGGCACACCGCCTGGCGTGCCAGATCCGAGGGACTTCAAATAACGTTGTGTCCCTGTCGGGTTGGCTCCAGGAACTGAGGTAGGAAGTCGTCGTGCAGAAAGCAAAGGTGGGCCCGGCTGGAGCAGCCGGCACCGGTCCCTCCATCACGGTCGACAAGGTGCTTGCTACGGCCATGAAGATGATCGAGGAGAGCGGGGTCGAAGCTTTCAGCATGCGCAAGCTGGCTGCCGAACTCGGGGTTGGGACTCCGTCCGTGTACTGGCATGTCGGCAACCGGGACGAGCTCTTCAACAGGCTGATCGTGGAGATCACCGATCAATTCGGCAGTATCTCGCCTCGCGGCCGCACGCCGGCCGAGCGCATTGCATCCATTGCGAAGGCTCTCCTGCGAGAGGTGCGGGCTCATCCCCAGCTCGTTGCGCTATCGAAGACACAGGGCCGCGGTGAGGCTATCTTCACCAAGGCCCAAGCGGTGCTGGCCCGCGAGCTGACCGCCAGTGGCCTGCATGGTGAAGAGGCGGCTTTTGCGGTGACGACCATACTGCTCCACCTCGGTGGATTCATCGTGCTGGAAGATGCACTCTCACCCGACTACCGGGTGCGCGGCGCGCAGGTATGGGCCCAAGGAGACACGGAGATCGACGAGACAATGAGTGCCACGCTCCAACAAGAGGTGGACCTCGACCGGGTCTTTCGGTTCACGCTCGATGCCATCCTCCTGTCGATTTTCGGTGATGCGAGCGCGTGATCGACCGATTGAGCGGCAGAGCAATCGAGGTGAGCATCGCCGTCACACGACAAGGACCGCACGACTCCAGCGTGTCCAAGGTGGTGTTGGTGCATGGCGCCATGGATCGTGCGAAGAGCTTTCTCCCGGTAGTGGAATACCTGCCCGATCTCAGTGTCATCGAGTATGACCGCCGGGGCTATGGCGAATCCCTCCCGGCTGGCATCCCCGCGGTACTGGCGCAGCATGTCGACGACCTGCTCGGCGTGATGGGCGATGCACCCACCACGGTCGTCGCGCACAGTTTTGGATGCGTCGTGGCTGCCTCGGCAGCGATTCAGCACCCCGGCCGGTTCCGGGGACTCGGCCTCTGGGAGCCTCAGGTGCCCTGGATGGAATTCTGGCCCACGCCCGTCCGTCGGGGGCTTGAGGCAATGGCGGCCGAGGTCGACACGGATGCCCTCGCCGAGCGAGTGTACGTATCGATGGTGGGTGAGAAGGCGTGGCAACGCCTCCCCGAGGAACTCAAGGTGCGCCGGCGTGCAGAGGGCGTGGCCTTTCAGAGCGACGTCGTCATCGGACTGAGTCCGCCATTTCGCTGGGAGGACCTCAACGTGCCCAGCCTGTTCGGCGTTGGCCTCGAGACGTGGCCCTTCGCCCAGGAAGCCGCGACCAGGCTGGCCAAGTCGCTGGGCGCTGAGTTGTTCACGATCGCGGGCGCCGGTCACACCGCTCATGTGAGCCATCCCCAGCAGTTCGCGGAGTTCGTGCGACGGAGCACGGCTCTGTCGACCGAGGAGACACACCAGGCAGTCACGCGTGAGCGACCGTAGATCCTCGCCACCAGACGGACTCACCCACACGCCCGAAGAGCTCCTCGCTCGGTACCACAAGGCGATGGGGGGTCGCCCGGTCGCCGCGCTGGAGATAGACGAGTTGTCCGCGCAACGACTTGTGGCACGCGTCACATTCCAAGACGGGCACACTCGCCCAGGGGGGATGGTCGCCGGCCCGATGCTGTTCACGTTGGTCGACACAATCGCCTATCTCGTGACCATCTCCCGCTCCCCGAAGGGCTCCGAAGCATTTACCACCTCCGTCTCAATGGAGTTTCTCAGGCCGGCGCCGGTTGGGGTATTGCTTGTCGAAGGAAGAGTCCTCCGGTTCGGAAGGAGATCTTGCGTCGTTGACACCGCGATCCACCGCTCCGGCCGGGACGAGTCGATCGCCCACGCGGTGGTGACGTACGCGCCGGTATTCCCCGACAAGGGTCAGGTGTGAACTCCCGCCATCGGAATTCGACAGCGCGGGGAACTGCAAAGTACGGCAGCTGAGCCACGCGTCACGCGAAGAGCTCGGCCGCCGATAACCGCTGATTGGCTTGGAGCTCAGCAATCACCTTGAGATTCATGCTCGCTGACCTGAATGGGCACGGCATGGACTGCGACGTGGGCCAGTGACCCTGGTTCAGCAAGACGCTTTCGACCTTGAAACCCGAGGTGTTCTCTCAGCTTCGCCGAAGAGAGATCAAGCGGCACGCCGCGAGGAGGAGAGAACCCGAGCATCTCAGAACGCTTGCCACATAGTAGGTGCTATGGTGGGTCCGAACCGAATGTGAAGGGGTGGAGCCGTATGGCACGAGCATTCGAGCAGCTGCGCGTTCTCGACCTGTCCTGGGGCATCGCCGGCCCGATGACCACGATGTTCCTTGCCGACAACGGAGCTGACGTCGTGCGTATCGAGTCGCCCCTGGGAGATCCGTTTTCTGAGCAGACCGGGTATCGGGTGTGGAACCGAGGTAAGCGCAGTGCCTGCATCGATCTGCACAGCGTCGAGGGCCGGCAGCAATTCGATCAGCTCGTCCTGGCCGCCGATGTAGTCGTTGACAGCTTCTCGTTGGGTACGACCGCGCGGCTCGGAATCGACCACGACGCTCTGAGCGCACTCAATTCCCGGATCATCACCTGTTCGATCACCGCCTACGGGGAGCACCCCACCCACCGTGACCGTCCGGGCTACGACGGGCTGGTCGCCGCCCGGACCGGCCTTCTCTTTGACCAAAAGGGGCGACGGGGGACGGCGATGGAGTTCATCAATGGCCGTACCGGGCCGTACCCCGAGTTCGGGGCGCCCGAAGGGCTCGTCCGTGGCGCCGACCGGGAAGGGCCAATCTTCCCGCGGACCCCGTGGCCGAGCATCGGCGCGACGTACTTCGCCACGCTGGGGATCGCTGCAGCCCTACGTGCTCGACAAATCAGCAGCCGAGGCCAGCGGGTGACCACATCGCTGCTGCAGGGCGCATTGGCCGCGTCGTGCCTGAATTGGCAGCGTGTCGAGAACCCGGATGCGCCGCTGTACTGGATGTGGCCTGTCGACGCCCGATCGATCGAGGGCCTCTTCGAATGTGCGGACGGCAAGTGGGTCCATCACTGGACACTCCGTCCCCGCTGGGTCCTGGCCGCTTCCGAAGGGGACACACTCTCATCGATCGGGCTCGACACTGCCTACCGGGACGATCCTGATCGTGTGTCCATGGAGTCGGATGGACTCTTGGCGGGTATCTTCCTCTACCCGCAGCTGGAGGAGGCGTTCAAAAAATTCCCCTCCGACCAGTGGGTGACTGCGGGGGAGGAGGCGGGTCTCGGGATGACCACGGTGAGGTCGCCGGGAGAAGCGCTGGCGGACAAGTCCTTCCTCGCCGACGGCTGCGTGGTCGAGATCGACGATCCCGAGCTTGGACTGATTCACCATGCCGGGCCGCTCCTGGAGTTCTCGGCGACGCCAGGGGCAGTCGCCGGACCGGCGCCCAGCCCGGGCCAAGACACCGACGAGGTGCTCGTCGAGGCCCGCTCGGGCCTGCCGAAGCCCACTCACGAATTCGATCCGAAGGAACCTCTCGAGCATCCCTTGGCCGGAGTCCGGGCGCTCGACCTGGGGTTAGGGGTCGCGGGCCCGTTCACCGGGCGTGCCCTCGCCGACCTCGGGGCCGATGTCATCAAAATCAACGCGCTGTACGACAAATATTGGAACGGGACGCACATGGGTCTGGGTGTGAACCGCGGGAAGCGCAGCATCGCGTTGAATCTCAAGGACCCGGCCGGCAGAGAAGTGCTGGAGCGGCTGCTGCAGGACTCAGACGTGATCACACTGAACTGGCGGCCCGGCGCGGCAGCCAGGTTGGGTCTCGACTACGAGACCCTGCGTGAGCGATACCCACGACTCGTCTATTGCAATACTCGCGGCTACGAGAAGGGCCCGAGGTCCGATCTGCCCGGCACCGACCAGAATGCGGCGGCCATGACGGGTACAGAGTGGGAGGACGGCGCATGCGGCGCCGGCAACGCTCCACTTTGGAGTCGGTCCAACATGGGAGATACCGGCAATGCCCTCCTCGCGGCCATCGCCATCACGATCGCCTTGTATCACCGGGACAGGACGGGGGAAGGTCAGGCGGTGAGCACCTCCATTGTCAACGCCGGGCTCCTGCACACGTCCTATGCCTGGATCCATTCGGACGGTACCGCAGCCGACTGGGGGCAGGTGGACGGCGGTCAGTTCGGGCTCTCCCCCTACTACCGCCTTTACGAATGTGCACACGGTGGGTGGATTTTCCTGGCCGCACTCACGAGTGAGGCGCGGGCGAGGTTGCGGACGTTGCTTCCGGGCGAGCCGTCAGGCGACGATCCCGAGTCCGTGGCCAACTGGTTGGGGTCGTACTTCTTGGGCGCCGCCGCAACGGAGGCTTTCGCCGTCCTCGACGGCGAGGACGTCCCGATTGAGGTGGTCGACGAGTATTTCTGCCGGAACCTCTTCGATGATCCGCACGCCAGGCGACTGGACCTGGTCAGTGAAACGCATTCGAGCGCAGTGGGCCGATTCGAAGACGCCGGCTTGCTCGTCAATATCAGCCCCTCCGCGGCGGTGATCCAGCGGGGTCCCTGTGCCAGTGGGGAGCACACCACGGAAATTCTCAAGGAATTGGGCTACTCCGCTGAGGAGGTCGAGGCAATGGAGGAGGGACGTGCGGTCCTGGACGGCTCGAAATGAGCGAGACCGGCGACGTGTCCCGCCCCGCCCCGCTCCTCAGCGATGACAACCACTTCTACTGGGACGCGGCACGTGAGGGTCGCCTCGTCACGCAGCGATGCCAGAAGTGTGGCCGGCTGCGACATCCGCCTCGACCAATGTGCCCGGTGTGCCACTCGCTGGAGTTCGAGATCATCGATCTGGCCGGGGAGGGCGTCGTCTACAGCTACGCCATCCTTCATCACCCCCAGAACCCGGCGTTCGAGTACCCCGTGCTCGCCGCACTGATCGACCTCGGCGAAGGTGTCAGGGTGCTGTCGAACCTGGTCGAGGTCGACCCGTCCGAGATCACGATCGGCATGCCGGTGACCGTCGATTTTCGCCCGACGCGCCAGGACGGCGCGGTCCCGGTCTTCAAGCCCAAGGCGAAGGCCGATGGATAGTCGACTGCGTGACACGACCGCGATCGTCGGCATGGGCCAGACGGAGTTCTCGAAGGCTGCCGGTCGTAGCGAGACGCAGCTGGCCGCAGAGGCGATCGTGGCCGCGCTCGCCGATGCAGGACTCACGACCTCCGACGTGGACGGGCTGGTCAGCTACACGATCGATCCCGTCGAGGAAACGGAGCTCGTCCGTACTCTCGGCATCCCGGAGATCGGCTTCTCCAGCCGGGTCCCGTACGGGGGTGGCGGATCCCAGGGCGTGCTCCTCCACGGCGCGGCAGCGGTGGCGGCGGGCGTCGCGGACGTGGTCGTGGTCTACCGGGCGATCAAGGCGAGATCAGGCGAGCGCTTCGGTCGGGCGGCGGTCGGGGGCAGGGGGGGGTCGTCACACTCCGGCTCGACGGCGATGCAGTGGTGCACCCCGTACGGCGTCCTCACGCCCGCATCGTGGATGTCACTCAATTCCGTCCGCTACATGCACGCGTACGGAGTGTCGAGCGAGGATTTCGGTCGTGCCGTCGTGCAGTTCCGGGAGTATGCGGCGAACAATCCGAATGCCCACTTCTACAAGAAGCCGATCACGCTGGACGATCATCAGGCGTCGCGGTGGATCGCCGAACCAGCCATTCGGCTCTTCGACTGCTGTCAGGAAACCGATGGTTCGGTGGCGCTGGTCATTACCTCCGCCGAGCGTGCGCTCGGGAGTGACCGGCCCGTGCTCATCGGGGCAGTCGCGAACGCCGCCCTCTTCGAGGAGGAGATCGCCAGCAACCACTACGCGAAGGATATTGCGGTTATGGAGGGGTGTGCGGCGATGGCAAAGAAACTGTTCGATGGGTACGGATTCAAGCGATCCGACGTCGATGTCGCGATGATTTACGACGCGTTCACCCCAATGTTTCTGATGCAACTGGAGGGTCTCGGATTCTGCGGCCCAGGGGAGGCAAAGGAGTTCATCGCGGACGGGAACCTAGGACTGCAGGGCAGTCTTCCCTGCAACACCAACGGTGGCTTGATCGGCGAGGGCTACATCCACGGATTGAACCTGACCGCCGAAGCCGTGCGGCAACTCCGTGGTACATCCCCGAATCAACTGGTCGATCCGGAGATCGCCCTGGTCTGTGCCAGTCGGACCGGCCTGATTCTCAGGCGCCCCTGAGCGAATGTCTCGTCCAGCGCCCGTCACGCCGAGTGGTCACGAGGAGGACCCAGCGGGCAACTGTCTGCGCGAGCTCCTGGTGCCCGATCGCTGCGCGGTATTGGTCCAGGAACTCCAAGAAGGGGTGGTGGGCCCGATCTCCCGGCTCAGCGCATTGGCCGAAGTGGTCCACGAGTCCTCCGTCCTTCCGCACGCGGCGAAGGTGCTTGGGGTTGCGCGTCGGGTTGGAGTTCCTGTGATTCATTGCACCGCCGAGAATCTGCCCCAGGGTCTGGGACGCAATACCAATGCACGACTGTTCGTCGCGGCGCGCAAGCGTGGCATGGAAAACCATCCTGGTTCCGAGTCGGTTCGTCCGGTCAGCGATCTCGGCCCATTCGATACCGACATCGTGCTGCCTCGCTTGCACGGACTGAGTCCGATGACTGGATCCTCGTTGGATTCGCTGCTTCGGAACAGCGGTGTGCGTGCGCTCGTTGTGATGGGTGTCTCTCTCAATGTTGCGATACCGAACCTCGTCTTCGACGCAGTGAATCGGTCGTATCAAGTGGTTCTGGTGTCAGATGCCGTTGCGGGCGTCCCGCAAGAGTACGGCGCCCAGATGATCGAGCACACCCTCTCTCTTGTCAGCACGATCGCGTCGAGCGAGGAGATTGTCGATGCCTGGGCGGGAACCGCCGCGTAGTGGGTCGGTACCTTCACCATGGACCCGAGCCCTCCGTTGACTGTGGGCGCACGGTGAGCGCTCGTTGTCGCATTACTCCTGGGACGGGTCGCTGATGGCAGCCGACCTCGCTGCCCTGGTAGACGACCTCGTGGCCGAAACTAGCGTACTCCACGCCGCGCTCGAAGGACTCCGGCCCGAGCAGTGGTCCCTGGCCACCCCGGCCGCCGGATGGAGCGTGGGTGACCATGTCAGCCACCTTGCGTATTTCGACGTCGCGACGTTGCAGTCGCTCCTTGATCCGGAGCAGTTTCGCCTGGATGCCGCGGCCCTCAGGTCCGGCGGCGACGACTTCTCGGATCGCATCGCGGCCGAGTACCGAAGCCTGCCGGGTGAGGCGCTCCTCGCCTGGTTCCAGACTGCTCGTGCCGCGCTCGTGGACGGATACCGCAGGGTCGATCCCGGGCGCCGACTCCGTTGGTACGGACCGGACATGACGCCAGCCTCGTCCGTCACGGCCCGACTGATGGAGACCTGGGCTCACGGCCAGGACATACTCGACGCGCTGGGTACGAACCTTGTGGCCACAGTGCGGTTGCGCCACGTCGCCGACCTGGGTATTCGTGCAATGCCCTACAGCTACGCCGTCAACGATCTGCCGCTTCCCACCGATCCGGTCATGGTCGAGCTCACCGCTCCGGACGGGGCCGCCTGGGTCTGGGGTGCGGAGGACGCCGTCAACCGCGTCGAGGGCAACGCATTGGATTTCTGTCGCGTGGTCACGCAGCGCAGGCACCCCCACGATACGGGTCTGGTCGTGACCGGTCCGGTCGCTCAACAGTGGATCTCCATTGCGCAGGCTTTCGCTGGGCCGGCGGGACCCGGCCGGGCTCGGGCCGTGCATGCCGGACGGGGTGGGGCCTTGCACGACACGTACCTCAGCACGAGTTCCGCCAGTCGAGACGTACCAGCACCAAACAAGGAGGAGCAATGACAGTTGTCGATGCCCACGAGGGCCGAACGAGCGATGAACGCCTGATCTCAGCGGACAGTCATGTCGCCATTACTCACGAGCAGGTAAGGGCTCATCTCGCCCGCGCCTTCCACCCTGATTACGACGAGGCCGTCGCCGCCTTCACGCAGCGAATGGCGCGCGGCACCGCCGCCGCCAATCAGGCCGGCAAGACCATGAAGCGAAGCGACAGCAACGCGCATATCGGGGCCAATGCCGTCTTCAAGCGGCCGGGGTATGGGGATCCAGGTGAACGGCTGACGGACATGGACCTCGATGGAGTCGAGGTCGAGGTGCTGTACTCGGAAGTCAGTGCCTTCCGGTATATCCCCGACTTGAAGACAGGCGCCGGCGAAGCAACACGCGCCTTCAATGATGCGCTGGACGACTTTGCCTCGGCGAATCGTGCGCGGCTCTGCGTGTCGTATCAGATACCGATTCACGACATCGACTTCGCTGTTGCCGAAGTGCAGCGCACCGCGGAGCGAGGAGGGAAGTCACTCCAGCTGCCCGTCTTCCCGCCCGAGTTCGGGCTCCCCGACTACTACGACGAGCGATATGAGCGCCTCTTTTCGGCCATTGAAGAGACGGGTCTACCGGTCTGTTGCCATATCGGCCTCAACACGAGCCTGGACGACCTCAGCCGACGAGACCCGACGCCTCAGAAGGGCGTGATGGTGGCGATGACCCCGCTCACGACCGGGGAGGCCTTCGGGATGTGGATCCTGACCGGGGTGCTTGCTCGTCACCCCCGACTCAAGCTCGTATTCGTCGAGCCCGGATTGGCCTGGGTCGCCTGGTGGCTGCACGTGGTCGATGACATGGTGCTCCGGCAGGGGTACGAGTTCCCGGGACTGATCGAGTTGCCAAGTTTCTATTTCCACCAGAACGTGCACCTGACGTTCATTGAGGAGGACTTCTCGCTCGATCTCCTCCGCGATCGGATCGGCGTCCAAAACATCATGTGGTCCTCTGATTATCCGCATCCGGTCACCTCCTGGCCACGCTCTCGGCAAGTGGTAGAGGCGCAATTCCACTCGATCCCACCGGACGAGCGGGAACTCATTCTCTCCGGAAACGCCAAGCGTGTCTGGAACCTGTCCGACTAGGCCCAAAGGGAGACCGGACATGATTCCTCGGGCGTCGGTAGGAGCTCTGAACGGTCGCGCGTGGCCTATGGAGCGACGGAAGCGGCCGGCGGCCTGTCCCGCGGAGCATTGTTGAGAGTGGCGCACGA
>Ga0302177_10001493_pt1 | contig 16759 bp, 14 predicted proteins | sample I_Palsa_E1_2_FD_198780 | JGI IMG/M metagenome (GOLD analysis project Ga0302177, IMG submission 198780) | Peat permafrost microbial communities from Stordalen Mire near Abisko, Sweden - I_Palsa_E1_2 | ecosystem: Environmental > Terrestrial > Soil > Palsa > Peat permafrost | place: Sweden... | reverse complement strand
GCGAGCGGTCAGGCGCGGGGGAGCCAGGCGTCCCTGGGCGGGGAGGTGGGCAGAGATGGGATCTCCTGATCCGCGGGATGAGTCCGAGGCGCAGCGAGATGACCGTAATCTCGCCGAGCTGCTGCAAGAGCTGCGGGTGGCCGGCCTGGGGGTGCAGGTCCTGTTCGGGTTCTTGCTCTCGCTGCCGTTTACCAGCCGGTTCGACAAGGTCAGCCCGGCGCAGCGTGATCTGTACCTGGCCAGCCTGGTCCTGGCCGCGGTCGCCACCGCGCTGCTGGTGGGACCGGTCGCCTATCACCGGCTGGTGTTCCGCCGCGGGCAGAAGGAGAGCCTGGTCCGGGCGGCCAGCGTGATGGCGATCGCCGGGCTGGCCGCGGTCGGGCTGGCCGTCTCGGCCGCGGTCCTGCTCGTGACCAGCTATGTGGCCAGCGGATTGGCTGCGGCGCTGATCACAGCGTTTGTCGTCGCCACGTTCGGCACGCTGTGGTTCGCGTTCCCCCTCGCGCGCCGAAGCTGATCGAGAACAGCCGCCGTGTTATCGAGCGGCCGCCGTCGCGCGGATCAGGTTCGAGCGAAGCGCGTGGTGGCGGCCTTCGATGATCCTCACCGCGCCGGACTTCGAGCGCATCGAAAGCGACTGGGTGTACACGCGCTGCGGGGTGTACCGAACCCCCTGCAGTAGCTCGCCGCTGGTCACGCCCGTAGCGGCGAAGAAGATGTCGTCGCCCGACACCAGGTCCCGCGTCGACAGCACGCGGTCAAGGTCGTAGCCGCGGTCCAGCGCCGCCGCCCGCTCGCCGTCGTTGCGCGGGTACAGGCGCCCGAGGAGCTGGCCGTCCAGGCACCGCAATGCGCAGGCCGCGATCACGCCCTCGGGCGTTCCGCCGATCCCGACGCAGATGTCCACCGACGATGCCGGGTCGGCCGCCAAGATCGCGCCCGCGACGTCCCCGTCGAGCAGCAACTTGATGCGCGCCCCGGTCGCCAGTACCTCCGCCACGAGATCCGCGTGGCGTGGACGATCGAGCACCGCCACCGTGATGTCCTCGGCGCGCTTGCCCCGCCGCTCCGCGATCCGGCGCAGGTTCTCGGCGATGGGCGCATCGAGATCGACGACATCGGCGACGTCCTCGGCGACGGCGAGCTTTTCCATGTACACGCACGGGCCGGGATCGAACATCGTTCCGCGCTCAGCGACGGCCACGACCGAGATGGCGTCCGGCAGGCTCTTGGCCGTCAGGGTCGTGCCATCTACCGGGTCGACGGCGAAATCGACCTCCGGCGGCGCCCCCGTGCCGACGTGCTCGCCGTTGTAGAGCATCGGCGCCTCGTCCTTTTCGCCCTCGCCGATAACGACGATGCCGTCCATCTGGACCGAGTTCAGCACCGGACGCATGGCATCGACGGCCGCCTGATCCACAAGCTCCTTGTTGCCGCGGCCCATAAAGCGCGCCGCGGCGATCGCTGCCGCTTCGGTCACGCGAACGAGCTCGAGGGCGAGGTTGCGGTCGGTATCGGCCGGGATGGTGCCGCTTGCCGTCATGTCGTACTTCCTAGCGTGGCCGGTTCCTATGGGTCAGCCGGGCATCCGCGGAGACCGGCCCGCTCGCACCGCTGACGGTATGAGCAGAATTTCGCACTGTCAAGGATCCCCGACGCCCCAAGCTCGGCGTGACCACGACGGAGTCCGTCCAGCGCTGACCGCACGGTCATCAGACGGTAGCGCCGGGGTGTGGCGTCGACTCCAGCAGGTCCCCGATCACGGCGGGGTCCAGGTCGAGCTGGCGGGCGAAGGAGAGGGCTTCCGCTGTGGTTTCGGTGAGGTCGGCGAGCCAGTGGTTGAGCACCAGCTTGGCTCGGGTGCCGTTGCCGGCCGGGCCGAGCCAGGCGGTGGCCCGGCCGAGGGTGCCGAACACCGGGGCGACGTCTTGGGCCATCCACTGCGGGCCGCTAGCCAAGATGGTCAGCTCGCCGGCCTGGGCCGGTCCGCAGACCGGGGCGTCGAAGAAGTGCACCCCGTAGCGGCCGGCGGTATTGGCGAACCGCTGCGTCCATTCGATTCCGACGGTGGCCATCTGCACCCAGATCAGGCCGGGGCCCGCGGCGGCCAGCCCGTCGGACCCGTTCCACACCTGGTCGGTGGCCGGCCCGTCGGCCAGCATGGTGATGAGGATCCCGGCGCCCTTGACGGCTTCGGCCGGGCTGGCCGCCACGGTAGCGCCGTCCTTGACCAACGCGCCGGCGTGGCTGGCGGTGCGGTCCCACGTCCGCACCTCGAAGCCGGCCCGGGCCAGGTTGGCGGCCATCGGGCCACCCATCGGCCCGGTGCCGAGAAACGCGATCACGCGTGTGCCCGACCGCCTGTGGTTCCTTTTCGGCCCGAACGGCCGTACTGCAAGCTGCGTGGTCATGACCTTGCCTTCCGGCGTGGGCCTGGCTTCGGATAGCACCGAGCTTCACGCCCGTCAGGGTGAGCCGGCATCACCCGGGCGGGTGAATCCTCAGCCTGCGGCGGCGATGCCCAGGCCCGCGCTCAGGGCGGCGATGATCGCTCCGCCGACGGTGATGGCCAGGAACGACCGGGCGAAGCTGGTGTGGAAGAACCGGTGCCGCAGCCAGGCCAGGACGAGCAGTTCGCTGGCCACGACCGCGATGGCGGCGCTGATCGCGGCGCCGTAGCCCGGAATGAGGAACGGCAGGGTGTGGAAGATGCCCCCGGCGAAGGTTCCGCCGCCGGTGATCGCGCCGCGCAGCACGGGGCTGCCCCGCCCGGTCAGGTCCCCGGTGTCGGACAGGCCTTCGGAGAAGGCCATGCTCACTCCGGCGCCCATGGCGGTCGCCGCCCCGGTGAAGAACGCAGTCAGCGGGCGGTGGGTGGCCAGCGCCACCGCGAAGATGGGCGCCAGCGTCGACAACGACCCGTCCATCAGCCCGCTGAGCGCGGGCTGGACGCGCCGCAGTAGGAAGGACTGGGTATCGACGGGGTGTCGTGAAATTCTGACCGGCGGGATGATCTTGCTGGATCCGTTCATATCGGCAAGCTTCATGCCCGGCCGGGTGAGCCAGCGTCACACAATCGGGTGATTCGCGCCGATCACAGTCTTCGCGCCGATCAGGGCCTTCGCGGCGGAAGGGCCAGCAGGCCGAGCGCGCGGGCCTGCTCCACGGCCTCGTGCCGCCGGTGCGCGCCGAGCTTGTCGTAGACGTGCCGCATGTGGGTCTTGACGGTGTTGACCGACAGGTAGAGCTGGTCGGCGATCTCCGGCGCCGACAGTTTGGTCGGCAGGTAACGCAGCACGCGGATCTCGCTCTCGCTGAGCGGCTCGGTTAGCCGGGGGGCCGGCCCTCCAAGCCCCCCCGATACCCCCTGGGCCAGGATCTGGGAGATCAGGGCGGCGTGAGCGGTGCCCAGCCGGCGGTGGCGGTCGAGCAGCCCCGGTGCGGGGTCGAGCAGGAACGGGAACAGCAGGCCTTCCGGCTTGGCCAGATCGAGGGCGCGCTCCAGGGCGCGCCTCGCGACGCCTGCGTCGCCGAGCGCGTCGCGGGCGATCGCTTCGAGCAGCCACGCCTGAACGTCCCACAGATGGGCGTTCACCAACGGCACCGAGCCGTCGATGACGGGCGCCAGGGCGAGCGTCGCCGCCCGCGGATCGTCCTGGGCGAGCCGGAGCACCGCTATGGCATTGCGCATCTGTCCGCTGTCGCGCTCGGGGCCATCCATCGCGGCCAGGGCCTGCTCGGCACGTTGCAGCTGGCCCAGCCGCACGAGCGTCTGCAGCGTGTGTGATCGCAGCCGCCTGGCCAGCGCGTGCTCGGTGACGAGCTGCCCGGCCAGCCGCTCAGCCGCCCGGAACGCGCTAAGCGCGGGCTCGGGGCGGCCGCTCACGAGGTCCAGCAGCCCGCGAACGTAGTGGAGCCTCACCCCGGCTGCTGGTTCGATCTCGGTCCGAAGCGTGCGCTCGGCCTGCTCAAGCGACCGCTCCCCTTCCTCGAGCCGGCCCTGGGCGACCAGCGCCAAGCCCAGCGCCACGTAGGCGGCGCCGGCGACCGGCTCCTCGGTCCAGCCGTGACGGCCGGCCAGCTCGATCGCCTGCCTGCTTCGCTGCTCTCCCACCGAGAAAGACTGCCAGCTCGCCAGCTGCGCCCAGTTCGCCAGGCCGGTCACCTCCAGGAAGGGCCGCCTGATCCGGCGGGCCAGGGCGATGCCGTGCTCAAGGTGCCGATCCGCCTCTTCGAAGCGAGCGGTCCACACCTCGGCGATGCCGAGGTTGATCAGTGCCAGCGCCCGCAGATCCTCGCCCAGGCCCAGCCACGCCTCCTCAGCCGTCCCGGCCGGTGCCAGCAGCGGTTGCGCCTGCTCGGCCACGGCCGCTACGTCCCCGCGCTGGCGGGCCAACCGCATGCGCACCACGGCGAGGACCACCCGCGAGCGCCCACGCCGGTCCGAAGGTACCGATTCCAGTGCCCGGGTGGCGAGAACCACGTACCGTTCGGCCTCCTCCAGCGACCCCCGGCCCAGCTCGACCCCGGCCATCCGCGCGGCCAGCTCCGCATCCCCGGCGATCACGTCGGCGGGGAACCCGGCCAGCAGCTCGAGCGCGGTGGCGCCCAGCCCACCGAGCCCGAGGCCGACCCAGTGGTCCGACAGCACGCGGGCGGCCAGGTCCCAGTCCTCCGCCGCCTGGGCGTGCCGCACTGCCTCGGCCGGGTACCCGTGGTCCGCGTACCAGCCGCCGGCGGCCTCGTGCAGGGCGGGCAGCTCGGCCGGCGCGCTGCCCCGCAGCTCCAGCTGCAACAGGTCGGCGAACAGCTGGTGGTACCGGAACCAGGACCGCCGTGCGTCCAGCGCGGTCACGAACGCCCCTGCCTGCTCGAGCTGCTGCAAGGCCCGCTCCCCGCCCGAGCCCCCGGTCAGCAGGTCGGCCAGTTCGCCGTTCACCCGTTCCAGCACCGAGGTCCGCAGCAGCAGCCGCCGGACCGGCTCACTCTGCCGCTCCAGCACCTCGGCCAGCAGGTACTCCGCCACCGTCCGCTCGCTGCCGGAGAACTCGGCCGCGAACCGGTCCGGATCCGGATGCCCGGCCAGCGAGAGCGCCGCCAGCCGCAGCCCCGCCGCCCACCCCTCGGTCCGCTCGTACAACAACCCGAGCGCCGAACCGGACAGCGCTATCCCGGCCGCCTCGAACAGCGCCCGCGCCTCCTCCAGGGTGAAGCGCAGGTCGGCCGCGCGGATCTCGGTCAGCTCGCCTTCCAGCCGCAGCCGGTGCAGGCCCAGCTGCAGGTCATGGCGGCTGGCGAGCACGAACCGCAACGCCGCGGGCGAGCGCATCACCAGCAGCTCCAGCTGGCGCAACGCCTCGGCCGAGGGCAGCTCGTGCAGGTCGTCGATCACCAGCCAGACCCGGTCCTCGAGCCCGCCCAGATCGGTCAGCAGCCGCTCGACGACCGCCCAGCCGTCCAGACCGGGTGCCGCCGTCAGCGGGCGCACCAGCTTCGACCCCGTGGTCGTGGCCCGCAGCGCGCCGAGTACCGACAGCCAGAACCGCTGGGGGTCGCGTTCCTCGCCCTGCACCGGTACCCACGCAGCCCGCTCCGCCAGGTCCGGATCGCCCACCCAGGAGCGCAGCAGGCGCGTCTTCCCGCTTCCCGCCGGCGCCGACACCACGGTCACGCGCCCGGCCTGGGCGAGCAGCCCAGAAAGCCCGGGCCGGGAGACGGCTCCGTCCCGGATCGCCGGAGCGGCCGCAGAGCCGGCGGCCCCGGACCAGTGGGCAGGCCCCACAGCGCCCCTCCTTGACAGGCTCCCCAATTTTACGCCGTCTCGCCGACGGTCACCCGGGACTCTCCCTTCCTCCAAGCGCAAGGTCACCCGCGCGTGTGACGCCCGCTCACCCCGCCGCCCGCGAGGCTTCCTGCCGTCCGAAGAAGACCAATGAACTGGAGGCTCCCATGACCGGCGAACAGCGCGAGCGGCAGCCACCGGCGAGCTACCAGATCCGTGTCCGCGGCCACCTGGGTGCGACGATGCGACGCGCGTTCCCCGCCCTGCATGCCGAGACCCAAGGCCAGGACACGCTGCTGCAAGGCGTTGCTGACCAGGCCGCGCTGCACGGCGTACTGGCCTTGATCGAGGCGCTCGGACTCGAACTCCTCGAGGTCCGCCGCCTGGAGGTCTCCCGATGAACCACCACACCGCGGGCCAGGCTAAGCCGACGCTCGGACAGCGCGCTGGTTGCCGTGTCGATGGTGCCGATCCGCTAGCCGCGGCTGGGCGGTCGCAGGACCTCGGTCTTGTACTGCGGGGCGAGCATCACGGACTTCGCGATGAACGCGGCCTGCGCCTCGGCGTCCAGCGGCGGCGGCGGCTCGGTCCGGGTGGCCACCGGCTGGCCGACCAGGGTGAAGAACTCTTCCTGCCCGGCCGGCGCGCATAGGCACAGCAACCGCACGGGTGCCTGTCCAGCGTTGGTGAAGGCATGCGGCGCATTGGCCGGCACGTTGATGGTCTGGCCGGCCCGGGCGACGATGGTCTCGCCGCGGAACGTCACCTGGACCTCCCCGTCCAGGATGGTGAACATTTCCTCGAAGTCGTGCCGATGCGGTGGCGGCCCTCCGCCCGGCGGGACGTGCATGTCGATGAGGGTGTACCGGCCGGCCGTGTCATGACCGGTGACCAGGATGGTGTAGGTGTCTCCGACGAGCCCGATATGCGGCAGGCTCTGATCTTCGTCTGGCCGTGCGACGGTGAGCCCGCGCGACGGGTCGTCGGGCGGGATCGGAGCAGGCTGAGATGGCATGCTGCCTCCTTGCGGCTTCGATGGCGGTGGCGGTAAGCGGACGAGCTCGGCCGGAAGCGGACGAAATCCGGAGTATTTCGTCCGTTTGAGTGTAACCCACGTACCGGTGGCGGAAGCGAGAGGTTCAATAAACACATGGCCGCCATGCGCAGTTCACGCGAACCGCGCAGCGACGCGGCCCGTAACCACGAGGCCATCGTCCGGGCCGCGACCGGGGCCGTGCACCGGGAGGGCCCGCGGGTGCCCATGGCCACGATCGCGGCCGACGCGGGAGTCGGCATCGGAACGCTCTACCGGCACTTCCCCAGCCGGGAAGACCTGCTTGACTACCTCACCCACGTGTCGTTCGAGCGTGTGCTGGCCAACGCCCAGGCCGCCGAGCGCGGCGCCACGACGGCGGCCGAAGCGCTGCGGCGATTTATCGAGGCGGCGATCAGCCAGCGCAACGAGCTCGTGCTGCCGCTGCACGGCGGACCGCCGCTGAGGTCGCCGAAGACCGGTGTTATTCGCAAGCAGATCCACCAGATCCTGCGGCAGATCATCGACCGCGGCCGGGCGGACGGCACCATCAGGCAGAATGTGACCCCACGTGAGATCGTCGTATTCGGTGCGATGCTCGCCCAGCCGCGAGGGCCGGATCCGGGCTGGGATACGACGTGCCGCCGCCTGCTCGCCACCTACCTGGCCGGCCTGGGTACCCCTACCTCACCATAACCACATCGACCACCCTGCCCCTCCGGCACCTGCCCCCCGCGCGCCACAGGCCGGATAGGTTGCCGTCCTCTTGCGAGGATCATGCGTCCCAGGTGGGGCGTGTGTGCCCTGGCGCCGTAGAGGACCACGCCAACTCCGCCTACATCCGGCCCGCCCGGCGGCTGGTCATCGAGGCCACGGTGAACCTGTGATGGCTCCGGGCTGTCTCCAGCGGCACATCGTGCCCGCTAGTCAACCAGAGCATCATTTACCGGGTCAGGATCCGGGCTTCCGGGAGTAAAAAGTGCACCCCAGTACCCAAACCGCTCCCGGAAGCCCGAATGCTCCCAGATCTTGGTGCGGGTGGGAGGCGAGAGGCGTTACGCTGCCGCTCCGCACACCCGGCCGAGGGCATACCGGCCCCGGAAGTGCGGGGCCTGTGGGCCACAAGCCCCGGTCCTGGCGCGCTCCGGCGGGCGTGTGCCCCCGGCCCCGTAGCGGATCCGTGGTCGCCGGGCTGGTCAGGGAGGCTGCCGGGCAGGAACCCGGAAACCTAGAAGTCGTCGTCGAAGGAAACGTCGCCGCTGACGCCGACCTGGTAGGCGGAGACGCGGCGCTCGAAGAAGTTCGAGAGTTCCTGCACGTCCTGCAGTTCCATAAAGGCGAACGGGTTCGCCGAGCCGTAGACCGGCTCGATGCCCAACTGCACGAGGCGCCGGTCGGCAACGTGCTGGAGGTACTCCCGCATGTCGGCCAGGGACATCCCAGAAACACCGTGCTCGAGGAGATCCTCGGCGAACTGGACTTCGCACTCGACGGCCTCGGCGAGCATCTCGCGCACCTGCGAGGTGAGTTCGGCGTCAAACAGCTCAGGCTCCTCGGCGCGGACGACGCCGACCACGTCGAACGCGAACGCCATGTGCATCGACTCATCACGGAACACCCAGTTCGTGCCCGACGCCAGCCCGTTCAGCAGGCCGCGCGAGCGCAGGAAGTAGACGTAAGCGAACGCCCCGTAGAAGAACAATCCCTCGATGCACGCGGCGAAGCAGATCAGGTTGAGCAGGAACGACCGCCGGTCTCCAGCGGTCCGCAGCTCGCGCAGGTCGTAGATGCTGTCGATCCAGCGGAAGCAGAACTCGGCCTTGCGCCGGATCGAGGGGATGTTCTCCACGGCGGCGAAGGCCTCGAACCGCTCCTGCTCGCTGGGCACGTAGGTGTCGAGCAGCGTCAGGTAGAACTGGACGTGCACGGCTTCCTCGAACAGCTGCCGGGACAGGTACAGCCGTCCCTCGGGGGAGTTGACGTGCTGGTAGAGGTTGAGGACGAGGTTGTTGGCGACGATGGTGTCCCCGGTGGCGAAGAACGCGACCAGCCTGCTGACCAGGTGGCGTTCTGCGGGCGACAGCCGTTTCAGGTCGGCCAGGTCGGTGTGCAGGTCGACTTCCTCGACCGTCCAGGTGTTCTTGATGGCGTCCCTGAACCGGTCGTAGAACTGCGGGTACCGCATGGGCCGCAGGGTCAGGTCCATGCCCGGATTAAGCAGCATGCCGAGCCGGGTATCGCTGGTCGTCACTGGCAGGCCTCACAGGTCTCGGGGTTCTCCGGCGAGCACGCGACCGCGTCGCTGTCCGCGGCTGAGCTGAGGCCACCATCAACCCCGGCGCTCGAGGCGCTGCTGGCCGGGGGTGCCGCCACCGCGACGGTGGCCTGCTGGATCCTGGTCGCCGGACGCGACCGCAGGTAATACGTGGTCTTCAGCCCGGACTTCCAGGCGTGCAGGTACATCGACGACAGCTTGCCGATCGACGGCGCGGCCAGGAACAGGTTCAGCGACTGGCTCTGGTCGATGAACGGGCCGCGCGCGGCCGCCAGGTCGATCAGCGCCCGCTGCGGCAGTTCCCAGGCGGTGCGGAACAGCGCGCGGGTCTCGGCGGGCAATTCGGTGATGCCCTGGACCGACCCCTCGGCTTGCTTGACCTGCTCCCGGATCCGCTCGGTCCACAGCCCGTGCGCTTTGAGCTCGGTCACCAACGCCGTGTTGACCTGGAGGAATTCTCCCGACATGGTCTCGCGCTTGAACAGGTTGGACACCTGGGGCTCGATGCATTCGTAGCACCCGGCGATCGAGGCGATGGTGGCCGTCGGGGCGATCGCGACCAGCAGAGAGTTGCGCAGCCCCGTTTCCGCGATTCGCCTGCGCAGTGCCGACCAGCGCTGCGCCTGCGTGCCGGACACGTCCCACAGGTCGGGCTGGAGCTTTCCGGCCGCCGCCCGGGTCTGGCCGAACGCCGGATGCGGGCCGTGCTGTTCGGCGAGGTCGGCGGATGCCTCCAGCGCCGTCAGGTAGATCTCCTCGGCGATCCGCGCGGACAACTCCCGCGCGGCATCGGAGTCGAACGGCAGCCGCAGCGCGAAGAACACGTCCTGCAGGCCCATTACGCCTAGGCCGACCGGGCGCCAGCGCGGGTTCGAGGCGGCCGCCTGCTCGCTCGGGTAGTAGCCGATGTCGATCACCCGGTCCAGGAACGGCACCGCGGTAGCGACCGTGCGCCGCAGCTTCTCCCAGTCCACCCCGCGGCCGCCGTCCGGCCCGGTGCTCAGGTGCCGGGCCAAGTTGATGGAGCCGAGATTGCAGACCGCGGTCTCGGTGTCCGTGGACACCTCGGTGATCTCCGTGCACAGGTTGGACAGGTGCACCACGTTCCCCGCCAGCCCCGTCTGGTTGCACCGGGCGTTGGATGCGTCCTTGAACGTCATCCAGCCGTTCCCGGTCTGGGCCAGCGTCCGCATCATCTTCCCGTACAGGTCCCGCGCCTTCACCTGCCGCACGTATCGGCCGTCCGCCTCGGCGGCGCGGTAGACCGCGTCGAACTCCTCGCCCCACAGGTCGGTCAGCCCCGGCACCGTGTCCGGGTCGACCAGCGACCACATCTCGTCGGCCTCGACCCGGCGCATGAACTCATCGGGGATCCAGTTGGCCAGGTTCAGGTTGTGCGTGCGCCGCGCGTCCTCGCCGGTGTTGTCCCTCAGCTCGAGGAACTCCTCGATGTCGGGATGCCACGGCTCCAGGTAGACGCACGCGGCGCCCTTGCGCCGGCCGCCCTGGTTCACCGCGGCGACCGACGCATCCAGGGTCCGCAGCCAGGGCACGATCCCGTTGGACTCCCCGTTGGTGCCGCGGATCAGCGCGCCGCGGGAGCGGATCCGCGACCAGCCGATGCCGATCCCGCCGGAGAACTTGCTCAGCCGGGCCACCTGCCCGTACCGCGCGTAGATCGAGTCCAGGTCGTCGCGCGGCGAGTCGACCAGGAAGCACGAGGACATCTGCGGGTGCCTGGTCCCGGAGTTGAACAGCGTCGGCGAGCTGGGCAGGTACGCCAGCTCCGACATCAGCCGGTAGAACCCGATCGCCTCGGCTGGGGCAGTGGACAGCCCGCACGCGACCCGCAGCAGGAAGTACTGCGGTGTCTCCAGCACCAGACGGGTGGACGGGTGGCGCAGCAGGTAGCGGTCGTAGACGGTCTTGATGCCGAAGTACTCGAACCTGAGGTCCCCGCTGACGTCGACCGCGTCGTCCAGCTTCCGGGCGTTGTCCTTGACGAACTTCGCGGTCGCGTCCCCGATCACCCCCTCGGCGTGGCCCAGGCTCACCGACTGGCTGAACGACGCGATGCCCTGCCCCCGCATCTCCTTGCCGATGTAGGCGGCCAGCAGCCGCGCCGCCAGCTTGGAGTACTGCGGCTCCCCACCGGTCATCTCGGCCGCCGTCTGGATCGACAGCCGGTCCAGTTCGGCGGTGGTCGCCCCGTCGTACAGGCCGCTGATGGTCTTCGTCGCGACCCGCATCGGGTCGACGTCATCCAGGCCGCCGGCGCACCGCTCTACCGCCCGGACGATCTTGCCGACGTCGACCGGCTCGGTATCGCCATTGCGCTTGCGGACCTGCATGCGCCCCGGGCGCGCCGCGGCCTCCGGGCCCCTGGTGGGTGCTGCGCTCATGTCGCCGGACCGGAAATCGGTGTCCGTCATGGCTCTCTCCTCGCGAGCTCGATTCGGAAGGCGCGCTGGCAGGTCTTCGGACTCGCGGGCATGGCCAGGTGGCCGCCTACTGGCCGTCGCTTCCCAGGCTGATCAGGCCCAGTGCTGCTCTGGCCGCGCGCTCAGGCGCGGTCAGGACGGCGGTCGTTCCCACTCACCGCTGCGGGACAGTCCCGGATTTCCACCGGGTTCCCTCTTACCTCCACGACCCTGGACAGACCGCGGAACCAGCTGCGAGCACCACTATATGTAGGAGCGGAGCCAAAACCTAGCACCACATATCGTGCCGGCGTGTCGCAACCAACAACCGAGAACCGAGAACCGAGAACCGAGAACCGAGAACTAGGCCGCTGCTCTCACCCGGTCTGGGCGCCGCGCAGCTGACGGGCCGCGGCGACCAGGTTTCGCAGGGCGGGCTCGGTCTCGGCGTAGCCGCGTGTCTTCAGCCCGCAGTCGGGATTGACCCACAGCCGGTCCGCCTCGACGACCGTCAAGGCGCGTGACAGCGCGTCGGTCATCTCCGCCACCGTCGGAACCCTGGGGGAGTGGATGTCCCAGACGCCGGGGCCGATGCCCCGCTCGTAGCCAGCCGCGCGCAGGTCACCGAGGAATTCCATCCGGGAACGGGCTGCCTCGACGCTGGTCACGTCCGCGTCCAGATCACCGATGGCGCCGATGATCTCGCCGAAGGCTTGCCTCGGTCAGGCGCGTCGGCCATCGGCGTCGGCCAGCAAACAGGCATCCCGGTGATCTGCCAGACTGAGAGCATGGACGGAGCCAGGGCAACAGAGGTAATGGCGGAGTCTGTTGCCGTGCTCAGGAAGGCCGGGGCGCGGTTCGCCTACCTGCATGGCAGTCGCGCCTTTGGGCAGCACCGTCCGGATTCGGACGTCGACATCGCGGCCTCCTTCGGCGGTCGGTCACCGAACGCGTTTGACATCCTGATGCCACCTGGCGTGGACCTCTTGGTACTCGACCATGCTCCGTTGGAGCTGGCCGGGCGGGTAGCCGCCCGGGGCAGACTGCTCTTCGATGATGATCCCGTCAGCCGGGTCCAAGATTTACTTCGACGAGCTCCCGCGCATCACCCGCGCGCACCGGGAGTTCGCGGCCAGTGTCACGGGCAGGCGGGGGTAGCTCGTGGTAGACGAAGATCGCGTCCTGCGGCTGCTCCGGAGCATTGCCGACGACACTGCCGTCCTTCGGCAGGAAGCCGGGGCCAGCGAGGAGCGCCGCCTAGACCCCATCGGGACTGTAATGTTTCCCGGCATAGGGCTGTAAATTTGCCCAGAAACTCGTTCACAACAGGTCAGCGTGCTGGACGCGCTGCCGGAGAGCGGCGGCTAGCCGGCCGCGTTTTCCCCCGATCGCCAGTGCGAGCGTCGGTCAGCGCCTGGTCGACTGCCCACACGAGCGCCTGGATCGGCTGATCTGCGTCCAGGGCCGCAACCGCGCCGCGATCGAGGTGCCAGGCCGGGACAAATCTGAAACAGGAGCCGGCAGCGATCACTTGGCCGTGGTGGCCTCGGCGTCGCGGCTAGTCGGCTCGGAATCATGGCAGTACGGGAGTACAATATCTTGTACGTAAGAACCATGGCGGCGCGAAGGGCAGCGGAGCTATGAAGACCTTGACGTACTCCGAGTCTCGCGCACACTACGCGGAGACCCTCAATGCTGTCGTCGATGACCGGGAGGAAGTGATCATCACCCGGGCTGGGCACGAGCCGGTGGTGATCGTTGCGCTCGCCGACTACGAGTCCCTGAAGGAGACCGCTTACCTATTGCGGAGCCCGGAGAACGCCCGGCGGCTGCTGGCCTCAATCGACCGGCTCGAGCATGGTGGCGGCATCGAGCGGGATCTCCTGGGGTGAAGCTCGTCTGGGACGAGAGCGCCCGGGATGACTACGTCTGGTGGCAGCAGCAGGAGCGCAAGGTCCTCAAACGGATCAACACCGTGATCACCGACATCCAGCGCAAGGGTAACGAGGGAATCGGCAAGCCTGAGCCGCTCAAGCACGGCTTCCAGGGATACTGGTCACGCCGGATCACCGATGAGCACCGCCTCGTCTACAAGGTCGTCGACGACGAGATCCGCATAGCTGCCTGCCGGTACCACTACGAACGCTTACCGAAGCCATATAGCGCTCTATGCGGGTTTAACGATATCTTCTCCGCCCGGGCGGCGGAGGCACGCAGTGGCGCCAGACAGGATGCCTCGCGGCTGTGGTGACCCGAGCCGTGGCGAGCAGACCGCCTGACCAGGCACCCCCTCGCTACGTGAGTGCGGGGGCTACTGGCGCATCGAGGAGCCACTCGACGTCCACCTCTTCGCCACCGACGTTACCGGTGTCCCAGGGCTCGCTCATCAGCAGCGTGTGCACGGTCTGCCCCGGAAGCCGCTTCAGGTGGCGCCGCAACGTCGTGTCATCCGGCAAGCCGTCGATGCGGCGTTCCAGCCGGCTCCGGATCATGCTCAGGCGTTCCATGAGCCCGTTAAGGTCCGTTTCCTCGTCATATGCGCCCTGCTCAGCTTCGGCGATCGCCAGAGCAATCTGGTCCTTGATCGCCCGCAGGTTCCCTGCCGTGTCGGTTGTCACCATTTGTCGCCACGCCCGGCTCTTATGACGGTATTGCAGCATCGCCATCACCGCTTCGTGGCGCAGGAAGTCCGCATCTCGCAAAGTGGTTCCGCGCCAGGACGCCGCCAGGCACCGGGCCAGCGAGATGACCGAAGCCAGGCCGCTATTGAGCCCGCGCCCGGGCCAGAAGTGAATCGCGTTTGCCGCATCACCCAGCAGGAACCCGAACGTCCCCGGCGCCGTCGCCGTCTTTGGATACAACTGGGCCGTGAACCGTGGCCGCTGCACCATGTCCAGCCGGAAACCAGTCACCGCGCTCAGGTTCTCCGGCGGCACGCCGAACAGCTGCAATCCTTCCTGCACCCGCGTCCACAGGGCCGACCCCTTCATCATGGCCGGCAGAAACAGGGCGTGATGCTCGCCGCAGTAGAACTCGCGGCTGGCCCTATGTTCCAGCACGCAGGGCTGGGTCTGGATGCACTCGGTGAACACCCGGCGGACCGGGTCGATCCCGACCGCTTCGCTCGCCTCCTGATCGGTCAGCCGCATATTCAGGAAGCCTTCGCCGCGCAGGGAGTTCAACAGAAAGCGGTTCTGAGCCACCGTCAGCAGAACGGCCATCGGGTCCGGGAGCTCGGACTTCACCCGCAAGCCAAGGACCAGGTCCTGCACCTGCTTGCCCTCAAGCGCGTACATGGTCGAGTCGCAGGCGCCGAACTTGCCGGCGAAGTGTTCCAGGGTGTGCGAGCGGCCGCCCTCGCAGATCGCCAGTACGTGCTGTCCGGCGAGGTCGTCTTGGGCAGTGGCCGGGTCGAAGCGTTCCGGAATGAGCAGGATGTGATCCGGCCTGTCATTCGCGATGGCGAGCAGCTGATCTTCGATGTAGGCGATCCGGATATTGCGCGGCCCGAGGTCCTGAATCGAATCCGGGCCCTTGGGCCACATCTCGGAGTAGGCGCCGGGGACGAACAAGCCCTCCTGCACTTCGGGCGGAAGCTTCAGGTACTGGCGGCTCTGGATGGTCACGACTTGCTGGCGGCGCACATTGCCCTGTTCAGCGGTCTTCCATACGACCCGGTTGCCATCTCGCAGCCAGCGACTGTCGTAGACCTTAATCGCCACGCGCGGCCCCATCACATGTTCCAGTAGCAGCGCAAAGCTCAGGCCAACCGGCCCGCCCCCGGTCACGGTAACGCGCAGGACAGGCGCGGAAGCCGCCGGCGCGACCTGAGCGCGCGGTGCCCGCAGGCCGGTCTGTACATCGGACTGCACATCGGACGTTTCGAAGCGGAAGGTCTCACCGCCGATCACGATCTCGTCACCGGGGTGAAGCTGCTGGGCAGACACCCGGCTGCCATTGACCCAGGTGCCGTTGCTGCTGCCGCGATCCTGCAGAACGTAGCCGCCAGCCTCAGGCCGCAGCTCGGCGTGCACACGCGAGACCAGCAGGCTGTTGATGACCACGTCGTTCTCATCGCCGCGGCCGAACGTTATCGGTCGGCTGCCGACCGTAAATAGCTTCCCGGCCAGAGCACCGTCAAGCCCGGCAACTGTGGCTACCATCGCAGCTCCCCGCTCCAGCAACAGCGCCGACTGGCTAACCGTAACCGAGCTTCCGGTACCTGAAAAGCCCTCGTCAGCCGCGGCATGGGCACGTCAGGCGCAGAATACTAGCCAGAGACCGGACATGCGTAGGCTGGCACCGCGCGGGCCGCGGTGCCAGCCCTCATCGAGGTCCGGCGGGTCAGCCGCCGAAGCCGCGCAGCGCGCCGATCGCCTCCGCGATCGAGGCGGGCGAGCAGTCTCGAACCGACGTGCTGACGTGCAGCGTCGCCCCTGACTGGAATTGCGTGATCGCCGCCACCCCTCGTGCCGACAGCGTGCCGTCCGGTCCGGCCTGGCCAAGGACGAAGATGGTGGTCCCGGCCTGCAGCTGACCCGGGCTGGCGTGCGGCACGACGACGAGCGTGTCGCCGGAGGTGGTCACCGGGATCCGGGTCCCTGTGGAGGTCACGAGGGTGAAGCCAGCGGTGCTCGCGTCCGATACCGTCCCCTGGACCGGGACCAAGCCCGCGGGGTTCACCGCGCTGAACGGCTGCCCGACGGTGACGATGGCGGCCGCGATCGTCCCGCCGGCGCTGGAGCCGCGCACGTCGACCGACGCCCCGTCCGTGATGTCGCTCAGCAGCGGTCCGGACGCGCTCACGAACGTGGACGCGCTCGTGGTCACGGTCAACGGCTGGCCGCTGGCCGTTTTGATGACCAGGCTGGTGCCGTTCACCTGCTGCAGTATCCCGTCGGTCTGCTCGAGCTGGGTGCACCCGGTCACCGAGGCGAGGGTGGCCTGGGTGCTGTGACCGGAGATGTGCACGTACCCGGTCGCGGCGCCTATCCCGACGAGCAGGACGAGCGCGGCGGCCGCGCTGCCGGCCACCAGCATGGCGCGCCGCCAGGGACCCGCCAGTACCCGCTGTCCGGTGCGCCGCGCCCGACCAGGCTGGGCTTCGGCCGCGCCGTGAACCCCGTCGCCCGCCAGGCCGCGAACCCCGCTGGCCACCACATCCCAGCGGTTCACTTCGGTGCGGCAGTGCTCGCAGCGCGTCAGGTGTTCCCGGGCCCGGTCATCTATCGGCTGGCCGGTGACCTCGG
>Ga0302177_10001492_pt1 | contig 16760 bp, 14 predicted proteins | sample I_Palsa_E1_2_FD_198780 | JGI IMG/M metagenome (GOLD analysis project Ga0302177, IMG submission 198780) | Peat permafrost microbial communities from Stordalen Mire near Abisko, Sweden - I_Palsa_E1_2 | ecosystem: Environmental > Terrestrial > Soil > Palsa > Peat permafrost | place: Sweden... | reverse complement strand
CGGTATCCGTCAGGGAGCCCACATCGGTGTGTTGATGGACACCAGCCCCAGCGCCGTGACCGCGATCGCGGCGCTGTCGCGGCTTGGCGCGGTGGCGGTGTTGCTACCCCCGGACGATGACCTCGCCGCCGCCGTCCGGCTGTGCGAGGTGGCCGACATGGTCACGGACCCACATCATCTGGCGGCTGCCGCCGCGACCGGCGCCAGGGTGCTCATCCTCGGTCACGGCCGCACCGTGGACCTCGACCGGACGGAGTCGGACCAGGTCGTCGAGCTGGACCGCCTCGACCTGTCCGGCGAGCGGTTGCCGCAGTGGTATCGGCCGAATCCGGGCCGGGCACGCGATCTCGCCTTCGTGTTCTTCAGCACGACGGGAGGACGCCGGGTGGTCAAGGAGGTCACCAATCACCGGTGGGCGCTGTCGGCCTACGGCACGGCCACTGCCGCCGCGCTCGGCCGCGGCGACACGATCTATTGCCTGACCCCGCTGCACCATCCGTCGGGTCTGATGGTCGGCCTCGGCGGCGCGGTCGCCGGCGGGTCGCGCATCGCCTTGAACGGGGGCGTCAACCCAACGCGGTTCGCCGACGAGGTCCACCGTTACGGGGTCACGGTGGTGTCCTACACCTGGGCCATGCTGCTTGAACTGGTGGACGCGACGTCGCCCGAGCTTCAGGAAAATCATCCGATCCGTCTGTTCATCGGAGCTGGGATGCCGATCGGGCTGTGGCACAAGGTCACCGATCGATTCGCGCCGGCCCGAGTGCTGGAATGCTATTCCTCCACCGAGGGGGACGCGGTGCTGGCCAATGTGGCCGGCACGAAGATCGGAGCGAAGGGTCGGCCGCTGCCGGGCAGCGCCGAGATTCGGCTCGGCGGCTACGACGCCGCGACGGGCCGGTTCATTGAGGATGACCACGGTTTCGTGCGTCCCTGCGCCGACGATGAGGTGGGCGTGCTGCTGGCGAAGCCACGCTCCGGACTCGATGCCGCACACGTGTCGATGCGTGGGGTGTTCGCCGAGGGAGACACCTGGATCACCACAGACCACCTATTTCGCCGCGACCGCGACGGCGACTATTGGTTCGTCGACAACAGGAACACCGTGATCCAGTCGGTGCGCGGACCGGTCTTCTGCCAGCCAATTTGTGATGCACTCGGCGACATCACCGCGATCGACCTGGCCGTGGTCTATCCCGTTGCGACCGACGCGCACGACGTCGCGGTGGCGGCCGTGACGCTCGGCAAAGGCGGCACCCTCACTGCGGCCATCCTGACCACCGCGTTGAGTAGCCTCCCTCGAGACCAGCGTCCCGCCATCGTCCACATCGTTGACCAGATACCGCGCACGCCTTCCTACCGCCCACTGTCGACCACACTGCGAGAGGCTGGGCTGCCGACGCCGGGGGAAACAACCTGGTACCACGATCACACCAATGGCCACTATCGACTATCGGCCGTCGCCTGAACGATCGGGTCGCGCCCCTTTTCTTATCGCGCTTCAGGACGCGATTTGCTCAGCCAGCCGCGTTGCCATTGCGGCCAGCACCGCTTTGGTGGACGCGCGGCTTCCGACGGTGATCCGAGCAGCGCCGTCAGGGTAGTGGCGGGCCTTCAGCCCGTCGTCGTCGAATACGTCGCGCCACGGCCGACCCCCCGGCGGCAGGTACACGAAGTTGGCGTGGCTGTGGGTGGTGTAGACACCCATCGCGCTCAGGCGCCGTCGCAGGTAGTCCCGCTCATCGGTGATTCGCAGAATGCGTTGTCGCAACTGGTCTTCGGCGTCGTAGGACGTCGACACTGCGACCAAGTTGGTGATGCCCATGCCAAACGGCAATTGCATCTTCCACAGTATCGTGGCCAGTTCTGGCGACGCGAAACCGTACCCGATCCGCAGCCCGGCCAGCCCGTACGCCTTAGAGAACGTCCGCAGCACAATGACATTCGGGAACTGCCGGACCAGGTTCGGTCCGTCGATACGGTGCTGGGGGGCGACGAACTCGATGTAGGCCTCGTCGAGCAGCACGACGGTGTCATCCGGCACCCGCCGCAGGAATCGCTGCACATCGGCGACAGGCTCCACGGTGCCGGTCGGGTTGTGCGGTCGGCATAGTACGACCACCCTGGCGTCCGCCGCCGCCTCGGCCATTGCCTCCATGTCGTGGTGGCCGCGCTCGTCGAGCGGGACAGTGACCGATGTCAGGCCGGCCATCTGGGCGAAAATCGGGTACCCGTCGAAAGTCGGCTCGCTGAACACAATCCGATCACCGGGCCGCGTTACCGCATGCAGGACCTGCATCACCACCCCGCTCGCACCTGCTCCCAGCACGACCTGCTCTTCGCAGACCCCGATGTGACCGGCGATCAAGCGGCGCAGCTGTTCGGGCAGGAATTCCGGATACCGGTTGGCGGCATCGATCGAGCGGATCAGTGCCGAGCGCACCGCTGGCAGCGGCGGGAACGGGTTCTCGTTGAGCGACAGCGCGAATGGATCGGTCGCGTTGGGCAGCGCGTCGAGGATGTCCGCGGTGACAGGGCTCGCCGCTAACAGGGGCAGCATCAGCTTCGTCCGCCCCAGCGGATCGCTGCCGCGCCGGCGAAGTCACCGGCGTGCGCGAAAGCGGCCATCATCACGACGTCCCCGGTCTTGACCTGACCGTCGGATATCGCATGATCAAGGTTGACCGGGATACCGGCACCGAACAGATTGCCGCACTCATCAAAGGTGTCGCGGTGACGTTCCTCGGGAATCTCGAGCGCTTCACGCCAGTTGCGCAGGAACACCCGGTTGGGCTGATTGGTCACGAGCAAATCAATGTCCTTGGACGACAGCCCGGTTCGATCACAGACGGCGAGCGCCACTTCGGGGACCTGCCGATTGCCGCGAGCGAGCACCTTGCTGATCTTGGTTTCGGTGAACCCGATGCACATCTCACCGGGTCCGGCCGCCCACCACTTGCGGGGCGGGTCCGGGGCGAGCGTCATGTCGCCGGCGTATTCGCCGTAGGTGCGGCACTCGATGTCGAGTATGGGCGACTCGTCCGACAGCGTGACCAAACCGACCGCGGCCCCGTCGCCGGGTACGGACGATTGCGCCTTCCGGCGCACCCCGGGCTGGTCGAAAACCTGGCCCGCGGCGTTCTGGGCGATCGCGATCACCGCAGTGTGTCCTTCGCCAGAGGCCAGCAGTTGACGGGCCACTTTGAGCGCCAGCACGAACGCCGCGCACCCGCCGTTGTGCAGATCGAGCACCCAAGATGGGTGCATGCCCAAGCGGTGCGCGACGCCGCCGCCCGCGCCGTAGAACGCCATGTCCGGTACCTGCGTGTGAGTGATCAACACGTCGGCGCTTTCAATGATGTCCCGACCGTGTCGCTCGATGATTCCTTCCGCGGCTCGCTCGATCATGTCGGTCGCGGTTTCGTCCGGCCCAACGTGATGGCGGAACTTGGGCGCACGGAACATCAGGTTGGCGGCCAGGTCATCCGAGCCGGCGAAATTCGCGTAATAGTCTGCGCCGATCGGTTCGCCGGGCAGGTAGGTGGAGATATCGGTCAGGCTGACGGTGGGTTGGTTCATGGCAGTACTCACTTCATCCAAGCCGGCGTGATCGGCAGGCCGTTACGGTGGCGGTATTCGGCGATTGTCTTGAGGTTGTTCAGTTCCAGCCCGTGACCGGCGCCGAATAAGTCCCAGAAGTCGCCGACCCAGCCCGTGCGCTGCGGCGGACCGGCCTCGGGATAAGGGTTCTGGTCGTAGAACGGGTGACGGCAATTGGTCCACAGCACAACGGAACCGGGCTTGCCGAGCACCACCTGCGCGTCGAGGACCCGCATTACGTAGATCATCCACAGGTGCTGGCCCTGGTCCCAGGCGCAGTGGTAGTCGACGGTACGGGCCTCGGCGTTGGCTACTGTCCGGGTGTAAATCTCCGTGTCCGGAAGCAACCGGTCGTAAGCCAGCCAGAGCCCGGACTCCTCAGTGGGGGTGAAGTCACGCAGGGTGTAGGTCCACTCCTCGAGGCTTTGGGTGTGGGCCAAGTATTCGAACAGCTCGTCGGGTGGGCAGTCGACGTAGTCGTTGACCGTGCAGTACTGGCCGAAGACGTCGTCGTGCGGATACGCCGATCGCATCTTCGCCATGAACATCGGGGCGGTCTGCTCGAGCGGTGAGGTCTCGATACGGACCACTCCGTCGATCGGGTCGGTGCTGCCGCTGTGGACGGCAATATCGTCAAGCGCTGCTAGGGACATGGAATCGGTTCTCCTTGGGTGTTGTGATCTGTTGTTCGACAACCTGATTGGCAGGTTGTCTGTTCAGGAATGCCGCGAATGGCGGGATTTCGTCTGCGGAGCACTCGACGGTGACCACGGACGGACCGTCGACGGCCATTGCCTGTTCCAGTGCTGCGGGTAGTGCGTCGATGTCGGCCACGTCGACCGAAGAAAGCCCGGGGAACATGCTTGCCAGACCGGCCCCCAGCTGGCTGGGAGCGAACCGGTTGTAGCTGTAAAGGTCGTCGTATAACAGCTGCTCGCGAGTGACGCACATGGCGTGGGCGTTGTTGTTGAACAGTACGAAAGTCACCGGAAGCCGGTACTGCACTGCGGTGTGCACCTCCATGCCGTGCATGAAGAACGCGCCATCGCCGGCGATCACCACGGTGCGCCCGCTATGCCTGTCGTTGGCACGGCCGAAAGTCATCCCGATACCGGCACCGAAGCTGTAGCCCATGCCACCCATGCCGAGTGCGACCGCAAACCGACCTTCCCGGCGAACGGGGAGGTAATGGATGGCGGCCGCGCCGGTGTTGCCGGCGTCGACGACGATATCCGTCCCGTCGGGCAACACGCGGTCGAGCACCACCATGGCATCGCGGTAGCGCACACCGCTGCCGGCAAAGGATGGTGGATCGAGTTCGGTGTCTGCCACGAAATCGGGTACGCGCAGGCCCCTTGGCCGCCCCGGCCCGGACAACGCCCGGGTCAGCATCGTCAGCGATCCTCGCAGATCTTCGGTGTGCACGTGCGTGCACGGCAGGTACGGGGGTGCTGAGCCGATTGAGAACGTCGGCACCGAGGCGAGCGCGTCGTCGAGCCCGGCGCGGGCGGTCACCGAAAGGCGGGTGCCGACAACCAGGCACACGGCGCTCGCTGCCACCGCGTCGGCCACACCGGGGTGGCCCATCACACCGGTCACACCGAGCGCTGAGGACGAGCCTGAACCTGGTGTACCGGCTACATCTTTCGCGTCGGGCACACATGCCACCTGCGCGTGCAGCAGGGCCCGCAGTTCCTCGAGTTCGGACCGGGCGTCATCGCGAGCCACCTGCTCGCCAGCGATGATTGTGATAGGTCCGTTTGCCCAGCGCAGAGCGCGCACGATCGGATGTGGATCACCGATGAGCGACCGCGTCGGGTCAAGAGCATGCCCGTTACGTTTGTCGTAGCCGTTAACACCGACCTTCGACTGCTGAATATCTTTGGGCAGCAACAATACTGCCGGGCCGCCGGTTCGTGCCGCCGCTATAGCGTCGGGCAACGCCGAAACGATGTCGGCGGGCGTCAACACCCGCCGGCAGAAGACCGACACCGCAGAAAACAACGCTTCGGCGTTCAATGAACCGTTGCGGCCACTGGTGTCTTGAAAGCTGCCTCGACCGTCCATCGTGGTCGCAGGCTGACCCACCAATGCCAACACCGGCACCCGGCTGGCCAAGGATTCCCCAAGGCCCGGAATGAGATTGAGTGCGCCACCGCCAGACGTCGCCGCCACTACCCCCAAACCAGCGCCGCTGCGACTGTACCCGTCGGCCATCGTGGCCGCGGAAAACTCGTGCTTGGCCAACACCGCGGTAATGTCCGAACGGAAATGTGCAGCGTCATAAAGATCTTCGATGTTTGCGCCGTCGACACCGAATATGTAATCGATCTCGATTTTCGCGAGGTGCTCGACGATATGGTCGACCACCCGCTGTGTCCTGGGCATCTGTTCACCTAACTTGTCTATGTCGGTAACACGACCTGTGGGGGACTTCCGTTCACACGGCGGCGAGACTCACAGCGAACGCTCAAGTAGCACCTGGCCGTCGTCGGCAGAAACCACTTGCACAGAGGCGATTTGAGCGACAGGCGTCGAAATGCTGCCAGCGGGCGTCGCCGTATGGCCCGGATTCGCCACCCAGGTTGCCATCCGAGTGTGGCTACCGTCGCGACCTACCACGACCATCGCTAGCGCGTCGTGATGAGCGTTCAGCGGGGCCAGGCAGACGCAGTTCATCGAGATGAACGTTCCCCACTGCTGGCTGCTGAGCGAGACCGTCGAGGCCAGCCTGTTCGTCCCGACCTGCGCCATCGGCTGAACCGACACGCTCGCCTGTGGCGGCGTGGGCACGGATGTCGGGTAATGACCCCCAACGCCGACAAGCACACCGATCGCCAGCACCGCGGCTGCGACGGCCTCAGCCGTCCAAGTCACGATGCGGGACCGGCGCCGCCGCCAGCTCACTTTGGCCAGCAGCGAGGGCAACAACTCGGCAGGCAGCAACGGTTCTACGCGACTGCGATTGTCGATCGCCGCTATCTCGTCGCGATCCAGCTGCGACAGGAGGACCGGCATGCCGATAAGCTCGCCAACCGCGCTGCGGCACAACGGGCAGTCGGCCATGTGCGCTTCAAATTCCCGCCGTTCGACGGACGACAGTGATCCCAGCACGTATGCGGCATCCCATATCGCGTACTCGTCATGCCCGGATAGGTCGCCGCCATACGGCGTTTCGGGCCGCCATTGCGGCATCATCGGGTAGCTCTCATCTCCCCTGGTACGTCTTGCATTTCGAAATCCCCATTTCTTGCTTGTGAGTCGCATGGCCGGCACGGCATAGTGCAGCCGTGGCTTCATTGCGCCTTATGCGTTGTCGAGACCGGCGCGCACCATCGCGCGATGTTCGGCGGCTAGTTGTGCCGTCGCGTCGGCGATCGGTAGTCGGTGTGCGGCGCGGCTGTCGTCGATGAACTATGTTGCGGCGACGGTGAACACGCGTGCGTCGTAGCGTGTCTCCATCAACTCGGTTTCCACACCCGCCGAACTGGTTGGCGTAGGCACTGCGTTCACCTCCATACTGGTGAAACGATTGCAGCGCTTGTTTGGTTCACGTGCGGCCGGCTGTCACGCTTCACGCGGCAAACTTGCGAACGACCGTCGCAGCCACCGAGCTGACCCGCTGTTCGGTTTTTGGGCGAAACCAGAACTGCCGCAGCAGCCGTCGATACGCGGCGAACGTCAGCGTGATCGGGTCGCACCACGGCGGGATACCGCCGACCAGATGCAGTGCTGTCACCAGGATCGTCGACGCGGTGGCAATCGGCTGGGACTTGAAGTACCGGCGGGCCGCGTTGGTCAGCTGCTCGTCATCGGTGGCGATCAGGTCGTAGGCTGCCACGCCAGTGGCCAGTGTCACCCACGCTCGGTCCGAGTTGCGCACCTTTACCGCCTCCTATGTCTAGAACACGGTGGGCGGGGCTCGGAAGTTCACGCGTTGCGCCCAATCGCCGACCGAGCCGGACCCATCTCCAAAAAACAGTCAAAAGTGACTGTTTTTGTTCGGCGACACGACCGTTGCCGGTCGATGTTCAGTTCAGCCAGTCAGCGAGCACCTCGTCGGTGTGCTGGCCAGGCACGCATGGCGGGCCGTCGACGACTGCCGGAGTGCGCGAGAAGCGGGGGGCCGGGGACGGCTGGGTTATGCCGTTGCCGACGAAAAAGGTTCTGCGGGCAGCCAATTGCGGATGGCCCGGCGCATCTGCCATGCCGAGTACGGGCGCCACACAGGCGTCGCTGTCGCTGAATATTTTTGCCCATTCCTGCTGGGGGCGGGCGGCGAAGGCGGCGCTGATCTTGGTTCGCAGCTGCGGCCACGCGTCGCGGTCGAATTGCGCATTGGGGTCAGACAGTTCGAGCAGGCGCAGGAACTCGGCATAGAACTGCGGTTCGAGCGCACCGACGGCCATGAACTTTGCGTCCAAGGTCTGATAAACGCCGTAGAACGGCGAACCGCCATCGCCGAGGTTGGTGCCGCGTTCATCGGACCAGATTCCCGCCGCATAGCAGCTGTAGATCATGGTCATCAGATGGGCGGCGCCATCGACGATCGCCGCGTCGACCACCTGGCCACGGCCGCTTCGTCGGGCCTCGTCGAGGGCGGCCAGCATGCCGACCAGTAGGTACATGCTTCCGCCGGCGAAGTCGCCGACGAGATTGAGCGGGATCTGCGGGGGACCACCGGCTTGCCCGATCGCATGCAGCGCTCCGGTGGGCGCGATGTAGGTGATGTCGTGTCCGGCGGTGTGCGCGATCGGGCCGTCTTGACCCCATCCGGTCATCCGTCCGTAGATCAATTGGGGTCGCCGCAGCAAGCATGGTTCGGGTCCGATACCGAGACGTTCAGCCACTCCGGGGCGAAAGCCCTCGAACAGGATGTCCGCCTGCTCGACCAATTTCAGAACCGTCTCGGCACCGCCGGATACCGCGAGATCGACGGCAATCGAGCGTTTTCCGCGATTGAGCAGGTCGTCGGCCCACGGCACTACCTGCATGCCCCCGCCACCGGGCCTATCGACACGCACCACGTCGGCACCCAGATCCGCAAGCAGCATTCCGCAGAAGGGCCCCGGTCCGATCCCGGCTATTTCGAGAACCTTCACACCAGACAAAGGTCCAGTTGTCATGTCCGTCTCCACTCAACGCTGCAATATTAGTCAATGTTGACTAGTATTGAAAGTAACGCTATTTTCTGTATGGTGTCAATTTGCCGTACCCCGTGAGGAGTTCGCCTTGACTGCAAGGAATCCGACCGCTGCGCCGCCCGTCCGGATCAGTCAGCGCGAGCGTCGCCAAGCCGCGGAACGAAAGCTGCTTGACGCCACCGTGTCGATCCTGATCGAGCGGGGCTACGTGGCCACCACCACGCTGGAGGTGCAAAAGCAAGCCGGCGTCTCCCGGGGGGTCTTGTTGCACTATTTCGGCTCCCGGGGCGAACTCATCAGCGCGGCGGCACGCCGCCTGTATGCCACGAAGGTCGGCGAGGCGCGGCTGCGTGCCACCGAGGCGCTCAACGGCGAGGACTGGGCTTCGCTGCTCTGGCAGGTCGTCTCCGGCCCGCTGGGTGGAGCCTCCCTAGAGCTGCTCATTGCTGCCAGACACGATCCCGACATGCGCGAATACCTGAAGCCCCTGGAAAGCGAGTTCGCGCGCGCGAACCTGGACTTGTGCAAGGCGCTGCTTGGCGAGCGGCGCGCCGGCCACAAACGATTCCCCGAATTCTGCATGGTGGTGATCAATTCGATGCTGGGAGCTGCGGCCGGCAAACCAGGCCACGGCAGCGCGGAGGAGAAGCGGCTACTCGAAGCGTGGCGGCGGATGCCCGATCTCTACTTCGCCCCGGAGACAACCGACGCGTGACGGTGGGTTCGGCTACCTGACCGCCGCGATCGCCGACGGACGTCGCGGGCGACGAACAGGCGCAGCAACGCGGCGACGATGCGGCCTCGCCGGCGCGAATAGGGGTACCACAACAGTTGGTTCTCCAGCCTCGGCACGCGCGGCGCGGTGATGGCCTGCTGACGGCAGTACTTCCGGATTCCCTGCGCGCCGCCCAGTCGGGCCCCGAGGCCGGAACTTTTCCAGCCGCCATGTGGCAGGGGAAAGCAGAACAGATTCGAGTAGGCGTCGTTGATGTTCACGGCGCCGACCTCGAGCCGGCGCGCGATGTCGCGTCCGCGATCGATGTCCTTCGTCCACACCGTTGCCGACAGCCCGTACTGGGAGTCGTTTGCCAACCGGATCGCCTCTTCTTCGTCGACGACCCTCATCACCGGGATCGTCGGACCGAAAGTCTCGTCGCGCATGCAGGCCATCGAATGATCGACCTCGAGAAGAATCGTGGGCTCGAAGAACCTCCCGGTCGCCTTTCCGCCCGTCGCGACCGTGGCCCCGTGGGCGACGGCATCCTGGACGTGGCTTCGCACGATCTCGACCTGGTGCTCGGTGACCAAAGCGCCGACATCCACCGAGTACGAGCCGTTGTCGATCCCCTGCCTGACCGCCCGCACCCGCTCGGTGAGCAGTGCGACAAACCGGTCATAGACTGGGGCCTCGACGTAGACCCGCTCCACTGAGATGCAGGCCTGACCCGAGTTGAACAGTGCCGCCCACGCGATGCCGTTGGCGGCGCGCGAAAGATCGGCGTCGGCAAGGACGATGGCCGGGTCCTTGCCGCCCAGTTCGACGCCGCAGGGAATCAATCGTTCGCCCGCCCGCGCCGCGATGGCCCGTCCGGTCCTGGTGGAACCGGTGAACTGCACCATGTCCACGGCGTCCACCACTGCTGCGCCCGTTGCGCCCAGACCGGTGACACACGCCAGAACCGGCGGTGCACCGATCTGTTCCCAGCCGCGGGCGAGTTCCCGCGCGGACAACGGAGTGACCTCCGAGGGCTTGACGAGGACGGCTGCCCCGGCCAGCAGCGCCGCGACGGCATCGACACCGGGAATGAGTAACGGGAAGTTCCACGGCGTGATCACGCCGACGACCGGGTACGGGCGGTACACCCTGGTGAGTTTCTTGGTGGAGGTGAGCGGACCGTGCGGTCGGAATCTCTTTTCGGCGAGGAACTTCCGGGCCCGATCGGCGTAGTAGTTGATCGCGTCGCAGGTGACCATGACTTCGAACGCGGCCTCGACTCGCGGCTTACCGGTCTCGGCGGCCAGTATATCGACGAGTCGGGATTCGTTGTCCAACAACCAGTTCCGCAGCTTTCGCAGCCAGGCGGCACGAGCGTCCGGGCCCAGCGCCTCCCAGGACGACTGGTGGGTGCGTAGTTCGTCCACGATCGCGGCGACCGCTTTGGCGGTCTGCACGGCGACACTTCCGACGAGCTCACCCGTCGCGGGGTTGCGCACATCGACTACCCCGGTATCCGAGGGCGACAGTTGATCGATACTCACAAGGCGCTCCTCGATTGGTGAATTGCGTTGGCGAACCGCCCTATTTGCTGCAACGCATCGCGCGTCTCGGGAAGCCATGTCCCGAGCTGATGCCAGGCGTGCGGAACCTCGGGGAAGACCTCGAGCCATACCGGGACCCCGGCCGCTCGCGCGCGCTCGGTCGCGCGCACCGAATCGTCGCGCAACACCTCGTTGTGCCCGGTCTGGAACAGCAGCGGCGGAAGGCCGGTAAAGTCGCCGAACACCGGCGAAATCAGGGGGTCTGTCGCATCGACATCCGGTCGGTACCAACGCTTCAGGAAGGCCAGCCCACGCCCGCCCAGTGCGGTGTCACAGCCCGCATTGATGCTGATCGACGGACTGGACCAGGAGAAGTCGAAGCCACCGCTGAGCATGACCGCGCCCGCGGGCATCGGAAGACAGGCGTCTCGGGCCCGCTGCAACGTGACGAGGGCGGCGTTGGCGCCGGCCGACTCGCCCGCGATCATTAACTGACCCGGGTCCTGCCCGGCGTCCAGTAATGCCTCATAGGCGTGTAGACAATCGTCGATGGCCGCCGGAAACGGGTGCTCAGGAGCCAACCGGTAGGCCGGAACGACGACTTGGGTCCGCAGGTTATTCGCCAGCCGCGAGAGGAATCCGGTGTAGAGGCTGCGGGGATACATCAGGAATCCACCACCGTGCAGGTACAACACGGTGCGCCCGGGCTTTGTGCGAGCGGGGTGGAATTCGCGCGTGGGCAGGCCACCCAATTCCGCGTCGACGATCCGGCATCCCGGCGCCGACCGGTCGAGCAGGCCAGCTGCCGCACCGGCGCGGTCGAAGAACGCCCGCATCCCGTGGAGGTCGTCGTGGTATCGGCGAAACGCCGATTGGGACGCCGCACGGATCACCGGATTGACCAGGCGCAGGGCGACACTTCCCCGCTGCCCATTCATCTAGATGTCGCGCCGAGGATCGTCACGACTGCCACCGCCGCATCGGGTCCCATGTAGCCTCCCGCGTTTTCCGCCAAGGCGATCCGTGCGCCATCGACCTGACGCTCGCCGCAGCGGCGGCGGAGTTGCTCGGTGAGCTCGACGATCTGCGCGAGACCGCTTGCTCCGATCGGGTGTCCTTTACTTTCCAGGCCACCGCTGGTGTTGACCGGCAGCCTGGCGCCAATGCTGGTGTCGCCCTTGCGAATCATGTCCACGGCTCCGCCGGGTTCGGCCAGCCCGAGTTCTTCGATCACGATCAACTCGGCCGGCGAGGTGGCGTCGTGGCATTCCAGCACGTCAACCTCGGCTGGCTCGATGCCGGCCCAGTCGAACGCCCGCTTCGCCACGCCGGCAACAAGCTCCCCGCCGACACCGGGTTTCGACGCGCCGGTCATGGTGGCGAGCACCGTGACCGGCTCAGCGCCCCAACGCGCCGCGATGTCCGGCGTGGTCACGATGACCGCAGCAGATCCGTCGCCGATGGGCGAACACATCGGCAGGGTCAGCGGACCGGAGATGGCGCGGGCAGCCATCACTTGCTCGAGGGTGAAACGGGTCCGGTACTGCGCCTTGGGATTAAGCGCACCGTGGTCGTGGTTCTTGACCGCAACGCGAGCAAAGTCTTCCTGGGTGGCTCCGGTGCGGTCCATGTAGTCGGTGGCTGCTTTCGCGTAAACATCCATGAAGACCGATTGGTCCCCGCCGCCGCCGCCGATCTCGGCGAAGATCCCTGTGAGCCGATCCTGGTCCAGCGCGCTACCCATGGCGGCGAACGTCAGCTGCTTGTCGGGGTGATAGAGCTTCTCGGCACCCACCGCCAGCGCAACATCGACATAGCCCGACGCAACCGCGAGCCAAGCCTGATTGAGTGCCGTCGACCCGGAGGCGCAGGCGTTTTCGACGTTGATCAGCGGAATGCCGTTCAGCCCCGCCTCGCGCATGGCGTGCTGTCCGCGCACGGAGTGTTGGCCCTGCAGGATCCCGGACGCGGTGTTCGCGTAGTAGATCGTCTCGATGCCCTTGTCCGAGTCGCCCATCCCCGAATCCTTGATCGCGGCCTGAACCGATTCGGCAACAAGCGATTTGATGCTCCGGTCGAGAAATTTGCCGAACGCGGTCATTCCGACCCCGGCCACCACGACGGTTCGTAGCGAAGCTTCGTCATTGGTCATCGCGCCAGCACCTCCTTGCCGATGAGCTCGCGCGCTATCACGAGCTTCTGAATTTGAGGTGTGCCGTCGCCGATCATGCATCCCGAGACATCTCGCAGCATTGCCTGCAGCGGCATCTCGTCGGACCAGCCGACTTGGCCGTGCAGCACGATGCAGTCGCGGATCGCGTTGTGCGCGACCAGCGGTCCCCACCACTTGAGCATCGCGGCCTCACTCGTGTGCGGCTGTCCCGCCATCCGAAGCCCGAGGGCGTGATAGCCCAGCGCCCGCACCGCCGAAACGTAGGTGCTGTGTTCGGCGATCACGAACGAGACACCCTGATTGGCCGCCAGCGGCCGGCCGAATGTCTCACGCTGTTTGGAGTATTCGATCGCCATGTCGAGCGCGCGTTGTGCGGTACCGATATTCATCAGCGCGATCAGTGTTCGGCTCAAATCGAATTCGTGCATCACCATCGCGAATCCACGTCCGATCTCGCCGAGGACGTGACTGTCCGGCACGAACACACCGTCGAGGAAGATGGAGCCGCGACCCAATGGTTTGAAGCCGGGATCACGAATCGCCTGGGTAGTGACCGCGGGATCGGCCATGTCGACGAGGAACATTCCGATGCCCTTGCCGCCCGACCCGGGTTCGGTCTGCGCTATGACGATCGCGACATCGGCATGCACCGCCTGGGTGATCGACGTCTTCTCGCCGGAGATCCGCCAGCCGCCGTCGACCCGGGTGGCCCGGGTGGAGAGGTTCGATGCGTCAGACCCGGCCCCCGGTTCGGTCAGCGCAAGGCAGATGACGGCCTCGCCGGCGATACCGCGGGTGACCCACCGCTGCTGAACTTCGTCGCTGCCGTGTGCGGCGAGCAGAGCATTGCTGACATTTGCCGCGAACGCCAGGTAGGCGATCGCGGGGTCGGCGTAGGCAAGCTGCTCGACAGCGATGCCGACAGCCAGCACGTCGCCGCCCTGGCCGCCCGAGGACTCGCTGATCAAGAGTCCGAGCAGCCCTGCGTCGCCCAGTTCAGCGAACTCGGGGAGCGGGAACTTCTCGCTCTGTGAACGGGCCAGCATCGAGTCGGCGTAGCGCGATCGGGCCAGCGTCCGGACTGACTGCTGAAAGGCGAGGTGGTCTTCGCTGAGGGTGAAAGGCACGGTCGTGTGCACGTTTTATTCTCCTATCGGCCGTGGTAGATCGGGGTGCGTCGGGCAGCGAACGCCGCGATTCCCTCGGCGAAGTCCGCCGAGCGGCACTGCTCGCCAAGCGCCTGCTGCTCGGCGGCGAGGGCGTCTCGAAGCGACTGATCGGGTGCGTCGTTGATCAGGCGCTTCATCCGACGCAGGCCCAGCGGGCTCTTGTCGGCCAAGGTGGTGGCGAGATCGGAGAGCCGGGTCTCGAGCTCTTCGGGTTCGACGATCTCGTTGACGAGTCCGGCGAGCACCGGCGACGACGGGGGAAAGTGATCACCGGTAAAGGCCAGGTATTTCGCCATGTGCGCGCCCACGACCCGCGCCAGCCGAACCGATCCACCGGCGCCGGGAATCAGCCCGTAGTTTGCGTGCGCATCACCGATGCGCGCGGCGCTCGAAGCGACGACGATGTCGCTGGCGAGCAACAGTTCGAGTCCGCCGGCCAGCGCCAACCCGTTCACCCCGGCGATCACCGGTTGTTCAAGCGCGGCAAGCCGCTCGATGGTCCGGCCCGCGTAGGCGACGAATGCGACAACCTGGCTCGGATCGATCTCGCCGGCCGCGTTGGCGATGGCCTTCAGGTCAGCGCCGGCGCAGAATGCCCGGCCGGCGCCGGTCAACACGACCACGCGGACAGATTCGTCAGATTCGATCTCATCCAGCGCCCGGTTCAGCTCGTCTAGCAGGCCTGGGCCGATGGCGTTCATCGCGGCCGGACGTTGCAGCCGTAGCCAAACGACTGCTCCTGCGCGGCTTTTCGCGAGGCTGGGGGATAGGGCCGTGTCTGTCATGTCAGTTCACTGCTCTCTCGAGGCCCGCCCAATAGGTGGCGCGCAGCACCTTCTTGTCGATCTTTCCGACTTTTGTCAGCGGTAGTTGGTCGACCACCTCGATGGACTTCGGGGCATGGTGCGGACCTTTTCGCTGTTTGACGCTCGCCATCAACGCGGCGGTGTCTGGCGTCGCACCGGGCCGGGGGACCACAAAGGCCTTGACCGCCTCGCCCCATTTCGGATCGGGTACGCCGATCACCGCGGCCATCGACACCGATGGATCGTCGGCGAGAACGTCTTCGATCTCGCGGGGATAGATGTTGAAGCCGCCGGAGATCACCATGTCCTTCTTGCGGTCCACGATGTGGAAGAAGCCGGTGTCGCTGCGGTACCCCATGTCCCCGGTCCGAAGCCAGCCGTCGCGCAGGACCTCGGCCGTCTCCGCGGGACGCTTCCAGTACCCGGACATCACGGTTCGTGACCGCACGCACAGTTCGCCGACCGTTCCGTCGGGCAGTGTCAGCCCGTCCTCGTCGAGGACGTCGACGAGGGATCCGGCGACTGCGCGACCACACGAGGCCCGGTTCTCCGGATCGTGTTCGGAGGGCAACAAACTGGTGGCCATGGCGAGGCACTCGGTCTGGCCATAACCTTGTAAGAGGATGCGCCCGAACGCCTGTTGTGCCTCGTCGATTCGCGACGGCGACATCGGCGACGCACCGTAGACCACCGTCTCCAGCGAGCTCAAGTCGAACCGGTCCAGACCACCGTGATCGAGCAACGCATACAGCACTGTGGGGATCGTAAACACGTAGTTGATGCGATGGGCCTCCACAGCGGCAAGCCACTGCTCGGCGTCGAAGCCCGCCTGCAGAACGACGGTGCCGCCGCGCAGCAGCGTGGGCAGGATCGGCAGGACACCGGCGTGGGTAATCGGAGTTGCGATCAGCGTCCGCGGGTCCAACGGCAGTCGCCAAGAGGCGATCAGCGAGAACACCGCCTGAACCATCGCGCGCTGGGAGATCATGGCGGCCTTGGGCCGCCCAGTGGTGCCGCCGGTGTACTGCAGCCACGCGATGTCTTCTTCGTCGGCGTTGACTCTGCCGAGTGTTTCCGGTCCAACCTGGCTGCACAACGCCAGCAGGTCCTCGCCGACGTCCGCGGGCCCCAGCGTGAGCAGATGCTTGACGGTGGTGGCGCGTGCGACGATCTGGGCGCCGACATCCGCGAACTTGGGATGCACGATGAGTATGTCGATCTCGGCGTCCTCGCACAGCTGCACGTGGTCGTCGACGGATCCCAGGGGATGCAGCCCGGTGTACATCGCTCCGCTCAAGCAGATCGCGGCCTGCGCCATCCAGACGTCGGGCGAATTGACGCTGAGCGCACCGACGCAGCTGCCCTTGGCGCTGCCCCTGCCTTCCAGCACTCTGCGTAGCCGACTCGTTCTATCGGCCGCTTCGGCGTAGGAAACTGAGCAGTCGTCCTGGATGAACGCCGGGCGATCGCGGTGGCGGGTGAGCGCTTCAACGATCAACGCGGAGTACGAGATTCCGCTCTGTGGCTCAGTCATGATTACCCCTTGGTGGTGGAAGTCGAGGTCAGACATTGGGTAGCCGCGCACCGGCATCGATCGACAGTGTCGTCG
>Ga0302177_10001485_pt1 | contig 16794 bp, 16 predicted proteins | sample I_Palsa_E1_2_FD_198780 | JGI IMG/M metagenome (GOLD analysis project Ga0302177, IMG submission 198780) | Peat permafrost microbial communities from Stordalen Mire near Abisko, Sweden - I_Palsa_E1_2 | ecosystem: Environmental > Terrestrial > Soil > Palsa > Peat permafrost | place: Sweden... | reverse complement strand
CCGATGTTCGCATTGCCATTGGCTTCTCGTCTTTTGCGATCCTGGTCTATTACGCGATCGCCAACGCTTCGGCGTGGACGCTCGGCGGCAGAATAGTTCCAACGCTGGGATTCATCGGCTGCATCGTGATCGCCCTGGCGCTGCCACTCAACTCGGTGATTCCGGGCACCGCCGTACTTCTCGCCGGTGCGGCCGTTTACGCGCTGCGACGCGGTCGATTAACCTGACCGGTGACCCCGCCTGCGGCGGGGTCGCCGCTAGAAGAAGAAGCCTGCGAAGGGCGCGTCGCGCACGGCGAACAACCGGTCGGCCACCGAGATGTCGGCCGGATCCTCGGCGCGGGCCAGGCTGGCCACCGCCAGGCTGCGCCACGTCGTACCACCGAGCAAGACCGCAGCGAGCCCAGCGATGCCGATGTGCAGTTGCGGGCGTAGGTCGGTTCGTTCGGCGCCGTCTCCCGTGATCGCCACAGTGATCGAATTATCCGGCAGCAGTGGGTCATCGACGGCGACGGTCACGGTTCCGTCACCCCCGTATTGTCTTGCCGCCAGCGTCTTCTCGACGTCGACAATGCGGAGCCAGGTTTCGTCTTGCGTGGCACTCACTCGCGCCGCCCGCTGATCGAGCAACAGCCACGGCAGCGGGTCATCGACCGGAAGCATCCAGAACACCACGCGATCGATCAGGTCGAGTCCGAGGAGAAACCGCAACAGGCCGAGATAGGAGTCGACGTCGGGGGCGAAGAAGTCCTCCACCACGATGGTGCGCTGATCGCTGACGAACCACTTGTCCGTATCGATCGGGCGGTAGCGGACAAAGCCGGTCTCAGCTCCAGGAACACCGTGAACCGCGACATACCAAGGACCGGAGCCGGATTCAGCGCGCAATCGTGCTCCGTACCACCACACATCTGGGCGGTCGATGGTTCCCGGACGCGACGGCCGGTGGTCGGCGTAGATCCGCGGCAACACATCCCACACGTCGGCCGGGTCCAACAACCGCACCGGACCGCCGGCCGCGACGCCCGGACGCAGCGTCGCGCGCGCAGTCTGCACCTCGACGGTCTGTGATGAACTCGCCACGCCGTAGCCGTACCGCTCGTAGATGGTCGCTTCGGATGCCCGCAGTGTCGCAACCGTCTCGCCGCGCGCGGTGATGTCTCGCAATTGGTGGCGAACGAGATCAGTGGCGACGCCCCGTCGGGTGAACGACGGTAGAACGCCGATGTGCGTCACGGCCGCGTGGCCGACCATGGTTCCACCCGGGAGAGTGAGCCTGCTCGTCACGGCATCAGCGGTGCCGACCAGTTGGTCGTCGACGAATGCACCGATGGTGCGGCCGGGCTCCAGCAACTTAGCGATCTGCCCCGGCGCGAGGTCGGCCAGCCGCGGGAACCCGATCATGGCTGTGCGGAACACGTTGGCCGCGGCAACCAGGGCGTCCTCGCTGTCGAGGACGCGAATCTCGGTGGTCACCCCGCCATCATGCCGCGTGCCCGGTGGCGATGTGACGCCGCTGTTACCCGGTCGGTACCTGGCTTGCAATCCCGATGATTTCAACGGCAACAGGCGCATCGGCTGCCGAGACGCGTTGACATGAATTCGCACTTCAACGCGCGCCTACTCGCCTCATTAGAGTTTGAGTTGCGCGGAGGTGCGTGGCGGGGGCAGCCGACGTCCTGGAATCGGCGGACGAGCCGTCGCGCTGTAGATGAGCGACCTCCTGCGGTCCCCGCACTGGTTACACGATTCGAATCCGGAAGAAGGGAGGGCGGTATGCCTGATTCGTCGACGCCCATCCACCTCGCTGTGGCTTTGGACGGCGCCGGCTGGCACCCAGCCGCGTGGCGCGAAGCGGATGCCCGACCGGCCGAACTGTTCGAGGCGAATTACTGGGCGGACCTCGTTGCTCATGCCGAACGGGGTCTGTTGGACTTCGTGACGATCGAAGATTCACTGGGCCTGCAGTCTGACGAGCCGTTTGCGCCCGACGACCGCACCGATCGGGTCCGCGGCAGGTTGGACGCGGTGCTCGTCGCCGCCCGAATTGCTCCGCGCACCAGCGGGATTGGACTCGTCCCTACCGCAGCGGTCACCCAGACCGAGCCGTTCCACGTGTCGAAATCCATTGCGACGCTGGATTATGTCAGCACCGGCCGGGCCGGTGTTCGCGTTCAGGTATCAGCACGATACGACGTGGCGGACCATTTCGGACGCCGCACGCTGCCGCGGCTCTCGCCGGCCGCCATCGCGGACCCGGCGGCCCAGCACCAGATCAGCGAGTATTTCGCCGAGGCGGCCGATTACGTCGAGGTGCTGCGCCGGCTGTGGGACAGCTGGGAGGACGACGCTGAGATCCGTGACGTCGCGACTGGACGGTTCATCGACCGGGATAAGCTGCACTACATCGACTTCGAGGGCCGGTGGTTCTCGGTCAAGGGACCCTCGATCACGCCGCGTCCGCCGCAAGGTCAACCAGTGGTCGCCGCGCTCGGGCACGGTACCGCCGCCTACCAGCTCATCGCCTCTAGTGCCGATGTGGGGTTCGTGACCCCGCGTGACGCCGACGAGGCGTCAGACATCGCCGTCGAGATCGGCGCACTGCAGCGCGGGGCCGGGCGGGGCTCAGACCCAGTGCACGTTTTCGGTGATGTGGTGGTGTTCCTCGACGACGATGCGACCGACGCGCAGGCTCGACGTAACCGGCTCGACGAGCTGGCCGGTGCCGAGTATCACAGCGACGCCGCGATTTTCGCTGGAACACCAGAAGAGCTGGCCGATGTGCTGCAGGAGTGGCATGCCGCCGGTCTGACCGGATTCCGGCTGCGCCTCGCCACACTGCCACACGACCTCCTCCAGATCACCGAGGGCCTGGTGCCCGAACTGCGGCGCCGGGGGTTGTTCCGCACCGCCTACGACGCCACGACATTGCGTGGCTTGCTCGGCTTGTCCCGCCCCGCCAATCGCTACGCCCTCGCGTGACCCGCAGAGGAGAGGATTACGTCAATGAGTAAGCCGATCAAGCAAATCCATTTAGCCGCCCATTTCCCTGGCGTCAACAACACCACGGTGTGGAGCGACCCGGCTGCCGGTAGTCACATTGAGTTCAGCTCGTTTGCCCAATTCGCCGAGACGGCCGAGCGGGGTAAGTTCGACTTTCTCTTCCTCGCCGAGGGGCTACGGCTTCGCGAACAGAACGGCCACATCTACGACCTCGATGTGGTCGGTCGTCCCGACACCTTCACCATCCTGGCTGCACTTGCGGCGGTGACCGACCGTCTTGGACTGACCGGCACGATCAACTCGACCTTCAACGAACCCTACGAAGTTGCCCGCCAGTTTGCTTCGCTGGATCACCTCTCCGGTGGTCGGGCCGCATGGAACGTCGTTACTTCGTGGGATGCGTTCACCGGCGAGAACTTTCGGCGGGGCGGTTTCCTGGCCGAAGACCAGCGCTACGAACGGGCTCGGACGTTCCTGCAGACGGCGAACGAACTCTTCGACTCGTGGTGCGGCGATGAGATCGTCGCTGATAAGGACAGCGGCGTGTTTTTGTCGACTCCACACGCGGGCGAATTCGGCCACCAGGACGCGCATTTCGACATCCACGGACGGTTCAACGTGCCGAGGAGCCCGCAAGGGCGACCGGTGATTTTTCAGGCCGGCGACTCTGACCAGGGCCGGGATTTCGCAGCCGCTTCTGCCGATGCGATCTTCTCCAGACACAGCACCTTGGGTGCCGGGCAAGCGTTCTACGAGGACGTCAAGGGCCGCCTGGCCCGCTACGGACGTCGTCGTGACGAGTTGCTGATCTTGCCGGCCGCATCCTTCGTCATCGGCGACACCGACGCGGAAGCCGAGGATCTCGCGCGTGAGGTACGACTGGCGCAGGTGTCACCGCAGACGGCGATCAAGTTCCTCGAACAACTTTGGAACCGCGACCTTTCCGACCACGACCCGGACGGTCCGCTGCCCAGCGTCGACCCGATCGTGGGAGAGAACACCATTTCACGTGGCCGGGCCAGCGTCCGCATGTTCAAAGACCCGATTGCGATCGCCAACGACTGGCGATCCAAGGCCGAGGCGGAGAACCTGACGAGCCGTGAGTTGATCATCGAGGTGCTGGGACGCCAATCCTTCGTCGGCTCACCGCAAACCGTCGCAGCGACCATCAACGACTTCGTGCAGGCCGATGCCAGCGACGGTTTCATCCTCGTCCCACACATCACACCCGGCGGGCTTGATCCGTTCGTTGATCAGGTCGTGCCGCTGTTGCAAGAACGTGGCGTGTTCCGCGCCGAGTACTCCGGTACAACGCTGCGCGACCACCTGGGTCTGGGCCCACTGCCGAAATCCAGTGGACACCGCGGCTCGCGAAGTGCGACCGGAGTGGCGTCCTGACGAACATGACGACACATCTGGGAGTTCTCGACCTTGTTCCGATCTCTTCGGGATCGACGGCCACGCAGGCCCTGCTCAACAGCATCGACCTCGCTCAACACGCCGAAACCCTTGGCTATACCCGCTATTGGTTCGCCGAGCACCACCTCAACCCGGGCGTGGCCGGCACATCGCCCGCAGTGGTGCTCGCCCTGACCGCCGCCGCGACCTCGACAATCCGGCTCGGCTCGGGCGCAGTTCAAATGGGTCATCGCACCGCGCTGTCGACCGTCGAGGAGTTCGGGCTTTTGGACGCCGTACATCCCGGCCGATTCGATCTCGGTCTGGGGCGCTCGGGCGGAAAACCCCGCGAACCGGCCACGACCGCACCGTCTGCGCGGACTGTGGTCAACGGCCGCACAGCGAACGGACTGCTGATTCCACCGAAGTTCGATTTCAGACATCTGCTGAAATCGCCACGGTTCGGTGTGCACAAGGCGTTATTACAGTTACCGGGCGCGGAGTCGCAGGACTACACCGAGCAAGTCAATGACGTTCTCGCGTTGATCGCGGACACCTACCGCTCGGCCGACGGAATCGAGGCGCGCGTCGTACCTGGAGGCGGCGCTGACTTACAGGTCTGGATCCTCGGTAGTAGCGGCGGGGAGAGCGCAATAGTGGCTGGCAACAAGGGGTTACGATTCGCCGCCAACTACCATGTCGCCCCGGCAACCGTCCTCGAGGCGGCTGATGGTTACCGAGCCGCGTTCACCCCCTCGGCCGAGCTGGACCGGCCCCACGTGGCGGTGTCGGCCGACGTCGTGGTGGCTGACGACGAGGCCACCGCTCGTGAGCTCGCGACAGGTTACGGATTGTGGGTGCGCAGCATCCGCACCGCCGAAGGCGCGATCCCGTTCCCCACGCCCGCGGAAGCGCGGCGGCACAACTGGAGCGACTCGGACAGAGAACTTGTCGCGGACCGAGTCGAAACCCAGTTTGTCGGAACCGCAGTCCAGGTGGCCGACCAGCTCGAGCGGCTGCGCGACGCGACCGAGGCCGACGAACTGATCATCACGACGATCACCCATGACCACGGTGACCGAGTGCACTCTTACCGCCTGCTTGCCGAAGAGTGGGCGCGACGCTGAGCGCGGTGCGGGCGCGGCGCTCCGCGGCGTGATGGGCCTCGGACAGTGCGACGTTCTCGGCGTCGGGATCGGCGAACAGGAAACCGCCCGAGCCGGGGGAGCCGCCGGAGCCGAGCTTGTTCATTTTCGTTGGCACCGGGGCACCCTGGTACTCCAGCGGCCCGGGTCCGAGTGGTTGGTGTAGCTCGACATAGGCGCCGTGCGGCAACCGTTTGAGGATGCCGGTTTCGATGCCGTGCTCGAGGATGGAGCGGTCGCTGCGCTGCAGACCAACACACCAGCGGTAGGTGATGAAGTAGACGATCGGTGGCAGCACGACCATGCCGATGCGCCCGAACCAGGTGGTGGCGTTGAGCGAGATGTGGAACTTCAGCGCGATGATGTCGTTCATCGCGCCCAATGTGAGGACCGAGTAGAAGGCGATGGCCATCGCCCCAATCCCGGTGCGCACCGGCACGTCTCGCGGACGCTGCAGCAGATTATGATGGGCGTAGTCTCCGCTGAACCGCTTCTCCAAGAACGGATAAATGGTCAACAGTACGAACACGATGCCCATGATCATCGCGGCCCCAACGGCTGCGGGCACCGTGTGGTAGCCGACATAGATCTCCCATGCCGGCCACAATCGCTGCAGGCCTTCGGTCCACATCATGTAGAAGTCCGGCTGCGATCCCGCCGACACGTGAGATGGCGTGTAGGGACCCAGGTTCCAGATTGGGTTGATCTGCAGCAGGCCGCCCATCATGCCGAGAACACCGGTGGTCACCGCGAAGAAGGCGCCGGATTTCACGGCGAAGACCGGCATGACGCGGACGCCGACGACGTTGTTCTCGGTGCGGCCGGGGCCGGGGAACTGCGTGTGCTTCTGGAACCACACCATTGCGAGGTGTGCGGCGATCAGCGCGAGAATGATCGCCGGCAGCACCAGAACGTGCAGCGTGTAAAGCCGGGGAATCAGCGTGGTGCCCGGAAAGTCGCCGCCGAAAAAGGCCCAGTGCAGCCAGGTGCCAATCACGGGGAATCCCAGCATGATTGACGAGAGTGCGCAGCGCAGACCGATGCCGGACAACAAGTCATCAGGCAGCGAGTATCCGAAATAACCCTCGAACATGGCCAGGATCAGCAGCAGCGAACCGATGACCCAATTGGCTTCGCGCGGCCGGCGGAATGCTCCGGTGAAAAAGACGCGAGCCAGATGAACCATGATCGACGCGGCGAACATCAGTGCAGCCCAGTGGTGTACCTGGCGCACGAACAGCCCACCGCGCACCTCGAAGGAGATGTTGAGTGCCGACTCGTAGGCGCGCGACATCTCCACACCGCGCAGCGGCTGGTACACCCCGTGATAGGCGACCTCGGCCATGGACGGGTCGAAGAACAGCGTCAGATAAATGCCAGTGATCAGCAGAACGACGAAGCTGTACAGCGCGATCTCGCCGAGCAGGAACGACCAGTGCGTCGGGAAGACCTTGTTGAGCTGGCGCCGTAACGCGGCCGAAGGGTGATAGCGCGCGTCAATGTCTTGGGCCTGGCGCGCCGCCGTATCCGCCGGTCGGAGGTTCATGGCAACCATCCCCTCACGGCTGAAACCGCTACGGTGGGGCCAGCCGAGTATCTACTATGCAACGTAGTACCACAAAGCGTAGTACTGAATGCGTCAGGGGTAAAGAGTCGGTTCGGGCGCTATTTCCCAGTGCGCTCGCGGTGCTTGCAACCCGGCCAGCAGCAAGGTCGGCGAAGACCCTCCTCGAGTTCCTCCTGGGTCCGGCGGATGCGGCGCTTTCGCGTCGCCTCTTGTTTGGCGTCATCGACCCAGCAGATGAACTCGTTGCGCGCCAAGGGCGTGATGTCCTGCCAAGCCGCCAGTGCCGTCGAATTGGCAAGCAGCGCCTCACGCAGGTCTGCGGGCAGCTTGTGCACCACTCCACCGGACACCCGATTGCCGCTCATGGGCCGCCAGCGTAATCCGGAGCACGGCCGCTAGCGTGGAGGTCGCCGCCGGCTTCACACCATCAGGAGAGCTGCATGCAAGCCACGAAGATATTTGCCAACCTTCGAGTCGCGGACATCGAAGCGGCCGAAGGTTTCTACACCGACTACCTCGGGCTGAGCAACGAAGAGTTCAATATGGGCTGGGTGGCCCGATACTCCTCGGCCGACGCCGGGGCGCGGCTCCAACTGGTGACCCGTGATGCAACTGCCGCTGAAGATTCGGTGATTTCGGTCTGCACCGATGACATCGACGCCGCGTACACGGAGGCACAACAGCTCGGCTACGACATCGTCCATCCACTGACCACCGAAGCCTGGGGCCTGCGGCGGTTTTTCGTCCGGGCTCCCGACGGCAATGTCATCAACATCGTCAACCATCACGACTGAAATTCGATGTTTTGGACATGTGTGGAAGGGGGTAAACGCCGTCTATGACCATGTTCGAGAAACTCAATTTCATGAAACCGCTGGTTATCGGTGGAGCTGCTGCGGCAGCGATTGCCGTGATGCCCGTGGCCGCGGCTGAGGCCTCCGTTGGCTCCCCAGCCACGGCAGGACCCACCCACAGTGTCTTCAAGCAGGACCCGGGTGGCGGCGGCTGCGATCCCAGCGGCAACTGCGGCTCCGGCGGACAGTTCAACGGCCCCGGCGGTGGACCCGGCGGCCAAGGCTGTCTCCCGGGTGTCGGCTGTGGCTCCGGCGGGCAGTTCGCGGGTCCGGGTGGCGTGCCCGGCGGTACCGGATGTCTTCCGGGCGTCGGTTGCGGCTCCGGCCACGGCTAGATCGCCCGAGTAAGTAATGGCTTGACTCATGCGGTCTGGTGACGCCAGGCCGCATGAGTTGTCATTCGCCCTTCAAGCTGCCGATACCGAGCGAGAAGTCCTTGCGCGGCGACCGCGTCGCGCCTTCTTGTTCCTCGACGTAGCTTTGCGGGTCGCGGTCGACGATCGACAGTCCTTGGGTGGTCGGATGCTGCGCCATGAACTCGCGGTATTGACGCCCCAGTGCTTCGCGCAGGCCGATGGGTGCGTGGCGACGAAAGTCGGCCAACCCTTCCCGCTCTTCTTCGCCCATGTGATCGTCGTTGGCCAGGCGGGTTCGCCCGACCGCCGCCCACCACTCGTCGGTGGCTGTCGCTGCGGCGTTGGCGTCGCGCACGCCGTCGCGAATGTCGTTGTGGTCACCGATCGCATCGAGCGTCTCGCCTTCGGCGTCGTCGGTGCCGCGCTTGAGTAGTTGCGGGTAGAAGATCTGCTCTTCGATGTAAGCGTGTACGTCCAGCCTGTCGGCAAGAGGACGCCACACTCGTTCCAGCGCTCGCTGGTTGACCGGTGTCTGGGCTTGCAGATCGTCCAGCTTGGCGAACTGTTCACGGAACCAGTCATGGTCGGCGAGGATCAACATGGTGATATCAGCCATCCCGACTAGTTAATCAGCCATCCCGCTAACGCATTGGACTTCGGCCGGCATGCGTGACTCGTCGGTCGCACCTTTCCACCGGAGCGCGAGTCCGGCCGCGATGACTGCGGCGCCGCCCGCGGCTACGGCGACGAACGCCCATCCGCGCCGGACGGCAGCGAGATCGATGCCGGGTTGGTAAATCATGGTCAGCGCCGTCGTGCCCAGCACCATGCCCAGCTGCCGCGCGGTATTCGTCACCGCCGAGCCGGCCCCCCACCGGTACGACGGCAACGCCACGCCGGTGACGGCCGAAAGACTCGGCATCACCAATCCCACGCCTGCGCCGGTAAACAGTTGCGCCGGTAGATAATCGGTGAAGTAATCAGGCACCGGACCGATGGTGCAGAGCCAGATCCCGATCCCGACGACGTAGAGCGCAGCACCGGTCGCGGCGACGACGGCGATGCCGACCTTGTCGATCAGCCGGCCCGCCAGCGTCAGCGAAACGACGACGACGACGATCGGACCCGGCGCCAGGCACAAGCCGGCCACGGCCGGCGGCATGCCCCACACGGTGGTGAGAAGCATGACACCGCCCAGCAGCATCGCGCCGTGGGCCGCGGAAAACATCAACAGCGCAAGGCAACTCGACCACATCGGCAGCACCCGCACCGCGGCCAGGTCCACGGCCGGCGATGGATGACGCAGCGAACGCCACACCGCCAGGGCCATGGCGCAACCGGCACCGATGGTGGCCAGCAGCACCGTCGGTGCATGCCATCCGGTGACCGGTAGCTCGATCAGCGCCCACACCAGCGCCCCGACGCCGGCAATCAGGCTCAGCGCGCCAAACAGATCGGGAATGCCGCAACCGGTGGCGCGGGTCTTCGCGAGGACCACCAGCCCGGCGACCAGCGCCAGCAGCCCGACCGGCACGTTGACGAAAAAGATCCAGCGCCAGGATAATTCGACCAGAAATCCGCCAACGGGAGGTCCGAGTGCGGCGGCCATTGCCGCCACTGCCGACCAGGTGCTGACCGCAACGGCACGCCGGGCGGCCGGGACGGCGGCCAGCAGCAGCGCGAGCGAACTCGGCATCAGCATCGCCGCACCCAGGGCCTGAACGGCACGGGCGGCGACCAGCATCACAAACGATCCGGACAGCCCGCACGCGGCTGAGCCCAGCGTGAACACCACCAGGCCGCACAGGAAGATTCGGCGGTGGCCGTATCGGTCGCCGAGCCGGCCCGCCGGATTCATGAACGCCGCGAAGACGAGCGTGTAGGTGTTCAGGATCCACGACATCGCTCCGAAGTCGGCTGCGCCGAAGGTCTGACGAATTTCAGGGAAGGCGATGTTCACGATGAACAGGTCGAGGCTGGCCAGGAATCCCGCGGTGGACACCACGACAACGGTCGCCGCTGGACGCGTTGCCGCTGCCTGCGTCGTCGTTGTCACGTTCGCCTCGCGGTTGCACTCGCTGATCGATCGACAAGGGTATGGCGCCCGCACGATCGCTGGATATAGCAAACTATACCTAGCTGGCCAGCGGTGGGATACTGCCGAAGGAGTTGAATAGGTCACGCCACCGCACCCAGCCGTCGGCATAGGCTCGAGGGATGACCATCCCGTACGACGATGCGCTGCGCGAGCGGATCCGGGACCATCTGGCCGGTCATGATCGTCGAGCTGTAGCCGACCCGACCAAGCGACACGCGGCCGTGGCGGTTTTACTCGTCGAGTCGGAGGTCGGGGAGGACCGGATCGATCCGGCTCCGGTGGACGACTGGATAGCGGGACGACCGTTGCCGGAGGCCGGCCTCGACGGCCGCATGGTCGACGTATCCGGCGGGGCTGCATTCCTGTTGTGCCGCAGGACGTCCCGTCTCAACTCGCATCCGGCGCAGTGGGCGCTTCCGGGTGGTCGACTCGACCCAGGGGAGGACGCGGTCGATGCGGCGCTTCGAGAGATGGACGAGGAAGTCGGCATCAAACTTGCCGCCCCAGCGGTTTTGGGTCTGCTCGACGACTACCCGACCCGGTCCGGATACGTCATCACCCCAGTAGTGCTCTGGGGCGGCGGACGACTCGACCCTCGACCGGCGCCGGACGAGGTCGTGGCGGTCTACCGGGTGGGGCTGCACCAACTGCAGCGCGAGGACTCGCCGCGATTCATCGCCATCCCGGAAAGCCCACGGCCGGTTGTGCAAATACCGTTGGGAAACGACCTCATCCACGCGCCTACCGGTGCTGTGCTGTTGCAGCTTCGCTGGCTTGGCCTGGAGGGGCGCCACGATCCGGTCGACGAACTCGAGCAACCAGTGTTCGCCTGGAAATAACGAGGAGCAGCTGCGATGACCAAACCGAATTATCTCGTCACCGGAGCCGGTGGAGGCGTGGGTGGTGTTAGCCGCCAGGTGGTCGATCGGCTACTGGACGCCGGCCAGCAGGTGCGCGCCATGGTGCACCGCGAAGACGACCGCGCCGAGACGTTGCGCGGGCTCGGTGCCGATGTCGTCGTCGGCGACCTGCGGAATCCCGTCGACGTGGCCGTGGCGTTGCGCGACGTCGATCGGGTCTTCTTCAGCATGAGCGTCTCCGCCTCGTATCTGGAAGCCACGACAGTGGTTTGCGCGCTCGCCGCTGAAACCGCCGACCTCGACGTGCTGGTCAACATGTCCCAGATGACGGTGTCCCAGATGACACCGACCAGCACCGAAGAGTCCGGCCAGCAGCGCATGCATTGGCTGGCAGAACACGTGATCGACTGGTCGCCGATCCCCGCGGTACAGATTCGGCCGACCGTCTTCTTGGAGAACCCACTGTTCACCGTGTTGGCTGCCCAGTCGATCCGCGACCACGGAGCGCTCGCCTTACCCTTTGGCAACGGGCGCACTTCGCCGATCGCCGCCGGCGATGTGGCCGATACGGTCGCTGCCATCCTTCAAGACCCGGCTCGGCACGTCGGCGCCGTTTATGAGCTGACCGGACCTACCGTGCTCGACATCGACAGGCTCGCTGAGCAATACAGCCGTGCCCTGGATCGACCGATCACCGCCGAGCGCGTTGACTTCGACGACTGGCAGAGCAATCTCACCAACATTGGTCTCGAACCGCATGTCCTCCAGCACATTTCGACCATGGCCAAGCTGCACAGGGAAGACCGCTACAACCGCTCCACCGACCAGGTGCAGCAGTTGACCGGCCACCCGCCACAAAGTGTTGAGGACTTCGTGCGCGACCACCGCGACTTGTTCACGGCAGCTGTGAGATAAGCGGTCGGCTCGGGATGCGTTCCCGCAGAACGGGTGCGACCTCGGACTGAAACAGTTCGAAACTGTGACGTTGTTGGCCGGCCGTCACACCGTCGGCATCGGCACTCAGGTGCATCACTTCATGCCCGAGCTGCTCGTGATAGCGGCCCACCTTGTGGATCACCTGCTCCGGACTACCGACCAGCGCAGAGCTGCGTTCGATGAAATCCTCGAACGACTCGAACACCGGCGGAATCCCGGCGCGGCGCGTGAACGCCAGACGTGCCTCGAACATCGGACGGTAGGTGGCCACCGCTTCCTGCGACGTCGGCGTCACGTAGAACCCCGCGGTTCCGGCACCGACCAGGGCGTCCTCGGGCCGGTGGCCGTAGAACTTCCATCGCTCCCGGTAGTGCCGGACCAATTCGGCGTAGGGCTCGACGGGATTGCTGACGTTCGCGGAGAAGATCGGATCACCGTGACGAGCGGCCAGGTCAACCGAATCTGTGCTAGTCGCGCTGCCGTGCCAGATGCGGATTCGGCTCTGCAGCGGGCGGGGAAGCGCCTTGGCGTTGACCAGCGACGGCCGGAACCGGCCGGACCACGTCACGCTTTCGCTTTCCCATAGCAGTCGGAACAGTTCGTAGCCCTCGTGATTGCGGTCCCATTGATCGGCGGTTGTCACGTGGAACAACTCGGCTTGCGCCGCGCCGTTGCCCTTGCCGATGATCAGCTCGAGCCGCCCGCCGGAGAGGTTGTCGAGCGTCGAGTAGTCCTCGAATGCGCGGACCGGATCGAGCAGGCTCAACGTCGTCACCCCGGTGAACAGCGCGATCCGCGACGTGCGGGCCGCGATGTTACTCAGCACCACCGGCGGTGATGACGAGATGAACGGATCCTCGTGACGCTCGCCGACCGCGAAGCCGTCGAAACCCAATTCCTCGGCGAGCACTGCCTTATCGAGGACATCGCGCAGTCGATCGGCAGGACTCTTCTTCTCACCTGACACCGGATCCGGCACGTGGGTGATGAGGGTGATCAGCAAAAACTTCATCCAGCGACCAACAACTTCTCGAACGGATGCCGGGCGATCTCCTCGCGGGTGTCAGTCGTCACGCCGGGTCTCCACCAGTCTTCGCGGGCAGCACTACTTCACGAACTCAGGTGCCCTCTGCCGCATTCCCGATGACTAAGCTTCCCTGCGCCTACGTCCGCTGATCAGGTAGACCGCGGCGCGGAGCTCCAGCAACGGGTCGTCGGAGGGCTCGATGCCCTCCAGCCGTGGGATGGGGTCGAAGATGACGTGCTTCTGCTGGGCGGCGTCGTCGGTGACCAGGGTGGTCAGCTCGATGGTGCCCAGTTCCCTGATCTCGCGGTCCGGCGGCCATCCAATAGTGGCGTCGTCGACCACATCCGCTTCGTCGGCCAGTTGCACCGCCAACGTGAAGCGCACCGGTTCGGCCGCAACGCGCTCGGCGATCTCGGTGAACAGATAGTTGCCGTCTTTCGACTGCACTTCCGAATCGTCGAGGTAGGCCGTCCCGGCTTCCGGGATGATGCGGTAGCGCCCGAATCTGCCAGTGCCTGAGGCGTTGGTGAACTTGAACGCGTTCACGCCGAAAAACGATTCCCGTGCGAAGCTGGCCGGAAAGGGCTTGGGGGTCTGCACGAAACGCAACGCCGCCGGGTGCGAACCGAGGAATGCCTCGAGCGGCGAGCCCGCCAGGTTGGCCGGGTCACTGGTTGCCTGCGCGCTCAGGAACTCAAGGAATTCTTCGCCGGTGCGGGTCGGGAAGCCATCGATTGAATGGGCGATGACGTCGGTGTGCACGTGCTCGCCCAGGAGGAAGCGGATGGCAATGCCCTTGGGCAGAGCGTTCGGATCGGTGTCCGGAATGTCCGGCAACCCTGTCGAGTCAGAGAACCGCACCAGGACGGGTGTCGAGGCCTGCTGGAAATGTTGAGCGCTCGACAGGTCGGCCGCCGCGGCAGCCGGTGTGAAGGTCCCATTCAACAAGGTGCCCTTGCCGTGCGCCGGGCGAATCCCGGGTTGCTCGCCGAAGATTTGAGCGAAGGTCGCCAGGATCTTGTCGCTGAGGTTGAGAAGGTTCTGATCTGTCGGCAATGGCACTGGATTCTCCTGTCCGACGGTCCGGTTTGGCTGAACTACTGTAAACCGGGCGACCGCTTCGATCAGACCGGTCGGCTCGGCCGATCTCGCATGGTGCCCTCACCGGCGAGCCGAAACACTAAGTCTTCCTTGAGATGTGTGGCTGGCTCTCAGTCGGAGGCGCATCGGCGCATCCGGATCCAAACCATTCCGCGTCGGCCGCCGTGGAACTTACGATGGTGTCACGCTCGGCAAAGGGGACCGCAGATGACGACGACACACGGCATCTCATATGCACTCGCGCCCGTCAGCCCGGTCCTCGGAGCAGAGGTGGTCGGCATCGACCTGGCCAACGGTGTCGACGAAGCGACCGCCGCCGCGCTGCGGGAGGACTTCTGGCGGCATAAGGTGCTGGTGTTTCGCAACCAGCATCTGTCCCCCGATGCGCACGTAGAAGCGGTGCGAATTGCCCTGTCTAGTGGACTGCAGCTGCCCTGAGCTACACTCATGACTCCATCTCTACAGAGATAGAGTCGCGACGAAGCGAAGGACCCACCCGCCATGACGGTGCAGGACGTACTGGACGACATCCGTAAGCGACCCGGCACCGGTGAGGTGATTCCGATCATCGACCCCGCCACCGAAGAGCAGATCACCGAATTCACTGACTGCGGTCCCGAAGCCATCAACGACGCGGTCGCCCGCGCCAAGGAAACCGCCGAGTCCGGCGTGTGGTCCGGCATGCCCGACTACGACCGGGCCAAGGTGCTGTGGCGAGTCGCGGATCTCATCGACGAGAACGCCGACATCCTCGCCGAGCTCGAATCGCTCAACGCCGGTATCCCGCCGGCGCAGGCGCAGATCATCACCAAGGTCGGGTCGGAGTGGTTCCGTTATTACGCGGGCTGGTGCACCAAGATCGACGGCATCTCGCGTGACGTCAACACCGGCGGTCTGACCGGGGTCGACTCGCACATGCACACCTACACGCTGCGTGAGCCCTACAGCGTGGTCGGGCTGATCTTCCCGTGGAACGGTCCGGTCTTCAACTTCTGCGCCAAGCTGGCGCCGTCGCTGGCGGCAGGCTGCAGTAGCGTCGTCAAACCCGCTGAGGAGACACCACTTTCGGCGCTGGTGCTGGACCGGATCCTGGCTGAAGCCGGAGTGCCCGAGGGCGTCGTCAACTTGGTGAACGGTTACGGCCACACCGCCGGTGCGGCGATCACCGCGCACCCCGATGTGGAGAAGGTCGCTTTCACGGGTTCGACCGAGGTCGGGCGGGCGATCGTGCATGCTGCCGCCGACAGCAACCTCAACAAGATCACCCTCGAGCTCGGCGGCAAGTCACCGGTGGTGATCTTCGACGACGCCAACCTCGACCTGGCCATCCCGATGGCCTCGTTCGGCACCTTCATCCACTCTGGACAGGCCTGTGTGTGCGGGTCGCGCATCTTCGCCCAGCGCGGAGTCTACGAGCGGGTCGTCGAAGGAATCGCCAACATGGCCAACGTCATGCAGTTGGGCGGACCCAGCGACGAAGGCGCCATGGTCGGTCCGCTGATCAGCCAGAAGCAGCTCATCCGCGTGCTGGGCTACCTCGATCAGGGCAAGTCTGACGGCGCCGAGTTGGTCGCCGGCGGGCACCGGCTCGACCGCAGGGGCTACTTCGTGCACCCGACGGTGGTCACCAACGTCGACCCCGATTCGAGCCGGCTGTTCCAGGAGGAGATCTTCGGTCCGGTCGTCACGATCCTGCCGTTCGACGACGAGGACGAGGCCGTCGCACTGGCGAACAACAGCACCTACGGGCTGGCGGCAACGACGTGGACCAGCGATCTTGGTCGCGCACACCGGATGGCCAAGAAGCTCAAGGCCGGAACCGTCGGGCTGAACTGCCAGATGCAGTTCGACCACTCGATGCCTTTCGGTGGCTACAAGCAGTCCGGCTGGGGCTACGAGTCGGGCAAGGCCGGCATCGAGACCTACCTGCAGACGAAAATCGTCTGGGCGCAGATGTAGATGTAGCAGTGTCAGGGCCGCAGTAATGTGAGTGCATGCTGAGCCGCGTGGTAAGCGCTTTCCAACGATGGCAATATCGCAAAGGCCGTCCCGGATGGTCTGCGCGCGTCGCAAACCGATTGGGCGCCTTGTCTTTTGCCAAGGGTATGGGGCCCAACGGCGCTGCCACACTCGAAGTCCGGGGCCACAAATCCGGACGGATCGTATCGTTCCCGGTTGTCGTCGCCGATTACCAGGGCGAGCGTTACCTGGTCAGCATGCTCGGCCAGAAGGCAAACTGGGTGCGCAACCTGCGCGCAGATAACCATGGGGTTTTGGTGCGCGGTCGGCGCGAAGAGGTGGCGTTGGTGGAAGACCTGTCGGACAAGCGCGCCGCGATCTTGCGTCGGTATCTCGAGCTAGCGCCGGGTGCGCGTCCGTTTTTCACGATCGACCGGCGCGCGCCGCTGGACGACTTCGAGCGAATCGTCGATCAGTACCCCGTCTTTCGG
>Ga0302177_10001483_pt1 | contig 16800 bp, 15 predicted proteins | sample I_Palsa_E1_2_FD_198780 | JGI IMG/M metagenome (GOLD analysis project Ga0302177, IMG submission 198780) | Peat permafrost microbial communities from Stordalen Mire near Abisko, Sweden - I_Palsa_E1_2 | ecosystem: Environmental > Terrestrial > Soil > Palsa > Peat permafrost | place: Sweden... | reverse complement strand
CCAAACCGTCACAGACGCAACCCCTCCCGCCGTCCCGCCACGGCCCACCGGCTCTCCTCAGAAACAACCGGCGCCCCCACCGTCTCACGCCGCGCAGAAGCCGCAAACAGCGCCGCAGCCAGCGCCGCAGCCAGCGCCACCACGTCCTCCGGAACATCCTCAACAACCGGAGCCGCTCCCTCAGCGAGCAGCCTCTCCAAATAACCCGTATCGATCCGTGCCGCACGAAAATCTTCATCCATCAGAATCCGCCGGAACAGCCCGATATTGGTCTTGATCCCGCCAATCACATACTCCTCAAGCGCCCGCAGCATCCGGTCGATCGCCTGCTCCCGCGTCGGCGCAAACGCCACCAGCTTCGACAGCATCGGATCATAGTCGAGCGGGACATTCCAACCCTCATACACCGCGCAGTCCTCGCGAATCCCCGGCCCGCTCGGCTGAATCAGCCGCGTAATCAACCCCGGCGAAGGGAAAAAATGATTCTCCGGATCCTCCGCATAGATCCGGCACTCAATCGCATGACCGCGCAGCCGCACATCCTCCTGCTTCAACGGCAAAGGCTCTCCCATCGCCACACGCAGCTGCAGATGCACCAGATCCAACCCAGTCACCATCTCGGTCACAGGATGCTCCACCTGCAAACGCGTATTCATCTCCAGGAAGTAGAAGTTCTCTGCATCATCCACCAGGAACTCGACGGTCCCCGCGTTCACATAACCAGCCGAAAGCGCCAGCCGAGCCGCCGCCTCGCCCATCCTCCGCCGCAGATCCTCGCTCACCACCGCCGAAGGAGCCTCTTCGATCACCTTCTGGTGCCGCCGCTGCACCGAGCACTCGCGCTCACCCAGATACAGACAGTTCCCATGCTCATCCGCCATCAACTGGATCTCGATATGCCGAGGCCGCTCGATCAGCTTCTCCAGGTAAACCTCACCGGATCCAAAGCTCCGCTCCGCCTCGCTGCTCGCTGCCGTAAACGCCGACGCCATATCCTTCGCCCGCATCACTGCCCGCATCCCCTTCCCACCGCCACCAGCCGCAGCCTTCAGCATCACCGGATACCCGATCCCAGCGGCCACACGCACAGCCTCGGCCACATCCGCCAACCCCGTCACACTCCCAGGAACACGCGGCATCCTTGCCACATCCGCTGCCCGCCGGGCCCTCGTCTTCGACCCCAACACCCGCATCGCACCAGCCGGAGGCCCAATGAACGTCACCCCCGCTTCCGCACACGCCTCGGCGAACTCCGCATTCTCCGACAGGAACCCATACCCCGGATGCACCGCATCTGCTCCCGTCCGTCGCGCCACCTCCAGGATCAGATCTCCCCGCAGATAACTTTCCCCCGCCGGTGCCGGTCCCAGTCGATACGCCTCATCCGCATGCAGTACATGCAATGCCCCCCGGTCTGCATCGGAATACACCGCCACCGTGGCCACCCCCACCTCCCGGCACGCGCGAATCACGCGCAGCGCAATCTCGCCGCGATTCGCAATCAACACTTTTTTTATCGACCGTCGCAAGCGGCCATTCTATCGCAGACAACAGGTCCGCGCGCCCTCTCAAACAGAACGACTAAACGCAAAAGAGGCCTCCATTCCAGGAGGCCTCAAATATTGCGGCATAGAAAAGCGGCTATTGCATCGAAACGCCGCCCTGCGTCGCTTTTTCCTTCTTCAGCTCATTTTCCTTGCGAGCGCCCATGGCCTTCTGGATCCAGGAATCAACCTGGGCCATATCAGCCTTACGAGCAGGTTCATCACCGCACTCCAGATCCGCCTTGCGACGATAGGTCAGCTGCAGATACTGCATGGCGTCGTCATAGGTCGGGTTCAGCTCGACAGCCTTATTCAGATACTGCAATCCCTCATTCACCAGATCGGTGTTAGCAGCCTGCAGCTTCTGACATGCCCCCTTGCTCTTCTTGGGGTTGCCATCGCCCTGATCCGTCAGTCCATCAGCCGCAAGAATCGTAATCGCGTTCTTATAAGCCATCGTCCAGTCCACGAAACCAACCGTGTAGTAAGCTTCCGGATCGTTCGGCGCAATCGCGATTACCTTCTTCTCGTACTCCTTCGCAACATCAAATTTCTTGATATTGCGATTGATCGAGGCGATCTGTTTTAACGCGGTCAGATCGTTGGGATCTTTCGCCAGCACAGCATTGAAGCCATCCAGAGCCTTCTGTGCGATCGCAAGATTCTCCGGCGTATCCAGATTTGGCACCACCTGATAAGAATACGCAGTGGCCAGATATAGTTTCGCGTCTTCGTAATTGGGATCAAGCGCAATTGAATTCTGGAAGTGGTCTACAGCCGCTTCGTATTGTGCATTCTTAAATGCCTGCACTCCCTTAGTTAGCTGGTCCCGAGCTTTCAGGCGATTACACCCGGTTGCAGTGATAAGCAGCAGCGCCAGCAGAGCAGCCGTAACCGGAATCCGTGCGGTGAATTTCATTGGGCGAATCATCTCCTTCAAATGGGCGCGAGTTTCTATTGCAGAGACCAGGGAAAACAATCTAACCAAGTTTCGGCGTTCGCTTGATTGTAATGGTATATGTCCTAACGTGACTAGAGCAGCTTTCTTTCCCCTTCTCAAAAGGCGGAATAATGTCGGTCTTTTGTACTACAACTGTAGAGCTTCTGCATAGTTCGAACTGCTCTCCAGAGGTACGATGCGTTTTGGCTGCCAGGAGGCCAGACGAAAGTGGCTAAACTATACGCCCATCTCTCATTTTGACGATCCTGTCCGCGTAGTTAGCTGCATCGGCGTCATGAGTGATCATCAGAATCGTCTGCCCCAACCGGCGATTCAGATCCTTTACCAGCTTTAGCACTGCCGCAGAGTTTTCACTGTCCAAATTGCCTGTTGGCTCGTCGGCCAACAAAATCGCCGGCGAATTGACGAGTCCACGCGCAATAGCGACACGCTGTTGTTGGCCCCCTGAAAGAGCCCGAGGCTTGTGCTTCATTCTGTCAGTGATTCCAAGTAACTTGAGAATCTCCTGAAACGACGGGGAGAACATAGCCTCCCGGCCGCCAATATATTGCACAATCCGGATATTGTCCTCTGCCGACAGCGTAGGCAACAAGTTGTACTTCTGAAACACAAACCCTACCGTAGTCTTACGAAGCTCTGTACGCTCTGAGTTCGTCATGCCCGCCAGATCTCGACCATTGATCTGAACAGTCCCTGATGTCATTGGCGTGAGCCCCCCTAAGATATGAAAAAGGGTCGACTTGCCCGAGCCTGAAGCGCCGATAATGGCTACAAATTCGCCCTTTAGGACTTCCAGATCGACACCGCGCAGCGCATGCACCGCGACCTCGCCTACTTGGTAGGTCTTTGTCAGGCCGCGCACTTCGATGATCGGCGGCTCACTCATACGAAAGAGCCTCCGTTACATCCTGCTTCACCGCTTTGACGCCGGGCACGATTGCGCCCAGCAACGCTCCCGCAACCGCTATTCCGGCTGCAATCGGCCACCAGTCGTAAACCGTCTCTTGTACCAGGCTCGCCGGAACCGCGTGTTTCATCAGCCACTGTGTCCCATAGGTCAGTAGAATGCCAACCGCAGAGCCGAGCAGGGCAAGCAACAGTGTCTCTCGAAACAGAATGTTCAGAATCAGTCCTGAAGACCCTCCGACCGCCTTTAAAATCCCGATCTCTCTCGTTCGTTCCAGCACGGCCGTATACATCGCCATAAACACAACGATGAAACCTACCACTACCGCAACCCCGATCACTACTGCGATAAAACTCTTCAACATCCCAACATTGCTGATGGAAAGCATCGAGGTAAATTCTTCCATCGTGTAAATTTGATACCCGTGGTATTTAATTCGCAACGCATCCACTACCGCTTGCGCATGCTTCGGGTCGTCCACTTTTAAGAAAATCTGGCTGAGACGCCCTTGATTGCTGGTCAATGACTGCAATACTTGCAATTTAACGCAGATGCGGGATAACTTTCCTGATTCAAAGATCCCGACCAGCTTCCAATCGTGATTTACCAGATTGAGTGTGTCACCTAAATGGAGGTTCTTCTGTTGCGCGTAGTATTCGTCAACAATCACATCGTTGTCGTTGATAAGCGGCCCACCCTTCAAGAAGTGAAATCCGCCGTTCAACCTGCGAAAATCTTCCAGGTCGACGCCTGTCATCGCATCAAACCCCGAGAGGGGCTGAACCATCGTTCCCATCGCAAAAGCGACGTGCGGCTCCTTCATCAGCAAAGCGGGGATTTTGTCGCTCATGGGGGCTGAACTGAGCCCTATTGCCGAAGATCCCGGCGGCCGAAACCATATGTCTGCGCCTACCCCACGAGCTCTCTGTGCGGACTGGTCCAACGTTCCATGACTCACTCCGACCAACGTCAGGATCATCGTCACCTCGACGGCGATCGCAAGAACGCTCAACAGCGTTCGGACGGGTCTGTGGCCTAAGTTGGCAAGTACCAGCTTATTCAGCAAGACAAAATTCTAATAGAAATATGGGAACACACAAAGAGTCAACTCGCTAAATTCACTGAAGCAGAGACTTCGAGGATGCTCTCTACCGGCACCTCAAAAAGCTCAAGGCGGCAAGTCATATAGACCGCCGCCTGCGCGAGAGCTTTACTTACTCAACTTATTGTCCTGCTTCTACCCGTGGTGTGATGAGACCAATGTTATCTACCCCAGCTTGATGGCCGAAGTCGATGACCTCAGCAACCTTGCTGAAATCCAGGTCTTTATCACCTTTCACGAACATAACCTTCTCCTGTCGAGTCGCAAAGATCTCGGCAAGTTTCGGTTCGATATCAGCTTTGTTGAACGTGTTGTCGTTAATCTTATAAGCCGGAGCTGCTGCTCCATTCGACAACACTTGCACTACGATCGTACGGTCGTTGATCGGATCATCGTGATGCTCCTTGGGCGGCTGAGGAACCAACGTCTCCAGGCCTCGAGGCGTAACCGGCACAATCACCATGAAGATGATCAACAGCACCAGGAGCACGTCGATAAGCGGGGTAACGTTGATCTCAGAAACCGCACCGCCAGTATTTCCACCACCCATTCCCATAGCAATCTCCTCTAGTACTCTGCCGCTCCAATAGAATGCGAGTCCGGCCCCTGCGTGGCTACTACTTCTTGGTTGTCGTCGCTCCGGTGTCGTCCGTTCTTTCCGTAAGCAAGCCGAGTTGGCTGACACCGGCGGACCGGATTCCGTCAACCGCATCCATCACCTTGCCATAGTTAGCGCGAATATCCGCGCGCATAAAAACTTCTTTGCTGGTCTTGTTCTCCAGCTTCGCTGCGATCTTGGGACCAAGATCATCGAGAGTCACCTGATCGCCGCCAAGGAATGTCCTCCCATCGCGTGTCACAGCGACAACAACCGCATCTTCCTTGTTGGCATCTTCCATCACCACTGCGGCGTCAGCCTTCGGAAGGTCCACGTTGACCTTGTTATTCAGCATGGGGGTGATAACCATGAAGATGATCAACAGCACCAGCATCACGTCCACCATCGGCGTCACGTTGATGTTGGAGTTGACCTTCTTGCCTTCATCCCGCTTATTGATACCCATAACGTATGCTCCGTCCGGTTGCTGTATTTACTCTTCCTGCGATACCAGCCCAGCCTTCGAACGCCGTTCGCTTGCGGCGTCCGAAGGCCTGGTCAGAGTTGTGATTCTCGCAGAGTGCTGCTGAATTGCCTTACGCTTTCAGGACCGAAGCCTTACCGATGGCTCTGCTTGATGAAGTAGTCGACCAGTTCGCTCGAGCTGTTGTCCATCTCGACGTCGAAAGCCTCGACCTTGCCGGTGAAGTAGTTGAACGTCATAACGGCCGGGATGGCGACGAGCAAACCGAAGGCGGTTGTTACGAGGGCCTCTGAGATACCGCCGGCGACTGCGCCGATACCAGAAGTCTTCTGAGTTGCAATCTGTTGAAAGGCGTTCAAAATACCAACAACGGTGCCGAACAGACCGATAAACGGTGCCGTCGAACCGATCGTAGCCAGACCGCCTAGGCCGCGCTTCAGCTTGGCGTGAACGATGGCCTCAGAGCGCTCGAGTGCGCGCTTGGAGCTCTCAATCTGCTCGTCGGTGATCGTGCCGCCCGAACCGAAGCTGCGGAACTCCTGTAGACCAGCCGTAACAACTTCGGCGAGGTGCGACTTCTTCGAACGGTCCGCAACCTTGATCGCCTCATCTAGACGGCCGTCCTTCAACGCACCGGCAACCTTCGGGGCAAACTCACGAGACTGCTTCCGGGCTGCAGAGAAGTAAAGAGCGCGATCGATGATCACAGCGAGCGACCAGATCGACATAATGAAAAGGAAGATGACAACGCAACGAGCCAGCCAGCCCATGTTGGACCAGAGACCCATAACACTGAAGCTCACCTGCGCCTCTTCAAAGTAGAGGGCGAGGGAAGCGGGAACGTGAGCGAAGGTTGTTGCTAGATGAGCGAGAATCACTGGAATATTTCCTCCTGGGTAGAACTCTAACTTTCAGAATCTTGACCCGGGAATCCCCCAAAAGTTCGACACCCTTGGGAGACCCTCGAGAGACGTTGTTGCGTGATAGGCCTTGGTTTAGCCGCCGCCGAAGTTGAAGTTGACGGTAATTTGCGTATCCACTTCGGTTGGCTCGCCGTTCAGGAAGTACGGCTTATAGCGCCACCCTTGAACTGCCGAAACCGCCGCAGACCGCAACATCTCCGGACCGCTGACAACCTCTAGCTTCTCAATCGAGCCACTCTTCGAGATCACAGCATGCAGAACAACTGCACCCGAAACGTGAGCTGCACGCGCGATTGGAGGATAAACAGGATTCTGTCCCGAAAGCTTGTTACCAGCCACGACACCGCTCGAAACACGCTGCGGCCCTTTAGGTGGGGCAACTTTGACGACTGGCGTTGGCGCAGTACCGATACCGCCCATCACGCCACCCGGGACGCCGTTTCCGCTACCCATGCCCGCCATACCGGCAACTCCGGCTACCTGTGGAGGAGGAGCAGCATCTTCCTTCAGCATCTTGATGTCTTTCGGGATTTTGGTCGGCGCATGCAGCCCCTGGTCAATCTCCGACACCATCTTGATCGGCTTGACGATCTGTTGCGGCGGAGGTGGGGGCGGAGGGGGAGGGGGTGGAGGCGGCGCTGTCAGCATCGCAGTCATTGCCGTCTTCGGCAAAGCCTCCGGATACAGCAGCGGAATAAGGATCATGGTTGCCAGGATCGCGCCATTGAAGATAAAGGTCCCAATCATCCAGTACTTGGACTTGGTCTTGATCTGGCCACCGGATTCCATCAACGAGGATTCGAACATATGCAGCCTCTTTACTGTGAAGAAGAGCTATTTTTCTTTAGACACCACGTTGCTTCTTTTTGTTCCCGAGCTATTACATCGGCAGAAGAGCCGATCCCTACACCTTCGCGCGTTTGCCCGCGGGTAATGTCACTGACTTGCCTTTGCTCACTCGCCAGTCTTGATACGCCACCAGCATCGGCGCCGCTACAGCGATCGAAGAGTAGGTCCCAATCAAAATTCCGACCACAAGTGCGAAGGAAAATCCGTGCAGCACCTCACCACCAAACAGGTACAGCGACAGCACAGTCAAAAACGTCAAACCCGACGAAATGACAGTTCTGCTCAGTGTTTGATTGATACTCCGATTCACGACATCATGTAACGACTCTCTCCGCGACAACGCTAGGTTTTCGCGAATACGGTCGAAGACGACGATGGTGTCGTTCATCGAATAACCAATCAATGTTAGGATTGCTGCGATAACGGTAAGGGTTATCTCCTGATTCGTCAAACTGAAGGCGCCAACCGTAATTAATGTGTCGTGGAACACCGCCACGACCGCCGCGACACCATAAATCAGCTCAAATCGGAACCATAGATAGATCAGCATTCCTATCAGCGAGTACAGCGTCGCCAACCACGCCTGTTTCTGCAGCTGCTTACCCGCGGTAGGTCCAACAATTTCAACCTGCTCCACTGTAAAAGCCGAGTCATGATAGTTGGCGCTTAGGGCGCTCTCCACGCTCTGACGTCCCGCGTCGTGCGACTGGTCGGTCGCCGTCGACTCTGGCAGGGCAATAATCACCTTGTTCGCCGCATGGCCACTGGGATCGCTGACCCGCTGAATCCGAGCATCATGAACACCCGAACGGTCCATCGCTTGGCGAATATGATCCTCATTTGGAGTCTGATCGAACGCCACGCGTACCTGGGTGCCTCCCTTGAAGTCAACTCCCAGCGGAATGTGATGCCAGAACAGGATGCTCAGCACGCCGAGAACAGAAAAAATCAGGGAAAACCCGAGGAAATACCACTTCTTCCCGAGCCAATCAATATTTGTTGTACGAAACAGTTCCAAGCTAAAACCCTCAGCGGCAGCCATTGGCTCCGCAATCTCTCGAAATCTAACTAAATGGACAGCGCCGCGCCGCGTTCCTTCTTCTGCAGAATCGCGTCGAAGATCACACGCGATACCAGCACTGCGGTAAACAGGTTGGCGAACAAACCGAAGGCCAGCGTCACCGCGAATCCGCGCACAGGCCCTGAACCAAAAAGGAACAGGATCATCGCAGAAACAATGGTCGTCACGTGCGTATCGATGATCGTGGTTAGCGCATGTTTAAATCCCTGGTCCACCGCCGCTGCAGCCGTCTTGCCAGCTCTCAGCTCTTCACGAATGCGCTCAAAGATCAGCACATTCGAGTCCACGCCCATACCGATGGTCAGAATCACGCCAGCAATTCCTGGCAGCGTCAGCGTAGATCCGGTGAAGCCCATGAACCCAAGCAAGATCACCAGGTTAAGCATCAATGCCAAATCCGCATTGATACCAGCACCCTTGTAGTAAATCAGCATGAAGATCATTACCGCCAGCATGCCGGCAATCGCTGCAACCACGCCCTGATGAATCGAGGCGGCCCCTAGACTCGGCCCGACCGTGCGCGTCTCCAGGTAAGAGATCGAAGCCGGCAAAGCGCCCGTTCGCAACATCAACGAAAGATCGTTCGCCTGCTGTTGGGTAAATGCGCCTGTGATTTCGCCACTATCGCGAATCGCCGACTGAATTCCCGCAACCTCACGAACCTTGTTATCCAGCACAATCGCCATCGAACCCGGCGTCGAGCTTGAGGCGGTATGCGCCTCGGTGTACTTGTAGAAGCGGTCTCCGGCTTCGGTAGTCAGGTTGAACCGGATGTTCGGCCGTCCGTTCTGGTCCTGCCCTGGCTGAGCATCGCGGAAGTCCGTACCTTCCACTTCGCTGACCCGCTTCAACAGCCATATCTGGTCAGGAGCACCCGCTGAACCAGTGCCATGCACCAGCATGGAATCCGCAGGAATTACTCCGTTGTTCGCCTGCAGTGCAGCCTGATCGCTCTCGTAAGGTCCGCCCGTTACCGCATGAATCGACAGCTTGGCGGTCGACTGAATAATCTCTTCGACCCGATCCGGATCGCTAACACCGGGCAGCTCCACCAAAATTTGGTTTTCCCCAAGCCCATACTTCTGAATTACCGGCTCGGCCACACCCAGCTTGTCGATACGCTCACGAATCGTCTCGATTGAAGTATCGAGCGTACGCGTCTCCAGATCACGAACCGCGCCCACCTTCATCGTCAACGATGAGTTCCCATCCGCAGTTGTGGCGATATCGTAGGTTGAATAGTCGGTTCCCTGCAGAATCGAGCGTGCGTCGCCCAGCTTCGCAGCCGGAATACCCGACACGATAATCGTTTGTGGCCGTGACGGATCCGTCTTGCCGACAGTCGCGCCCACGATTCCGGCCTTCTGCAGATCGCCCTCAAGTCTCGCGACGTCGCGATCCGTAGCCGAAACAACCGCCTCGGCAACATGCACTTCGAGCACCAGGTGCGTGCCGCCCTTAAGGTCGAGCCCCAGGTGGATACGATCTTTAATCGACTGCGTAAGCCCGCCATGTGGAATGCCCACGATGCCGAAACAGAAGATCACCAGTACCGCAACGATGAATGCCGATTTCCCGGCCAGATTCTTGCCCATGATCTTTATTGAAGGGTGCAGCCGCAGTGCCCGAGCTTCAGTCCTGCCGCTACTATCCTTATTTCTTCCTCGTCCGTTGTTAACGGTTCAATCTCAACGTGCCTACATCTAACTATCTATTGCTGCTTATTTTTGCTGCTTATTTTTGAAATCTCTGTTCAGGCTGCCTGTTCGTCCGTCGTTACCGCGGCTATCGCGCTCTTGACGAATTCAAGCTTCACCCCGTCCGGTTGGACCCGCAAGACTACAAGGTCGTCCTTCACGGTGAGCACCGTGCCGCGAATACCGCCATTGGTCGTCACGCGGTCGCCGGTCTTCAACTGCCCCAGCATCTCCTGCCATTTTTTCTGCTTCCTCTGGTTCGGCGCGATCATCAAAAAGTAAAGCACCACAAAGAACAGAACCGGCAATGCAAGACTGCCAAGATTACCCAGTCCGCCCATCGCACTCTGCAACCACATCGCAAACATCAATCAAAGCTCCGTTCAACTACTCAATCATATTTAGCTCAGCAACAAGCCAGCCACAGGCAAATTGTAGACGCGTCAAATAGACGCACCTCTCCTGCTGTGCAAAAAGAGTGCCTAGCCCCTAAGGATCGCGTAACCGCCCCCCACTGTCAAGGCGTGCGCAGTGCTTATCACTTCGCCGCGCAAACCTTCGCTTCCCTCGAGTGTGCTCGCTTCCCATAAACTGTTTACAACGTGTCGTTTGGGACTAGCTCGCGACCAAGCTCCCAGGGAGGAAGCACCGATCATGCCCATACCTGAAGATCTCGCCGCTATCACGCACCAGGAAGCCGAACTTCTCTTCCCAACCTTCGACTTTGACACCGCGTGGCGTCTCGGCCAAAGCCTTCGCGAACTCGCCATCTCCCGAAAGCAATCCTTAGTCATTGATATCCGCCGCTTCGGCCAGCCACACCAGCCTCTCTTCTACACGGCCCTTGCCGGAACCACTCCAGACAACCCCCGTTGGGTGCAGCGCAAATCCAACGTCGTCGCCCGCTTCCACCGCAGCTCCTACGCCATCGGCCTCTCACTCGAACAGAGCAACCGCACCTTCAGCGAACGCTACAACCTGCCCGACGCCGACTACGCTGCCCACGGCGGCAGCTTCCCCATCCATGTCACCGGCGCAGGCATCATCGGTTGCGTCACCGTCTCCGGCCTGCCGCAACGCGAAGACCACAATCTCGTCGTCGAATCACTCTGCCTCGAACTCAAGCAGGATCACAACTCCCTGCGCCTGGCCTGATTCGTCACGGAACAGTGTTTAATAAATCGCCGCAAAGTCGAGGGCGCGAACGGGAGCAGTAAGAAAATAATGCCGGATCGGCTGTACTCCATCACTAAAGCGATCTCCACTGCCTTCCTGGTGGTATGTCTCCTGCTCTTCGTCGTCAAAACATGGCATTGGCCGCTCATGGGTGACGCGGCACTCATGCACTACATTGTGTTCCTCAAGGATCACGGCATGGCGCCCTACCGCGACATCATCGACGCCAACATGCCGACCACGCTCATTCTCGAAGGCGCCGTCATGCACTTCTTCGGCGGCGATTCGCTTACATGGCGACTCTTCGACTTCTTCCTTCTCGCACTCGCCGGCATCTCTTTCTTCGTAATCTGCCGCCCCTACAGCAAGTTTGCCGGGCTCTTCGCCGCATCTCTCTTCGCACTCATTCACGGACGCGACGGACTCATCGATCTCGGCCAGCGCGATCTTACGATGGCAGTCTGCCTTCTCATTGCCTATGCCTTCCTCTTCACCGGGCTCAGAGTAGGTCCGGCACAGAACACAAAGCCATGGATGACAGCGCTCTTCGGTCTCTTCTGTGGAGTCGCCGCCACTATCAAGCCCTCGATTCTCTTTCTTGCCCCCTGCGTCCTCTGCATCGAAGCGGTCGCCCTGCACCGCAGACGACGCTCCTTCCTCTCTCATACAATCGGCGGACTCATCGGCCTACTTACTCCGATCTTCTTCGTCTTCGCGTGGCTCTACCACCAGCACATCGTCGCCGACTTCCTCCACACCGTCTTTCAACTCGTACCCTACCTTCTGCTCCTGGGCACACGGAGCTACGCCCACCTCATCGCCCACACCTTTTCCGGCGTGATGCTCCCACTGGTGCTTCTCTGGCTACCCATCGTCATCCTGAAGAAGAGCTGGATCACCTGGGAACGAGCAGCCTTAGTCACAGGAGCACTCTTCGGCCTGATGTCCTTCTATATGCAGAAGAGAGGCTTCGCTTACCACCGCTATCCCTCCGAAGCGTTCCTGCTCATCCTCATTGCCATCGACTTCACCACCATCCTCCAGGCGAAACCGTCAGATTGGCATGTCCGATTTGCCATCCCCGGCAATCTCCTGCCCCGGCTGGCGTTCATCGGCATCCTGGTGGGGGTATTTGTCGTGGGAGGCGGTTCAACCGCGCACGCCTTATGGCAGGATTGGAGGAACCAAGAGTTCGACACGATGCTTCGCCACGATCTAACCCGCCTCGGCGGCCAAGAGCTCAATGGCCGAATCCAGTGTCTTGACGTCTCCGACGGCTGCCCGCCCGCGCTCTACAACGTGAATCTCGTGCAGTCGACCGGCCATCTCTACGACTGCTATCTCTTCTCCGATCAGCCCAACACCGAACGTGACCGTATCCGCGAACTATTCTGGCGACAGATCACGAAGAATCCCCCAGCGGTCTTCGTTGTCTCCAGCAATGACTGTGAGAACTGGCCTCAACGCCCCGGCTACAACTACCAAAAGATGAGCCGCTGGCCTCAATTCAACGACTACCTCACCGCCAACTACCACCTCGATGCCGAACGCATCCCGCCGCACATGGTCAACTCAGGCAGCAGCGCTTCAAAGCCGCTAGGCTACCGAATCTACGTGCAAAACAGCGTCAAATAGCTTTAGCCAAGCCCTGCCGCACCCGCTCCATCGTATCCAGATAAAACGCGATGTTGTGCACACTATTCAGCACCGCACTCAGCGGCTCGCCCGACGCAAATAGATGCCTTAGATAAGCCCGCGTATACCTCCGGCAAACCATACACCCGCACTCCGCATCGATCGCTCCCTGATCCTCCGCATACTCCTTCTTCTTAATATTTAGCCTTCCCTCAGACGTAAACAGCAACCCATGCCGCCCCGCCCGCGTCGGCAACACACAGTCCATCATGTCCACGCCCATCTGCGCATACTCTTCAATCTCATCCGGATACCCCACCCCCATCACATAACGCGGCTTATCCTTCGGCAGATGCTCCAGTGTCCGCGCAATCATCTCTCTCGTCACCTCCCTCGGCTCCCCCACCGCTAACCCGCCAATCGCATACCCCGGCAGATCCATCTCCACCAGCCGCTCCGCCGACTCCTTTCTCAAATCCCCATACATCCCACCCTGCACAATCCCAAACAGACTCTGCGTCTTTCCATCAAACTCATCCCCAGCCGTCAGCGACCACGGCACCAGATGTTTATGTAACTCAAAGTGATCCTTCGACCGCTGAGCCCAAGCATGCGTCAGCCCCATCGACTCACGCGTCCGCTCCCACGTCGCCGGCGTCTCCACGCACTCGTCAAAGACCATCGCAATATCGGCCCCCAATGCAATCTGCACATCCATCGAGTGCTCTGGCGAAAAGAAGTGTTTGCTCCCATCAAGGTGCGAACGAAACTCAACCCCTTCCGGGGTAATCTTCCGCAACTTGCTCAAACTGAACACCTGAAACCCACCCGAGTCAGTCAACATGGGGCGCTCCCAGCTCATAAACCGGTGCACCCCACCCATCCGCCGCACCAGCTCGTGCCCCGGCCGAAGATAAAGATGATAAGTATTCGCCAGAATGATCTGCGCGCCCTTTCCTCCAGCGCCGATCTCTTCCAACAAACTCTGCGGCACTGCCTTCACACTGGCCGCCGTCCCCACCGGCATAAACACCGGCGTCTCCACCACTCCATGCGGCAGTTTCAACCGCCCTCTGCGCCCGCCACTGTCTGCCGTTGTGTCTACTTCAAATGAAAATCCCATTACTCCGATTGTATGAGGCAGCCCGTTTTCCTCCCCAACGACGCGAAAACAGCCTCTCCGCTCAGTAACACTCCATTAATTCATCTGGCATTCAACTTCAATTCACAAATCCAGTCACTTCCAGACCTAACAATAAGGAGCACCGCATCTCTACCAACTTTTGAGGCCTCAAAAAATGATTCGGAAACTTCTCGCCCTCTCGTTGTCCACGACCCTTATCCTCAGCGGCTGCGGCCAGGGCACGGTCAGCACGCCTCCAGGCAACGGCAACGCCAACACCACACCGCCGCCCACACCGACCACAGCCCCGGCGGTCATCAAGCACGTCGTCGTCATCTTCGACGAGAACATCTCCTTCGATCATTACTTTGGCACCTACCCTAACGCTACCAACACAGGCGGAACGACCTTTACCCCAGCGACCGCCGCTACCGTAGCCGCTGCACCCGCAGGCACCACGCCGATTCCCGCCACCCCGACAAATATCAACAACTACATCTCGAACCCGAACTTGCTCACCGCCAACCCGAACCTGAATGTCGCCAACAACAGCACAGCTACCAGCCCAGTGCAGAATTCAGTAGCCGCGAACCCCTTCCGCCTTGGTCCCAACCAGGCCGCCACCAACGACCAGGACCACAGCTACGAACCGGAGCAGCTGGCGTTCGATAACGGTAAGATGGACCTCTTCCCATACTCGGTCGGAACCCCGAACAGCGCCACGCTTACCAACCAGACGGCTGCTCCTAACATCGCCAGCACCACTGCGCTCACCATGGGCTACTTCGACGGCAATACCGTCACCGCGATGTGGAACTACGCGCAGCACTACTCGATGAACGACCACTCCTTCGGCACCACCTTCGGTGCATCGACCCAGGGGGCCATCAACCTGGTCTCCGGCCAGACCAACGGCGCGGTTGCTTCAGCGGGTGCCGCAGGCGGCGTCGTAGCTGATGGCCAGGGCGCCTTCACCCTCGTCGGCGACGAAGATCCAACCAACGACGTCTGCTCCTCCCCAACCGCCACGGTCCAGATGCAGGGCAAGAACATCGGCGATCTGCTGAACTCCGCAGGCGTATCCTGGGGCTTCTTCTCAGGCGGCTTCAACCTCTCCATCACCAACTCCAACGGCACCACCGGTTGCTTGCCGGGCGAAGCAACTGGCAGTCGCGCGACCGCGGCGGTCAATATCCCCGGCAACCCGCCGAAGGCGGATTACATCCCCCACCATCAGCCGTTTCAGTACTATGCCAGCACTGCCAACCCGAACCACATCCGTCCCGCCTCAAACGCCGTGATCGGCACAGCAGCGGACACCGGTGCCAGCACCGCCAACCACGAGTACGACGTGCTCGACTTCGCCTCAGTGCTTGCTGGTACTGGCGGAGCAACTCTTCCCGCCGTCAGCTTCTTGAAAGCCCCCGGCTTTCAGGACGGCCACGCCGGTTACTCTGACCCCCTTGATGAGCAGACCTTCGTCGTCAACACCATCAATGCCATCGAGAAGTCGTCCTACTGGTCCAGCACCGCCATCATCATCGCCTACGATGACTCCGACGGTTGGTACGATCACGTCCACAACTTCGTCAACGGCTCTCAAAGCGCCGCTGACGCTACTGGCTTCTGCAACTCGGCCCCCACTCTTCTCGGCATAACGGGCACTACCCCGGTGCAGGGACGTTGCGGCTACGGTCCGCGTCTACCCCTGCTTGTCATCTCTCCGTGGGCCAAAAAGAACTACGTCGATAACACAGTGACCGACCAGTCCTCCATCACTCGCTTCATCGAGGATGTATTCCTCAGCAGCACTCGTATCGGCGGTGGTTCTACTGACTCGTCCGCCGGCAGTCTGATGAACATGTTCAACTTCGCCAGCACCGTCGCTCCCAACCCGAACGTCGTCGTTCTCAACCCCACCACCGGCGCCGTTACTTCGGGTAACTAGCTACGCTGTTCACCGAACATTAATAATTGCAATTTAGCCTTGAAGGACGCACCCCGATCTGGAGTGCGTCCTTTTTCTGTCACCTGTCCCAGACTACGCATCAGCCGGAGCTTGCTTGTCCCCCACCCGCCGTACCATCCTTCAGCAACTCTCAGCCCTGAGCGTGCTCGCCTCTACCCCCGCCGCATTCGCCCGACACCTCACGGAGACGCAAGATCAGGCAGCAGGACAGTCTGGCATGTCCATGGCCCCCGCCGCACCGCCCGTGGTCCCTCAGCTCAACGCTTTCAACCTTGTGCCCTTCGTTGACGAAATGCCTCTCCCCGGACGAATTGGGCCAATCACATCGACCCACCCGAACAAGCTCCGCATCACCATGCGCGAAATCCACTCCAAGATTCATCGCGATATCCCTGCAACCCGCCAATGGAGCTACGGACAAACAGCCCTCGCCCCGCTCATAGATGTCCGCGCTGGCCATCCCCTCTCCATCGAGTGGGTGAACTCTCTCCCCACCCGGCACTTCCTTCCCATCGACCACTCCCTCCATGGCTGCGGTCGCGACATCCCCGAAGTACGCACCTGCGTCCACATGCACGGCGGAAAGAATCCGTCCAAAGACGACGGGTATCCGGAAGACTGGTTCGTCCCGGGACAGTCCCGCATCTGCAACTACCCACTCCAGCAGGAAGCAACCGCCCTCTGGTATCACGACCACGCCATGGGTATCAATCGCCTCAACATGTACGCAGGGCTCTTCGGTATGATGCTT
>Ga0302177_10001477_pt1 | contig 16835 bp, 13 predicted proteins | sample I_Palsa_E1_2_FD_198780 | JGI IMG/M metagenome (GOLD analysis project Ga0302177, IMG submission 198780) | Peat permafrost microbial communities from Stordalen Mire near Abisko, Sweden - I_Palsa_E1_2 | ecosystem: Environmental > Terrestrial > Soil > Palsa > Peat permafrost | place: Sweden... | reverse complement strand
CGATGCGCGCGCCGACCAACAACTGCGGGAGTGTCGCGGGGACGAGGACGCGCACGATCAGCGCCGCCCGCGAGAGGCCGAAGCTCGCGCCGACCTCGACCAGCTTGCGGTCGACGCCGCGGATCCCGGCGACCAGCGCGACGTAGATCGGGAAGAACGCGCCGATCGCCACCAGCGTGATCTTCGCCGTCTCGCCGATCCCCAGCCACAACAGGATCAGCGGCACCCAGGCGAGCGAAGGGACCGCCCGGATCGCCTGCAGCGTCGGGTCGAGCGCGCGTTCGACGGCGCGCGAGCCGCCGACCAGCGCGCCGAGCACGATCGCGAGGGCGAGCGCAATCCCGAAACCCGCCGCGACGCGCGCGATGCTCGCGCCGAGGTCGTGCCACAGCGCACCGGTCGTGGCCAAGTTCTCCAGCTCGACGAGGACGTCGTGCGGCGAAGCGAACTGGTACGACTTCACCCAGCCGCGCGCCGTCACGAGCCACCAGCTCGCCAACAGCGCGAGCGGGAGCGCGAACCTAGCCACGAACGGCGAGGTTCGCCGGCCCGGCATCGGCGAGCGAGGCGGCAGCCGCGTCCAGGTCGGCGTCGGGGCGGGCCAGCTTCTCGGAGCGAACGAAGCTGACGACGCCGCCGATCGCCGTCTGGAATTCGGGACTGGGCACGCCGGTGCCGGGGTACGTCGTGCGCTCGCGAAGCTGCAGCTCGGCGACCTTCAGATCGAGGTGCGAGGCGTCGGCGAGCAACGCCGCCGTCTCGTCGACGTGCGTCGCCGCGTACTGCCGAGCGCGAGCGTATTGGCGCAGGACGGTCTGCACGACGTCGGGATGCTGCGCCAGGAAGTCCTCGCGGGCGTTGAGCGCGCCGTATGTATTGAACGCGACGTTGCGGTAGATCAGCCGCGAGCCGGCCTCGAGCTGCGAGGCGGCCATGTGCGGGTCGAGCCCGGCCCAGGCGTCGACCTGACCGCGCTCGAGCGCGATGCGACCGTCGGGGTGCTGCAGGTCGACGATCTCGACGTCGCCCTGCGTGAGGCCGACCGTCGCGAGCGAGCGCAGCAGGAAGAACCACGGATCGGTCCCGCGGGTCGCGGCGATCTTCTTCCCTTTGAGGTCGCGCAGCGTCTTCAGCGGCGAATCCTTGGCTACGACCAGCGCCGTCCACTCCGGCCGTGAGTACAGGAAGACGGTGTGCAGCGGCGTGCCGTTGGCGCGGGCTAGGAAGGCCGCGCTGCCGGCCGTCGAGCCGAACGCGACCGTCCCGGCCTGGACGAATTGGTTGCCCTTATTGGAGCCCAGCGAGAGGACCCAGTCGACCGCGGTCCCGCGCTTGGTGAGCGCCTCTTCCAGCCAGCCCTTCGACTTGAGGACCAGGCTGGGCGGGTTGTAGTAGGCGTAGTCGACGCCGATGCGGTCGGGGTCGGCCGCGCGCGCGACGCGTGGGAGGGCCGCCGCCAGCGATGCGCCGCCGACGAGGCCAAGGAATCCGGAACGGGAGAACGGGGTCACGGTGAGCGCCTCCTGGTGCGATGGGAAAGCGAAAGGGGTGAAAAAACGAAAGCCCCCGCCGGTTCGGCGAGGGCTCATGTGCGTCGCGCGGTGCGCGATCAGCTCATGCCGACCCTAGCCAACCCCCACCTGGGAGCAGCACATGGGCATCACGAGCCGACAGCACGCCAAACGCATAAGTGGCCCGAGCATACCACGGGCCGGCGGGTGCGTCAAGTCGTGCCCACATGAAACCCCGATCACGAAACCGCCTACGAAAAGCGGCCCTTGCGCTGTGGGATGAGCGAGATCAGCTCCGCAGAACTAACATTACCGGCGCGTATTAACATGCCACCTTTGCTTACAGTCTCGGCGTTGCGGCGTGTGTCCCGCGAGTGATCTTCGTCCAAAGCAACTCGCAAAGCGCGAGTGCCAATGCCTCCGCAACGGCAGGTAACAAGAACATATACAGAAACGTAAGGATGTCAGATAAGGCAGGCGTCCCGGGGCCAGCAGCCAGGCCGAACGCGAGGTAGCCACTCATCATTACAACGAGAACGACGCGGTCAAGCGCGGTGCGCCGGCTGGATTTAGCGCCTTTGCGGTACAGTACATAGATAGCCGGGCCCAACAATAGACTTAACGGAGAGCCGATGCGCAGTGCAAAATGGTCGGCACCGGACCGCATCCACACTTGCCAGAGAACTCCGAACTGAACGCTCGAAAGAACAAGGGCAAGAACTAGGTCCACCACTGCTCCGAAAACTACGCGCATCGCCGCTTCACGGAAGCCGTTACTTCTTCACTGGCTTAGTCGCGAGATCCAAATTGTCATGGGCATCTAGTGCGGGTACACCGGTCATTTGATTAGCAAGATCATCTCTGCCAATTTCGTGCAAGGCGGACCTGATCGCCTCATCGCAATTGCTAGTGAGCACATTGAAACTATGTGTGGATGCGTAGTTGTTCAGCGCACCCCTAAAGGCTTGCGTTTCCGCGTCGCTGAGGTGAAGATCCTTCCATGCGTAGGCGCTATCCGACAAACTTCGCAGTGTGCCACTATCGACGGTCATCCCCCCCGTTCGAGAGGGGCTTAGCGACGAACCGGGTGAGCTGGAACTGCTGCTAGCGCTCACATTGGATGTCCGATCGGAAGTATTGCGTGTGCCTTTCGCCGGTCCCCACGAGTACCTTTCGGCAGCACCGCTCTTCCCTGTTAGGATGACCATAGCGTGCTGAGCGATGAGGTTCGGCGTGAATCCAACATAGGCATCGTACCCACTGGGGTCCGCATAGCTATACGGATTGTTTCGATTCCACATATAGGGCTTCTGCGACATCGGGTCGTGCACCTTGCCAACATAGGCGTCGGGAGTATTCCATTGGCCGACGTTGGTATCGAAGGAGCGGACACCTTGCCACTGCTCCATATCTCGGTTCCAGCCGTCGGGTGATTTCTTTCCGTCGATGACGGGAAAGCACACCATATCGGTCGGTGCCTGCTCGTCGCTGCACATGCTGATCGGCTGCTTCGTGATTCCAACCATCGTTGCACGCTGGAGACCATCCGTATCAAACCACGGTCCGAACGCGGTACTGGTGTGACGATCGGCCACGGACCCATAGCGATTCCTGTCGTTGACGGTGACGACGCCGGTCGAAGGGCTGAACTCGGCAACCCCATTCAGCGAAAATCGGGGCGCTGTGCATTGTGCCGACGCGTTTAACGTGCACGTTAGCAGCCGATCGTTGCCGTCCCAGAGCCAAGCCTCAGTCGAAGGTTGACTAGTTCCCGGGATTGCGCCCGATCCAGCAGTTTGAGCTAGCAGCGCAAAGCGCACGGGATGGCCCGCTGCGCCGTAATCGAGAGCAGTTATTGATAGCGGGTTGTACTGATTGGTCACGTTGAACCATAGCCCTTGTTCGGCCGTATCGGACGGAAGTGCTCCGGGCGGATTCGTTAAAGTCAGTGGCTCGCCGATGCTGTACGACTCTGAGCGTAGACGGTTCTCCGCATCGTAGGCCTTGGTACGAACGCCGCTGCTGTAGGAAGGGCAGATCCCCGGAAGTGGTATCGGACACGCCGACTGGGTTATTGGCTCGATGAGTTCACTGTCTCCGAGCAACCTCCCGGAAGCGTCGTAGCTGTAAGTGATGCCTGAGACGTTGCCGTAACTGTCGGTCCCTTGCGAATTGAAGAGCATCCCGTTGCGTGCATCGAGCAGCCACTCGCTCTCCACCGACCCCTGGACCCCCAACGGCAATATCGTCCCATTTAGGTCGACCGAGTATTCGGGCTGTACACCGAGCGCACAACTAGCGACGGACGTTACGTTCGAGGGCGAATAATTATTGGGTACCTTCTCATTTCGAATGTTCGACGTAATGCAGACTGTCTCTGTGATGGGGGGAGACGCGGTCAGGCCGAGGGCTCCTCCAATATAAAATGTCCGGTTCTCTGCGATCGGTACGTCTTCAAGGTCGTATGCGCCAGTGGGGTATGAGTAGATCATGCCTGCAGGCAGCGTAAGCGATACGATACGACCGAAGGTGTCATAGGTGACGCTTCGCGGTCCATATGTCATCGATGTTGGATAGCGAGGGTACAGCTTCGTTAGCTTGCCGACCGTTACCAGCGCTGCTGCTGTAGGAGATATCGTGACGCCACTAAATGGATCTGCTTCCGTCTCTTCACGCCCTGCTGCAGTGTACGTCCATTGAAATGCTTGTGCATTCGAGAGCTGGAGCGTTTGCATCATGCCATCGGGACGATAGGAGTATGAAGCGACGGACGAATATGACTGAATGGCGTCGCTGTAGTTCAGGGCTTTGCGTGTTCCGTCGCCGTAGAACGTGTACGATGCCGTTCCGCCACCGAGGGAAGACGGCTCCTGCTCGCCGACCAGTTCACCAGCGTTATCGTAGCTAAGCGTTTCTGTGCCGAGAACGGACGTGGTCTGATTCGCAATCCGGCCATCTGCATCGTAGAGAAACTGCAGCGCGGGCGTGACGCCGCTATCGCCTGAATACTGCGTTCCGGAAATCTGATCGCGCGGATCGTACGAGTACACCTTTACTTCACCCGTCGCCAGAGCGTCGGACGATAGCAGGCCCAGGTTCCCGCCTACGTCATAGATGCGCGCGTCCTTCGGCTGGTTTCCCAGCGCCGCTTCATACGTGTTGAGCGGTCGATCTAAGGCGTCGTAGCTCGTCGCTCGTACGTCCGTCCACGTCGCGGAACTGATCGGGTAAACCTGGGTAGGGCGAAACAACGTTCCCGAAAGGAGTTCTCTTGTCGAGACGAGGTTACCGTATCCGGTCAACGCCATTCCCTGGTACGCGGTCGTTTGACCCTGGCTCAGATCGTAGATATACCGCGTGGACCATGGGTAGCCTTGGATGTCCCAACCATCGTAGGGCTGTTGGACCTCTACCAAGCGATCGGCCCCGTCGTACCATTTGGTCGTCGTCCCTGCGGTGCATGTGCTTGTCGACGTACAGGCATAATGATGCGTTTCGCTAATCTCGTCGCCATCGGTGTCGTAGGTGCGCTGATCGATAACGCCCGCCGCGACCTGCGAGGCTGTCTGTATCGATGCACGAGAGCCATCGGGGTAGTAAGTAAGGATGGTCGAAGTACTCCAGCCCGGCTGCGCACCGGTCTTCCCGCATATTCCGCTGCCGGCAGCCGCATCGTCCGGATCGGCTGCGACAAGTAGTCTGTTAGCAGCGTCGTAGAACAGAGTCCAGTAACCACTTCCTTTGCTATAGCAACCGACGTTTCCATTGTAGTCGTACCAGAAGACTTGCGTCGGTTGCCGGGTTGTACCATCAGCCTGTGTGAAGGAATCACCGACGACGGAGGTTGGAAGACCGAAATCCGCGCCCGACTGCTGTGCCGTGGCGTACGAGAACGTGTGGTGATACCCGTTTGGAGCGGCGGCCGTCGCGGGCGACGTCGTTACTTGAAGTTCGCCGTACGGTTCATAGGTCGGATAGGTGTACTGGAATTGCGTCGCGAGCGTCGTTTGCGGACACAGCGCGTCGCTCGGACTTGGCGCCGAGGTCGTCCAGTTGCCGCCGAGTTGCGCGGTCGCGACCGGGTCGCAGTAGGCGACGACGTTATTGAAGCTATCGTACGAGTACAAGGCTGTCGGGCGAAACGTGCCCTGCGCCGTCGTTAGCTGCGGCGAGGCCGTTGCAATGGAGTTGCCGTTGGGATCATACGCATGGTCCGTTTCGTAGCCGCGAGGATCGACCTCGGCGGTACGATTGTTGTTCGCGTCCCAGCCCTCGTTGCTCGTAAGAAATAGGCCCGTACACGTCATCCCCGTCGTAGGGCTACCCTGGGTCCCCGTGCATTCCTGCGTCTGCGTCGGCCGCCCGGAGGCATCGACGACCCAGTTTGTATAGTGGCCTTCGGTATCTTGAAAAGTCGGCGTCCGGGCTGTACCAAGCGCCGAGAGCGTGTAGTACTCGCCGAGAAATGGAGCCGCGGCAACACCGCTCCCATTGCCAGGCAGTGGCTGGATCGGCCCAGAGTTGCTTCCGTCAGCAATGGTAGGGTCGACGTAGCCGACGTGCTGGATCTGGCTCAACGTCGTGGTGCCGAGAGTCGCGCCGGGTACGTAGGCAAAGGACAAGTATCCGCCGCAGTCGACGTGCGGATCGCTGCATGCCCCGTTGTCAACCGCCCACCGCGGGCTCGCGGCCCAGGCTGTGACATAACTCCCGGCATATGGGACAGCACCGTAGGTCTCATACACGGTCCCACCGGATGAGTTCGGCGCAGGCTTTCCCACCGCAGTCAGATTGCCATACGTGTCATAGGAGTACGTCACCGTCGTACCGTCAGGGCGGGTCAGCTGGGTGAGAAGCTCGTATCCGCTCACCAAACTGAAGCTGAGCGTCGTCGACAGCCCCGATTCCGTCGTAGCCATGATCGCAGCCGGCTGTGCGCCGGGGCCGGCCGTGGTCCACGAGTAATAGAACGTCAAGGACGTGTTGCGATTGCGACCGATGATCTCGTAGAGTCGCCCACCATACGCGGTGATCTCCCACGTCGGTACGCCACACGCCGAGAGGTTGAAGTTCCAGAAGTAGTAGATGGTGCCTGTCTTCTTTGTCCAAAGCAGACCGCAGCCGCCGTCACTCGTAAGCGTGGCATGCTGGCCGGGCGGCGGGACACAGGTTCCGCTGGTGCAGTTGTAGTCGTACCGCGCGCCGTCGATGTCGTAGACGCTAAGTCCGATCGACGTTTGCACTAAATGTGCGTCGAACGTGTTCGTCCAGCCGTTTCCGTAGAGGCCCGGCGGGCTGCCGTCGGCGCCGTTGACGTTGTGCAAGCTCTGCGAGTTGTACGTGCGGCGGAAGGCGAGCGCCATGCCCTTGTGCGGAACGGACATGTCGTCGACCTGGATGAGCAAGTTGCCGGTGCCGACGTTGACCATGACATGGCCGGCACCCGGGACGTCTTCTTCCTGATACCTCCACCAAGGATTGATGCCCGTGCCAGATGCAGACAGTGGCGCGGCGCCGGGCCTGGCGTTGGCGTCGCGGCGATGGACGGCGTCGCCGTGGGAACGGGTGTCGGCGTCGCCGTGGGAACAGGCGTCGGCGTCGCGGTGGGAGCGGGCGTCGGGGTGGCCGTCGGTGCGATCGTCGGCTTTATGACGCATGGTTGCTCCGGGCACGTAATCGCCAATTGAGTTTGGCGGCTTCCGAGGGGACGGCCGATCGTAATCGGCGTGTTCCGCGTGGACATGGGCGGCGCGAACAGCGGTGGCACCGTCGCGCGTGCGGCCGTCGCGGAGATAGGAGACCGGAAACCAATTGCGATCGGCTTTGCAGGAATGTCTTGTGGACGTCGCATCCGGGGCGCGATGGCCTCGACTCGGGCGCGGGCTCGCACGTCGCGCGAGATCGTCGGCCGGATCGCCGAACGCACGAGCATCTGCATCGGCGTACGGCGTGGCGGCGCCGCCACGGTGATTCGTCTGGGTGGTGTCGATATCAGGCCTCCCCAAGCTCCGACCATCGTTGCTCCGCGCGTAAGCGGCACGCGAGAAGACGCCGGCGTCGCCGGAGGGGCCACCTCCAGCACGAAGACGAGTGAAAGCAACGCCGCGACGAGCGCACGATATCGAACGAGCACCGAACGACCCCCTCACGATGGATGCACGCCCGATGCCTATGGCCTCGGGAGAGTCCCTCGACCGTAGCGTCGCGAAGCACCGATAGTCAACATGGAAAATCACATGCTTGACAACCGGCGCTGTTGCTGTCAGCGTGAATTATTCCAAATCAATGGGTGCGCACGTGACCGATCGAAGATCGCGAGTAGTATCGGGCACCGCGGCGTTGACGTTCGCCGCCGTCGTGACTCTGACGACGGCGCTTCGTGCCGTGGGCGCCGCTCATGCCCAGCCGATCGCTCTTGTCCCTGCGCACGTCTCGATCGAGGCCACCAACGAGTCGGTGCAGGCCGTGCTCCTGCGTCTGGCCCACACCAGCCATGCCAGCATCGCTCGCCGGCGAGCCGGAGCGCTGTCTCGGCGTGCTCGATCAGCTGGAAGCGCAGGCAGGATGCGCGAGCAGCGCAACGCTTCTGCTCCGGGCTCGGGCTCTCGGTCGACTACGCCGCTACAGCGAGGCGCTCGCAACACTACACGCGGCTGACGCCACGTTCACGACGGTCGACGACAAGTGTACGGCGCGCATGCTGCTCGGGGCACTCCTCGTCCGAAGTGGTGAAATCGATCGCGGTCTCGAGATCCTACACGAGCTTGCCGTCATGGCGCGTGACCTGCGGGCGGGAAGCTCGATCCAAGCCGAAATTGCATGCGAGCAAGCGATCGTCTACTGGATGCGCCGTGACTTACCACGCACGATACAGTTCGCTCGAATCGCTGAAGCCGCAGGAGCAGGCGTCGTTTCGGTCCGCGCGGCTATGGTACGCGGATTCGCTACCGTCGGTAAGCGTGACTATCCCGCCGCATTGCGGACATTTCACGAAGCCTTACGAGCCTCCGATGCCAGTCAAGAGCGCGACGAGCAAGTCGCCGCGAACGTAATCCTTCAGATCTCTGTGCTTGAACTCTTGCTCCGACCGTCGACGGTGATACCTTCGCTCCGAGAACAGTGCCGACTTGACGCCATCGACTTTACCAGGTCTTCCACGCTACGCGCTCTGGGCGCATGCCTGATGGAGACCGAAGCCTGGAACTGTGCTCACGACGGGAATCGCGCAGCCGCATTCCGATTTGGACGCAGATCGGCTGAACTCGCACCGAACGACTATTGGTACGTTTGGGCTACGAGCCAGCGTGCCGCGATTGCAAAAGCCTTCGGCAATATGGACGCCGCGCGCGAGCACGCCGCCGAAGCGGTCCACCGGGCGAGACCGCTCGATTGGGGCCGTGCCATTGACGATAACAGGACGGCACTCCTCTGTCTCGCAGAGGTGCTCGCTGACACGGACCCCGCGGTCGCCACCGAAATGTTCTTGCGATAAGTGGCCTGTCCATACCACGAATTGGGGGAGGGGTCAAGCCTTGCCATCGCATCCGCTGCACGCAGCAGTCACGGAAAACGCCGGATCGCGCAACCGCTACCCACGCCCTTATTAAGCGAAGGTTTCCATTCAGCGGGACACCACGCGTTGCGCCTTCTCGTTGATTCCATCTCGATCACCTTCCTAACCAGCGTCGAAGTATGTCTGACTCACCGTCCGCCCGGTTTGCCGCGCGGCGAAAGTCATCTACGATAGTCTTCCCGATATCGAGATGGCGAAGCTCGATAAGTTCTTTCTGCAAATAATCTGCGACAAGATCGAAGGCCTCTCGTGCTTCAACGCATTGCGGGACGAGTTTACTAAATTCATCTAGGAGCGCCGGATCACGGCTGTCGGTTCCGCCCGGTGGCGACTCCATCTCGTATGCAAAGATTTCTATATCAACGGACTGGAACTGCTTAGAATATCCCTCAAGTGTGTCATGCAACAATCTGTAGATTTCGTCCCGCTGGAGCATCTCGATCTCGGCCATGTCAAGCCCCCTCCCGGATATACATCACGCAAAAGGTCCGGTTATTTCTTGATCGGTACGAGATTTACGCCACCATTTACGATTTCCCTAGTCGTATTACCATTCGCATCCGTCGTAACCCGGACCTCAGTCCAGACCTGAGCTCCGCTCGGCAGCATGCTTCTATACGTCTCGAGCGTGCCGCCTTGCGCAAGCTGCTTAGAATCTACGAGATTTGCCTTATTACTAGAAGTGCGTTGCAGCATCGCCCGATTCAAAGCCGTATCAGGAATATGTCCCTTAGCTGATCGGAACATGTGCGCAGCATTCGCTTCGGAGATCTCGGGGGCATCCGCAGGGACATGCAACGCTTGGCGGATAACCTGAGCCAGCCGCGCCACATATGCGCGCCCCGTGGAGAAGGTTTTGAGCTGAGACGGCGTTCCAAGCTGCTCTTCCTCTTCCTCCGCCTGGTAGCCACTCGGATCGCTGTACGCATACGGGTTGTTCCGGTTCCACATGTAGGGCTTTTGGGACATTGGGTCGTGGACGTCGCCGGCGTAGACGTCAGGGGTATTCCATTGGCCGACGTTGGTGTCGAAGGAGCGGACACCTTGCCACTGCTCCATATCTCGGTTCCAGCCGTCGGGTGATTTCTTTCCGTCGATGACCGGAAAGCACACCATGTCCGTCGGTGTTGCATTGTCACTGCACATGCTGATCGGCTGCTTTGTGATTCCAACCATCGTTGCACGCTGGAGACCATCCGTATCAAACCACGGTCCGAACGCGGTACTGGTGTGACGATCGGCCACGGACCCATAGCGATTTCTGTCGTTGACGGTGACGGCACCGGTCGACGGGCTGAACTCGGCTACTCCATTGAGCGAGAATACGGGCGCTGTGCATTGCGCCGATGCGTTTAACGTGCACGCTAATAGCCGGTCATTGCCGTCCCATAACCAAGCCTCGCTTGAAGGTACACTGCTTCCTGGGAGGACTACGCCCTGTCCGGCAGTTTGACTTAGCAGCGCAAACCGCATGGGATGGCCCGCTGCGCCGTAATCGAGAGCGGTTATTGATAGCGGGTTGTACTGGTTGGTCCAGTTGAACCATAGCCCTTCTTCGCCCGTATCGGACGGAAATGCTCCGGGCGGATTCGCTAAAGTCAGTGGCTCGCCGATGCTGTACGACTCTGAGCGTAGACGGTTCTCCGCATCGTAGGTCTTGGTACGAACGCCGCTGCTGTAGGAAGGGCAGATCCCTGGAAGTGGTATCGGACACGCCGACTGGGAATCAGGCTCGATGAGCTCACTGTCCCCCAGCAACCTCCCGGAAGTATCGTAGCTGTAAGTGATGCCAGCGACATTGCCGTAACTGTCGGTCCCTTGCGAATTGAAGAGCATCCCGTTGCGTGCATCGATCAACCACTCGCTCTGCACCGTCCCCTGAGCCGCCAACGGCAATATCGTCCCATTTAGATCGACTACGTCCTCGAGCTGCGCACCTAGCCCACAGCTGGCGACGGACGTTATATGCGAGGGCGAATAATTGTTGGGAACCTTCTCATTTCGAATGTTCGACGTAATGCAGACTGTCTCTGTGATAGGCGGGGCAGCAGTCAGGCTGAGCGCTCCTCCAATATAGAATGTACGGTTCTCCGCGATCGGCCCATCTTCAAGGTCGTATGCGCCGGTGGGATATGAGTAGATCATGCCGGCAGGCAGCGTAAGCGATGCGATGCGACCGAAGGTGTCATAGGTAACGCTTCGCGACCCATATGTCATCGATGTTGGATAGCGAGGGTACTGCAGCGGCGAGTCGACACGATCGACTTCTCCAAGTCCGCCACGCTCAGTGCGCTGGGCATGAGCATATTGACCATGGAAGCCTGGCAGTGTGCCCATGACGGAAATCGTGCAGTTGCGTTCCGTCTCGGCCGCAGAGCGTCCGAACTCGCGCCGAACGGCTATTGGTATGTGTGGGTCACTGCCACTCGTGCTGCGTTGGCTAAAGCCTTCGGCAATACGGATGCTGCCCGCGAATATGCGGCCGAAGCGGCCGAGCGTGCAAGCATGCTCGACTGGGATCGCGCCGTCGGCGATGAGACAATGGCGCTACTCGTTCTCACAGAAGTGCTCGCTGATCTCGACCCTCCGCGCGCCACAGAGATGTTCTCTCGTTACGAGCACCTTGCGACGACATACGACCCTTTGCTCGTCTTCTACGATGACCCGCGGCTCGTCGCGTATATCTCGTACACCCGAGGGCTCGTCCGCCGCGTCAACGGCGAGCTACGCCAGGCGCGTCACGATCTGCTAAAGGCCTATAACCTCTACAACGACCTGGGTTGTCTTTGGCGTGCGACCCTATGTCTCATCGAACTGGACGCGACCCGCGTTCCCGATGAGCCCCACAGCGATTTCTACCTCGAAACGGCCGCCTTGATCATTAGGGAGCATTTCCCCAGATCGTTTCTCGTGCGACGCCTCGGGCGTTGGCTACGCGCTTACGATGACCCCATCGTCGCCAATCTCTCACCCTCGAAGCGCGAGGTTCTACGGCATCTGCTCGAGGGTTACGTACCGAAGGACATCGCGCGGTTGAAGTGTCTGGCCGAGGGGACGGTTCGCAATCACATCTGCGAGATCGAGGCTGCCTTCGACGTTCATTCAATTCAAGAGCTGCTCGTCGCGTGCTACCGGCGGGGGTTGGGCGTCGCGGCATGGAGCGACGAGTTCGATCCGACGGCGAATAACGCGCCGCCGACCCTGCCGGCGGCGATCAAAGCGTTGCCAGCAGCGCGTCGAGCGTCGTCGTGAAGCGGTCGGGTTGGTCGATCATGACGAAGTGCTTCGCGGGCGAGATCATCACGACGTCCACCTTGCGCGCGCGGGCCAGCACCGCGACGTAGGCGGCGCGCTTCTCCGCCTCGGTGGGGTGGACCGCGGAGACGGGGTTCGCTTCGGAGGGATCGTACGGGACGATCTCGTCGAGCGGTACCGTAATCGCGCCGAGGCGCGGACGCAAGTCGACTTCGACGTTCGCCGTCAGCCAGTCGGCGACGGTGGTCGGGTCACTCTGGGCGGTCAGCGCGGCGAGCGGTGCCGCGAGTGCCGGATCGCTCACGCCGCCCACGCTCATCAAGCCCGTCTCGAAGGCGATCATCTGGTCTGGCGTCTTCGCACGCAGTGTCGATGCCAAGCGCGATGCGACCAACTGGCGCTGCGCCGGCGTGAGGTCGTCCGTGTCGGGAAAGATCGGCAAGCCGTCGACTGCCACAACGCCGCGCAGCCGGTTCGAGTCTTGTTCGGCGTACGCGATCGCCAGCGTGCCGCCCAGGCTGTGCCCGACCAACACGACCCGCGTGAGGTGCCGCTGATCGAGCAGCGCCGTAAGATCGCGCGTGAAGCCAGCGAATGACGGTGTCCCCAGCGGCGGGCGCCCCGCGAAGCCGGCCAGCGTCAGCGCGTAGACGGCGTGCGTTGCGGCGAGGTGCGGGATGATGCCGTTCCACACCCAGGCGCCGCAGGCCAAACCCGGGATGAGCACGATCGGATCGCCGCTGCCGTAGCGGTCGACGTGCAGCGTCCCGACGTCGAAGCTCTCCGCCGGCGTCGGAGCCGGTGGGAGCACCGCGGCTCCTGCGGCGCCCCGAGTGAGCGTGAACGCGGACAAGACGAGCGCGACGGCGACGGTGCGGATGCGCATCATGGCGACAGACGAACGATGGTCCAGCCCTCGCCGTTGCGCTCGTAGACGATGCGGTCGTGCAGACGGTTCGGGCGGCCATGCCAGAACTCGATGCGATCGGGGACCACCCGGTAGCCGCCCCAGAACGGTGGCCGCGGCACCTCGCCCGGGAAACGCGCGTCCGCCTCGGCCATCGCGGCCTCGAGCTCGGCCGCAGCGGCGACCGGGAAACTCTGCCGCGACGCCCACGCGCTCAGCCGGTGCCCGCGCGGGCGCGACGCGAAATACGCGTCGCTCTCCGCCGCGCTCACGATGGTAACCGCGCCCTCGATGCGGACCTGCCGCTGCAGGACGCCCCACCAGAACAACAACGCAGCGCGCGGATCCGCCGCCAGCGCCGCGCCTTTGCGGCTCCCGTAATTCGTGTAGAACACGAAGCCGCGCTCGTCCCACCCCCGCAACAGCACGATCCGCGCCGACGGTCGTCCGTCCGCATCGACGGTGGCGACCGTCATCCCGTTGGGCTCGACGATCTCCGGGGTCGTCTGCGCCTCACCGAACCAGGCGCCGAACTGGACGAACGGATCGGCGGCCACGGTGGCTTCGTCGAGACCGCCGCGCTCGTAGCTGACTCGGCGTCCGGCGACGTCGTCGCTCACGGAAAGCGCCCGGCCAGCATCCCGCCGCCCAGGCCCAGCACGAGCACGACACCGCCTGCCAGCGCGAGCGGGAACGCGGCGTCGATGCGGCGCCGCTCGCGGGTGGTCGAGGCGGCCAACGCGGCCAGCCTCCCGCGCAGGCCCTCGGCATCGCTCGCCCGCGCATAGACCCCGCCCGCCGCGGTGGCGATTTGGCGCAACGCGTCCTCGTCGATCGACGCCTGCTCGTCGGTCCCCGGGACGAACTGTCCCGAGTCGTTCGTGCCGATCCCAACCGTGTCGATCTCGATCCCGGCCGCACCGATCTCCGGTGCCGCGGCGAGCGGATCGACGCCCAAGTTGTTCACACCGTCGGTCACCAGCACGATCGCGCGCTTCCCGCTCGGCGGCAGCAGCCGGGCCGCGGTGAGCAGCGCGTCCCCGATCGCCGTCCCACCGTTGGGCGGCGGGATGCGGGCGATCGCGTCGCTGACCGCGTCCTTGTCGTCGCTGAGCGGCTGCACGACGCCGGCGGCGCTCGAGAAGGCAACGATCCCGATGCGTGTGCCGGCCGGGGCGTCGTCGACGAAGGCGCGCACCGCGGCGTCGGCCGCATCGGCGCGGGTCGGTGTGACGTCGGTCGAGCGCATCGACCCCGAGGTGTCGACGCAGAGTACGACCGCACCGTGCGCCGGGACGCTGGCGACGAACCGCGGCCCGGCCAGCGCGCCGCCGAGCAGCACGATCCCTAGCGCCGCGGTCAGCGCGAGCACCAGTGCCGGGTCGACGCGCCGCGCCGTCGCCGACTCGAAGAAGGCGAGGTCGCTGTACGCGAGCGCGGCGGCGCCGCCGCGCTGCGCGGCCCGGTGCGCGAGCGCAAGGAACGCGCCGGCGACGAGCAACCCGGCGATCAGCCAGAGCGGGTGCGCGAGGATCATCCCGCCAACCCGAAGGCGCGCAGCAGCGAGCCGCGCCCGTCGGCCTCCGCCAGCGTCCCGACGCGCCACCCGGCGTTCCGAAAGCGCGCGTGCAGTGCAGCCTCGCGGGCCTGCGCCGCGGCTCGATAGCGCGCCCGTGTCCGCGCGCCGACGAAGGCGCGCCGCACTCGGCCCGACTCCGCGTCGCGCAGTTGCACGAAGCCGCGCAGCGGCAGGTCGTCGCGCCACGGATCGCGTGCCAACAGCACGGTCGCGTCGAAGTGCAGCGCGGCGCGGGCCAACGACTCGTCGTCGGGCAGGTCGAAGCCGTCGGCGATCGCCAGTAGCGAGGCGCCGCGCGGCAGGACGCGCAGGGCGAGCGTCAGCGCCGGCGCGAAGCGAAACGGAACGGCGGCGTGAACCAGCGCCGCCGCTCGGCGATCGCGCACGACGCGTTCGTCGACGACGCGTGCGGCGCGGTCTTCTCCTTCCGCCGCGCCGAACCAGGCCCGCACGGCCTCGTCGGCCGCGGCGGCCAGCGGGCGATGACGGCCGACGCCCATCGAGCCGGACTCATCGACGATCGCGGCTAGCACCAACGCGGTCTCCTCGAGGTAGACGCGCGTCTGCAGCGCCCCGACCCGCGCGCTGGCCGCGTGGTCGATCCGGCGCGGATCGTCGCCCTCGACGTACGCACGCAGCTGCGAAAAGACGAATCCGTCGCCCGCCCGCGTCCCGCGAGCGGCGCCGCCGGGCCGCGGGGTCGCGCGAGCGCCGCGCAAGATCGCCGCGCGCAACGCGTTCACGGCGCCGGCACCGCGGCGACGATCCGCCGGACAACGTCCTCGGGATCGTAGCCACCGATCGCGAGCCGGTCGTCGTAGGAGAGCCGGTGGCGCAGCACCGACGGCGCGACGTCGCGCACGTCGTCGGGCGTTGCGAAGCCGCGGCCTTCGAGGTACGCCCGTGCCCGAGCCAGCGCGACCAACGCGAGCGCGGCACGCGGTGAGGCGCCGTGCGCGACCAGCTCCGCGCCGCGGCGGGCGCGCACCAGCGCGACCGCGTAGTCGCGGATCGCGCTGTCGACGAAGACGGCGTGCGCTTCGGCCTGCCAGCGCCGCACGTCGTCGAGCGTCACCACGTTCGCCGCCAGCGGCGGCTCGCCGGTGCCGAAGCGGTCGACGATCGTGCGCTCCTCTTCGAGCGAGGGGTAGGCCACGATCAGCTTGGCGAGAAACCGGTCGAGTTGCGCGAGCGGGAGCGGATAGGTGCCGTCGGCGTCGTAGGGGTTCATCGTCGCCAGCACCACGAACGGCGCCGGCAAATCATAGGTCTGCGGACCGATCGTCGCGCGCCGTTCCTGCATCCCCTCGAGCAGCGCCGACTGGACCTTCGCCGGCGCGCGGTTGATCTCGTCGGCCAGCACGACGTTGGCAAACAGCGGGCCGAAGACCGTTGCGAACTCACCGGTCTTCTGATCGAAAATACGCGTCCCGGTCACGTCGGAGGGCAACAGGTCGGGGGTGAACTGCACGCGCCGGAAGACGCCGCCGACCGCCGCCGCCAGCGCGCGACAGGCCAGCGTCTTGGCGACGCCGGGCGCGCCTTCGAGCAGGACGTGACCGCCGACGATCAGCGCCAGCACGAGCCCCTCGCAGACCTCGTCTTGTCCGACGATCGTCGCGTGCAGCGCGTCGAGGACCGCGCGCGGCGCGCTCACCGCAGCCACCGTTCGGTCGCGCCGATCAGCTCGGCCGAGGCCGCGTCGCGGACGCCGGGCGCGCCGAACGCGACCCGCTCGGCTGCCAGCAGCGCCGACCGCAGCGGCTCGCCCGGCTGCGCCCGCAACGCGTCGCGCAGCGTCGCGCCGGTTGGGACTCCGGCGGCGACGAACAGCGCCGCCCGCAGGTCGCGCAGCTCGCCGTTGGCCGGCGCGGTGCGGTAGCGGCGCAGCGCCGCGGCGACCTCGTCGCGCGGCGTACGCCGCGGCGCGGTAGGCGTCGGCGCCGGCTGCGGTACCGGTGCGGCGACGGTCACGCTGGCCCGCGCCCGCGTGCGTCCGATGCGCCTCAG
>Ga0302177_10001475_pt1 | contig 16836 bp, 16 predicted proteins | sample I_Palsa_E1_2_FD_198780 | JGI IMG/M metagenome (GOLD analysis project Ga0302177, IMG submission 198780) | Peat permafrost microbial communities from Stordalen Mire near Abisko, Sweden - I_Palsa_E1_2 | ecosystem: Environmental > Terrestrial > Soil > Palsa > Peat permafrost | place: Sweden... | reverse complement strand
GCGAAGCAGATTGGTCAGCACCATCAGCTTCTCCGGTCTTGCTCGAATGGACAATTCACTTCTTGGGAACAACGTGTTGAAAGATCACAGGTGCCCCATTTCTCGCGTTCTTTGCGAGAAGTGGGCAACGGGCAACATATCGCAACGCACTCTCGATCAGCCCACCACAAACATGTGGGGACAGCCGCCCCGGCTGTCCAGCGGCCCAGCCGCATCGGGCCGCCGTTCGGAACCCCCACTCTTGCCGCACAATGGGTAGAGCGTCAGTTTCATTTCCCCAATGAAGAATTGCCAGAGGCGTCATCCCGTCTATAACAACGACGGCGAAGTCAAGACACACTTGGAGCGTGGGACGCTTTTGATTTTGAAGAAGCGCCATTGTCGCTCTGGTTGAGAAGACGCGATAAGCCATGCCGGACCAAGGGCTCGTGCTTTCTGCGAATCTCGCGGTGGAAGCTGAGCTCCACCACCCATCTATGCGGTCTGCCTATGCCGCTGGCGACCAGGATTCCTCGTTCGAACTCCCAGACTGCTCTGGGAGGCAGGGCTCCCATTCAAAGGCTCGAGTGCTCCCCTACCGGGGATTCACGGGATGACTCGGGCTGCCCTGCATACGAGCTGGCGCATAAGGCTGCTGGTTTTTCCACATCCAGTACAGCCGCACCGCCAGTTTGCGGGCCACCATCACTTTGCCGATGCCGGTGTGCTGCTTCTTGTGGCACAAGCGCTGATAGGTGCGCCGCAACTCAGGGTCGAGACGGGCCGCCGACTGCCCCGCTTCGACCAACAACGTGCGCAACAGCGTATTGCCTTGCTTGCTGATCGCACCCAATCGCCGCCTGGTTCCGCTGGAATCTTCGCTCGGAATCAGTCCCAGATAACTGGTCAACTTGCGGCTCTTTTCAAAACGCGTCACATCGCCGACCACCAGCACAAAAGCCAAACCCGTGATCGGCCCCACTCCCGGATGCGTCATCAACAACCGCACTCGCTCGTCCTGCTCGGCCTGCACTTCCACCGCGCGGCTCAACTCTTCAATCGCCGGATTTAAACCCTCCAGCAACTTCAGCAGATCTTCGCGCCGCCGCTCCGTCCACCGCGGTAACTCCAACCCCTTCAGCCACTGCTGTCCGCGCTGACTCCACAGTTGCCGCTTCTTCTGCAGCCCCTGATTCATGGCCACATGCTGCAACTGGTTCTTGATCCGCGTCCGCATCTGCACCAGCTTGTGCCGATGCTGCAACAACTGCCGCAGGTCCCGCTCCGCCGCACTGGGTATCCAGATATCGGGAAACTCTCCCCTCTCCAGCAATCCCAACAGATGATCGGCATCGCGCCGGTCCGTCTTCTGTTTGCGTACATCCGCCGCTCGAATCTTGGCCGCGTCCCCAATCAACAACTCATACCCCAACTCTTCCAGCAGACGCTCGAACCAGCGCGTGTTCCCGCTGGCCTCGATCCCCACCCGCACCCGCTCGCCCTGCAAGCTGCGGTAAAACCGCTCTGCCTCTCCCGTAGCATGCAGCAGCTTTTTTCTAACTCTCTGTTTGCTCTCCACCTCCAGCATGGATATCTGCTGGAAGCTGGGATGAAAATCACAGCCTATAATCTTCATCACGGCTCCTTTCGCCCGAGTCCTTGGTCCCTTCAAGACTCAAGCGTACCCGGCGCGCCGGGGAGCCGTCGTTGTTATCCAATCAAAGGCCCGCGTTTTCACGAGCGGGCCGAGAGCCTGCCCTGAGCCTGTCGAAGGGGATCTCCCGCCCCGCTTACCTCTCGAAACTCAAACGGGCCCACCACCGATTGTGGGGACAGCCGCCCTCGCTGCCTGCCCTGAGCGAAGTCGAAGGGTCCGGCGGCCCAGCCCCATCGGGCCGCGGCCTCTGCAGCGCCGTCACCGTCTCATCACCACACAGTCTCCACCACCTTCGCCCGCCGGATGCCCATATCCGCCGTCACCAGAGCCATGCCCTCAACCATCGCCGTCGACGCGATCAGCCGGTCCGCCGGATCTTTGGGAAACTGCTCGGGCAGGCGCACCGCCAGCGCCGCAATCTCCGCCGTCACCGGCCTCAGAATGACCCGCGCCACAATTTCCCGCACAAACGACTCCACGCTCCCCGCGACCACGATGCGCTGGTGTTGCGCCAGCCACGCGATCTCCCACAGCGTGATGGTCGCGACTGCAATTCCCGTCTCCTGTCGCGCCTTGCGGATCGCCTCGTGCGCCCGCCTCGACAACCGCTTCGCATCGCTCGCCATCCAAAGCAGGGCGTGAGTGTCGAGCAGAATCACTGGATCTCCTTCACTTGAACCTATCTTCATTACTCGTTTTGGGAGAGGCACGGCCACAGTTTGCGGAAAAAACTCGATGTTGCACTTGATTTTGGGTGGCGCAGCGGTTTACCGCTGCGATAACTGCCCTATTTACAACACCGGCTTTAGCCCCTGAGGGAGCCCGACCCCACTCCCTTGGCGATTATGAGATGCCTTCGGGCTTACCCTCACTTGTTCTCCCAATCTCCCGGCGGAGTGACCGGCCCCACAATGTCTCCCACAATCTTCACCTTGCCCGCCATATAGCCGAAAATCTCGTCCACCTGCTTCTCGGCGGGCACCAGCTTCACCACGGGCTTGCCGTGCTTGGTAATCACCACCGGCTCCCCGCTCCGCAACACCCGATCCATAATCGCCAGGCACCGCGCCTTGAACTCACCCGCGGGAATCTGTTCCATAGTATGGTCATATTATTATGACTATCGGAAGAATGCAAACGGAGGATGCTCCGCCTTTCGGTTTACTACCCTCACGGGGTGTAACGACGAGTCTGAGCTATACTTCCCGGTGAGAGGCCGAATCGTCCGCGTGACAGGCAATCGTTTCATATGAAAAATAAGACAAAGGCCCACGGAACAGCGCAAACACAGAGGACAGCAGCCCTGCTTTCGCTGCTTGTCGAACCAGCGGGACAGGGCGGCCGCAACGTTAACGCCGAGCACTTTTTCGCGGTAGCGGAGCAGTGGTTGAGAGCATTGAAGGCCTTCGCGCGCGACAATGGCCAACAGGCGACCTGGGAAATCGTAGCGCTGAGAAAATCCTCCGCTTTTGTTCAGGTACGTCCAGTTGAGCCTCAAACTCGAAGGCCTCTGCCTGTCTTGGTCAAGCGTTGGGACGCAGGAGTTCGCGAAGTGGAGAGAAGCGGTCGCTCGCCCGAAGGCTTCGGGCCGGGGTCCATGAAGGCATTGCAAGAGTTTGTCAGTTCCGTGCCTTCGGATGCAGCCGTGACCCTGGGCAATGGTTCGAAAAAGAGGGTTTTCCAGATTACGGCGCAGACACAGCGCAGAGTCGAAGAAGCGGTATTGGCCGTTTTGGCGGCGGCGCCCCTTGAATATTCAGTGCGTGGAGCACTGCGGGGTCGCTTGGCTATTTTGAATAGTTGGAATCCTGAGGAGCGCTCGTTCAGACTCCAACTTCCGCTGGCTCCGAACAAGCCGGTCGTGTGCGCCTATGAAACCGAGAAGCTGGTCTCGGAGTTGGGGTCTGGATTTGAAGGAGTCATCGAGGTACAGGGACTATTCCATTATCGGCGCGAAGAGGTTTGGCCGCATCACGCGGAAGTCGACGGCATTCGTGTTCTATCGCGCGAGCCGAGCGCGTCGCTGAAGGACCTGATTGGGCTAAGGAGGCTACCCGAGGGAGAAGATTCAGTGAGCTACGTACGGAGCGCTCGAGATGCCGAGTAAGCCGGAACTCGACGTGTGGGATTCGTGTTGCCTCATCGGGGTCCTCAACGATGAGCGCGACAAGGTGCCCGCACTGCTTGCGCAGATGCCGAAATTCGAATCAGGGGAATCGGTATTGGGCATTCCGCAGGTGGTGATCTCGGAGGTTGTTACGTTAGCCGACGGCAGTCCAGCGGAACTGCCGCTGAAGAAGTTTCTCGCGAACACCTATGTAGAGATACTGACGCCGACCGTCGAGGTCGGCATTCTCAGTGGTCGCTTGCAGTACCGATTTGACTCACGACGCATGCCGGAGCTCAAGAACAAAGCGGTTGCAGCCGGGTGCCCTGCCAACCAAACAATTCGTCTGCGGACCAAAGATGCCGACGTCCTCGCCACCGCGCTCCATTACAAAGCGAACCGGCTCACGACCTACGATCCCTTCTTACGGTTCCTCGGGCAGGAATACATCGCAGCCGAAATGGGGCTAATCATCGATGTGCCTCGGACATCATTCTTGCCATTTCCGAGCAAGGGAGATTGAAACACCACCACACCCGCCCTCCCATTCCCCACTTTTCCACACCCCCCCTGTGACATCTGACCTTGCACCCCTCCCTAAACTAGATAGTAGTATGCTGAACCCCAAGAAACCTCCTTCCAGTCTCACCCAGGAAGAATACGCCCGCGTCGTTAAGTCCCAGCTAATCAAGATTTTACGTGTAAACCCTTGGCTATCTAGATTTTACGCGGGCTACTTCGATCTCTGTGCTTCTAACCCAAGCGCAATCAATAACTTAGGAATTCGATCTGAGAATTCTTCCGATCCGGATTCCAAAGCCCTGAATCCGAAAGGTCCAAATCCAATGTCCCTGAACAAGAACACTCGTAGCTGCACCCACATCAAGGTCAACGGAGTCCCCTGCGGCTCCCCCGCTCTCCACCGCGAAGCTTTCTGCTAGTTTCACCAGCGCATGATCCGCGGCGTGGCCACGCCGCCCAAGTCGCGCCTGCATCCCATCGCCAACATCGAAAATGCGGAGTCGATCCAGGTCTCGCTCATGGAGGTCATCAACGCCCTCGTCCGCAATACCATCGACCTCCGCCGCGCCCAGCTCATCCTCCGCGCCCTGAACATCGCTGTCCGGAATTCTTCCCGCGTCCACTTCGATATTTATAAGGACGAAATGGTCCGCGAAGTCCCCGATTACCCCGCCGCCCCCGAGCCGCAAAAGCCCGCCGAACCTGCCATCTCAGCCGCCGTTGCTTCTACCCCGGCGCCGGCAGCGGATGTCAAACCAGCCAAGACGGCCCGCGTCACCCCACCCCAAACCACCGCTCCCGCCGCGTCCGCAGATCCCGCCCGTCCCAAGCCGCCCGCCCGGGTCACAGCGGCAGCAGCCGCCCGCGCCTCCACATACGGCAGATCGGGATAATGTGTGGGTTCAAAGGCCATCGAGGGCCGCTGTTCCGGCATTGACCTCCCCATGTGGGCCACAAGTTTATCGGTGGCGGGAGGGGTAAAGGGATTCTTCGGGATGTCCGATATCGTGAGTGAGTACTCCGATGCCGGGAAAGGTCTTCATCGTCGGACTGGCCGGACCGTCCGGCAGTGGTAAGTCGACTGTAGCCAGGAGCGTGGCCTCTCGTCTCAACGGGCACGTCATCTCGATGGAAACCTACGCCGTCGAGGTGAACCGTCTTCCGCTGGAAGAGCGGGCGAAGCGGAACTACGACGCGCCGGATGCCACCGACGTGGAGCTGCTGGAGAGCCATATCCGCAGGTACTCCGCCGGCCATGCCATCGAGGCTCCCATCTACGACTTTGCGCAACACCTGCGCGTGAGCGACCGGCGCGAACACGTTCCCGCCAAGCCGCTGCTGATCGTGGAAGGCATTCTGGCGCTGCATTTTGCGGAGCTGCGGCCGCACTTCGATCTATCCGTCTACCTGGAGGCTTCGGACGAGGTCTGTTTCCATCGCCGAAAGGTGAGAGACATCACCGAGCGTCAGCGCCCGCTGGAACACATCCGGTGGCAATACGAGAACAACGTGTTGCCGGCGGCGCGGCAGTACCTGCTGCCCAGCAAGCGCTACGCCGATCTCGTGCTGGATAGCACAGACCTGGCAACCGTGGAGAGAACCCTCTACGGGGCCATCACGCAGAAGCGCGCTCTCGCTGCGGCGCGATAACCCTCCGCTGGAAGAAGGTAGATCCAGCAAGGCGCATTCTGGATGCTTATTGCCCTCAGTGGCTTGCGGTTTCCGCCAGCGCCGACGGCATTGCCGCTGGAGCCAGCCCTGCCTTCACCATCGCACCCGGCAGTTCGTCGCCACGAAAGAACTTGTCCTTCGCGGCGCGCATCTCCGGCATGGCGGTGTAGGGCTTGCTGTAGTCGTTGGCGGCGTTCCAGAACAAGAAGCCGATGCCGCCTTTCTCTTTTGCCGTGGCGACTTGCACCTTGATGTATTCCGGAGAATAGGTCTTGGTCCGCCAGCGGAAGGCTTGCAACCAGGGGCGGATGACCACGCCGCTGCCTTTGGTGATCAGCTCGAAGCGGGCCATGGATTCGCCGATGAAGTGCTCGGGCGCGTCTCCGGGATGCTCGATGTTGTCCATGCCGAAGAAGTGCGAAGGATAGATCATGGGCGAGAGCACGTCGCAGTATTTCGCCATGCCGACGATGTCCTGTCCGGTGTGCGAGAGATCGACCTGGCGCTGCCAGGCCATAACGCCGAAGACGTCGAGTGAGAACAGCGCGCCGGTGGGATGGATCTCGGCGTAGGCTTTCTTCAGGAAGTCGGTGATGACGTCGGAGCGCTGCCACTTTGGGTGCTCGCTTTGAAATACGAAGCCGGCGTCTTTCTGGTCGCCCTCGGCGGGAAAGCGGACGTAGTCGAATTGAATCTCGTCGGCGCCGGATAGCGCCACGAACTTGGCCAGCGCAATGTCGAACTCCTGCACCTTGGGTTGCGAAGGGTCGGTCCAAACCAGCTTGCCATTTTCGCGCCAGGGCTGGCCCGTTTTCTTCGACTTCACCGCAAGTTCGGGGTGCTCCACCACCATGCGCTCGTCGCGGAAGATGGCGATGCGCGCGATGGCGTGCATGTTTTCGGAATGCAGGAAGCGCACGAACTTCGGCAGATCGTGAATGTAGACTTGATGCTTGCCAAGCAGCGGATGCTCGAAAGGAATGTTGATGCTGCCGTCGGAATCCTTGATATCGAAGACCACGGCGTTGCCGCCGACTTCGCGCCAGTGGCGGATGATGCGCAGTCCGTGGTCGCTGGCGGCCATGATGCCGGTAAGGTAGATGGCGCGGACTTCAAAATCCTTGGCGACCGGGATGTTTTTCTCGACGATGGGCGCGGCAAGAATGCCGGGGATGTTGATCTGCTCCGCGGCCTTTAGTGTGTTGCCGGAGCGATTGCCGTTGGCTTGGCGAATGGCTTCGGTGAGCTCGGAGGACGTGAGGTAAGAAGTGTTCTTCAAGTATCGATGCGCGAGGGCGGGAATCGTGTCTCCGCGCTTCGCCGTATAGACTTCCGTTCCGGGCGCGGATGAAGATTGTACGGGAGGAATGTCGGCGGGCTTCATGGTTGCCAAAAGCGTCGAGCTCACGGGTTTTCGTTGCGCACTCTGCGGGGCTGCGGCTGCAGCCGGGATTGGTTGCGCCGTTTGGGGCTGTGCCGCTTGGGCCGAAGAGAACCGCGAGTTCAACCGCACTGCAGACCCGCCAAACAGAAGGCAAGAGACAGCGGCAATCGTGAGAACCGACGAGCGACGCAAGAAAATCCTCCCAAACGCGCTGATCGCGATGCTATCCCGCATGCAGCGGACTCGCTAGTTACTAGCGGTCATCTCCCCATTGCTCGATGCCGGGTTCGCCTGGCAGACCACAGAGAGGGCAGAGCAGACCTCGCTCGGTTATCAAGTACTCGGTACTGTTCCTTTCCTGATGCGCAAACTATTTCTCTTCCTCTCTCTTAACTTTCCACCGGCAGGTGTTCTAATATTGCCCGGCGGCAATCTAACTCACTCAGATACAGGGGTTTCGCTTCCTCGATGCATCGTCGGCCCGTGGCCAAAGGCTTGCTTATTCCCATAGCACCACGGACGCTACAGGCTCTGGCAAGCGACTAGGTTCCAGGCTGACAAATTCTGTCATCGATGGAATGTGGAGGTCGCAAAGAAAGGCCTGAAGGGTCCGGGGAAAAGCAGGCAAAAGGCCGACAAAGAAGATACGGCCTGGAAAAGGACAAATCGCCCGGCGCAAGCCGGACCGCCACTTATGAGAACGAACCTCGCTACCGTGCTCGATCCCAACCGCCGCAGCAGCGATGCTGGAGAGTTTGAAACCGCTCTGCGCCGCAAGATCGTCGGGCAGGACCAGGCCGTCGAGAAGGTCGCCGAGATTTACCAGATGTTTCTGGCGGGCTTGAATGCGCCCGGGCGTCCCGTGGGCAACCTGCTTTTTCTGGGACCGACCGGCTCGGGCAAAACCCGCGTGGTGGAAGCCATGGCCGAGGCGCTGTTCGGCGATGCGCGCGCCTGCATTAAGATCGATTGCGCCGAGTTTCAGCACTCGCACGAGATCGCGAAACTGATCGGTTCGCCTCCGGGATACCTGGGGCACCGGGAGACGCATCCGCTGCTTACGCAGGAAGCGCTCAACCAGTGGTACACGGAGAAGCTGAAGCTCTCGATTCTGCTGTTCGACGAAATCGAAAAGGCCAGCGACTCGCTGTGGCAGTTGCTGCTCGGCATTCTGGACAAGGCCACGCTCACGCTGGGCGATAATCGCCGCGTCGACCTTTCGCAATGCATCATCATCCTGACCTCGAACCTGGGCGCCAGCGAGATGACCGACCTGGTGGATGGTGGCCTGGGGTTCGCGCCGAAAGCGGTGGAAGTCAACAACAATTTTGACGACAAGATTCAGCGCACCGCAGTCGAGGCCGCGCGCCGCAAGTTCACGCCCGAGTTCATGAACCGCATCGACAAGACGGTCGTGTTCAAGACGCTGCGCGACGAACATCTTTCTCAGATTCTTGAGATCGAACTGGGCATGGTGCAACAGCGCGTCCTGATGGCCGCCGGCGTCAATCAGTTTGTGTTCAACTGCACCGCAGACGCGAAGCAGTTTCTGCTGAAGGAAGGCACGGACCCGCGTTACGGCGCGCGCCACCTGAAGCGCGCCATCGAACGGCATCTCGTTTTTCCGCTGGCCAATCTGGTGGCTACTGCGCAGGTGAAGCTCGGCGACTTTGTCCGCGTCGATATGGCTTCGGAGAATCAGATGATCTTCGTCAAGGAAGCCGAGAACACCATGGCGCCGATCCTGCTGGAGCGCTACGGAGCCGCGGCCGCCAATATGCCCGCCGCACGCGCCGCACGCACCGCCGTCAACGGCCGCCGCGATTTGGGCGCAAGCCCCATCGCGGAGAGCAAATAAGTTATTTCGGATTTACCCACTCGCTTGACCGCATCTCGCGAGCCTACTGGCGCCGGTAACTCCGGCGCCTTTTTTCTTTACCGGGATGGTGAACTGGCGTGTCGGCCCTCTCAAAGCCCGGCTTCCTGACCTAGTCTGGGTTTGGCGATGCTGCCGAAAAGAGGTCACCTTGCTCGCGGTGCCCTAAAGTAACCCAATGCCTCCAGCCGGTTCTGCCGAAAGTCAACTCGGGGAATGTTCCCGCGTCCGCTTTGCGGTGAAGGAGGGCTTACGTGGCTCGAGGGAGACTTATGGTGCGCACTCATTGCGCGCTGCTTGCCATGCTGTTGGTTCCCGCCTCCAGTTGGGCGCAGAATAGCGGCCCCAGTTCCGGCGATCACGTCCAGGAAGCCATCGCCCAACTGGTCGAGCAGATCAGGCAGTTGCAGCAGCAAGACCACGACCTGCTGGAGAGGATAAGAGTTCTGGAGGCCAAACAATCCCAAGCCTCCCCTGTGGCTGAAGCCGCCCCAGCGCCCGCAGCCGCGCAGTCTGCGGAAGAAGCGCCGCCGGCACAGGCAGCGGTGGCCGTGCCCCACGACCGGCATGATGTGCATGGCATCCAATTCCGCGGCTTCGGAGAAGTCGACTACCAGGTTCTCAACCAGCGCCAGCCGGAACTGGGAACGGGCGGGTTTGTCCCTGGTTCCGCGGGGAACTTCTACACCGGCGACTTTGGTCTGTTCCTCACTTCAAGACTTACCAATAAAGCCAGCGTGCTCTCCGAGATTGTTTTCCAGGAAGGCGATGCGCAGACGTACCACGTGGATCTGCGACGGATGCTGCTCAAGTACGAATACAACGACCACTTGAAATTTTCGTTTGGCCGCTACCAGACCAACATCGGGTATTACAACTGGGCGTTCCGCAGCGCAGCCTGGCTGCAAACCACAGCGGATCGGCCGCTGGTGATGCAATTCGCCAGCGATGGCGGGCTACTCCCCACTCAGGCGATTGGCGTCTCCGTGACTGGCGCGATTCCCTCGGGAAAACTGGGGCTCAACTACGTTGCCGAATACGGATCCTCGGACACCGTTCGGCCTGACATCGACGGCGATGGTCTTGTGACCGATGAGAACAACGGCAATCAAACCAACGTCGGACTCTTCGTGAGGCCCGACGAGTTGCGTGGACTGCAAATCGGAACGTCCTACTACCACGACCAGATCAGCAACAATGTCCTAAACGCGTCCGGCGCCCAGATACCTCCGCCCCCGGGCAGTTTGGGACCGGCTGCGAGGTATGGCCAGACGATCGTCAACGGCTACGTCGTCTACGTGGCTCACGGCATTGAATTTCTGAACGAAGGGTTTCTAATCCGGCAAGCCCTGATCGGCGGCTCGCTCCACTTCGACACGCCGGCTTTCTATTCGCAGTTCTCCAAGCAACTCGGGCGGGTGCGGCCTTTTTTCCGTTACCAGTACGTGAACGCGAACTCGAACCCCAACTCGATTTACGACGACGTCGGCCTGCGCTTCGGGCCTTCCTTCGGCGCTCGTTACGACCTGAACGACTACATGGCTTTCACGGCCCAGTTAGACCACACGGTGCGCCGGGGCGAGCCGGATCTGAACGGGCTGCAATTGCAGTGGGCGTTTACTTTTTAAGGCAGGAGCGAGCATGGGCGTCAAATTGATAACGGCTCGGCTTCTCCTGGGACTGGCCGTCTTTTCCCTTGTCCGGCGAGCCACAGCTCAGGCCGACGACATTGCTGTCATAGTCAACTCGGGTAATGCAGCCACCAATATCAGCTATGGAGATCTGCGGAAGGTATTCGCCGGCGCGAAGCGCACATGGCCCAACGGCCAGCCGATCACGCTCATCACTCGCGGCCCGGGATGCGTTGAAAGGCTCGTCTTGCTGAGACTCCTCGGGATGTCGGAAGCCGAATACAAACAATATTGGACCGCTCAGGTGTTTCGCGGTGAGGCCGACGCCCCTCCCTTAATCGTTCCCTCGGTGGGCATGCAGAAGGAGGCGGTGATGACCCTTTCTGGCGCAATCAGTTTGGTGAGTGCCAAAGACGTCAAGCCGGGGATGAAAGTGATAAAGGTCGATGGCTTGCTACCGGGCTCGCCCGCATACCCGCTCCACTGAAGAGCGCCGAGGTCAGAATTTCTTTCCGATCCGCTCCGCCGGCTGAGCACCATGCTCAGCCCTTACCCGGCCGCGAGTGGAACGGATCGTTTTGTGGGGTATCGGGAGCGTCCTCGGGGCTCGGGATGTCCAAATTGACGACGACTGGCTCCTGGCCGCTGCGCACGATCACTGCTTCGACCGGTTCGTCTTTGCGCGCGTTGAGTTCTTGATGAGGAACGTAGGGAGGAACGTAGACGAAGTCTCCCGGACCCGCTTCATCGACGAACTCCAAATGATCTCCCCAGCGAAAGCGCGCGCGGCCGCGCACGACATAGATCACGGTCTCCAGTTCCCCATGATGATGAGGGCCGGTCTTGGCATTGGGATGCACCACGACCGTTCCGGCCCAGAGTTTTTGCGCGCCGACTTTGGCATGTGAGATGGCTTCGGCGCGAGTCATGCCGGGCGTCTGCGGAGTATTGGTGTCGAGCTCGCCGCTGCGAATGATGCGCAAGCCGTGAGTTTTCCAGTCGGGAGCTTCGTCTCCCCGAGGATCGATCGAGCGTAAATCGTTCATGGTCTGCCTTTCCCTGCCATCCTCCAGACGAGCCGGCGCACGGGCTTGAGACGAGCCCATCAACGCAGCTCAGTTTCCCGGAGGAATACTGGGAGTTGAAAATAGAGAGTCCGGCATAGGTCCGCGTAGCTCTTGTACGGAATGTTAAGAATGTGCGTCAGGTCAGAAGGAACTCCGATACGATTGCCCTGGTAGTTAGCTAAGATAAACGGTTTTGCCAAAGCATAAGCGATGCCCACTTCGATGTAGACGTTGGGCCGTTCACTCGCCCAGCGGTTGTCAAAGATACAGAAATCGCATGCGCGAATTCTCCTGATTATGTCGTCGAAAAAGCCGACTGCGGCTATGTCCATGCCCGACCAAGCCAGCTTGATGTTAGATGGTTCGAGGACATGGCGTAGATTCAATCTGAGAGAATTCGAGACCGACTTTACAAAGCGGTGGCCGACAAAACAGTGTAACCTTCTGTGGCGGCGCCTTCTTGGCCATTGAATTTCGAAGATGTTGAACCTGCCGTTGTGGGGATCAAGACCCTCGCGCAAGAAAAGGCGGAGAGTCCCGGTTCCGAGCCTCAGTTGCGCTCTTCCGCGATTATTCAAACCGGCTACGATCGCCGGGAGATGACGTTGCATCCCGCTGAGGGCTTCTTCCCTCTTGTGACGATTGATTAGGCCGTTTCGGAATGCAGTGTCAAGCCAGTCATGGAAGTAGCGATGAAGGTCGGAGCGAGTAGTCTTGCGCCGCAAAAACGAATCTCCGTCAAGAATAGTACTCGGACAGTTCTTCCATGGTCGTTACAAACGGATCTGTCGTGGGGAGCTCCTTGTTGACTGCTTTCTTCAGTTCCGAACCGGGAGTAAACCTCGCAACCTTCCTCGGTACGATCTTGATAGTCGCTCCGGTCTGTATGTTGCGTCCATTCCGCGCCTTGCGCTTTGAGACTGAGAATGTGCCAAAACCGATCAGAGCCACGCGGTCTCCCTTGCGAAGAGCGCCGGTTATGCTTTCGACCGCCGTATCGACAGCCGTGGCAGCTTGAGCCTTGCTGATCTCGCAAGCTCCGGCTATTTTCTCGACTAGATCTGATTTATTCACTGCTTCACCCGCTACCGCTTCCAACACAACTCTAGCACGATCCAACTCCTGGGGCGAGTCGTTCCGGTAAAGGTCGATATGACAATATGTTAGCGCCACGCATGCCAGTTATAAGCGCTGGCGCGATTTCGGAAGGCTGCCGGATGCCAGCGGACGTCATCATGCCTCACCAGACCTCACAACGCTTGCTTTCCGGCCGTACCATGGCTGCGTCCGGCTTGCAGCTCCACGCTTTCTGGAAGTCCGGCAGATTCGAGAGCGGGCCAATCACGCGGTACTTCGCCACCGGATGCGGATCGGCCTGCATCATCAGGCGCTGGGTTTCGATGCGGGTCTCATCGCCGCGGAACTGTCCCCAGGCAATATAAAATTGTTGCTCCGCAGTGAACCCGTCGATATCCGGCGGACGCGGCTTACCCAGCAACGACTTCTCATATGCCAGAAACGCGATCTTCGCGCCACCCAGGTCGCCGATGCTTTCGCCCAGCACCAGCTTGCCGTTGTGATGCACGCCCGGCTCGATGAAGTAGTTGTCGAACTGATCGGCGACGCAGGCTGCGCGTGTCTGGAACTGCTTCAAGTCGGCGTCGGTCCACCAGTTCCGCAGCCGGCCGAGGTAGTCGAACTGCGCGCCCTGATCGTCGAAGCCATGGGAAATTTCGTGGCCAATCACTACGCCGATCGCGCCATAGTTCACGGCATCCACCGCATTCATATCAAACGCCGGAGGCTGCAAGATTCCCGCCGGGAACACAATCTCATTCAGCAGAGGGTTGTAATAGGCATCGGAGGTGGGTGGAGTCATGCCCCAGCGGTCGCGATCCACCGGCTTGCCGATCGTGAGACGATCGTCCTCTTCCACAAACTTTCTTCCGGCAATCACGTCCTCGAAGAACGCGCCGCGCCGGATCTCCACGCGGCTGTAATCTTTCCACTTGTCGGGATAGCCGATCTTGGGATTGAAGGTGGCAATCTTGGCCATGGCTTTCTCTTTGGTATCGTCGCTCATCCACGGCCGGCTCAGGATGTCATCGCGCATCGCCGCCAGCAGATTCCGCACCATATCCTGCATGCGTGCCTTGGCTTCGGGGGGAAAATACTTCTCCACATACTCCTTGCCCAGAGCTTCGCCAAAGAGCCGATCGGTCGACTCCACACAGCGCTTCCAGCGCGGCTTGATCTCGGTGGTGCCGCTCAGGTATTTTCCGTTGAACGCGAAATTCTCCTCCACGAATGGCGCCGATAGATCGCCGGCGACTGAGGTCAGCAGATGCCACTTCAAATACACTTTCCAGTCCGCCAGCGGCGCGTCGTGCACCTGCCGGTCCAGTTCCTGCATGAACTTTGGCTGGTCCACGTTCATGTCGACATCTTGCGGAATCTGCTTGTGCTTGAAATATTCCGCCCAGTCAATGTGCGGCGCCATCGCCTGCAACTGCGCGAACGTCGTGTTGTGGTCGGTCGCCGCGGGATCGCGCAGGGCAACATTGTCGAGCGACGCTTCCGCCAGCTTCGTCTCCATCCCCATAATCGTCTGGGCGGCTGCCGCTGACGTTTTCTCGTCCCATCCCGCCAGCTTGAACATGGCCGCGATGTGCGCGACATACTTCTCGCGGGCTTCCTTGAAGCGGGCTTCCGGCTTCAGGTAGTAGTCGCGATCTGGCAACCCCAGCCCGGTCGCCCCAATATCGGCCAGCACCCACGACGGTTTATGCGGATCCTGCTGGCTGCCGAAGGTGAACGGATCATCGACCCCGATGTCGTGCATATCGGCCAGCACCCGCTGCAGTTCCGCCATATCTTTGGCGGCATCGATGCGTGCGAACCACGGCTTCAGCGGCTCCATGCCGCGCGCATTTACGCGAGATTCGTCCATGCAGGCGCCGTAATAGTCGCCGATGATCTGCCCGGTGCTGCCCTTGGGCGCACTGTTGTCGGCGGTCGCCGCTTCCAAAATTTCTTTCAGCTTGTCTTTGGACGACTCGCCCGCCGCCCAGCGCTTGCTCCACTTCATCATCGATGCGGGAATCGGATTATTCGCCCGCCACGTGCCGTTGGAGAATTCGAAGAAGTCGTTGCAGGGATCGGCCTTGCGGTCCAGATCGCTGACGTCGATTCCGTGAAGAGAGACGGACTGTGAGAAGAGAACGGAGGAAGACAATAGAAATCCAGAGAGAAGTACGACGGCCAGCCCTGCTTGTCCAGTGCGCATGAAGTCCCTTATTCGGAAGAGTCTCGAATGCAACCCGCACCGGACCTTCACGAAAGACAACGGCAGACATTCTAGACGATCCTGTTTGCAATTGCTTAGAGCCGTTGGAATCGGCACGATAGGAAGGGCCGTCCCGCCTTATCAGCATTTCCGATGCCCGCTATCGTTTCTTTGCGCCGCCACTTTACGGTTCCTTTATTAACTGCCCACAGCTTCTTTATGGCCTACCTGCTAGCTTCTGGAATATCGGGGGCGACCTCCAAGGGAAATCGGCACATTTGATTCCGGAGGCATCGTTCCGGCGGGGGTTACGCAGTGGCTAAAGCAGTCATCTATCCAAGGATCGGGGCGGCAACGCTCGTTCTATGTGTGTTGGGGTTCAATGTTTCCGCATGCGCGCAGTCCACCTTCGGTACGATCGTCGGTGTGGTGCATGATACGACGCAGGCAGTCGTACCAGGCGCGTCAGTCAAGGTACAGGGCTTGGGAGATAACAGCGTTCGCACTACCGCATCAGACGAGAACGGATCATTTGAATTTGTGAACCTCAAGCCGGGCAACTACGCCCTTTCTGCTCAGGCCCAAGGTTTCGCCGAGTTCCAAGTGCCATCCACGGAACTGAACGCCCGACAAACGCTGAGGATCGACGTTACCCTCGGGATCAAGAGTCAATCGCAAACCGTGGAAGTCGCGGACACAGTGGCTGTGATCAATACCGAGAACGGCATCATCAGCGATTCGAAGGACAATCGGCAGATCACCGAACTTCCGCTGAACAATCGCGCCACCACCACGAGCCCGCTGGCAGCGCTGTCGCTTTCGCCGAACGTGCAACAGGACAGTTCCGGAAATATCGCTCTGGGCGGCGCGAGTTCGGCGATGGTGAACTTCTCTGTCGACGGCATCTCAACAGCAAACGTGCGGCAGAACGGCGCGCTGCAGGACGCTTATCCCTCGCAAGAGGGAATCTCCGCGGTAAGCGTGACTTCGTTTAATAACAGCGCAGAATTTTCGCAGGTCGGCGATGTCACCTTCACCACCAAAAGCGGCACGAGCCAGTATCACGGCAGTCTGTTTGAGTATCTGCAAAATCAGGCGCTCGATGCGGATCCCTACGGCTTCAACGGCAAGGCTCCGAAACATTTCAACACCTTTGGGGGATCGCTGGGCGGCGCGCTGAGCATTCCGCATCTCTACAACGGCAAAGACAGAACATTCTTCTTTCTTGATTATGAAGGAAACCGTCGCTCCACTGCGGTTGCCGAGCAATTCCTTGTGCCCACTCAGGCCGAGCGCGGGGGGGACCTGGCCGCGCTCGGCGGCCCCGTGATCTCGCCTGCGAACATCAACCCCACCGCTACGGCGCTTTTGAATTACTATCCGTTACCCAACGTTGCCGGCCAGGAGAACTACAACTACGAGAACTTCCAATCCACCCCCGCGCGCACCGACGGAGCCGATCTCCGCATCGACCAGACCATCACGGCAAAGCAGTCGATCTACGCACGCTTCAGCCGCAAGAACATTACCGAGGACTACGCCAACCCGCTGCTGCCCGACGACTCCGACAGCGTACACAATCGCAGCCTGCTGGTCTCGCATACGTGGGTGCTCACGCCGCGTCTGCTAAACGAGTTCCGCTTCGGTTTTACAAAC
>Ga0302177_10001474_pt1 | contig 16851 bp, 17 predicted proteins | sample I_Palsa_E1_2_FD_198780 | JGI IMG/M metagenome (GOLD analysis project Ga0302177, IMG submission 198780) | Peat permafrost microbial communities from Stordalen Mire near Abisko, Sweden - I_Palsa_E1_2 | ecosystem: Environmental > Terrestrial > Soil > Palsa > Peat permafrost | place: Sweden... | reverse complement strand
CCTGGGGTAGTCAGCTACCGGGTGCCGCCAGTGCACGGCGAGCAGCGTGCCGCCCGGTTGCAGCGAGGCCACCGAGTTTTCTAGCAGCTGGTCCAGATCGTGATCCCCGAAGTAGTACAAGAGCTCGGAGAACACGATCAGGTCGAAACGGCCGGCTGGCCACTGGCCGGGGAGCTCACACCGCTTCACCCGGACCTGCGGCAAACCTCTGGTGCGCTCGGCGGCAGCGTAGGCCGCCGCCGCGGCGACATCGCAGGACAGCAGGGCATCACAGCGCGGGGCGAGCAGCTCAGAGAACACGCCGATGGAACAGCCTGGCTCGAACGCGCTGCGGTACCGTTCGGCCGGGAGCAGAGCGAGGCTGAGCGCGTACTTACGCCGTTCGTACCAGCGGTTCTCGAAACCCCACGGATCGCTCGCAGCCTGGTAGATGGCGTCGAAATAGCCCGATCCGAGCGTGACTGGCCCTGGTCCGGGACCGGCATGTCCCGATTTACCTGGCGCGGTCATCGCAGCAGCACTTCCTGCCTCCTGGTGAAATGCGCCACGACGTCCGGCGGGACGACGGGGCCGAGGCCGGCCTCACGGTTGGTCAGCTGGCTGGCAAAGGCATCGATAGCCGATCGCTTCCGGGCCGCGATCCCGGCCGGAAGCGCGATCTGGCACGCCCGGCGCCACGGCACCCGGCGATCACCCGGTTCGGCCCAGTGCCACATCCAGACCGGATAGGTCAGCACGCTGCGTCCGGCCCGGCGGGCCGCCCGCCGGGCGGCTCGGCCCGCCGCCTCGTGGTCGGCGTGAGCGTCCCCTTCCCACGGCGCGAGGCACACCTCGAATCCGGCGCACTGCTCGCTGAGGATGACCGACAGGTCATGCTCGCGAGCGGCGAGCCCGGTGTCGGGCAGCCCCAGCCGGACGACGTCGATGTCCCGTGCTCCCAGCCGGTCAAGGGCGTCGGCCGACTCGTTGATCCGCGTCTGCGCCATGACCGCGGGATCGGTTCCCGGGTGCGACGCCTCGCCGTCCGTGATCGCGATCAGCCGCAGCCGGACTCCTCTGTCCGCCAGCATCGCCATCGTCCCGCCGACGCCCAGTACCTCGTCATCCGGGTGCGCCGCCACCACCACGACGCTCAGCCATGCCTCCGGGTGGGCGGCGGGCAGGCGCCCGAGCTCAGGCCAGGACGCCCAGGCGTCTTCGGCGGTACCGGGCCGGTCGATCCGGTTGTGACCTGCTACATCCGGCAAACCTGCTACATCCGGCTGACCTGCTGCGCCCGGCTGACCTGATACCGTCGGCCGGCTCACCACGTGGTGCCGTGGCCGGCCACGAGCTTGCCGATCTCGGCGAGATCACGTTCGCCGTGGTGCTGACGCAGGTAAACGGTCAGGTCCGCGACCCGGCGCGAGTGCGCCTCGTCGTGGCCGAGGGGGCCGGCGCCGAGCGCGCGGCCCACCCGCAGCATGACCTCGGTCGCGGTCTCCTCGACGAGCGCGCGCACCCGCAGCGCCCGCAGAGCGCCGCCGCCCCTGCGGTCGTCGGGGTCGGCGTCTATTTCACCGGCCGCCGTGTCCAGCGCCAGCTTCGCGGTCCGCAGGGCGATGTCGACGGCGCCGAGATGGGCCAGGGCGTGCGGGCCGACATCGCGCCGGGCCGCGGCATCCAGGAGGGTCCGGCCCACGCCTCGCGCCCCGCCGTACCAGCAGGCGGCCACGCCGGCCCCGCCGTGCGCGAAACCTGGCCGGTCGATGTAGCGGCCCGGCCCGCCGACGGGCTCGGCCGCGATGCCGGAAAAGCGGACGTCGAGCGTGTCGCTGCCCGCCATGCCGGTGGCGGGCCAGCTGCCAGGGACGGGCGACAGGTTACCCGTGCTCACCGCGAACAGCCGGCTCCCGTCGGGCGCCGTCGCGGTCACCAGCGCGTCCGTGCAGGAGCGGGCGCCGGAGCAGTAGCGCTTTATGCCGTCAAGGCGCCAGCCGCCGTCGGCGTCAGCCTGGCTTGCCGCGAGCCCCGGGCCCGGAGGCTGTGCGGCCCAGACGCCCCAGCGGCTCGCGGCCGGCGGCGAGGCGCCACCGAGCTCAGCGAGGATGGCTAGGGCGTCCGCGTGCCCTTCGGCGAGCCGGGCCAGAGAGAGGTCTTCCTCCGCCAAGTCGGCTAGGGCAGCCCATCGCTCGCGGGTCCGGCCGCCACCGGGCAGCGGCAGGTTAAGCCGACCCGATTCGACCGCGTCGGTGAAGGCTACGGCCGTCCGCGCGGCGGGCCAGTCGGCGGTCGGGTGCTCACCCGGATGAGGATCTGGGTTATCGTTGTCACCCGTAAACGGATTAAAAGCGGTAGCCGGATAAGCGGCAGTGGACATTAGTTACCCCCTCAGGACTCCATTCGCTGCCCACCGCGTTCCAGGTCAAACACCTCGTCACCGTGAGCGCCGTCACCGTGAGCGCGAGTTGTTGAGGTTCCGGGTCCGGGTAGCTGTCATGGTGGCCCGGCCAAGCGGGCACGACGCTGGTCGCACGGGCGGGCATGCTGGTACCGCGAGGTGGGCATCGGAGCGGTTTGGGGATGGAGGCGGCGTGACCGAAAACCAGGACGGCGAAGGCCAGGGAACGGCCCCTTCCGGCTGGCAAGACTGGCAGCGGTGGACGGAGGACGTCGACTGGTCGGACTGGCGGTCCTGGCTTCAGCGCCTCGCCGCCACTGATTGGGCCGCCACCGACTGGACCGCCGTCGACTGGACCGGCGCGAACCGGGCCCCGACTGAACGGGCGTCCGTTGACTGGACCCGGGAACAGGCCCTGAGCAGCCCGTGGGAACAGGAGCCCTGGGGCGGGGAGATCCCGCTCACCCTGCGGGCTTTCGCCGAAGACGAGCCTGGTGACCGAATCCGCGAGCACCTCGCAGCGACCTGGCCGCCGTTCCGGCAGTGGTGGCGGGGAGGCGCGAACACCCGTCCGACGACCGGTGAGGCCCGGGCCAAGCTCGAGGAGCACATGCCCGAGCTCATCCCGGCCTGGCAGCAGCTGACCGCCATGCTCGAGCACGGGCCGGACGGCTCCGACGCGGGCGCCGCGCTCGCGCTGTGGAACCCGCCGCCCTTCCTGACCGGCTGCTCGCAGGCCGCGGTCCTGCCCGGCGGTCCGGCGCTGATTCGTAATTACGACTGGGACTACCGGCTGTTCGACGGGGTGGTGGCCAGGACGGCGTACACCGGCCGCCGGGTGCTCGGGATGCTCGACTGCCTGTGGGGGCTGCTGGACGGGGTCAACGACGCTGGGCTCGCGGTCTCCCTCACGTTCGGCGGCCGGCCGCAGGTCGGCGAGGGGTTCGGGATCCCGCTGGTGATCCGCTACGTACTGGAGGTCTGCGGGAACGTCGAGGAGGCGGTGCGGGTTCTGCGCCGGGTCCCGGTGCACATGTCCTATAACGTCACCGCGCTCGACCGCGACGGCCGACAGGCCACCGTGTACCTCGCCCCGGACCGCCCGGCCCGCGTCACCGACCTGGCCGTCGCCACCAACCACCAGGGCGAGGTGGAATGGGCGCCCTACGTCGCGGCGATCCGCAGTGTCGAACGCCAGAACTACCTGGAGGAACTGCTGGCCGCCGGTACTGGCGCATCCGGTGTGGTCGCGGCCTGCCTGCGCTCCCCGCTCTACGCCACCCGCTTCCACGAGGGCTTCGGGACCCTCTTCACCGCCGAGTACCGGCCCGCCGACGGCCTGGTCCGCTACCACTGGCCCGACCGGACCTGGGAGCATTCCCTGGACAAGATCGACCCGGCCGGCGTCCAGGTCCAGCTCGGCACCCCTAGCGCCGACACCACTGCCCGTTAGGAAATTTCCCGAACGAGCAGTGGTGCGCGCGTCCGGTTTACCGCTTCGCCCGCTTGGCCGCCGACTTCTCGGTCTTGGCGTTCGCGGTCGTCAGCGATCCGTCTGGCGTCTCCAGGTGAGCACGGACGAACCAGTGGAACTCTTCCAGCTGGCGCGCCTGGCCGATGAGCATGTCCTGCGTGACCTGGTCGAGCTCCTCGGTGGTTTCGATGGCCTCCCGCTGAGCCTCGATGATCCCGATGTAGACGACGTCCAGGGCAGCGAGATGCTGCTGGGTGCCGGCGCGGCCGATGGAGTAGTCATCCCAGTCGCGCTGGGCGACCAGGGCGCCGGGCGTACCGACCGGGGACGCGCCGAGCGTCGCGATCCGCTCCGCGGTCTCATCGACCATGGCGCGCACCGCGTCCACCTGCGGGTCAAGCATCGTGTGGACCGCGATGAAGTTCGGTCCGACCACGTTCCAGTGCACATGCTTGAGGGTCAGCGCGAGGTCGTTGAGAGAGTTCAGCCGGTCCTGCAAGATCGTGACGACCTTCTCGGCGTCGTCGCTCTTCATTCCGGGCACGGTGTAGGTGACCATGACATCCCCCTTCTGTTGTTCTGTCATCTGCGTTGATCGCAGCCGTGCTCCCTACCATCCGATCGCCGGTTTAAGCCTGCCGACCCGCGAAGTCGGCGGCGCGATCCAGGTCTGCCTGCTGGGCGCGGGCTGACCGGTCCGCGCCGCACCGGCGCTGCGCCGGTCAGGACGGCTCGCGCCTGCCCCCATACTGGGGCAGTGGAGGTTCACCCCAGCCGCCGTGTCAGCGCCCGCCTCGACCTGCGCGTTAATCAGCAGGCGGAAACGATCCTGCAAGTCGCGGTGGCAGGGATGGCAGGGCTGCAGGTCGAGGAGGACTTGACGGTCCGCCGCGACGGGGAACTGGTCAAGACGACCGAGATCGCCATGACACACGGCGGGCAGGCGCATCTTATGGTCCTGGATCCGGGCCGGGTGAGTGTCGAATACGGGGCCGTCGTCCGCGGCACCGCGCTCCGGCCGGAGGTGACCGAAGCCGATCGCGTGACCTACCTGCGCCCGAGCCGGTACGCCGAATCTGACCGGCTGGCCGCGGTGGCACGCGGGGAGTTCGGCGGGATCGGCACCGGCGCGGCACTTCTCGCCGCGGTGTCCTCCTGGGTCGGCACCCGGCTGAGCTACGTCCCGGGTAGCAGCAGGCCGATCGACGGAGCGGTGGACACGCTCCTACTGCGGCAAGGCGTCTGCCGGGACTACGCGCACCTGGTCATCGCGCTGCTGAGGGCCCTGGACATCCCGGCCCGGCTCGCGGCCGTCTACGCCCCCGGCCTGGAGCCGATGGATTTCCACGCGGTGGCCGAAGCGCTGGTCGGCGGCCAGTGGTGCGTCGTGGACGCGACTTTGCTCGCCCCGCGAGCCAGTCTGATCCGCATCGCGACCGGACGGGACGCGGCCGACACCGCGTTTATGTCCACCTACGGCGGTGCGGTGGAGCTGATCAAAACCGAGGTCACGGCCACGATCGACGGAGCACTGCCCAGCGACGACGTCAACGCGCTGGTGAGTATCGGCTGACGCCGAAGCCAGCGCACGTCTACCTTGAAATACCTGGCACAGACAGAGTCGAAAGCCCCTGATGTTCATGATGAGGCTCGTTTGCCTCCATGACGATGTCGTACTGCTCCTGTTCTAGCCCGGCGAGCCTGTTCCGCAGCTCAGCCTGGTTTACCTGGTTCTGCAGGCTGGCGGTTGTCTTGTCGCCCTTGATCAAGTAGATCGCTAGCACCCCGAAGATCCCGAACACGATTCCCAGCAGAAGGCCAAGCGTGCCCTTGTTCTTACGGCTATTCCCGTCAGGCGAAGAGGATAAAGTCACCTCCACCCGCCTCTGGCCGATTTCCTGCTAAGTCGTATTTAATCGCCTTACGGCTGCACGCGAGTATGCGCAGGCGAGGTGACCGCCTAGCACGGCCGCATCGCGTGAGTTAGTCAGCCGTCAAGGACCGCTGACCTGGGATAGGTTGAAACACGTGACAGTTGTGAGGATCAACGCGATTACGGTGCCCGCCGACAGCGGCGACGAGCTGGCCCGCAGGTTCGCCGCCCGGGCCGGCGCGGTGGATGACCAGGACGGTTTCGAGGGCTTCGAGCTGCTCAAGCCGACCGACGGACGGACCACCTGGCTGGTGGTGACCAGGTGGCGGGACGACGAGGCATTCAAGGCGTGGATGAACTCCCCGGCGTTCGGGCACGGGCACCGTTCCGCTGCCGAGCGAGCCGGAGGCGAGTCGCCCGGGCCGGTGGGCATCGGCAGTGAGCTCTGGTCATACGACGTGGCCGGGGGATCGTCCGGCTGAGGGCCGAGCGTGGCGGAGCCCGGAGCGATCAGGCGGGCGAGACCAACCTCAGCCGGCCATGGCGCCGAGCTGACGCAGCAGGGCACTCTTGATCAGCGGCCGCGACCCGAACACCAGCAGGAACAGCGCTTCACGAGCGAGCCGCGGCGGATGAGTGTCCGCCATGATGGACTTGCTCCCGTCCCGGACCGCGAGCGCCGCGGTGGCCCGCACCGCCAGCTCTGAGGCCGCCGCGCGGGCCTCGGCCATCGCCTCGGTATCGGCGGTGACGGCGTCATCGAGCCGCGCCCGGCAGGCAGCCAGCTCGTCGTCGAGCGGTCCGGGTCCGAGCAGCCGGCAGCACCGGCCGGCCACGCCGAGCGCGAGGGAGCCGTTCATGCGCAGCCGGTCGGGACGCAGGCTCGCGGCCGGATCAAAAGGTTGCTGGCTGGCCAGACGTCCCGCCGGAACCACGACACCATCGAAATCGAGCCGGACCGTCACGCTCGCGCTGACGGCGGCCAGCCCCTGGCGCGTCACCGTCAGCCCGGGCTGGGCGGCGGCGTCCAGGATCAGCGACACGACGCTGCCCTGCGGCCCGCGAGCGACGACGAGCAGCAGGTCGATCAGGCCCCAGCCGGTCACCCACGGAGCCTCGCCGTCCAACCGCCAGCCGCCCTCGACCGGCCGCGCGCGCAGCAGCGGCGGTCCGGGTATCAGCCCGAAGAGCGCGACGCCACCGCGCACCTTGCCCTGGCAGGCCGGCTCGAGCCACTGGTCGCGCAGCGCGGCCGGGGTGGTTTCTGCGGCCAGCGTCATGGCCAGCCCCTGGTGCTGGACCCAGACGAACGTCGTGGCCAGGCAGCCGCTGGCCAGTACCTCGGTCACCGCGCACGTGGTCAGAAGGTCCAGGCCAAGGCCGCCCGCCTGCTGTGGCACGGACGCACCGTAAAGGCCTTCGGCCGCGAGCGCGTCGAGCTGGGCGACCGGGATCGCGTCCAGGCTGTCCACCCGGATCGCATCGGGGAACAGCACGTCGTCAGCGAGCCTGCGCGCGGCCGCGAGGACGCCCAGCGATCCTGAGGTCATGACACCGCTTGGGCTTCTTGGGTCCACGTCGTCGCGAGCTTGCCCATCACCGCGTCCAGGCTCGCGTCGGTGACCTGCCGCGCGGGACTGGCCAGGTACCAGTCCGCGATCTCGCGGGCGCCCTGCTCGAAGGGGATCACCACGTTCCAGCCAGGCACGACGCTGCGCAGTTTGGTGTTGTCGAACACCATCGAGTGGGCCTTATCGTGACCCCGGGCGGAAGCGGCCGGGTGGTGCTCCGGCCCCGGTTCAGGACGAACAGTTCCACGCCGTTTTCCACCGCGACCCGGGAGCACGCCGAACTGATGACCCCGCTGCCGCCGATGAACAGGACCCTGAGCTTTCCCATCCCTCTACGCTAGTGCACCTACTCTTAAGTCCTTGACGGGTGTCTCGGGCTTGTGTGTTCCTCGCTGGGGCGAGCGACTTCCCGTGCGCTGTGTGGCGTACGGGGCGGGCCGGTGCCGGCCAGATGCCCTGGAGCTGATTAATGCGGTGCTGCGCTAGCCGCTGGCCCGCGGCGGCTCTGCGCGACCTCGCTCAGGACCGAGGGGGCGATGGATGCCGGGGCTCGTAGATCGGGAATTCGCTGCCGTCCGGGGTACGGATCGCGGCCAGCAGCCCCCACCCCTGATCGGAGACGTCCTGTGTGACTTCCGCTCCCTTGGCCTCTAGCTCGGCCAGCGTGCTCCGGATGTCGTCGCACATCAGGTAGAGCTGCTGGCGGCTTTCCCCGTCGGCGGGATGAACGGCCAGCTCGGCCGGGGGCAGGGCGAAGATGGGCCAGCCTCCGCCCGCGTCCACCGACGGCAGCCCGAGCACGTCCGCGAAGAATCCCCGGACCTTCTCCGCTTCCGGCGAGAACACAATCGCATGTATCCCAGTGATCACGCCTCGATCCTAACCAGCGCCCGACGACATCGTTCCACTCTGCGTAGAGGGAGCCTCTTGTCCCCGAATCGGTGCTCGACGCATTGCGCGCCGCCGAGGATGCCGAGGACATCGCCGAGGCCGACGCAGCCATGGAAGAGCCGGGCGAATCTATCCCCTGGGAGCAGGTCAAGACCGAGTTTGGCTTGTAGGTTGGCGCAGCGTGGCCACCTACACCATCGACATCCGGCCGCGCTCTCGCCGCTCGATGAGCCAGCTTGACCCGACGGAAAGCCATCGCCGAGACCATCGACGGCCTGTCCGCAAATCCCCGCCCCGCAGGTGTGACCCCGCTCAAGGGTCACAGGCCATACCTTCGGGTCCGCTCAGGGGACTACCGGGTCATCTATGCCATTGACGACCAGGCTCGCGTTGTAACCGTCGCGGCTGTCGGCCACCGTCGCGACGTCTACCAGCGCTTGAGCCTTTAAGACCGCGCCTGCGTGGTCGGGCCTAGCCCGTCCTCCGTGCCGGGCGCCCTTCGGCCCCTATCGGAAGGACGGACGGGAGCAATGTGTACCCCGGTTTTAGATAGCTGTAGGGCCGCTCGCTCGCACATCTGGACGGAGCGCCGGGCGTCGTGGCAGACCTAGCTGGTCAGCGCCTGCGTGGCCTGCTCGACGATGGCCGCCAGATCGTCACGGCACGCCCTTCGGTAGAGCGGGCCCCCACCGTCGGTCAGCAGCTGGCATACCATCGCCACGCCGCGCGCAGGGACCGGACCGGGCTGTACTAGGCGGGAGGCCAGCTCCGTGAGCTCGGAAGCCGACCGGCTGATCCGGTCCCGGCGGATAGGCACGTGCGGGTGACGAGCGACGCGAGCCCACGGACCTGCCGCCGTCGGCCCCACCCGGCTGCCGGCGGGCAGGACCGCGGCCAGTATCCGCTGCAGGCTCTCCGCCAGTTCGCGGCGGCACCTCATCGACGTCAGCCGGACAGCCCGCGCCGCCAGGCCCGCGTTCGTCTCCGGCCGCGCACCGCGAGCCAGCTCCCGGTCGAGTCGCTCCGCCAGGAACCGAGCCATAATCCGGTCCCACGGCCGCAACCGCCGGAGGGTGAGGCGGCCGAGATCATCTTCGAGCAGGACATGCATCGTGTCGCATTCTCTGGCGTGACTCATAAAACCATTATACAGGTCATGCATGACCTGTAAAGGGATTTGGCTGGTCATGTATTGTGTTGACAGATGCGAAGCAGCAAGACGGACAGGGGTGAGCACGGTGACGTTGCCTTCGTGGGCGTCCCATCTCGATTACAAGCTGGCGCCGCCCCCGCTGCTGCTCGTTCAGGCGTTCGTGAACACCCTCGACCTGGACCTGGGCGCCGACATGTTCGCCCGGGCCGAGGAAGCACATGCGTGGCTGGCCGACGCCGGACTGATCGATGCCGCGTCCAGCGCGGGACCCGCCAGCCCGGGCTTTGCCAGCGATCTGCGCCTCGCCCGGGGGATCAGGGAAAGCATCGGGACCCTGATCGCGCACCATAACGGCGCCGGGGCGCTCACTGAGGACGAGCGACTTGTGCTGGAGCAGGTCGGGCGCGAAGGCCAGCCCCGGCTGCAGGTCGCCCCCGACGGTCAGGTCAGGCTCGAGGCCGAAGCCCCGGCTGGCCGCGTGGCAGGCGGCCTGCTCGGATTGCTGCTGATCATCCGCGACGCGCAGGCCGACGGCAGCTGGGACCGGCTCAAACTGTGCGGCAATCCGGACTGCCGCTGGGCGTTCTACGACCGCTCGCACAGCCGCCGCGGCGCGTGGTGCGACATGGCCTCATGCGGGAACCGCCTCAAGAACCGCAACCTCCGCGCCCGCCGTGCCCAGCTGAGCTGAGCTCCAGCCCGGCGCTTGCCCCGCAATACCGCACAGAGCTGCTCCGGCCTTAAGCACCGCCGGACCATCTATCGTCCTTCGGGTGGATCAGGGTCATAACGGTGATACATCGCGGCCATCGTGCCGTCCGGGTCAAGCCTGCGCAAGATGGCCTCGGTGATGCCGGCCAGCTGGCGGACCTGTTCGTGGGTCAGGGCGTCGATGACATGCTGCCTGACGTTGGCCACGTGGCCCGGGGCGGTGCCGCGCACCTTATCCCAGCCAGCCGGCGTCAGCCGGACGTTGGTGGCCCGGGCGTCTTCCGGGCACGGGAAGCGCTCCACCAGGCCGCGGTCCTCCAGCCGGCGGATCACGTGAGAGAGCCGGGGCAAGGTGGCGTTGGTCTGCGCGGCGAGCCATGTCATCCGCAGGGTCCGCTGCGGCGCCTCCGACAGCATCGCGAGGGCGTAGTAGTCGAAGTGCGTCAGCTCCGCGTCACGACGCAGCTGGGAATCGAGTGCTCCGGGCAGCAGCTCAAGCACCGCCGCCAGCCGCACCCAGGCCGCCAGCTCCTCGTCGTTCAGCCATTTCGCATCCACCGTCACATCATCGCACCATTTAGTTGTCTCTACAACTATACGGTGATACCGTGGCGTTTGTAGAGGCAACTAATTGCCTGACCGGCCGCCGCACGTCAGCTCGCACCAGCCGTATCAGCGCCGCCGCTTTCCGCCCCGAGGAGCCCGTATGACGTCCCCGCCAGCGCCGAGCACCACCGCGACCGCCGATCGCCGCATTCCCGGCCAGCACCCGTTCGCCGCGCACCTGCGCCGGGCCGCCGATGCCGAGCGAGCCGCCGCACACCGCCTGTGGACCCCCGACGACGGGCCACTGCCCAGCCTTTACGTCAGCCACGGCGCCCCGATGCTGTTCGAGATGGCGGGCTGGATGACCGAGCTTCACTCCTGGGCGCGGGCGCTGCCCAAGCCGAAAGCCGTCCTCATCGTCTCCGCGCACTGGGAGTCCGCTCCGCTCAGCATTAGCAGCAGCGAGCCTAGCGAGCTCGTCTACGACTTCGGCGGCTTCGACCCGATGTACTACCAGATGCGCTACGACACCCCGGCCGCCACCGAACTCGCGGAACAGGTCACCAAGCTGATGCCGGACACCGAGCCGGTGCACGAGCACCGCAGCCGCGGCCTGGACCACGGAGCGTGGGTACCGCTAAAGATCATGTATCCCGACGCCGACATCCCGATCCTGCAGCTCAGCATGCCGACCCACGACCCCGGACGGTTGCTGGACCTGGGGCGGCGCCTGGGACCGCTGCGCGAGGCCGGAGTGCTCGTGATCGGGTCGGGCTACATGACCCATGGCCTTCCGTTCCTCGACTGGAACCATCCGGACCAGGTGCCGGGCTGGTCCTCGGACTTCGACTCCTGGGCGTCGGACGCGCTAGCCCGCGGTGACGTCGACGAACTCGCTGCGTTCCGCACCCGCGCACCCGGCATGCCGTACGCACACCCCACCGTGGAGCACTTCACGCCGCTGTTCGTCGCCCTAGGCGCCGCCACCGACCCGGTAGCGCCGCCCACCACCGTCATCGACGGCTACACTCTCGGGCTGGCCAAGCGGTCGTTCCAGGCGGCCTGACCGCGTCGACGGCCCGGACCGGAAGATCAGGCCGATGGCCTAGGCAAGAGCCTGGCGGCGGCCCTAAGCTGCCCTTCAGTGAATCGCGTTTCACTAGTGGCGGTGGACCGCGACCGTCGTGCTGGGTTCGGCGGGGTCCGCGGGGAGGCGGGTGACCAGCGTGGACGGGACGTCAGGAGCTGACATGAGCGCGGTGGCCAGTTACACCGTCAGCGACCTGTTCCAGCGCGCCTTCCGGGTCTTCGCCGACCGCACCGCGGTGACCTCCGAGGATGGCCGCTGGACCTACGGCGAACTGGGTGAGCGGGCGGCGCGGCTGGCCGGCGGCCTGCAGCGCCTTGGCCTGGGCCGCGGGGACCGGGTCGCGGTCTTGTCCGAGACCCGTCCCGAGTACGTGGAGACGTACGCGGCGCTGGCGTCTCTCGGCATCACCGCGCTCACCCTCAACATCCGCTTCCACCCGGAGGAACTGGCGTACTGCCTGAGCGCCGGGGCGCCGCGCGCCGTCATCACCTCAGCCGCCTGCGCTCCGTCGCTGGAGTACGCACGCTCCCGCCCGTCTCCGGTCACGACCTGGGCGTGCCTGGACGAACCACCCGAGGGATATACCCGCTACCAGGCTCTGCTCGACGGTTCGCCAGCCAGCCCGGCCGAGGTGCGCGGCGAGGACATCCACAACGTCCTGTACACCAGCGGCACCACCGGGCGGGCTAAGGGCGCCATGATCAGCCAGGCCGCGGCCGCGATACGAGGATTGCGGCTGGCCCAGTGGTTCGGGCTGCGCGAGCAGGACGGTTTCATCGGCTGGCTGCCGCTGTTCCACTGCGGCGGTGACGAGTCGCTGTACGCCACCATGCTGACCGGGGGCACCTACGGCACGCTACGCAAGGCTGACGCGGAGACGATGTTCCGCATGATCGAGCGGGACCGGCTGAGCTGGACCCTTCTCCTGCCCGGAGTGATCACTGATTTCCTTGACTACCCGCGGCGCGATGACTACGACCTGTCGTCGCTGCGGTTCGCGATCGGCTACGCGAACATGATGCCGGGCGTGGTGCAAAAGCTGACCGCCTCGTTCGGTATCGACTTTTATGACGCCTTCGGCCAAACGGAGACGAGTTACCTGCTCGCGCACGGTATCAGCGGGCCGGGGCAGGCGCCGTCGCTGCGCAAGCTGCCCAGCCCGCTGCTGGACGTGCGGCTGGTCGATGCCGAGATGCGCGAGGTGCCTCCCGGCGAGCCCGGCGAGTGCGTGGTGCGCGGGCCCAGTGTTATGTCCGGATACATGGACGATCCCGGTGCGACCAGCGAGGCTTTCCGGGGCGGCTGGCTGCACACGGGTGACATGCTGGTGCGCGACGAGTCCGGCCAGCTGACCTTCGTCGACCGGCTCAAGTACCTGATCAAGACGGGCGGCGAGAACGTTTATCCGGCCGAAGTGGAGCGGGTCATCGCCCAGCACGAGGCCGTGCAGGAGGCATGCGTGTTCGGGGTCAGCGACCAGCGGTGGGGCGAGACGGTCAAGGCCGTGGTCGTGCTCAGGCCCGGCGCCGCGGTCAGCGCCGCTGAGATCGGCGGCTGGTGCCGCGACCGGCTGGCCGGCTTCAAGCGCCCTCGCTACATCGAGTTCATGACGGCGAGCCAGTTGCCGCGGAGCACCACCGGCAAGCTCCAGCGCCACGAACTGGCCAAACTGCCCGTCGGCCCGGACCAGCAGGTATAGCCGGATGGACGGCGGCGACGCGGATGCGGACGGCAGGGTCACGGTCAGCGACCACGGCCCGGTGCGCCTGCTCACCATCGACCGCCCGCGGCGGCGAAATGCGCTGACCCCTGATTTGGTCACCCAGCTGAGTGAACAGGTCGAGACGGCGGGTCGCAACCCGGCGGTAGGCGCGATCGTGCTGGCCGGAGCGGGCGGGCATTTCTGCGCCGGCGGTGACGCGCAGGCCATCGTCGAGGTGATCGGCACGGGATCCCGGCAGGCGGCGATCGCGTTCATGCGGCGCTACCAGCGCGTGGTGGAAGCCTTGTGGACCAGCGACCTGCCGGTCGTCGCGGCGGTGTCCGGGGTCGCGTACGGCGGCGGGTTCAACCTCGCGCTCGCCTGCGACCTCATCATCGCCTCCGCCGACGCCCGGTTCTGCCAGGTCTTCCTGCGCCGCGGCCTGATCCCCGACCTGGGCGGCGGCTACCTGCTGCCGCGGTTGGTGGGCGTGCAGCGCGCGAAGGAGCTGATGCTGCGGACCCGGGAGATCGGCGCCGTCGAGGCCCGCGAGATGGGCCTGGTCAGCACCGTGACCGCCGACCCTGACGCGGCGCTGGCCGAGGCCCTGTCGGCTGGGGCCGAGCTGGCGGCCCGGCCCCGGCTCGCGGTCGCCCTGACCAAACGCCTGATCAACTCCACCACGGACGGTTCCCTGCAGTCGGCGCTCGAGCAGGAGGCGCTGAGCCAGGCCGCGGCGCTGTCTGCCCCGGAAGCCGCGGACGGCTTTGCGGCGTTCGCCCGCGCCGCCCCGCACCGCCCCCAACCGCCGGCCTGATGCCAAGAAGCGGCCCGATACTCAGCGGGCCGGACGCCCGAGCAATTCGTCGATACGGCGGCGTTCGCGCTTGGTCGGCCGGCCCGTACCTCGGTCTCGCGCAGCCACCGTGACCGTCTCCTCGCGAGGCGGAGGGGGCGGACTATGGTCGATGAAGCACTCGGCGGCCACCGGTGCGCCGGCCCGCTTGGCGATCACCCGGACGACGACCACGACGCGTTCGCGTCCGTCCTGGCGCAGCCGCACCTCATCACCGGCCCGCACCGAATGCGCGGGCTTGACCCGCATCCCGTTGACCCTGACGTGCCCGGCCCGGCAGGCACCGGACGCGGCCGAGCGGGTCTTGGCCAGCCGCACCGACCAGATCCAGCTGTCCACCCGCCCCGTCTGATCATCGGCCACTCAGCAACTGTAATCCGGTGCGCCGGCCCGGCTGCCAGTTCCTCATCAGGCTGCCGCTGGCCCGTCCGGGTGTGCCGGCCATCAACCGCACCGTACCCTGCCGTCGCGCCTCCGTCGCCAGCCCCGACCAGGCTGCCGTCACCGCCCGCTGACTTACCCGCCGCTCCGCGGCCGCCAAGGGCCCGTATCACCGCCCGCTGAGCCTGCTGACTGATCCCCCGCATCCCTTCGGCCCCTCCCGCACCGCGGCGAAATCATTGTGGATCGTCACCGTCTTCAGAAGACGGTGACGATCCACAATCACGAAAAATGGTGCTTAGCGGGCGGCGGCGAGCGTGGCGGGCTCGCGGAGGGGGCGTGGGCGACTTCGGCCTCTAGCCCACGGCCGAAATCCCCGGCCCCCGCCCCCGGGTCTCGGTGCTCGGGACGGGCCCGGGTCAACGGACGGACGTCGTGGGCGGTGCGGCGGGCCAGGCGACCACGAACAAGGAGCCCCCGGCCGGCGCTTCCCCGCCTGGGATCGGTCCGAAGGGCCGGTGACAGCGGGCGCATCAGGCGTCGGCCGCCTCCCGCTCCCGGTCCGCCATCGCCAGCAGTTCCTCGGCGTGAGCCTGGCCGAACTCGGACTCTTCCAGGCCGCCCAGCATCCGGGACAGCTCGCGCACCCGGGCCTGCCGGTCCAGCCGCATCACGCCGCTCTCGGTGACCAGCCCGTCACCCGACTTCTCCACCACCAGGTGGTTGTCCGCGAACGCCGCTACTTGCGGCAGGTGGGTGACCACGATGACCTGCGAGGAGCGCGCCAGCCGCGCCAGCCGCCGGCCGATCTCGACCGCGGCCTTGCCGCCGACGCCGGCGTCGACCTCGTCGAAGACGAACGTCGGCACCGGGTCCGCGCCGGCGAAGACCACCTCGATGGCCAGCATGACGCGGGAAAGCTCGCCGCCGGAAGCACCCTTGTTCAGCGGCAGCGGCGGCGCCCCGGGATGGGCGGCCAGCCGGATCTCCACATCGTCGGCTCCGTAGGGGCCAGGTGCGTCCAGCGCGCTGACCACGGCGGTCAGCGACCCGTGCGGCATGGCCAGCGCGGTCAGCTCGGCGGTCACCGCCAACGCGAACCGCTGCGCCGCGGCCTGGCGCAGCGCCGTCAGCTCCGCCGCGAGCGAGGTGACCTGGGAGGCCAGTGAGGATTCCTCCGCGGCCAGCGCCGCGATCTTGTCGTTGTCGCCCTCGAGTTCGGCCAGCCGGGACGCGGCCTGCTTGGCCCAGTCGAGCACCGCGGCCACATCTCCCGACCCGCCGATCCCGCCGGCTCCCCGAACCCCCCGACCCGCGGCGGTCCCGTACGCCCGGACCAGCTTGCCCAGCGCCGCGCGGCGTTCCTGCACCGCGGCGAGCCGGGCCGGGTCGGAATCTAGTGCGTCGGTGTAGGACGCCAGCTCGGCGGCCACGTCGGAAACCAGGTACGTGGCCTCGGCCAGCCGGTCCGCGAGTCCGGCCAGCACCGGGTCATGCGCACGGACCGGCTCAAGCGCACGCCCGGCCACCCCGAGCAGCGTCACCGCGTCCGAGCCGTCGTCCACCGAGGCCGCGGCTGGGTCACCGAGCAGCGCTTCGTGCGCCACGGTGGCCGCCGCGTTCAGCGCGTCGGCGTTGGCGAGCTTCTCCTCCTCGGCGAGCAGTGTGGCGTCCTCCCCCGTGACCGGGGCCACAGCCTCGACCTCGGCCAGACCCCGCCGCAGCATTTCCGCCTCGGCCACCCGCTCCCGCTCCGCGCGGGTCAGCGACTCCAGCTCCTCGCGAACCGTGCGATGCCGGCTGAACACCCGCCGGTAGGCAGACAGCGCGGCGGCCAGGTCCGGGCCGCCGAACCGGTCCAGCGCGTCCCGCTGCCGCCCGGGCTTGAGCAGCTGCTGCTGATCCGCCTGGCCGTGCACCGCGACCAGATCGTCGGCCAGCACCTGCAAAAGGGACACGGGCACCGATCGCCCGCCCGCGAACGCCCGGGACCGGCCCTCGGCCGAGACCGATCGGCTGAGCACCAGCGTCGATCCCTCGTCATCGAGATCGCCCCCGGCATCTTCGATCTCCCGCGCTATCTCAGCCGAGACCAGAAGCCGCCCTTCCACCGCGGCCCGCGCGGCGCCGGGCCGCACCCGCGCGGGATCGGCCCGGCCGCCGAACAGCAGCCCGAGCGCCGTCACGACCATGGTCTTCCCGGCGCCGGTCTCACCGGTCAGC
>Ga0302177_10001473_pt1 | contig 16858 bp, 14 predicted proteins | sample I_Palsa_E1_2_FD_198780 | JGI IMG/M metagenome (GOLD analysis project Ga0302177, IMG submission 198780) | Peat permafrost microbial communities from Stordalen Mire near Abisko, Sweden - I_Palsa_E1_2 | ecosystem: Environmental > Terrestrial > Soil > Palsa > Peat permafrost | place: Sweden... | reverse complement strand
CGGCGTAGCTGCCGTGGCGTCAGCATGAAATAAACTTTCAGCGCGCGTTCCCGCAGACCGTCGAACTCATTATCGTCGACGTGCACGCGCCGACGCCGGAGGCGGCGAAGGCCGCGGCGCGCGAACTGGAAACGGCTTTGGCGGATAAACCGAGTCTGTTCCGCTCGGCGACTGATCAGTTCGACAGCGCGTTTTTCCGCCGCAACGGGCTACTTTATCTGCCGGCAGAGCGGATCGAGCATTTCACCGAACCGCTTGCCAAAGCGAAGCCGCTGATTGCCGGGCTTGTGACCGATCCAAGCCTGCGCGGTCTGCTGCGGGTGCTCGGCCAGCTCCTGTTGTCCACGCAGCAAGACTTGCTGCCATTCGACGACTTGCAACGGCCATTGAATGCGGCTGCCGCAACGCTCGAGGATTTGGCGAAAGGCCAGCCCGCCGAGTTCTCCTGGCGGGTCTTGTCGCAGGGCGATCCGAAACCGCTGGAGCTGCACCGCTTCGTTCAGGTTTGGCCGGTGCTCGATCACAACGCGCTCGAGCCGGGCGGTCGGGCCACGGCCGCCATTCGCGATATCGTCAACCAAATCGGCATCGAGCAGAAGTTCGGGGCTGATGTCAGTCTCACCGGCCCGGTCGTCATCTCGGACAACGAATTCTCCGGCGTGCACGAGGGTATAGTGCTCAACAGCGTCGTGACCGGCGCTATCATACTTGCGATCCTATGGCTGGCGCTGCGATCGCTGCGGCTTGTTGCAGCGGCCGTCGTCAATCTGACGGTCGGGCTGCTGGTCACCTCCGCCGGTGGAATTTTAATGCTCGGCGCGCTGAACCCGATCTCGCTCGCATTCGCCGTTCTGTTCGTCGGTCTCGGCGCCGATTTTGCGATTCAATACATTGTTCGCTATCGCGCTGAGCGGCATGAAAAGAGCGATCTGGGCCTCGCGCTTGTGGGCTCCGCCGACTGGGTCGGTATTCCGCTGACGCTGGCGGCCGGCGCGGCGGCGGCCGGCTTCTTGTCCTTTACTCCCACCGCTTACACCGGGTTGGCGCAGCTTGGCATTATTGCCGGCTTCGGCATGGTGGTTGCCTACGCGACGAGCCTGACCTTGCTTCCGGCGCTCATTCGCGCCGTCAATCCTCCGCCCGAACCGAAGCCGCTCAACTTGCCGTCTTTGGCTTCCGCGGACGCTTTCCTGACACGCCATCGGATCGCGGTGATCATCACCACGGTCGTCATCGTCGTTGCCGGACTACCGTCGCTTCTTTGGTTGCATTTCAATTTCGATCCGCTGGCTTTGGAGAAACAAACGTCTCCCGCCCTGGTCTCGCTTTACCGGCTCGGTAAGGAGGTACCTTTGAGCACGGCGAAGGTTTTGGTCCCGCCTGCTGACGTTAACGAGACGGTGGCCGAGCTCAGAGCGCTGCCGGAGGTAGCGACGACCTTCACTCTCGACAGCTTCGTTCCGTCGGGTCAGGATCAAAAGCTGCCGCTCATCAAAAAAACTCATGACGCGCTCGCGACGGCTTTGGCAAGTCCGGCTCGTCCGGCCCCCAGCGATGCCGAAAATGTCACCGCACTGGAGCGGAGCGTCGCGGCCTTGCAAGATATTGCCGAGCAGAACAGCGGCGGCGCCGCCGATGCGGCGCGGCGCTTAGCCGCCGACCTTGATAAACTCGCGCATGGCGATGCGGCGCAACGCGCGCGCGCCTCCGACGCCTTTATCCGTCCGCTTCAGGTTGATCTCGGTGATATCGGACAAAGTCTCTCGGCTGTGCCGATTACCCGAAAGGAGCTGCCGCCCGAGGTCGTCCATGATTGGATCGCGCCGGACGGCCGGGCGCGGATCGAAATCTGGCCCAAGGGCAATGCCAACGACAACGCGACAATCAACCGGTTTGCGCAAGCGGTGTTGGCCGTGCAGCCGACCGCGACAGGCGAAGCCATCGGCAGCATCGAATGGGGCAACACCATCGTCACGGCTTTTGCCGAGGCGGCCGGACTTGCTCTTCTCTCGATCGCGATCTTGCTGTGGATTGTGCTGCGGCGCCTGACCGACGTTCTGGTCACGCTTACTCCGCTGATCGTCGCTGGGTTGGTCACGCTGGAAATCTGCGCGTTGACGCGATTCGAATTGAACTACGCCAACATCATCGCGTTGCCGGTACTGCTCGGTGTCGGCGTGGCGTTCAAGATCTACTACGTGACCGCGTGGCGCCGCGGCGAAAGCAATTTCTTGGAATCGGTCCTGACACGTGCCGTTTTTTACAGCACGCTTCTGACGGCGACGGCCTTTGGCAGCCTGTGGCTGTCCAATCAGCCGGGCATATCGAGCATGGGCAAGCTACTGGCGCTCTCGCTGGTTTGCACGCTCGCCTCGGCGGCGCTGTTCCAGCCGGCGCTGATGGGCGGATTGCACCGGCCGGCGCCGGTAAAGCGCGATTCGAGCTCATCATAACGCCCGGCCGGGATAACCCGGCCGACTCACAGGCGGCTGTCGCGTCAGCTGTCGCTCCAAGTCTCGCGCGCGAACTCGACAATCAGGCGCAGCTTCTCCTCCTGCGCTTCGGCCGAGATCGGATTGCCGGTGTCGACGCTGGCGAAGCCGCATTGCGGGCTGATGGCGAGCTGATCAAGACTTACATATTGCGTCGCTTCTTCAAGGCGGCGCGCGAGGTCGGCCTTGCTTTCCACCGACGAAGTCTTGGTGGTCACGATCCCGAGCACGACGCTTTTGTGGGGCGGCGTGAACCGCAGCGGACTGAACGTTCCCGCGCGCGGCGAGTCGTATTCCAGGAAATAGAACTTGATATCGAGCATGTTGAACAATCGGTCGGCCACCGCGTCGTAGCTGCCTTCGGCGTGCCAGCGGCCGCCGCGATTGCCTCGGCACAAATGCATGCCGATCCGCAATTCCGCCGGCGCTTCGCCCAGTATCCGGTTGGTTACGGCGATGTACTTGTCGATCAGCGCATTCCAATCGTCGCCGCGCGCCTTAAGAGCGTCTTGTACCTTGGGATCGCCGAACTTTGCGAACGCGGTTTCGTCGATTTGCACATAGCGGCAGCTGGCACGCGCCAGCGCGGTCAATTCCTTGCCAAAAGCCACGATAATGTCGTGCCAGAACTGATCGACGTCTTTATAGGCGCTCGCCAACACGGCGGCGTCGCCGCCGCGGTAATGCAATGCGCAGGGACCGGGTATTGTGATCTTGGGGACAAGCCTGGTGTTGGCCTCGATGAATTTAAAGTCGGCGACATTGATCGGGTTGGTCCATGTGACTAGGCTGTTGATCAGCGATGCCGGTTGATCGGCGCGGGTGCCAGACACTCCAGAAGCAGCGCCGTTAACATCGATCGTGATATCGCCGAGCTGACTGTAAAAGAAGCTGTGATAGGAACGGCGGCGGAACTCGCCGTCGGTCGCAACCTTCAAACCGACGCGTTCCTGAAGCGCGAGAGCCTCTGTGATCGCCCGATCTTCCGCCGCGGCCAATTCGTCCCGGCCGGCTTCACCGCGCGCGAACCGCGCGCGCAAATCGAGGAGATAGGAGGGGCGCAACAGGCTGCCGATATGCTCCGCCCTGAACGGCGGATTAAGTCTGGAAAGCATCAACGCTACACCTGCGCTCCTACGCCTTAGTGCCAGCGTCCGAAACGTAGCCGCTTCGTCGCGCCCAGTATTCCCAAATCCTGTCGGACGCGAGCGGCGATGCCGACATTTCGGCGGTTTTGACGATTTCGCCTTCCGAAAGAAAGGTGACATCGCCGAGCCGCATGGCTTCCGTCTGCAGGTGGGCATTGACCATGAGATAAACGGCGATGCGCACGGCGTCGCGCACCGATCCGCCAACGACCGAAACCCCGTGGCCGCGCATCAGAACTGCCGCATTGCCACCCAGCGCTTTCGCCAGGCTCCGGCCTTGCTGCAGGTTGCGCACCAGCATGTCGGTATCGCCAAAGTCGTCGCGGATATCCCAAACCGGAATGTGGCCGCCCATGCCACCGGCAGTATGGATCACTTGCCGCATCGGCGTTTTGGTCACCGAATACGGAATGATCTCGTGGGCGTGGTTGTGGACTACCGAATTTACGTCGGCGCGGGCTTGGAAGATTGCGCCATGGATCGCGCGTTCGCCGTACATCACTCGTCCGCGCTGATCGATTGGATTGCAGTCGAGGTCGAATTCCATAATGTCGTCGAGCGTCACGAGTTCGGGGCTCCTCGACCGCGACATCAAGAACCGGTCGGGCCGCTCGGGATGCCGAAGGCTGATGTGGCCAAATCCATCCACGACGTTTTCGTGGGCCAAGATACGGTTAGCGATGACGAGGTCTTCGAGATGAGCTTGCAATCCAGTCATCTGGCTTCCCCCCGGGGCTTCCGTGCGTGTTTTTGAGAGTAAAACGATTTCGGCAGCAGGAGTCCGCTTGCATAGCGGTGTAGATACCGTCGAATCAAGGGCATGACAGATCGCCGAAGGGATGCCAGGACGCCGTTTCAATAAGAACTCATGACAAAAACAATCGGGAGGACTTCGTGAACACAATGGCCAAGATTGAGACGTCCAAGCGGGCGACGAGCCCGCTCTATAATGATCGCAAGATGAAGCTTGCGACCTTCTGCACGAATTTAAGCGGCGGCTGCGCGATTACGACGATCGATGGAGTCCTCGAGGCCGATTGGCCGAGTACTTTGGCGCTGGCGCAACTTGGCGACGCGATGGAGTTCGAAGCTCTGGTTCCGGTCGGCCGATGGCAAGGGTTTGGCGGCAAGACGAATTTCAACGGCGCAGGGTTCGAATGTTTCTCATGGGCCGCCGGCATCGGCGCCTCGACTAAATATCCGGCAATTTTCGCCACCTCGCACGTGCCGACGATTCATCCGATCATGGCCGCCAAGCAGGGCCAAACCGTCGATCACATCACCGGCGGCCGTTTCGCTTTGAATATCGTCACCGGCTGGCACAAGCCGGAGATCGAGATGTTCGGCGCGCCGCTGATGGATCACGACAAGCGCTACGAGATGGCCGAGGAATGGCTGCAGATCATCAAGCGGCTCTGGACCGAGGATGACGATTTCGATTTTTCCGGCAACTTCTACAACATCAAGCGCGGCCATTTGCAGCCCAAACCGATTCAGCAGCCGTACCCGGTATTAATGAACGCCGGTGGCTCGGAGCGCGGCCGGCATTTCGCGGCGAAGAATTGCGATGTTGCGTTCGTATTGTTCAATCCTGAAGACCACGAGCACGCCAAATCCCTGGTCCATGCATACAAGAAGCTCGCGCGCGAGGAATACGGCCGCGACGTTCAGGTTTGGGCCGCGAGCTACATGGTTCAGGGCGAGACCGAGAAGGAAGCCCGCGATTTCTACCGCTATTACGTTCACGAGAAGGGCGATTGGGAGGCGGTGACCAATTTGGTCAACACCATGGGCTTGACGACGCAAATCTTAAACCCGGACATGATCAAAGCGATGAAAGAACATTTCATCGCCGGGTGGGGCGGCTATCCGCTGATCGGCACGCCTGAACAGATTGTCGACAGCTTCGCCGCGCTCGTCGACATTGGTCTCGACGGTACCCTGTTGTCCTGGGCGCAATACGAGGCCGGCATGCGCGCCTTTCAGAAGGATGTTCTGCCGCTGATGAAGCAGGCCGGGCTGCGCTAGGCGGCAGCTTCGCTGCTCACCACGGAATGACCTTGAAGCCACCTAGCCGCGCTGCAGGAGCTTAAAGGCGTGGGACCATTCGTTGCGAATAAATCCTGGGATGCACCACAGCATGCATAGCGGTTCGATCGCGCGCGCGGCTTCCGCTTTGCCCATATCGGCGACCTCCCAGCCGAATTGCTCGCAAATTCCGCGCACGGTTGCCTTGGCTTTGTCGTCATTGCCGCAAATGAACATGGTCGGCTTGCCGCCAGGAAATTCTGGGTCGACCATCGCCGCGTTACCGACCGAGTTGAACGCCTTCACCAGATGCGCGTCGGGAAATGCGCTTTGCAGCTGCTCCAGCAGCGATTGATCGAGATTGGTGAAGAATTTCAATACGCCGTTCTGCGGCGGCGCGTCCGCAATCGGGTTGGTAGCATCGATGACGGGCTTGCCGGCGAGGTTGTTTGCGCCGGCCGACTTCAGCGCATTGGCCGCGGCGCTGCCTTTGACCGCAAGCACAACGACGTCGCCAAATTTCGCGGCCTCGGCAAAGCTCGCGGCGCGGGTGCCCTGGTGGCTCGCGATGAAGTTCTTCAGCTTGCCGGGATCGCGTGTGCCGAGCACAACTTGATGACCGTGTTTGAGGAAGCCCGCCGCCAGCGATTTCGCGACGTCGCCCGATCCCAAAACGCCAACTTTCATGATCGCTCCCCCGCGCTCGGTGGTTGTTTTGAAACTACCAGGGAATCACGTGGGCGCGGGTAGGAAAGGATTCAAGGAAGCGGCTTAAGGTGCGCCGACTGCCGGGCAGCATTATCGAAAACGCGACAATTTTTCGCCCCGGGGGTACCTCGACAATTAGGCTGGAACCACTCTAAAAAGGGCCGTCCGCCGCAAGGGCGGCCACCGTTTCGTGCGGGGCTCTATGGATTACCGTAAATATTTCACTGACGCGCTCGGCCGGTTACGCGACGAGCGGCGCTACCGGGTATTTGCCGATCTTGAGCGTATTGCCGGCCGCTTCCCGCATGCGATCTGGCATTCGCCGGAGGGCGCGAAAGAGGTCGTGATCTGGTGCTCTAACGATTACCTTGGCATGGGACAGCATCCAAAGGTGATCGGCGCCATGGTGGAGACCGCGACCCGCATGGGCACCGGCGCCGGCGGCACCCGCAACATCGCCGGCACCACGCATCCCCTTGTCGGGCTTGAGCACGAACTTGCCGATCTGCACGGCAAGGAGGCGGCGCTGGTTTTTAGTTCGGGTTACGTGTCCAACGAGACCGGCATTTCCACCATCGCCAAGCTGATGCCGAATTGCCTCATCCTGTCGGATGCGCTCAACCACAATTCGATGATCGAGGGCGTGCGGCAGGCGCGCACCGAAAAGGTCATCTTCCGCCATAACGACATGGCGCATCTGGAGACGCTTTTGGCGGCGGCCGATGCGGATCGGCCGAAGCTCGTTGTGTTCGAAAGCCTCTATTCCATGGACGGCGATGTCGCGCCGCTGGAACGCATTTGCGATCTCGCCAAACGCTACGGCGCCATGACTTATGTCGACGAAGTTCATGCCGTCGGCATGTATGGCCGGCGCGGCGGCGGCATTTCCGAGCGCGACGGTGTCGCCGGCCGCGTCGACGTGATCGAGGGCACGCTGGCCAAGGCCTTTGGCTGTCTCGGTGGCTACATTGCGGGCTCGCGCGCGCTGATCGACGCGGTGCGGTCTTACGCGCCGGGCTTTATCTTCACCACCGCGCTGCCGCCTGCGGTGTGCGCGGCGGCGACCGCCGCGATCCGGCATTTGAAGACCTCGCAATGGGAACGCGACCGCCATCAGGATCGTGCCGCCCGTACCAAAGCGGTGCTCGCGGCGGCGGCGCTGCCGGTGATGTCGAGCCCCACGCATATCGTCCCGATCTTTGTTGGCGATCCCGAGCGTTGCAAGCAGGCGAGCGATCTTCTCCTCGCCGAGCACGGCATCTACATCCAGCCGATCAATTATCCGACGGTGCCGAAAGGCTCCGAGCGCTTGCGGCTGACGCCGAGCCCTTATCACGACGACGGTTTGATCGACGATCTTGCCGAAGCCCTCGTCGACGTATGGCAAAAGCTCGGCTTGCCGTTCAAACAACGCGCGCTCGCCGCGGAGTAGCAGTCATTCCGGGGCCGGCCGAAAGGCCGGAGCCCGGAATCCATAATCACAGTCATATTCGAAATTCGCTGCGTCAAAATCCGTTCGCTCAGGGGTTGTGGATTCCGGGCTCCTCGCTCCCGCTCGGCCCCGGAATGACGCCTCTTATTTCCTTTTCTTTACCAGCCGCCGCGCGGCGATCGCCACCGTGAAGGTGACGACGAGAAAGCGCGCCACATGGTGCGCCCCGACAAAAACGGGATCGAGATGGAGCGCAAGCGCCAATACCATCATGGTGTCTTGCGCGCCGGGCGAGAAGGCGACCACCACGTTCGCCACCGGGAACGGAAAAAAGTACGTCACCAGGACTACGAACGCGCCGGCGATGGTCAGCGAGACGGCGAATGAGCCGAAAGCGGCGCCGAGATAGCCGAACACGAGTCGCGGGCTCGCGCTGGCGAAACGCGAGCCGACGACCGCGCCGAGCACAATGACGGCCGCGCCGCCGATCCACCAGGGCAGCACTGCGGAGACCAGACCGGCGCCATGCAGAATGCCCGATCCAGCCATGGCGCCGAAAATGAGACCACCCGGAAATCGCAAGCGCATCAGCGCAAGCGCCGACGCGGTCGATACCACGACAATGATCGCCATTTCCGGAAGCGAGGAGAGGCCGGCCGGTCCACGCGCGCTCGGCAGGGCAGGGGCCACGAGCCCGAACAGCGCGAGCCCCGCCGGGATACCGATGGTCAAAAGCAACACGCGCATGGTCTGCACGATGGCAATTGCGCGCAGATCGGCCCCGAGTTCCGTCGAAAGCGCAATCACTTGAATCATCGAGCCCGGGCTCGCGCCCATCAGCGCCGAAAGCGGGTCCCAATGGTGCACGGCGCGCAGATAGCTTGCGGTCGCCACGATCATGGCGATAGACGCGACAACGAGTAGCGCAATGCTCGCCGGCCAGGTGAGAAAGCCCCTGACGGTCTCCGGCGTCACCACCGCGCCGAGTTGTATGCCGATGATGACGTAGCCGACGCGCGCCAGCGCGATTGGCACCTTGACGGGACGGCCGAGCAAAGCGGCGCGCTGACCGCAAGCACCGAGCCGGAGACGAGACCGGCCGGAAATCCTAGCAGCGCGAATGCAATCCCGCCGGCGGCCGCGATCAGAAGCGTCTCGGCGGGTTCGATCGCGGCGCGGAGCAGGGGGGTAGCAGGCCACATCGATCAACCGATGCAGCGAGCTTCGTCCGCCGTCAAATGAGGAACACGCCGCGAGTAACACTGGCCGGCGTTTTGCTGCGCGGCGGCTGATGGACAGGCCTAGCGCGATGATTTAACAACAAATTAGCGTGTCGAAGCGCGCGTCCGTCATTGGGAAAACGCCATGCTGCAAGGCTGGGTGGCCATTGTCATCGCCTTGGCCTATATCGGCTTTCTGTTTCTGGTGGCGAGCTACGGCGATCGCCGCAAGGAACTGGTCCGCGGCAGCCGCGCGCGATTGTTGATCTATCCACTGTCGCTGGCGATTTATTGCACATCGTGGACGTTCTTCGGCTCGGTCGGCGTCGCGGCGCGGACCGGCTTTGACTTTCTCACCATCTATATCGGACCGGTGCTGATGCTGGCGCTGGGCTGGCCGCTGATCGTGCGCATCGCCCGGTTGGCGAAGGCGCAAAACATCACCTCCATCGCCGATTTCATTGCCGCGCGCTACGGCAAGAGCCAGGCGGTGGCGGCGACGGTGGCGCTGATCGCCATCGTGGGGATGATCCCTTACATCGCGCTTCAGCTGAAAGCCGTGTCGGCTTCAGTCGAAACCATTCTCGCCGCTGGAGTGGCCGGCAACGCCGCGACGCCACCGGTCGTCGGCGACGTTGCGCTTTTTGTTGCATTGTTGATGGCCGCCTTCGGCGTTTTGTTCGGCACCCGTCATACCGACGCCACCGAGCATCAGGATGGGCTGATGCTCGCCATCGCCGCCGAATCCATCATCAAGCTGGTCGCCTTCCTCGCCGTCGGCGTCTTCGTCAGCTTCGTGATGTTTCCCGGACCTGCGCAATTGTTGGCCGACGCCTCGCGCCACCCGCAGGCGGCGGCCGCGCTGACGCGTGCGCCGCAAGCGACCGGTTTCGCCGCCATGACGGTGTTATCGTTGTTCGCGATCGTACTTCTGCCGCGCCAGTTCCACGTCGCTATTGTCGAAAACCATAGCGAAGCGGAAATTCGCCGTGCCGCGTGGCTGTTCCCGCTCTATCTGGTGTTGATCAATTTATTTGTGATGCCGATTGCGGTCGCGGGCTTGCTCGCGTTCCCCGCGGGCGGCACCGATGCCGACATGTTCGTGCTGGCGCTACCGCTCAAGGCGCATTCGCAATTGTTCGCGGCGATTGCGTTCATCGGCGGCCTATCGGCCGCAACCGCGATGGTAATTGTGGAGACGGTGGCGCTGGCCATCATGGTATCGAACGACATTGTCATACCGCTCGCGCTCGCGCGTCGCGGCGACCCAGCCCGGGAGTCGGGCAACGCCGGCGCGCAGCTTCTTGCCGTGCGGCGCATTGCTATTTTCGCCATCCTGTTTCTTGCCTACGTCTATTACCGTTCCGCCGGTCCAGCTCAGCTCTCCGCCATCGGGCTGTTGTCGTTTGCCGCCATCGCCCAATTGGCGCCGGCGGTATTTGGCGGCCTCCTTTGGCGGCGCGGGACCGCGGCCGGCGCTATCGCGGGTATGTCTGCCGGCATCGCGGTCTGGGCATACACGCTTTTGCTGCCAAGTATTTCCGACGCCGGCATCGCCGGCGCCCGCATCCTGATCGATGGACCGTTCGGCGTCGAATGGCTGCGGCCGCAAGGCCTGTTCGGCCTGCAATTGCCGCCGCTCGTTCATGGCGTTGCACTAAGTCTATTCGCCAATATCGCTTTTTATATCGGTTGCTCGCTCTGGCGCCGGCCAACGGCGATTGAACGGTTGCAGGCCGACGTGTTCGTGCCGACATCGCTTGCGCCGATGGCGCCAAGTTTCCGCTTGCGCCGGGCGTCGGTAACTATCGAAGAGCTCATTGCTACCGTCGCCCGCTATCTCGGCGAGGAGCGCACGCGCGAGTCGTTTGCAAGTTTCGCCGCGTCGCGCCGCCTTAACCTCGATCCGCAAAGCGAGGCAGACTTTCAGCTGCTGCAATACGGCGAATATCTATTGGCGTCTGCGATCGGAGCCGCGTCCTCGCGGCTCGTGCTGTCGCTTCTACTGCGCAAGCGGACCGTATCGACCAAGGCGGCGCTGAAGCTTCTCGACGATGCGAACGCGGCGATCCATTACAATCGCGAGGTTTTGCAAACCGCGTTGGATCATGTGCGCCAAGGCATTGCGGTATTCGACAAGGATTTGGCGCTGGTTTGCTGGAACAGGCAGTTCGGCGAAATTTTCGACCTGCCGCATTCTCTAACCCGTATCGGCGCCACGCTCGGCGAAATTCTTCGTCAGGTCGCCGAACAGGGCGGCCACGAGGCCGATCTGGATCAGCAGGTCGCCCAGGGAATCGTCCGATACACCTCGGAAGCCGAGCCGTTCCTTGAGCGCATCGCCGAGCGCGGCCTGGTGATAGAAGTGCGGGCCGATCGCATGCCGGGCGGCGGCTTGGTCACGACTTTTACCGACATCACACCGAGCGTGAAGGCGGCCGAAGCGCTCGAACGCGCCAACGCGACGCTCGAGCGGCGCGTGCGCGAGCGCACCGGCGAATTGACGCGGCTCAACACCGAACTCGAGCGCGCCAAAGCCGAGGCCGATGACGCCAACGTTTCCAAGACGCGCTTTCTCGCCGCGGCAAGCCACGACATTCTGCAGCCGTTGAACGCCGCCCGCCTCTACGTCAGCAGTCTCAGCGAGCGACAGCGTGCCGGCGAGAACGGCGATCTCGTGCAAAATATCGATGCTTCGCTTGAGGCCGTGGAAGAGATCTTCGCCGCTCTGCTGGACATCTCGCGGCTCGATACAGGCGCGATGAAGCCGGAAATGTCCGACTTCCGCATCGACGAATTGCTGCACCGGCTGGAGGTGGAATTTGCTCCGTCGGCACGAGAGAAGGGGCTGGCGCTGCGATTCGCGCCGAGCACGCAAGCGGTGCATTCCGACCGCCGCTTGTTGCGGCGGCTTCTGCAAAATCTGATTTCCAACGCGATCAAATATACGCCGACCGGCGGCGTTCTGGTCGGATGCCGCCGCCGCGGATCGCTGTTGCGCATCGAAGTTTACGATACCGGGATCGGCATCCCGCACGCCAAACGGCGTGCCGTGTTCAAGGAATTCCATCGGCTTGACCACGGCGCGCGCGTGGCGCGCGGTGTCGGTCTCGGCCTCTCTATTGTCGAGCGCATCGCGCGCGTTCTCGATTGCGAGGTGGTGCTGAAATCGAAGTTCGGCCGCGGCTCGCGTTTTTCCGTTGCCGTGCCCTTAGCCGCCGCAGCGGTCGATAAGCCGGTGTTACCGGCCCTTCCCAGATCCGCGGCCGGCAGCCTCGCCGGCACCGCCGTCCTTTGCATCGACAACGAGCCGAGCATCCTCGACGGCATGCGCGTTCTGCTGGGGGGATGGGGTTGCCGCGTTCTCACCGCGACCGATCTTACCGCCGCGCTTGCGGCCATCGCCGGAAGCGGCCATGAGCCTGATGGACTCCTGGTCGACTACCATCTCGACGGCAGCAATGGCGTTGGCGCGATCACGGAATTGCGCCGCCGCCACGGCGGTGACTTGCCGGCTATTCTGGTGACCGCGGACCGTTCGGTGCTGGTCCGCGAGGAGGCCCGCACCGCAGCGGTGCAATTGCTCAATAAGCCGGTTAAGCCCGCGGCTTTGCGCGCGCTGCTGACGCAATGGCGGGTGCAACGCGTCGCCGCAGAGTGAAGCTTTCAATCAGCCTGCGCTACGTCTAAACGCGCGGCCAAGAAATCGTTTAACCCGCCCCAGCCGGCGTCTCATCCGAAGCAACGGCGGGTAGGGGACGGCAATTCTGCGCTCATTGGCATTACCCGCGCGGCGCAAGTCGTCGGTACGCCACGCGTGATAGATCGTGCGGTAGCCGACGTTGGTCCAAGCCGCATCCACCTTGGTGAAGCCGCATTGCTTTAGCAGCGCCACCATGCAGGCCGGGTTTGGTCCCCACCAGTTGCTTACATCGCCGTCAAGCTCCGCGCCTGGATACATGATCATTGCCGGCCGGCGGATTTCGAGCGCGTCGGTATGCGTTTCGACAATCAGCACCTCGCGCGCCAGCGCGGCGATCTGCTGCAAGGCGGCGATCGGATCGACCAAGTGATAGAAAACGCCGAGAAACAACACGACGTCGAACGTGCCGACCCGTTCCGGGGTCAACGCGGGGAGGTCGAGTTCGCCGACTTCGAGGTCGATATCGAGGACGGAACGGGCGAGATCGAAGGCTTCGCGTCCGCGCAGCACGGGATGCCGCCAGGCGAAATGATCCGTGGCCAAGACGCGGGCCGCGCCACGGCGTTTGGCCTCAAAACTGTACGCCCCGTTCCAGGCGCCGATATCGATCACCGATCGCGCGCGCATATCGACGGGATCGAAGATGGCCGCGTATTCCTTTTGATGAACCGCCGGCGGCTTTCCTCCCGGCGTGACAATGCCATTGCCGAGATCGATGGAGTGAAACCACGGCGTTCGCCGTACGCGCTCTTGGAGTGGCGCCGGGTCGAGCTTGATCTCCGGCGAATTGGCGTTGGGGTCAGTCAAGTTCATGGCGAGTCCCCGGAGGCGCAAGGTTTAGAAAGAAAGCGCCCGGTTTCCGGGCGGTCGCCGCCGGCAAAACGGCGGCTCAGCTTTCCCGTGCGGGCTGCTGCGGCCATTGGCCTGCTTCGATCTTGCCCGCGGCGATTACGGCTTGGGTGCGGCTCTCGACTCCGAGCTTCTGCAAAATCGCCGAGACATGCGCCTTGACGGTCGCCTCCGACACACCGAGTTCGTAGGCGATCTGCTTATTGAGTAAGCCGCTCGACAGCATCATCAATACGCGCACCTGTTGCGGCGTAAGCGTCGAAAGCCGCGCGATGGTGGCCGCAGTTTCAGCATCGGAATCGCGGGCAAGATCGACATCCGGCGGCGTCCACACTTCACCCTGCAGCACGCGTCCGACAGCTTGGCGTAATATCTCGACGCCCAGCGTTTTCGGAATGAACCCTGACGCACCAAACTCCATGCAGCGGCGGATAACGGCGGGGTCGTCGTTGGCGGAAACCACAACAATCGGCAGACTTGGGTATTGCGCGCGCAAATACATCAAACCGGAAAATCCACGTACGCCGGGCATGCTGAGATCAAGCAAAATCAAATCCACGTCCCGGCTCCCGTCGAGAATCTCGCTAACGTCTTCGAAGCTGCCGGCTTCGGCGACGTCGACCTGCTCGAACAACCCGATAACCGCCTGGCGCAGCGCGCCGCGAAACAGCGGATGGTCGTCGGCGATCAACAGAAAGTAAGAGTGCGCCGCGCTCAATGGATGATGACTCAAATCTCGATCGCGCACGCGACAGGCATGCGAAAATACCACTTGCGCATTTTACTTCGCAGAGTATGGCACGGTCTACAGCCGCATCGATGCACAATGGTGCATGACTTGCCGACCTTGAGATTGGGCTTGCAATTCGGCCATAACAAGGTTGGAATAATAGCCGCCGGGATCACTGAGTTTGTCGAGATAGATCAATGCTGAAACGCTCTCTCGTCTTCGGCTTGGCCATCATACTCTTTGGCGCCGCCGGTATCGCGGGCGCGAAAGCCGACCCGCGCGGCTTGTGGCTTGCGCAGGACGGCGCGAAAGTGCGCGTGGGCTCTTGCGGCGGCACGCTCTGCGCGACCATTGCGGAAGCGAAGTCGCGCATCGATCCGGCCACGGGCCAGCCATGGACCGACAAAAACAATCCGGATCCGGCGCTGCGCCGTCGGCTGCTCGTCGGTTTGCCGGTGCTTTGGTCGCTTCAGCCGAGTGGTCCGGGCAAATGGTCGGGTACCCTCTACAACGTCGAGAATGGCAATACCTATGAGGGCCATCTTCTCGATGTCGGCCCCAGGACCATCCGCATTGAGGGCTGCGCAATCGGCATTTGCGGCGGCCAGGACTTAAGCCGCATCCAGTAATCCACTTTCGCAAAACGCCCTCGCGCGCGCACGCGCGGGCCTCGCGATTTTATCCTTTTTCGCTGCCGACAAATTGCAGGACCACCTCGCGCCGGTGCGGCCGCGCGCGATGCTCGGCGACGTAGATACCTTGCCAGGTGCCGAGCGCTAATTTTCCGGCCATCACCGGCACATGGAGTGAGATGCCGCTGAGCATGGATTTGACATGCGCCGGCGTATCGTCGGGACCTTCGACTTTGTGCACCCACCCGGCGTCAGCGGGGGCGAGCCGGCGCAACGCGGTGACGAGATCGGTGCGCACATCCGGATCGGCATTCTCCTGAACGACGAGCGAAGCCGATGTATGGCGCATGAACAACAAAATCACGCCGTCCCTGGCGTCGATCTCTTCGAGAAAATGTGTCACCGCGGCCGTGATTTCGAAAAAACCCTCGCCGCTCGTCTCGAAGGCAAGAGTTGCGGTGACAATTGTCGGCGCGGATATACTGCCGCGAACGGAGAGTTCGGTACGCACTTAAGGTCGACCGCTCAGCTCTTGTCCTTTATTTGCTTTTCCGCGCGGGCAATGACGTCGACGAGGCGATGCCACATCCGCTCGGCGAAGGCCAGCACGCGGTCGAGGTCGGGATTGCCATTCAGTCCGGGCATGTGCCGGTTTTCGCTCATGGCGGGAGGTTCCGCCATGGCGCCGGCCGGCAACGGCAGGCCGCGAGCGAGAATGTCCTTTTTCAGCGCCGCGTTTTCGCGGCGCAGCCGGGCGATCTCGTCCTCGAGGACGGCACGGTCGTCCGGCGCCGCCTGACATGCCCAGCCCACCGCGCGCTGAGTGCACAGCGAAACATCGCCGGTCTGTTTATCGAGCCGCAACACGCCATCGGCCTGCTTGCTGAAGGCGTAGCGGCCGCCTTCATTGTCTGGCGTCGCGTCATCGGCGAGCGCGGGACCAAGTAAACACCAACCGATCAACGCGCCGGCTAAAGTTTTTTCAATCATGACGGCTCTTTCGTCCGGCCGCCGGAGAGATCCGGCGCACGGGATGCGTCTCGTCATTCTAGGTAACGGCTTCGCGGCGCACAATCGCGACTCCAACGCCGCGCGGCGAGCTTATATCTGGCATAAATATCAAGCGCTTAGACCGGATGAGCGTTTCTCGACTTGGCGTTGACTTGGCGAAACTCAATCAGTATGGTCCGCGCGGCTTTAAGGGGCGGGCCCGTTTCGATTGCCGCGCACGCGCGAGTGTCGAGGTCATGAGCGACAACGCGCGCGAGAACGGTAACCGCAACAAGGCGCACACCGATGAGGCCGCCCTCTCCGCGAGACTCCAGCGTCTCGGCGAAGGTTTAGGCCAAGCGCGCGAGCGCGGGGGACAACCTTCCGGCGATGACTCTGGTGGAGACCGGGCCGCGACTGCATCCGGTTACGCCAGGGGCTTTCGCCTCTCAAGCGAACTCGTTGCGGGCGTGCTGGTCGGCGCCGGCCTCGGCTGGCTCATCGACCGCTTGTTCGGCATCTCGCCCTGGGGGTTCATCGTATTTCTTTTGCTCGGCTTCGTCGCGGGTGTGCTCAACGTAATGCGCTCCGCCGGAGTCGTTCCCGGCCCGAGATTAGACGGCGACGCGGGCAGTCGGAAATAGTTTGAACCATGACTGTCGATCCAATTCATCAATTTACCATCCAGAACTGGGCGCCGATCGTCACTATTGGCCATCATCAATTCGCGTTCACCAATTCCGCCCTGTTCATGTTCATTATCGTCATTCTCGTTTCGGCGTTGTTGATCGCCGGCACCGCGCCGCGCGCGGTAGTCCCGGGCCGCCTGCAATCGATCGCCGAAATGTCCTACGAGTTCGTGGCCAATACGGTGCGCTCTTCGGCGGGCAACGAAGGGATGAAATTCTTTCCCTTCGTCTTCACGC
>Ga0302177_10001461_pt1 | contig 16971 bp, 11 predicted proteins | sample I_Palsa_E1_2_FD_198780 | JGI IMG/M metagenome (GOLD analysis project Ga0302177, IMG submission 198780) | Peat permafrost microbial communities from Stordalen Mire near Abisko, Sweden - I_Palsa_E1_2 | ecosystem: Environmental > Terrestrial > Soil > Palsa > Peat permafrost | place: Sweden... | reverse complement strand
CTTTTTCTGAAGACCCTGCGTAGCCTGAGTCAGAAATAGTGAGTCAAGCCCAAGCTCCAGAAATTGCAGGTCGACCTGATCAGGTGTAACTTCGATCCCGCTCAGTTGAGTAAATACTTCTGCAACAATTGGCTGCAGGCGCAGCTTGCGTTCTTGCATCGGTGCCTCTTTCAGCGATTCCATCGCGGCAGGGGACGCTTCTCCTCCGCGTGGCATATCTGGAATTTCTTCTGTGACAAAATTTGATTGGTCGCTGGTTTGCGAACTCGCCGTGAACGGCGGCGGCGCGATCCAGTGCAGCTTGCGTTCAAATGGGTAGGTTGGAAGCGAAACTCGCCTCCGCTGCTCCTGCGCATAAACCTTCTTCCAGTCTGGCGTGGTCCCAGCCGACCAGAGCTGCCCCAACGCATCCTGGATCGCCCCTGACTCCACAGGCGACTTTTCATCTCGCTGCGAAAGTGATGAGATGATAACCGCGGAACTGCTATTCGGCTGTTGACGCGCAAGCGTGCCCAGCGTGTTCCCCGGCCCCACCTCCAGCAATATCTGCGGAGTAGACATCAACGTCTTCAACGTGTCCGCGAAGCGAACAGGATTACGAACCTGATCAGCCCAGAAACGCGGGCTCGTCGCCTGTTCGGGCTCAATCCACGTTCCAGTAAAGCTGGAAACATAACGATGAAGCGGCGGGGACAGCGTGATCTTGGCAACCTCTGCCTCAAACCCCGCCAGCATCGGATCCATCATCGAAGAGTGAAACGCATGCGAGGTGCGCAGCCTGCGGAAGAGCGCCCCGTCGGACGTCAATTTCTTTTCCAGCTGCTCAACAGCCTCCAGCGGGCCTGCAAGCACGCTCAGCTTCGGAGCGTTCAACGCAGCAATCGAGATATCCTGAGCGAGATAGGGCTGAAGCTCCGCTTCGCTAAGCCGCACGCCCACCATGGCTCCACGCGGCATCTCCTGCATCATTCGTCCGCGGATACTCACCAATCGCAAAGCATCCTCACGGCTCATAACGCCCGCAAGAACAGCTGCCACATACTCTCCGATGCTGTGGCCTGCAGAAGTCTTCGGCTTAATCCCCCACGCCTGCCATAGCTTCGCCAGCGCAAACTCAGTAACGAAGATTCCCGTCTGTGCAAATTGAGTCTGTTGAATTCGCTCCGCGGCCTCAGGCGCGCCAGCATCGACCGGGAAAAGGATGTCACGGAGGTCAGGGCCAAGCATCGGCCTTAAAATCTCGGAGCACTCATCAACCTCACGACGGTACAACGGTTCGCTCTTATACAGCGAGCTGCCCATCCCCGCAAACTGCGATCCCTGCCCTGGAAACAGGAACACAACCTCAGGCCGTTTTGCCGGCGCAACCCGATTCGTCGCCGTATTGACGGACGAAAGTTTCGCAATGGCCTCCTCAGCGTCTGCACAGACAAACGTAGCGCGGTGATCGAACGCCTTTCGACCTACAGCAAGAGTGTAAGCAACGTCTTCGAGAGGACTCTCCGGATGTTCCGCGATATGTCGAGCGAGATTCTCTGTGGCAACCTTCAGAGCCGATTGAGATCTCGCCGAAACACAAAGCAGCTGCGCCGAGCGCAACGAAGGCGCGAAGGGCGATAGAGCAGGCGTCTCTTCGAGCACTACGTGAGCGTTCACGCCACCAACGCCAAACGCGCTAACCCCGGCTCGTCGTGGACCATCGGATAGCCACGGACTCAACTCGCGGTTGACATAAAACGGCGAACTCTCAAAATCAATATTCGGATTCGGCGACTCAAACTTAGCTAACGGCGGCAGCACTGCTTTGTTCAACGAAAGCGCCGTCTTAATCACCCCCGCGACACCCGCCGCAGCATCCAGATGTCCAACGTTCGCCTTCGCAGTGCCGATCGCACAAAATCCAGACGCTTCCGTACTCAAGCGAAACGCCTTCGTCAGCGCTGCAACCTCAATCGGATCGCCCAGCGGTGTCGCAGTCCCGTGAGCCTCAATATAGGTGATCGAACCCGCATCGACTCCAGCCATCGCCTGCGCCGCAGCGATCACGCCGGACTGGCCATCCACACCGGGAGCCATGTAACCAGCCTTCATGGATCCGTCGTTATTAACTCCGAACCCTCGAATCACAGCCGTAATGTGGTCTCCGTCCGCAAGGGCGTCCTCGAGTCGCTTCAGAAGAACAGCGCCCGCACCATGACTGAAGACCGTACCCGTCGCAGCAGCATCGAAGGGCCGGCAAAAACCATCCTTCGATCCGATGCTTCCCTCGGAGTACATATGCCCACGCTTCTGGGGAAACGTCACCGAAACACCACCGGCCAACGCCATATCGCACTGATAGTTCAGCAGGCTCTGACTCGCTTGTGCGATTGCAACCAGCGAAGTCGCACACGCCGAAGCCACGCTGATGCACGGCCCTCTAAGATTTAACTTGTAGGCAACACGAGTCGTTAGAAAGTCCTTATCATTCCCCATGAATGACCGGAACTCGCCAACTTGATAACTTCCCGTTACCTCATCGATAAAAGCTCGATCATGAGCCAGGTTCGCCAGCAGATAAGTATTAAGGCTGCATCCGCCGAACAATCCAATCTGCCCAGGATAGGTCGATTGGTCGTAACCAGCATCCTCCAGCGTGTTCCAGCAAGTCTCCAGAAAGATCCGGTGCTGAGGATCCATACTCTCTGCATCACGCGGCGAGATGCCAAAAAACTCAGCGTCGAACATGCCGGGATCATCGAGCACACCACGCGCAGGAACATAGTCAGGGCCATTCTCCAGTCCCGCGCTATTTCTTGCTTCAAGTTCGGACGGTGAAAAATGAGAGATTGTAACCTTACCAGCAGCAATATTTCGCCAGAACTCCTCAACATCCGAAGCCCCAGGAAACCGGCCAGACATACCGATAATGGCAACGCAGTCCAAAAGCTGCTTGCTGTCGCCGTTAGGCTCTGTCACCCGAGTTTGATCGTTCAGCCGCTCATTCATGACGCCACACCCTTCGTTGCCCGAGCCCGCGCGAACGCACCTCTTGCCCTTTGTGCTTGTTGCTGAATCGCATCTTTTTCCGACTCGGACGACCCATTGGTCGAAAGTCGCTTCGCCAGCGACCGCACCGTCGGACACTCAAACATCAACGTAACCGGAATCGCCCTCTCAAAGTGCGCCTGTAATCGCAGATGAGCACTAATCAACAACAAAGACGTCCCACCCGAGTCAAAAAAATTGTCATCCAGACCAATCGTTCGCAGGTCGAGAACATCCGTAAACACCCGCGATATCTGCTCCTCTGTCTCAGACAGCGACACAGGGCCCGCATCCGCATTGGCAAGTCCTGCAACAACTGAAGGAGCCGGTAAAGCCGCAACGTCCAGCTTGCCGTTCACCGTAAGTGGTATACGTTCCACAGGAGTGTAGGAGGACGGCCTCATCTGCGCAGGCATCTTCGAGACGAAAAACTCGCCAAGCATCCGCGCGGACAACTCAACACCAGGTGTTGCAACAAAATAGGCCGCCAGCCGCTGCGTTCCGGTCTTATCCGTGTGAGCAATCACGCAGGACTGTTTCACCCCGGGGGCCTCAGCCAACGCCGCCTCAACCTCGCCAAGCTCAATGCGAAATCCGTTTATCTTTACTTGGTTGTCGTTCCGGCCTAGATACACGACTTCCCCATCCGAACGAACCCGAGCAAGATCACCAGTACGATAAAGCCGCGCACCAGCCGAGTGCGCAAGAGGATCTGGAATGAATCGTTCCGCGTTCAACTGGGGGCGATTCAGATAGCCCCGCGTAACGCCGCCACCACCCACATAGAGTTCACCCACCTCACCCTGTTGCACAGGCATCTTTGCCTCGTCCAGAAGATGCAGTTGCATGTCAGGTATAGCCACACCAATCAGACTCTCCTGTACCGACTCCGCCTCTGCGGAGGCGATCGGACGATAAGTCACATGCACCGTCGTCTCGGTAATCCCGTACATATTCACAAGCTGCGGAGTCATATCCCCATGACGTTGGAACCAGGGAGCAAGTTTCCGATATTGAAGAGCTTCTCCACCAAAAATAACTACGCGGAGAGACAGTGGCAGAGGTGTACTATCCTGCTCCACCTGGATCAACATGAAAAATGCGGACGGGGTCTGGTTAAGCACGGTCACGCGCTCTCTCGAGAGCAGCTCGTAAAACTCTCGCGGCGACCTGCTAACCGCGAAAGGCACAATCACCAGCCTGCCTCCCGTCAACAAAGGTCCCCATATCTCCCAAACGGAAAAATCGAATGCGATGGAATGAAACATCGTCCACACATCCTCCGCGCCAAAGTGAAACCACGGCTCAGTCTGTTCCAGAAGACGAACTACGTTCCTGTGAGTGACCATTACGCCTTTAGGCTTTCCGGTCGACCCGGAGGTGTACATCAAATACGCCAGATCTTCCCCAGTGGATGCATGCGGCGGATTGGGCGGCACCGAAGGCGAAGACGGTGTTTGTGCGTCCATCTCCAGAACCGCCACCGACAGGGCGCTCAACTGAGCTGACAGCCCTTCCGCCAGCGATCCCGTCGTTAAAAGAGCTACCGGTCTCGCATCTTCAAGCATCTCCAAAACCCTGGTCTTGGGATACCCATAGTCAATGGGAAGATACGCACCGCCTGCCTTGAGGATGCCGAGTATAGCCACCAGCATCTCCAGAGAACGGTCAATATAGATCGCGGCAAAGGTGTCGGTTCGAACACCAAGCTCCCGAAGATGCGCGGCAAGTCGATTCGCCTTCGCGTTCAGCTGGTCATAGGTCCAGCGAACATCACCGCAGACGACCGCAATCTGATCCGGTTTTGCCGCAGCCACTCTCTCAAAGACACTCACGATCGTGTCAAGAGCCACCGCAGAAGATCCTTCCTTCCCGGATGTCTCTGGGGTCTGGGGATGACCGGTCAGTCGCTCGTCCTCAGAGGCCGAATTCTTAACATACCCATTTTTCTCCATCGAGCCCCATGCAGATCAAAAAACGCCGTTGAACGAATTGACTACAGTACCCTCGGCGCTCGAAAAGAATGCAAATTATTTCTCATCACTCAACACGCTTAAATGATGCAACTGGAGCGAAAGGTAACGCCAGATGCACCCGAAGTCAACCCGTCCATGTTGCCTAATTGTACGCATATTTCGAAAAATGGATGAACTCTATAGTGTCCGGAAATACCTGAAAGTTGTACGTTTCCGGGCATTTCCCGTCGATCCTGGTAACCATAAAACAAAAGTACCCAAAGAACTGATTATGATTGGGGAATTGCCAAGACCCACCTCACACTCTCCTATGTCGAATGATTGGAAGAAGGTCGATGCCCTCCCGCCGCTTAAAGCTGGAGAAGTACAGCTCTGGCGGATCGATTTGGCCGGTACGACCGGACTCCATAACCGTTTCGCCGCCCTTCTCACTCCAACAGAACAGTCCCACGCAAACCGTTACCGGCCCGGGCGAGTGCAGGAACACTTCTCCGTCGGGCGAGCCTGCCTGAGAATCCTCCTCGGTAACGCTCTAGGGCTCAATCCAAGCTCTCTAAAGATCACGGCCGGAGTCCACGGGAAGCCAGAACTCCAAGACCTCAATGGAGATGGCATCTCTTTCAATGTGGCCCACGCCAGTGACACAATCCTCATCGCCCTGGCGCACAGCGGCCTCGTTGGCGTGGATGTGGAGTACTTCGATCGCACAACAGACATTATGGAGGTCGCTCAGGCCAACTTCACGGAAAACGAGATCAATTCGCTCGCTGAGATCACTGATCCGCAAATCCGTATCGCAACCTTCTACCGCTACTGGACCCGGAAGGAAGCAGTTCTCAAAGCGGACGGCCGAGGCCTTATCGCCTCCCTGTCATCTTTCGACGTTTCTCTCCAATCCCTTGACCGTCATCCCGTTCGTATCAGCGAATCGCTTGAGGAACAAGGAAAACTGTTCTACGTCAGCGACTTATCCCTGGGCATTGAAGCAGCTGCAGCAATCGCGCTCGAGTCATCCGACCATCCGGTAACCCAGCTCTTCTTCCCTCTGAACCGCTCGTGGTGATCGACCCGCGGAGGCACTTAAGGCCCAAACACTCACTCAACAAGCCCGCTGATACGTCTATAACTTGAGGAACCGATGGCCGTTCAAACCAGCTCCCCTACTTCGACAACCGCACCGCCAGCCCCGACAGCCAGGAAAACGTGGCTCGTCACCGCCACCAGCCTCGCCTTCATTATTCTGCAGAGCGCCTGCACAGCAGTCATCGCGCTCAGCGGAGTTCGTGTGGCGATCGGCCTTAGCGCACTGGCAGTTGCGACCTTCGGAGTTCATGGGCCAGCGGTGGGATTCCATCGCGATGCAATCCGGATCCCCATGATGATCGCCGCAACCCTCGGCTCTCTCATTAATCTCTACGTCATCTGGCGCATCCGCTCCCTGCGCACCCGTCCCTCTTCTCAGTGGCGCACCCAGCCACCCACACCCAAACAACGGCGCTCAGAGTTCATTCAGATTGCCCTCGCAATCGTCACCCTCATCCTTGTAGCCGCCGAGTGGATCACCCACACCATAATTCACCACGGCGCCTAAGTATCGCCCGCGTCTGTCGTCTCCGACGGTCGATATGTAAACCCCTGCATCTCCGCCTCCAGCCTGGCATGGAGCCGTTCGCTAAATCCCAGCGGCAGCTCGAACACGCGCTCATCCGCCGTCAAAATCAGAATGTTGCGCGTGGAGTCCAAGATCGCCGAGCAGATCTCGCAATGTTCAAGGTGCTTCTGCACATCCTCCAGCACAGCCGCATCCAAAGTCCCATCCAGATACCCGGAGATATGCTCCCACACATGCTTGCACTCTAGAACCATGGGAGCCACCTCTTCTTCGGCATCACTTGCTTCAACTGTGGGGCCAGCTTTTTCTGCAACATCAGCCTCGCACGATGCAGCCGAACTTTCGTAGCCGCAACGCTGATGCCAAGCGCCTCCGCAGACTGATTGACGCTCAGATCCTCCATGTCGCGCAGTACAAAGACCTCTCGATAGATGTGCGGCAGATCGGTAATCGCGTCCTGTAACAATAGCCGCACCTCCTGCCGTTCAAGGGCCGCGGAGGGGATCTCCCGCCAATCCCGCAGTAGCGCGGGCGACATATGCCCGCCTTCATTCAGTTCATCGAGCGAGTCCGTCTTAGCTGTCTTCTTCTGGCGCAGCCGGCTTCGCGCCTCGTTCAGCGTGATGCTTATAAGCCACGTGCTGAACTTTGCCTCGCCGCGAAACTTCTCGAGGTTACGGAATGCCTTGAGAAAAGCCTCCTGCGCAGCATCCTCCGCATCGGCCTCGTTTTGCAACATCGACAACGCCATGCTGTAGACGCTTCGCTCATACGGCTGAATCAAACGATGAAACTCATGCGTATTGCCTGCAAGTATGGAGGCGATCATTTGAGACTCATCCCTGTTCTCGGAGCTTGCAGTCATTGCTTCTCGATCCATCCTCGATACCGCTTCTTCAAAAGCGCGTCCACAGAAAACAGACCCGCACCAAATATCAAAACCATCGCCGACGCAAACAGGAAGGTGTACGGATCTGCGTTATAGAACTTGCCCGGATCGGAGAATACGGCAAACAGAGCGTCTCTATCTGCAGTCCAGTATGCCACCAGCATATTCACCGCAAGCATCAGCCCTATCAAGCGTGAGCCCAGTCCAACAATCAACAGAAGTCCACCAAAGAACTCCAGCCCCGAAACAAAGTGCGCGCTGAAAGCAGGAAACGGAATATTCAAACTAGTGAAGAAGTCGGTGATCTTATCCAGATGATGCAGCTTCCCCCATCCGCTCTGGACAAGTTGCCATCCCCAATAAAGCCGCACCACCAAAAGAAAGGGAGACTGGAGATAGGAAACCCACGCTGCAAACTTCGTATACAACTCAAGCAGTTTTTTCATCGCAATCCTCTTATCCGCAATCTCACCAGTCTTACAAAATCAATCATGCAATCTCAAGGCAGGCCCCGGACTGATGCAGGCTCGGCCAGGAACCTGTTGGGACCTGCATGTACTTAGAACCATCGCGACGAAATTGGTTACAGATCCCATCGATCAAACCACTAAGCTAATGCGCGTGAGCTGCCTTGTCACGCTCGAGTTCAGCAAGAACATCCTCAGCCGTTGTTCGATCGCCGTGCTCATGACTCACCTTCCTAAAGAAAACCGTCCCCTGACGATCAATGAGGAAGGTCGAAGGATACGCAGTCTCATGCGGTGCATCCCACCGAAGCCCATACTGATTCGTAAACGAGTAGTTGGGATCAATCACCAGGTGTAGATTGGCTGGCAGCGGATTTTCTTTCGCCAGAAACTCCTTCGCACGCTGATCAAGATCTGCAGGTGGCCCGGGATAAACCAGAAGCACCTCCGTCCCAGCCGCTGCAAACTTGTCGCCATTAACTAAAAAGTCATGCACCTGCTTTTGACAGTATGGGCATTGATAGCCGGGATATCCCCGAAGCACAACCAATACGACGGTTCCCTTCGAAGTAAACTCCGCGAGGCTTACAGGATGACCATCCGGCGTCGACAAGCTGAACTTCGGCGCCTTCTGCCCAACCTCCGGCGTCTGTGCACTCCCTGACCATGAAAAGCCAGCCGTCATTATTACTAAAACCAATACCCATAATTTCTTGGCGATCATTCTTCAACTCAGGCCAGCGCGTTAACCTCAGCACTATCCTTGCAACTTTCTCTAACTTGTCCCGGTTTGAGTACCTCCGAGCCAAAAGGTTACAAACAGTGATAGGCTTCCGGTGTTCTTTCCTCTCTGTAACCTTTGTGTCTTGGCGTAGTCGAATGAGCGGCAAGGAAAAATCGGCGAACTATCCTTGTCGCGAGTGCAATCCGAAATAGGGATCTTCGCCGTTAACTACTTGCTACGATCAGCGTAGCCATCATCCACGTCCGGCACGTTCTTACGTGCGGCTCAACCAGGAAAGGCTTATCTCAATGAAGAATTCAGCACAATCTCTCGCTCTGGCCGCCGCTTTCGCAGGTCTGCTTGGCGGCACCGCTGTCCGCATGAACGCTCAGACTGCTCCGGCCAACAACACCCCAGCCACCACCGTTCACGCTGGTGTCCTCCTCGCTCAGTCGACCCCTGACATCCCCAAGCACTCCTGCAAGGGCAAGAATGACTGTAAGGGCCAAGGCGGCGGCAAGCACCCCGGCAAGAATGACTGCAAGGGCAAGGGCGGATGCGCCACCGACGGCTCCAAGCCCTCACTCGCATAAACAACTCCCCTGTCTGGAGGCTTGGTTATCCCTTCAAGCCTCCATTCCTCTTAATATTCCAGTTAACAAAGGGGAGATATGCCAGCCAATCGCTTCAACGGTTTTAGCGACTACGGCGTAGGGATCGGCCTTCGCGTCCCGCATTACGACCACATCTTCGCAGAAAAACCCGTCGTCGACTGGTTCGAAATCATCTCCGAGAACTACATGGTCGACGGCGGCCGAGCGCTCAAGATTCTCGACCAAATTCTGGAACGTTATCGCGTCGTGCAACACGGCGTATCGATGTACTTCGGTTCTACCCAGCCCGCCGATCGCGAACATCTCAAACGGCTCAAGACTCTCACCCGCCGCACCAAAACCCCATGGCTCTCCGACCATCTTTGCTGGGGCAGTGTGGATGGCCGTTACACCCACGATCTTCTTCCCATGCCCTACACCTTCGAAGCGGTAAAGGCCACTGCAGCCCGCATTCGCGAGGTACAGGACTTCCTCGAAATCCCCATCGCCGTCGAAAACGTCAGCAGCTATGCGGAGTTTCACCAATCCGAGATGACCGAGTGGGAGTTTTTAAATGAAGTCGTCGAAGCTGCCGACTGCGGCATCCTGCTCGACGTAAATAATATCTATGTCTCCTCCCAGAATCACAACTTCAACCCATTCGACTATGTAAACAGCGTCCCGGCAGAGCGCGTCGCGCAGATCCACATTGCCGGACACTCCAAGTTCGAGAAGTACATCCTCGACACACACGACCATCCCGTTCTCGATCCCGTATGGGATCTCTACGCGCGGGCCATCGAACGCACCGGCCCCACCGCAACTCTCCTCGAATGGGACGACAATATTCCATCCTTCAACGAAGTCCACTCCGAAGCCCTGAAGGCGACTCAATACCTCACGCCGGCGAAGACTCTCAGCTCCTCAGAAAACACAGTAGAAGAAACCGCCAGGGAGGTCGTGCACCAGTGAACCTCCTCGAGCTGCAACGCCGCATGGCCGAAGACGTAATGCGTCCTCTCACACCTGATTTTCAAATGCAGCCGTCAACCTCCGAGGGCAGGTCAACCCAGGATCTGGCCAACACCTACATCAAGCCGAATGATCGCCTCTCCTCCTTCGATCGCCTAGAAATCTACAATCGCCAGTACTGGTTTCGCGTCATAGGAGCAGTCTCTGAGGACTTCCCCGCGATCGCAGCTATTCTTGGACCGAAAAAATTCGACAGCATGGTCCTCGCCTATCTCCGTGAGAACCCCTCCACCTCATTTACCCTTCGCAACCTCGGCTCGAAGTTGCCGAAGTGGCTCGAGTCACATCCAGAGTTCTCTCCTCGCCGCCACAGCCTGCTTCTCGATGTAGCTCGTCTCGAATGGGCCTACGTGGAAGCTTTCGACGGCGCCGACCTCACACCACTCACCGCCGCTGACTTCGGCGATCTCGGCGGCGCATCGCAACTCTTCCTTCAGCCACACTTACAGCTGTTGGACCTCCGCCATCCAGTCGACGAACTCGTCCTGGCCGTCCATCGTCAGACCGCACCCAGCGACATCATGAGCAACGCCGTCACCGAGCGGAAGCAAGCCAAGCGAACCCGGCTCCCAGCAATGCGTCGCTCGCAAATCCACCTCGCCGTCCACCGCTACGACAACTCCGTCTACTACCGGCGGATCGATCCTGAAGCTTTTCGTCTCCTCTCCGCTCTTCAAAGCGGGACTCTGCTCGGCCACGCGCTCGAAGTCGCCTTCAGCAAAAGCTCCCTCTCCCCCGAAGATCAGGCGGCAAAGATCCAGGAGTACTTCGCTCACGCCTCTGAGCTGGGCTGGTTCTGCAAGCGGCACCAAAGCTAGCCTCTCGGCCTCAACTCTCTTACAACTCCGTCCTCATTCTTCAAGCTGACCTGTCGAGCGCGTACTATACGGGCTAAACTCCCGCCGGGAAAGTGCGCTGGTTGCGACACCTGCCGAAGCCTGTCATCCTTATTCCAAGCTGTTGATGAGGCATCCATTTCGCCTCAACTGGCCTCCGACGATACAGGCCAATCTTTGTGGCCATCGTTTTTTCTAAACCCCACAAAACCAGTCCATTAGGATTGGAGCGCGACGAAGGCAACTGTACGAGGAACCCTGGATGGAATTTCATATCTCCCGCGCTCTCCGCGAAAAACTGAACGTAGACGATCTTCTCTTCAGCTACACCGGCAACATCGTCTTTACAAACATCGCGGCCAGCCGAAAACTGACCAGGCAACTCCAGGACAACCGCGAACAAGGCACAGACCCGACGAAGATCGTAAACGCCGGCGCTCTCTTCGCCATGGGCCTGATCGACGAGCTCAACCACGCGATGATCGCCCGTTATCGCAAAGAGATCGACCCCGCCGTCTTCAGCGAAGCCGTGCGCTGGTTCACAGGCCACGCTAAACCTGAAGAAATCGAGCGCCTCCTCCTCACTTTTACCAATCAGTTTCCCAACGTAGCCGTCTATCGCGGCGAACTCACCGCAGCCCAATGGCTAGCCGGCACAACCGACGGCCAGCCCAACCGCGAAGCCGCGCTCGAAGAGCTCCTCCTCCTCTGGCTAGCCAACATCAACCCTGCCTTCAGGCCCTTCCGCGAGCTCTTCGAGGACACTCCGCTCAAAGAACAAACGATCTACCAAAAAGTCACCACCGCCTTCCCCGACTACTTCGTCACCCGCCCTCCAATCTCTCCCGAAGTCGGAAGCCTGCTCGACGCTCTCCGCGCTCCACTACTAGCCTCGCCTGACTCCCTCACCGGCCAACTCGACTACATCCGCGAACACTGGCCAAAGTATCTCGGCGAAGACCTCCGTCGCGTCCTGCTCGCCATCGACATTCTCCGCGAAGAAGACCTCGCCATCTGGATGCGCTTCCATCCGCCCGGCCCCGACCAGTACCGCCACGGCGCCCCTGGCCGTGGAGGCGAAGGCTTCGTCGGCGACGAGTACATTGGCTTCGAAGAGGAGTACTTCACCGGTTCCGACGGCGTCCGTCATCGCCGCTACGGTCACGACTACCAGGCCCCCCTCAACGAGTACGAAGCCTTCAGCGCCGACCAGGCCTGGATGCCTACCGTCGTCCTCATGGCCAAGAGCACCTACGTCTGGCTCGAGCAGCTCTCCAAAAAATATCTCCGCCACATCCACCGCCTCGACCAGATCCCTGACGAAGAACTTCGCCTCCTCGCCGACCGCGGCATCACCGGCCTCTGGCTCATCGGCCTATGGGAGCGCAGCGTCGCCTCTCAAACCATCAAGCGTCTTCGCGGACATCACGACGCCGTCGCCTCCGCCTACTCCCTCAAGGAGTACCAGATCGCCAACGACCTCGGCGGAAACTCCGCCTACGAAAACCTCCGCGACCGAGCCGCCCGGGCAGGCATCCGCCTCGCCAGCGACATGGTCCCCAACCACATGGGCATCGACTCCAACTGGGTCATCGAAAATCCCGACTGGTTCCTCTATCGCTGGGAAAGCCCCTTCCCTGTCTACCGCTTCGAGGGTCCCGACCTCTCCACCGACAGTCGCGTCGAGATCAAAATCGAAGACCACTACTACGACCAGTCCGACGCCGCCGTAGTCTTCCGTCTCCGCCACCACCGCGACGGAGCCACCCGCTACATGTATCACGGCAACGACGGCACCACCTTTGCCTGGAACGACACCGCGCAACTCGACTACTCCAAAGCAGCCGTCCGCGAACACGTCATCCAGGTCATCCTCCACGTCGCTCGCCTCTTCCCCATCATCCGCTTCGATGCCGCAATGGTCCTTGCCAAACGCCACGTCCAGCGCCTCTGGTTCCCTCTTCCTGGTACAGGCGGCTCTATCCCCTCACGCGCAGAAAACGCGATGACCCAGGAAGAGTTTGACTCCCTCATGCCGCATGAATTCTGGCGCGAGGTCGTCGACCGCGTCGCCGTCGAAGTCCCCGGCACCCTCCTTCTCGCCGAAGCCTTCTGGCTCCTCGAAGGCTACTTCGTCCGCACGCTCGGCATGCATCGCGTCTACAACAGCGCTTTCATGAACATGCTGCGTGACGAAGAAAACGCCAAGTACCGCTCCTACCTCAAAAAAACAATCGAGTTCGATCCCGACATTCTCAAGCGCTACGTCAGCTTCATGAGTAACCCCGACGAGCGTACCGCAATCGATCAGTTCGGTTCCGGCGACAAGTACTTCGGCGTCTGCACACTCCTCGCAACTCTTCCCGGTCTTCCGATGTTCGGACACGGCCAGATCGAAGGCTATACCGAGCGCTACGGCATGGAGTTCAAGCAAGCCAAGATGGAAGAGTGGCCCAACGAGAGCCTCGTCGCTCGCCACCAGCATGAGATCGCGCCTCTCCTAAAAAACCGCCACCTCTTCGCCGAAAGTACCAACTTCGTCCTCTACGACTTCTGGACCGACCACGGCACCGTCGACGAAAACGTCTTCGCCTACTCCAACCGCTCCCACGGCCAGCGCGCCATCATCCTCTACAACAACAGCTACGGCAGCACGCGCGGCACCATCCACTTCTCCGCGGCCTCCGTCGACAAAGCCACGGGCCATCTCCGTCAAAGAAGCCTCTCCGAAGGGCTTGACCTTCCCTACAATTACTCCACCTTTTTTGCCTATCGCGACACGGCTCACGGCCTCGAGTACCTGCGTCGCAGCACCGACCTTCACCACACAGGGCTAAGTATCGATCTGCGTGGCTACCAATACGCAGTCCTGCTCAACTGGCGCGAGCTTCGAGCCACCGCTGAACAACCGTGGGACCAGCTCTTCGACGCACTCAACGGCGCAGGTGTCTACAGTGTCGAAGAAGCGCTTTCCAAACTCCGCCTGCGCCCCTTACATGAAGCCTTTCGTCAGGCTCTCAGCGAAAATCACATTCGAGCATTCGCAACCGTGGCATTGGAGCAGGCGGCCAAAGACGCTACATCGGCAAAGCTCATAGCATCGAAAGCCGGGAAAAAATCTCCAACAATCGTCGCAAAGACAATTATTGATTCAGGCAAAAACGAAAGTTCGGCTGCTTCCCTCGCCCCATCAGAACAAGATGCCCTCGACGCTCGACTTCAGCCATTCACGAAATGTAGTCGGCGCTTCCTCGAAAAGGTGCTTCAATATCTGCCCTCTGAAAGCGAAGAGCAGTCCACCGCCACCTCAACTCCATCCACACCAGTTCCAGTCAGCAAGGACCTCTGCGAGGCGATGACGAAAGCTGCCACCCACCTCATCTCAATCTCGCGACAACTCTCCGCAACACTGCCCCCGGCGATAGGAAGCTTTCTACCCAGCGACAAAGCAACTCATCAAACAGAGCAGATCTGGGCGCCCATCCTCGCTTGGATCACTCTCCGCAGTCTCCCTCACAGCGAACAGGCCGATCTCTTCGACAAACTTCAGTTGCGCTCGGCACTCTCGGAGATATTCAGCGCCATCGGAATGGAGGGAGAAAATACCTGGCGTGCCGCTGCCCGTGTGCGAATCCTGCTTTCGCAAACCGACAACTCCGCAGCAACAGCCAGATCAGAGCAACTCTGGTCCGACCCAGACGTTCGCTGGCTCACTGGCGTCAATGAGTCTTCCGGCGCCACTTACTTCAACAAAGAGGGATTTGAAGAACTCCTCGGCTGGCTGCAACTCCCGACGCTCGTAAAAGCCGCCCAGCAATCTCCGATAGATATCGGCTCACTCAAAAAACTTGATACCACCATCCAGGATCTTTGCGACTCGGCGCAGAAGGCTGGTTACAACCTGGATCTCTACCTTAACCCGGAGTCGCATAAACAAAACGAACTAAAACCAATCAGCGATCGAAGGACGGCTGTTCCTAAAAAGCTGGAAGCGAAGACAATCTCAAAATCTAAACCAGTCGCGAAGGCAACACCTGCCTCAAAAGCGGAGCCAGCTCCAAAAACAAAGTCAGCCCCTAAAGCAAAGCCCATACCAAAAGAAAAGAAACCGAAGACACCCACGCGCTGACCTGCTAACTCACTAACCTACCGCACTGATCCGTCACTAAACAGCTTTATAGCGCGTCCGCCAACAATAGTCTTCGTCTCAACCTCCGCGTGCGTGAACGGATCTTCAATATTCTCTGTGTCGATCACCTGGCACCACGGCTTTCTGGATGGCGACGGGGGCAGAAGATATTCGACGCCGTCTTGCGAAGCATTCACGACCAGAAAAAAGCTATCGTCAATAACTGGCTCTCCGTATTCATCGATCACCTGCAACGTCTGACCATTCAGCAGAACTGCCACCGATCGATTCCACTCCGTATTCCATACCTGATCCGAGACCTGGTTCCCATCGGTGTTGAACCAGGCAACGTCCTTAATAATTAGATCCTCGCCCTTCCGCCGAATCTCACGGTCCTGAAAAAACCTGCGCCGATGAAGATTGGGATGAGCAAGACGAAAATGAATCAGCTGGCTTGTAAAAGCGAGCACCCGCTTACGAGGCTCATCCAGATCCCAGTCATGCCACGTAAGCTCATTGTCCTGGCAGTAGCAGTTATTATTGCCGCGTTGCGACCGGGCAATCTCGTCGCCTCCGTTCAGCATCGGAACCCCTTGCGAGAGCATCAGCGTAGCTAGAAAGTTCCGCGTCTGCCTCTCCCGCAACAGGTTAATCGCCTCGTCATCGGTCGGTCCCTCTGCTCCCATATTCCAGGAGTCATTACTATCCGAGCCGTCTTTATTGTCTTCTCCATTAGCCTCGTTGTGCTTCTGGTTGTAGCTAACTAGGTCGCACAGAGTAAACCCATCATGTGCCGTAACAAAGTTGATGCTCGCATAAGGCTTGCGTCCATCGAACTGATAGAGATCGCTCGATCCCGTAAGGCGATTTCCAAGATCGGAGAGTTGTCCTCCGTCTCCCTTCCAATATCGCCGAACCGTATCGCGATACTTCCCATTCCACTCCGCCCACAAAACCGGAAACTGTCCCACCTGGTAACCACCTTCACCCACATCCCAGGGTTCAGCAATAAGCTTCACCCCCGCAAGCGTTGGGTCCTGATGAATCGTGTCAAAGAACGACGAAAGTTTGCTGACGTCATGCAGCTCACGCGCCAGCGTAGCTGCAAGATCGAACCGAAATCCATCGACATGCATCTCCGTAACCCAGTAACGCAGCGAATCCATCAGCATCTTCAGCACCTGCGGATTTCGCACGTTCAACGTATTGCCGGTCCCCGTATAGTCGACGTAGCAACGCGGATTCTCCTCGTTCACTCTGTAATAAGTAGTGTTACAAACTCCCTTCCAACACAAGGTGGGGCCGAGCTGATTCCCTTCACACGTGTGGTTATAAACAACATCGAGAATCACCTCGATTCCAGCTTCGTGCAGCGCCTTCACCATATGTTTGAACTCGTTCACCTGCCCGCCGGTATCTCCACACGAGCTATACCGCGACATCGGAGCAAAGTACCCCAGCGTGTTATACCCCCAGTAGTCGACGAGCCCTCTCTGTACAAGCGGTCCTTCATCAATGAAGTGATGTATCGGCAACAGCTCAACCGCTGTCACTCCAAGCCTCTTCAAATATTCGATACTCGCACTGCACGCCAGCCCGGCATAAGTGCCTCGAAGCTTCTCAGGCACCTTCGGATTTCGGATGCTGAAGCCCTTCACATGCATCTCGTAGATCACCGAATCAGCA
>Ga0302177_10001459_pt1 | contig 16987 bp, 10 predicted proteins | sample I_Palsa_E1_2_FD_198780 | JGI IMG/M metagenome (GOLD analysis project Ga0302177, IMG submission 198780) | Peat permafrost microbial communities from Stordalen Mire near Abisko, Sweden - I_Palsa_E1_2 | ecosystem: Environmental > Terrestrial > Soil > Palsa > Peat permafrost | place: Sweden... | reverse complement strand
TGGTGCATCGCCGCGACAAGCTGCGCGCCGAGAAGATCATGCAGGACAAGCTGTTCGAGAAGGCCGCGGCCGGCAAGATCGAACTGGTGTGGAATCACAGCATCGACGAAGTGCTCGGCGATGACTCCGGCGTGACCGGTGTGCGCGTGAAGGATGTCAACTCGGGCGCCACGCGCGACATCGAGGCGACCGGTTTCTTCGTGGCGATCGGCCATACGCCGAACACCGGCATCTTCGAAGACCAGCTCGAGATGCACGACGGCTACATCAAGATCCGCACCGGCCTCAGCGGCATGGCCACCATGACATCGGTGCCCGGCGTGTTTGCTGCCGGCGATGTCGCCGATCATGTCTACCGTCAAGCAGTCACCTCGGCGGGCTTCGGCTGCATGGCCGCGCTGGACGCCGAGCGCTGGCTGGATCAACAGAGTTGATCCAGAACTCCACGTTTCAGCCATCATTGAAGACAGCATGACCCAGGCCACCCTGCACTACATTCACGACCCGCTGTGCGGTTGGTGCTATGCCACTCAACCACTTATCAGCGCGGCGGTGCAGCGGTTGGATGGACGACTGGCTCTGCAACTGCATGGTGGTGGCCTGTTCGCCGAACCGCGCGTGCTGGATAAAGCACTCGCCGGACACATCGAGCAGTCCGATCAGCGGATTGCCCAATACAGCGGGCAACCGTTCGGCAAACCCTATCTGGAAGGGCTGCTGGCCGAACAAGGCACCGTGTTGTATTCGATGCCACCGATCGCCGCCCTGCTGGCAGCGTTGGCGGTCGACCCGGCGCAGGCGTATCCGCTGCTGGTGGCAATCCAGAACGCGCATTACCAGCGTGGACTGAGGGTGGTCGAGCCACCCGTACTGGGCGAACTGGCTGAAGAAATCGGTTTGGACGGCGCACGTTTCGCGATCGCGTTTGCGCAAGCCAATGGCCACGCGTTGATGGAACATGTGCAGGCCAGCCGTCGTTTGCTGGAAAGCATCGGTGGCAATGGCTTCCCTACCCTGCTGCTGGAACTGCAGGGAGAGCAGCGCGTGTTCGATCACTCCCGCTATTACGGTCAGCCGCAGGCCTTTGTCGAGGCGCTGACTGCCGCGTTGCCGGCGCTCCATTGATCGAGGCACGCTTTCACGCGGCAATCGACCAGCTTCCACCCGCCGCGTGGGACAAGCTGCGGGCGAACGCGAACCCCTTCGTATCGCATGCGTTTCTCGCCGCACTGGAACAAGGCGGCTGCATCCGTCCCGATTGGGGTTGGCAGGCTCACCATCTGGGTTTGTATGAAGATGGCGAGTTGGTAGCTGCTGCACCGCTGTACCTGAAAGGCAATTCGCACGGCGAATTCGTGTTCGACTTCAGCTGGGCCAGTGCGTGGGAACGCGCGGGCGGCGAGTACTACCCGAAGCTGCTCAACGGCGTGCCCTACTCGCCGATACCCGGACCGCGCCTGCTAGCCGGTAACGACGAACAGACCCCGATACGGCAGCGCGCGCTGGTCGAAGCAATGCGCCTGGAAGCATTGCGCATGGGCCTGTCTTCAGTGCACGCGAATTTTCTGGAAGCATCCGAACTCGGCGCTTTCGATCACGCCTCCGATGACCAGCGCTGGCTGGCGCGTTCGGACGTGCAGTTCCATTGGCACAACCACGGCTATCGCCACTTTCCGGATTTCCTCGCTGCGCTCAGCAGCAAGAAGCGCAAAAACATTCGCCATGAACGCGCGCAAGTTGCCGCCAGTGGGCTGGCCATCGAGATGCGCAGCGGCGATACGCTGAGCGTTGCCGAATGGCGCCGGGTGCATGCCTTGTATGAGGCGACGTTCGATGCCAAAGGCAATCATGCCGCGCTGACGCGGGCCTTCTTCAGCCACCTCGGCGAACTGGGTCAAACGGTGCAGGTTGCGCTGGCGCGACATTCGGAAAACATTGTCGCGATGGCATTATTCGTGCAGAGCGATAGCACCCTGTACGGACGCTACTGGGGTGCATTGGTGGATGTGCCGGGGTTGCATTTCGAGCTGTGCTACTACCGCGGCATCGAACACGCGATCGCGAACAAACTGGCACGTTTCGAGCCTGGCGCACAGGGCCAGCACAAGCTGGCACGAGGCTTCCTGCCGGTGCGCACGCATTCGCGGCATTACCTGGTGAACCCTGATTTTCGCCGGGCCGTGGCAACAGCGCTTGCACATGAAGCCGAAGCGGTCGACGCTTACGCCGAAGAGCTGCAAAGCCATAGCCCTTATGCGGATCACAGCAACACCTGACGATGATCTATCTGCCACAGCTCGCCCCCGATCTACCGGATCGCTTTCCTGATCCGAGCGGCGCGCTGCTCAATCCCAATGGCCTGCTTGCAATGGGCGGCGATCTGTCGCCGCAACGCCTGCTGAGTGCCTATTCGCAAGGCATTTTCCCCTGGTTCGGCGAGGGCGAGCCGATCCTGTGGTGGTCGCCCGATCCGCGCTGCGTCTTTCGCACCGACTCGTTGAACATGCGCCGCAACCTGCGTCGTCAGCTGGCTGGCAAACAGTGGCGACTCACCGTCGACCATGCGTTCGACGAAGTCATACGCGCTTGCGCTGGACCGCGCGCCGGTGAATCAGGCACTTGGATCATGCCATCGATGATCGACGGCTACGCGCGACTGCACGCGCTGGGCCATGCGCACAGCGTCGAGGTATGGGAAGGCGAACGACTGGTCGGCGGCATCTACGGCGTCGCGGTCGGCCGCCTGTTCTGCGGCGAATCGATGTTCAGCGCGGAGAGTGGCGGTTCGAAAGTTGCGTTGATCGCGCTGGCCGATCTGCTGCGTGGTCTGGACTTTCCGTTGATCGATACCCAGGTCAGCAATGCGCACACGTTGCTGCTGGGTGCGATCGAAGTACCCCGCGTGGAATATCTGCAGGATGTCGAACTGCTCAGCCAGCTGCCTGGGTACGTGGGTAGCTGGGCCGGGTACACGCCACAGTTGTTGCAGCTGTGCTGAGAGCTGGAAATGAAGAACTAGGTATTCATAGCTACACAACGACAAAACTTCACAAATACTCGAACTCCGCTCTACAGCACTAAAGCACTCTTGGTATTCAATTTTTCGTTCAGCCAGAAGTTCGAATCGACATATTTGCAGAAAATCTCAGGCGGCAGAACCGTCGGGCGTTCGACAAACTCAACTCGGCGGTTGATCGTATGCAGCCCAGGCATGCCGAAGCGTTCATCGAACTCCTCTTCCTCATAGGCCACATTGTCAAAATCGTGTTGGAACGGTTGCTCGCCCAATGCCCGATACAGACGCTCCATCGTCTGCGCCGGCTCCCGCGTCAGTGACTCGTAGCGCAACAGAATCAGCTTGCTTGCATGCTCCCCGAACCATGCCTCACGCAAAGAACTCCAAGCTAGCCCGATCAAGCCGTTCTCCGGGTCCATTAAAGTGTCGACTCGACCGTAGACATTCCGGGAAGCCTTGCTGTTGAACATACTCGAAACATGTGAAGGGTTGCGTCGCACCATTTTTTCGACACTATCAATCACCCAGGACATGTCCCGCACACAGCAGATCACTCGCGCGCGGGGAAACAGTTTGTCTATCAATGACAGCTTCGCTGTCCATGAACGATTTGTGTCGAATACCACCTGGCCCTGGGCTGGCTCGTCATGGTGATAAGAGCAGAAAAGGCTATGCAGTATGCGATACCGTCGTTCGTCCGAAAAGAACGGAGCGAACTCGGCGCTGCCGCTCATTTTCGGCAGCAACGCAGAGAACAAGGAGTACACAGGACTGCTCATGCCCGCATGGAACCGCGGATTCTGCCGCAGGAGGGCCGACAACAACGTCGAACCGGAGCGCGGCAGACCCGAAATCAGATGGACGTCTTCGATGGGCATGAGGGTTTACACCGCGTGCGCCAGGTGCGCCTGGGACGGTCCGATACTGAGGTAACCAGTTTGAGCGAGGTCTTGCAGCGAGGGGGCGACCGTGTCCGCTACGCCACTGCCCGCATCGAACGACGCCATCGCCTGCAGTAATTGATGCAACTGGGCCGTACTTTGTGCGGCGATACCGCTGCCCGATGACGATGTGCCTGCCATTGATCCGCTGTACAACTCCTGGATGTTGGCGATGTCCGTCGCGTCCAGCGTCGAGTTGGAGGTTCCCAAAACCATGTTCATGATCGAGCCCGTCACGTCGTTATCGGCCAAGCCCAGGGCATGGCCGATCTCGTGCAACGCCACCTGCTCAAAACTCGCGCCTGTCGACGCATACATCAACTGACCGCTGGCATCCGTCGTCAGCGGCGCTTGCCCCGGACTTTCCAACTGCACCTGTACCCCTGCCTGCAACTCGCCACCCGCGTAGGTATAGTGGGTCAAGCCAATCGTATTGCTCGTGGCCGTGTTCAGATCTCCAAAGCCTACTTCGATATCTGACGCCGTTCCCGCTGACGCTTCCTCGAAGGTCAAGCCCGAGGCTGCGGCCCATGCCTTGAACGCCTGCTCCACCGCCACCTGTTCCGCGGTGTTGGTGATGGCGTTGCTACCCGAGGCACTAGCAAAGCTCCACGTGACGGTCTTATCGGCCCATGATGCATTTTCATACACGCTGCCGGACGCACCGGACTTTTTCTGTGCCGCCGCCATTTGCGCCGCCGTGGCGCCCCGGCCCTGCCACGACGTCAAGCCATAGCCGTAGTAGCCGCCGTCGCCGCCATCGCCACCATCACCCGGATCACTCCACGTATCCCCCGAACCGCTGATGTCATCACCGGTATTCGACCCATCGAAGGTGACCGAACTGCTCGTCGCGGAGATGTCGTCGCCGATACCGTCGATCGTGAACGTATCGCCGGATCCGCCCACGATCTTGTCGCCCGACCCATCGATCGTCACATTGTCATCGCCCGATACGTCAACCGTCGCATTGCTTAGGTCGATCGTATCGCTCTGGCCCGAGACGGACAGATCGCTAGCCGATCCATCAAAGATGTCATGGCTTCCATCTAACGTAAAGCTTCCCGCACTGGCATTTATCGTATCGCCAGAAACATCCAGCGTGTCGTCAATAGCGTTGTTGCCAAAGTCGATAGTGTCGTTGCTAGCATTATCGGTAGTTCCGAGTACGTCGTTGTTGCCCACCACCGTCGTGGTCATACTGCCCAGCTGCTGGTCGATAGTGTCGCTCGAACCATCGACCGTGTTGTTGCCCTCCAGAAAGAGCGTGTCCAACGAGGCACCATCCGTAGTCTTGATGGTGTCATTACTCCCCACCACCGTCGTGCTCATGCTGTTCAGCTGTTGGTTGATCGTGTCGCCCGAACCATCGACCGTGTTGTTGCCCTCCAAAAAGAGCGTGTCCAATGAGGCACTGTCAGTAGTCTTGATGGTGTCATTACTCCCCACCACCGTCGTGCTCATGCTGTTCAGCTGTTGGTTGATCGTGTCGCCCGAACCATCGATCGTGTTGTTGCCCTCCAAAAAGAGCGTGTCCGACGACGCTGCATCAGTGGTCCCGATGATGTTGCCACTCCCCACCACCGTCGTGCTCATGCTGTTCAGCTGCTGGTCGATCGTGTCACCCGACCCATCCACCGAGTTATTACCTTCCAGAAAGAGCGTTCCCGAAGACATGTCGAGGGCATTGCTCTGTCCTACAACCGTGATCGAACTCCCCGTACCCGCATACGAGAGCGTGTCGTTGCTGCCGGTGATGTCAGTGGTGCTGTCCAGGCCATCGGTGATCGTATCGCCCGAGCCATTGACCGATAGCTGATCGTTGTTCTGACCGTAGATTGTGCCTGAAGACATGTCGATGGCATCGCTTTGACCCAACACCGCGACCGAACTTCCTATGCCCGCATACGAAACCGTGTCGTTGCTACCGGTGATATCAGTGGTGCTGTCCAAGCCATCCGTGATCGTATCGCCCGAGCCATCGACCGATAGTTGATCGTTGTTCTGACCGTAGATTGTCCCTGACGACATGTCGATGACGTCGCTTTGTCCCAACACCGCGACCGAACTTCCCGCGCCGGCATACCAAAGCGTGTCGTTGCTACCGGTGATGTCAGTGGTACTGCTCAAACCATCGGAGATCGTATCGCCCGAACCGCTGATCGATAGTTGATCGTTGTTCTCGCCGTAAATTGCCCCTGAAGACATGACGATGGTTTCGCCCGTTGCACTGGTGATCGTGTTCACCGTGTCGCCGGTCGTATCCAGGGTCAGTTTTTGATTGATGGCCTCCAGATCCACAGTATCGGCACCCGAGATCGTCGCGCTACTGCTCGCCCCATCCAGCTGGATCGTGTTGCCGATCGAGTTAGCTACATCGCCGGTGCCCGACAGACCCAGCGTGGAACCGCTGTTGGCCGAGAGGTTGAACGTGTCGTTCGCACCCGTCACCACACCCGAAAGCAGGCCGCTGCCGTCGAGCGTGAGACTCGATCCGGTGATCGTCTCGCCGGTGTCGTTAGCGATCGTGTCGATCGTATCGCCAGTCGTATCCAGGATCAGCTTCTGATTCGCGGCTTCTAGGTCTACCGTATCGGCACCCGAAATCGTCGCACTACTGCTCGCCCCAACCAGTTGGATGGTGTTGCCGACAGTGACGGCTGTGTTGCCTGTACCTGACAGGCTCAACGTCGAGCCACTGTTGGCATCAAGGCTGAAGCTGTTGTTGGAGCCGGTCACCGTACCGTTGAACTCGCCTGCACTCGCATTGAGCGAGAAGCCGGAACCTGTTATCACTTCGCCGGTGTCGCCGGCAATCGTGGTGATCGTACCGCCGGTAGCATTGTCGGTGTCGTCGTTGCCCGACAACACGAAACTGCTCGTCCCGGTCGTATCAATATCATTATTACCTGTCAAAGTTACGTTGCTGATTCCCGCGGCGACGATAATGGCGGCATTCGATGCACTAGCGGAATCAGAATTCGCAGCCAGCAGGATGGTGTTGCTGCCAGTCCCCGCATTAACCATAGCGCCAGTACCGAGCGCCAAGATATAGTTTCCAGACCCGCTCGCATCAATGGTTGCATTATCTAGGTCAATCAGAAGACTGTCTTGATTGCCGTTGGTTGTGAGCACGCCATTTGGCATACCGGTTTGAATGTTCAACAGATCCGATGCCGGCAACAGGAAACTACTTGCCCCGCCATTAGGTGTCTGTAACAAAAGTTCGGCATCGGCGGGGTTTGCCGACACCGATAGGATGCTCAAGCCGTCGAAGGATGCCGGCAGCGGCGTGCCGCTCGTGGTCGTTGTACTGAGAGGCACGCCAGTAGCGCTGTAACTGACAGTTGACGTCGTACCTGTCGAGGCATTCGTTTCAGCCAGCTGGTAGGTTCCGTTACCGGTATCTAAAAAGCCGAGTGGCGTAAGACCCCCAGGTGGCGGAGTCAAAGGGACCAAATCGGTGCCGTACTGAGCGTCTATCTTTACGCCGAGGCCGCTCATGTTTAAAGCGCCCATTACGTCAGCAGGCAAATTGAGTTGGCCAAGTGCGGAAAAACCTGCACCGTAAAGATTATTGTAAGCATCGGTAATGGTTGAAACCGGAAGATTGGTGAAATTGGTAGACTGAATCTGCGACAATTCCGCAGGATTGGCTGAATAACCTGCGGCGTTTATATAATTATCGCCGACCGCCTCGAAAGCCGTGCCGCCCCAATTTTCGATGGGAATGCCTAATTCACCGAAAACGGTAGCATGTTCGTCAGCGACCTGGGCCAAGGTCGGCATTAGGTCGTTATTCCCAGTAATTTGGCTCAGATCTTGCGTAGCTAGACTGAGAGATATATTGGATTTGAACTGATCCGTATAAGCGGAGGCTCCCACGGCATTCTGTACATTGAGATTGGCGACCGCGCCGCTGCCCACATTGTTGATGACATCAATCGCCGCCTGCGCATAACCTCGATTACTGCTGGGATCACCGGTTACCTGCGCCTGGTAATACTGCAGCAGCGCCGCGTTGGCGTCCGCATAATCCCCAGCGTTGTAATCGCTATTCGCGTTAGCGAGTGCCGTAGTCATGGCGGTAAGCTGCGACTGTGTATAGGTGTAGGTTGATCCCATCGTAGACTCCTTATTTGTGCGCTGGTTACGGCTTCACGAAGCTCAACAAAAGTGCTTTTATCTTGGGTGTTAGCCTCACAATCTCATGAAAGTAGTGGTTTTTATCATATTCAATATGAAAACGGACATTCCCTGTAAGCTGCCCAAAATATGCACAATCTGGCGCGACTATGAATTTAGTCTCTTCTTTGCATTCAAAGAAAAATTTAGGCGATGAATCTTTGAGAAGATACACATCTTCGTAAGCAGATACATCGTTACGATTATGATGATAAAAAATCAGATTTGGCATACCGCTTTCTTTTGGCGAGATATAACTGTTCGGAAGCGCACCAAGTGACTTATCTTTTATAAGAATTTGGAAAAGCCTGTCTCCATATAGATAATTATCCCCTTCCTCCAATATAATAGTCGCAGTATCCGGCGACTTCAGCCCAGTGGCGCCATACCGATTCAACTCACCCTTCGTCATCGGCCGGATATCAGGTAACTGCACATCCAATACCAGATGATCAGTCGTTTGGATGGCGAACGACCCCATTCCGAGATAGCCACGCGGAATTATCATGTGGACGCTGCCCAAGTAGACCGAGACCGCGTCCGACGCATTCACCGAGCCGAGAGCCAAGCTCCGCGAGGTCATGTCATCGACATGCTTTTGCACGCTATCATCCGTGCGTGAAGCATTCGTGCCCGCAGTTTGCGCATTGCACGCGACCATCGCGCATGCCACCAAGCTGATTAGAAAACATAGGCAATCGCGACCTAATTTCATTCTTTCATCCTCATTATCTTTGCGTGCTTCATGCCGACTGTTTTAATTGATCAGTTATTCCATGACGCCCACTTGTTTGAGACATCTTTGACATTCGAATTCGAAAGTAATTTCACCGCTCATGCAAGCTCTCCTTCGCATGCTGCATTAGCGGACTGAGCAGATAACCAATGATTCGCCGGCGCCCCGTCTTGATCTCGGCCGTCACCGTCATGCCGGGCGTCAGATTGATCTCGCGATCCTCCACCCGCATGGTGTTTTGCGGCAATACGACTTGGACGGGGAAAACCCAGTTCTTCTTGTCGTCCTGCTTGGCGTCGTTGGATACCTGCACGACGTTGCCGTGCAGCGTGCCGTAGCGAGTGAACGGAAAGCTCTCCACCTTGATCTCAGCATGCTGACCGTCATTGATAAAACCGATGTCCTGGTTGTCGACCATAGCCTCGACCATCAGCGCCCCTTTATCCGGCACCACAGTCAAGAGCGCCTGAGCCGGCGTGACGACTCCCCCAAGGGTATGTATGGCGAGCTGCTGTACGGTGCCGTCGACCGGCGCCAGCAGGTGCATCAGGCGGCCGTGCTGCTGTGCCTTAGCCAGATCCTGTACAAACCCTGCCGCCTTGGCGTCGTCATCGTGGATTTTCTCCAGCCAGCCGCGCCGCGCCTGCGCCACGTAGGCCTCGCGCTTACGCTGCGCAGCATCGAGCATGGCTTCGGTCTCGCCATGCTTGGCGTGCTGCGTTGCGAGGTCCTGCTGCAACCCGATCACGGCCTGCTGCTCGTTGTAATAGTCGTGCAGCCCGACGTCCCCCGAGGGAATCAGCCCTGCGAAATCCATTTCCTTTTTCTGCTCGATGGGTAACGTACCCTCGAGCTTTCTTATCTGCGCATCGATCTCGTGCAAGCTCGCTGCGTTCTGTGCAATCTCCGCCTCCATCTCGCGAACGGTACTGGTGTAGTCCGCGTATTCGCCTTCCAGTACTCGACGCTCAGCGGCAATGGCGACCGCTCCAAGCTCGGGTCCCCCTACCAGTACCGGCACATGCCCCCGATCGATCGCATCAAGCATCGCGCGACCTCGCATCGCCTCAATCTGCGTCGCACTAAGATCCGATTGCGCATGCGCCGCACTGGTCATGGCGTCGGTAGCATCCAGATCGACCAGCGGATCACCGCGCTTTACTTTCTGCCCGTCGACCACATGGATCGCGGTTACCACCGCAGTGTCCTGCGATTGAATAGTCTTCACTTCGCCACTGGGCACAATCTTGCCTTGTGCGGTCGCGACGATATCAATCTTGCCAAAACTGGCCCAGCCTACGGCGACTGTCAGCAGACTGATGATGACGACCACCGCCACACGCGGCGCGGGATGCAATGGTGTATCGCGCAGGGCTAGTGCCGCGGGCTGAAATTCGTTTTCGTGCCGCAGGCGCGGCACCGCGTCGAATTCCGCGCGGGCGTTCCAGGCAGCCTTGAATACCTGTCTGTATCGATCGCGCAAATCGTGCAGGGCCAGCCAGCGCATGGTCATCACCCGTGTTGCAACTGATGCAGACGGGCGTAGTGGCCCGGTTCGTTATCGAGCAATTCGGCGTGGCTGCCTTGCTCGACGATGCGTCCACGATCCATCACGATGATGCGGTTGGCCTCGCGCACCGCGGAAAGGCGATGGGCGATGATGATCACCGTACGCCCCTGGCAGATCGAGCGCATATTCGTCTGGATGATGCGCTCCGACTCGTAGTCCAGCGCGCTGGTCGCCTCGTCGAAGATAAGAACGCGTGGATTGTTCATTAATGCCCGTGCTATGGCGACGCGTTGACGTTGCCCACCCGAAAGCGACGAGCCATGCTCACCGACCATCGTGTCGTAGGCCTCGGGGAGATCCAGGATAAAATCATGCGCGCCGGCGAGCTTGGCCGCCGCGATCACCGTTTCCAGCGGGGCACCCGGATCGACCAGCGCGATGTTTTCACGCAGAGTCCGGTTGAACAGAATGTTCTCTTGCAGCACCACGCCGATCTGCCGCCGCAGCGATGAAACATCGACCATCGCCAGATCCATGCCGTCCACCAGCACACGACCGTGCTCCGGAACGTACAGGCGTTGGATCAATTTGGTCAGCGTGCTCTTGCCGGAGCCGGAGCGACCTACGATGCCGATGACCTCACCAGGCTGAATGACCAGACTGACGCGATGCAACACCTCGGGCATATCCGGCCGATAGCGGAACGTCACGTTATCCAGCTCGATCCGGCCTTCCAGGCGCGGCAATGGACTGCGGTTGCTGTTTGCCGCCTCGGTCGGCGCATTGAGGATATCGCCCAGCCGCTGCATGGAAATACCGGTCTGCTGGAAGTCGGTCCACAACTGGGCGATCCGCATGATCGGCTGCGCCACCCGGCTGGCGAGCATGTTGAAGGCGATCAGCCCACCCACCGTCATGCTGCCATCGATGACCAGGCGCGCGCCGACCCAGATCGTTACCACCGTGACCAGTTTGCCCACGTAATTGACACCTTCGCGCGCGACCGTACCCAAAGCTGTCGTGCGAAAACCGGCCTCCACATAAGCCGCCAGCTGACTGTCCCAACGCCTGGTGGTCTGCGGTTCTACCGCCATCGCCTTGACGGTGTCGATGCCGCTGATGGTCTCGACCAGGAACGCCTGGTTCTCGGCACCTCGATTGAATTTATCGCGCAGCTTGGCGCGCAGTGCCGGTGTCAGCACGAACGACAGAAACGCATACAGGGGCAGCGATGCCACCACAACCAAAGTCAGCCAGCCGCTGTAGCACCACATCACGGCAATAAAGACAAAGGAAAAAAGCACATCCATCACCAGGGTGATGGCATTACCGGTCAGGAAACTTCGGATATTTTCGAGCTCACGGACCCGCGCCACGGAGTCGCCGACCCGCCGCGCCTGAAAATAAGCCAACGGCAGCGCCAACAGGTGGCGGAACAGACGCGCACCGAGTTCGACGTCGATGCGGCTGGTGGTATGGGCAAACACGTAGGTGCGCAGGCCGCTGAGTATCGATTCGAACGTCATGCAAATGAGCAAGCCGACGGCGATCACATCCAGGGTAGTCAACCCTCGGTGCACCAGCACCTTGTCCATCACCACCTGGAAGAACAGCGGCGTGACCAGTCCCAGCAACTGCAAAAAGAACGAGACCAGCAAAATCTCGCCGAGCAGCTTGCGGTACTTGACCACGGCGGGAATGAACCAGCTGAAATCGAAACGTGAGAACTCGCCCGCGAGCGATGCGCGCGAGGTGAAAAGCAGAACCTCCCCCGACCATCGGGTTTCGATTTCTGCTGGCGAAAGTATTTGGGGGGCGGAGTACCGAGGGTCCTGGATCAATACCTTCTGATCGTTCGCCCGGGCGATCACGTAAGCATGGCCGTCGCGATCGATCGCGAGCGCAGGGAGCGCGAGGTAAGCAATACGTTCCGATGTCGACCGGACAGACCTAGCCTTCATCCCAAGCTTCTTGGCCGCCAAAAGGACAAGATCGCGACCGAACGGGCGGCCGGGCTCCTGGAACTCATGGGCCAATTGCGCAGGGTCAACCGCGATGCCATGAAATCGCGCTATGAGTACCAAGCACGTCAAGGCGCTGTCGAGCGTAGCAACCGTTTCGCTGCTCAATTCGCCATGCAAATTGCTCATATGGAGAGGTTTGAACGCGGCAGCGTCGAAGGACAGGCTCTTCCTTGTGCCATTCCGATAATACGTTACGTTTAGGTTCTATTACGGATGGTTGATTGCCAAGGCATGAAGAGTCAATGAGTATGTTTTTGCGCCCCGCGCATTAGTTATTGCGACTTTCGAGAAATGCGAAATAGTTTGCGCAGCGCGACTAGTGTGACACTTGGTCACGCGTTGATCGCGCCGGCCAACCTGCTACGCGGCATTGATTGCCGTTGGTCGACACACAGGCAAGCAATGCGCATGCGATGTTGATGGGTGCGATCGAAGTACCCCGCGTGGAATATCTGCAGGATGTCCAGCTGCTCAGCCAGCTGCCTGGAACGTGGATAACTGGAGTGGATATACCCCACAGTTGCTACAGCCTTGCTTGTTTTGATCCGCTCCCAAAGTGACTAATCGCCGACCGGCGTGCTCGTGCTCGTCATTCCTGCGAAGGCAGGAATCCAGCGCCCCTAGCTCTTCGAGAAACCGCAGCTTCTGGGTTCCTGCCTTCGCAGGAATGACGAGCGTGGGCTTGGAGGTTCGCGCGTCACTTCGCTTCGCTGCTTTGCTCCCTCCTCTGCTTGCCCAGAAGAAGAGACTTCCTTCGGTCGCAGGGGAGGGTCGGGATTGGATCGCTCTTCGTCAATGAAGATCAAAAAGCCACCCCCTCCCAACCTCCCCCTGCTAGCAGGGGGAGGAGCAGAGCACTTCAAGCCAGGATAACTACACGCTACGCGCCGTGTATTTGCGGGCGACGTAGTCGTCCAGGATGCCGACGAACTCGTTCGCGATGTTGTCCCCGCGTAGGGTCATCGCCTTCTCGCCGTCGATGAACACCGGTGCCGCCGGTGCCTCGCCATTGCCGGGCAGCGAGATGCCGATATTCGCATGCTTGGATTCGCCGGGGCCGTTGACGATGCAGCCCATTACGGCCAGCGTGAGGTTTTCCACGCCGTCGTACTTGATGCGCCATAGCGGCATCTGCTCGCGCACGTGCTCTTGCACGGTCTTCGCCAGCTCCTGGAAAAACTCGCTGGTGGTGCGGCCACATCCCGGACATGCCGTAACCAGTGGCGTGAACGAACGCAGGCCCATGGTCTGCAGCAGTTCCTGCGCCACGATCACCTCGCCAGTGCGCGACGCGCCCGGCTCCGGCGTCAGCGAGATACGGATGGTGTCGCCGATGCCTTCCTGCAGCAGCACCGCGAGCGCGGCACTGGATGCGGTAATTCCCTTGGAACCCATACCGGCTTCGGTCAGGCCCAGGTGCAAGGCGTAGTCACAACGGACGGCGAGATCGCGATACACGGCGATCAATTCCTGCACGCCGGAAACCTTGCACGACAGGATGATGCGGTCGCGCGCGAGACCAATTTCCTCGGCACGCGCGGCGGAATCGAGCGCCGAACGAATCAACGCCTCGCGCGCTACATGCGAAGCATCCCAAGGCTCGGCCCGCGTATGGTTTTCGTCCATTAGGGTAGCGACCATGCTCTGATCGAGCGAGCCCCAGTTCGCGCCAATGCGTACCGGTTTGCCGTAACGCAGCGCCATCTCGATGATCGCGCCGAACTGGCTGTCTTTCTTCTTGCCAAAACCGACGTTACCTGGATTGATCCGGTACTTTGCCAACGCCTCGGCACAGGCCGGTTCGTGCTCCAGCAATTGATGGCCGTTGTAGTGGAAGTCGCCGATGATCGGCACGTCCACACCCATCATCGCCAGTCGTTCGGCGATGCGTGGCACCGCCGCGGCCGCGGCTGGCGTATTCACCGTGATGCGTACCAGTTCGGAGCCGGCGCGGGCCAGTTCGGCGATCTGTTTGGCGGTGCTGGCCGGATCTTCGGTGTCGGTGTTGGTCATCGACTGCACCACGATCGGTGCGCCGCCACCGACGATGATCTTGCCAATCTGCACAGCCACGCTGGGGCGGCGTAAACCCGCTTCGGCGGGAATACCCTTGCCAGGACGTGGCGACGAAGAAGTCATTGCGTTCATGAAAATCAGGACCAGATCGTACTGCCGCGAATAACCGGGCGGCGAAGCCGCAAGAATACCCGAAGCATGGTTACAACTTCACCGTCGCAAGGCTGCCTGCAGCAGGCGGCGCTGCAGCCGATCGGCAAGCGTGGTCGGCGCCGCCAGGCCCATCCGGGTCAGCGCCTCGGCCTCACCGGCCGCCTCCGGACCGGGACGACATAACCTTCGAAGCAGCTCGAATTTGCCACGCCAGTGGCTGCTCGATGTCTGCAGCCAGTTCAGCGCCGGTAACAAGCGCTGTTCGACCTCGGTGAAATCGCTGCCGAACGGAAACGGCGGCAACAACCCTTTGTGCCTCATCAGCGCCAGCGCTTCGCTGAGGTATTCCGGGCGATGGCGTCGCCATGCTTCGGGTATGACGAAATCCGCGGCCAGCTTGCGATGCGATTTTGCTTCCGCGCACAGCGCGTCGAGGAAGCGCGCGTCGCAGATCGACAGCATCGCCTCGATGCATTCGTTGTCGCTCTTGCCGCGCAGGTCAGCGACGCCGTATTCGGTGACGTACACATCGCGCAGATGACGTGGGATGGTGGTGTGACCGTAGTTCCAGCGAATGTTGCTTTCGATGCCGCCATGCACTTTGCGGGTCGAGCGCATCAGCAGTACCGAGCGACCGCCGGGCAGTTCGTGCGCCATCGCCACGAAGTTGTACTGGCCGCCGACGCCACTGACCACTTCGCCATCCTGCAGCGCATCGGAAACCGCTGCGCCGAGCAACGTCGCCATCATGCAGGTATTGAAAAAGCGTGCGCCACGACGCTGCAGCATCGCCAGCGCCTGGTGATCGCCATACAGCTGATTGACGTTGGACACCGGGCCCATGTTAATGGCGCCTGGATCAGCCGCTTCAGTCGCCTGCAACCACTCGTACAGGTCGCGCGACCCCAGAAAAAACGCGCCACGCAGATAATGGCCGCCAGGTACGTCTTCGGCCAGGCGTCCTGCCGCAGAAGCACGTTCCAACCCGAGGTTGTCCCAGCTTCGGCGCTTCAGGATGCCGGCGCGCTGCAGATGCATGAAGCCGTCCATCACCATTTCGCTGGCGCCGTACAGACCCTGCTTGAAGGGCGCCAGACCACCCAGCCACGCGGCCAGTGCATGCGTGCTGCCCTTGGGATCCAGCGCCACTAGGGCGCGTCGCCATTGGGTGTTTTCCTGTTGACGCAACAGCAGCGCCCTGACCAGTGCGTCGGACAGCGCACCGATACCGATCTCCAGACATCCCCCGTCCTTCACGAGCGCGCTGGCGTGCATCCCCAGCGCATATTCGACCTGGTCCACCGGCAGGCGCGGTAGCGCGAACAATGGAGAAGATGCGGCCGGACGCAACTCGATATCGAAGTAATCCTCCGGCACCTCATCCGCGCCGCCCAGGTACGGCAGATCCGGATGCACCACCGCCACACACACCGGACGTTGCTTGCCGGCGGTCTGTACCTGCCTGAGGAAATCCAGGGTCAGATCCGGGTTGCAGGACAGGCTGTAATGCACCCCATCGGGCCCCTCGCGCCGCGCCACCAGCTGCACTAGCAGGTTGATGTCCTGCATCACCAGATCGCGCGCTACGTGCGTGTAGTTCTGGCTGATGTAATTGCGCTGGGCACTACCCGAATGCAGCATCGAGCCCGACTCCAGATAAAACTCGTGCACTTCGACATTCGACGGCAGTGCATCGCGTGCTTGATCCAGCGCGTACTGCGGGTCCACGTAGTCGGCGCCGAAGTGCCGCTGCACGAACGGCCCGAGAAAACGTGCCTCCAGCCCCGGCTTCGGTTGTGGCCTGATCAACGACAGCGCCGTATACAAGCGCAATGATCGGGTTGTGTCCTTCACCGTCAGCTTGTAAAGCGCGTTCAGAAGCTCGTGCGGCTTGCCCAGGCCCAGTGGCGCGGCGATGCGCAGATCGGGCCCCAGCCAGCCCGCAATGTGCTGCGCGCAGGCCTCGGTGTCGATGTGGCGATGCTCGATCGGCATGCGCTAGATCATGCCAGAAGCATGACCACTCCAGTGTCAATCGATAACCGTCCCCAAAGGTTGATGCAGTCCCTGCACAAACTGTGGCAAGCAGATGTTTCTGCACGACCTTGACGGTACGACCATGCTAGGCTCGTTCCCCCATGCTCGAGTCCGACGATACCAGCCAGCGCCACATCCTCACCCCCAGTTCGCTCAACCGGCTGGTGCGCGATTTGCTGGGTGACGTGTTTCCGCTGGTGTGGATCGAAGGCGAACTATCGAACGTGGCGAGGCCTGCCTCCGGGCACGTTTATTTCACCTTGAAAGACAGCGGCGCGCAGGTGCGTTGCGCGATGTTCAAGATGAAGGCCACAAGTCTGCGCTTTCGCCCGGTCGACGGCATGCAGGTCCTGGTTCGCGCCAAGGTCG
>Ga0302177_10001456_pt1 | contig 17006 bp, 12 predicted proteins | sample I_Palsa_E1_2_FD_198780 | JGI IMG/M metagenome (GOLD analysis project Ga0302177, IMG submission 198780) | Peat permafrost microbial communities from Stordalen Mire near Abisko, Sweden - I_Palsa_E1_2 | ecosystem: Environmental > Terrestrial > Soil > Palsa > Peat permafrost | place: Sweden... | reverse complement strand
GGTCACGTCATGATCCTGGTTATATTCGGCGAAGAGCTCGACCGTTTCCTGCCGCTGCTGCGCTGAATCGAAGGCGCGGCTCGGAAGGCGAGTGGCATCGATGGGATCGCCCGGCACGTTCCAATAAATTTCCTGGACCGAAGCGGAATCCGCAATCCATGTCTTGGTCCAACGATTGAAACCCGCCAATACGGGCTCATCCGAATCATTGGCGTAGCGGGGCGCGAGCGGCTCGAGGCGATGAAAGGTGTGCAGATTGCGCACGGTCCAGGGAAGCAGCGGGGCCAGGGCGGCAATGGCCAGAACGGCTCCGACGCGGATTATCAGTAGCAAGAAACGCGCGCGGTTTGATGGTCGCGGCTGGCGCACGGAACTCCGCCAAAGAAGCAGAAGGAAATACGCCGCAACCGCGGCCAGCAGAATTCCACCATCAGGGCGCAGCAGGATACAGACACCGATTGACAGGCCACAGGCGAGAAATGCGGGCCATGGCGGTGTCGACCCTGGGTCGCGTGCGGGGTCTCCTCGAACAGCTTCGAAACTAGCGTCGCGCAGGCGAGCGAAGCCGCTGACGGCAAAATCCAGCGCCAGCGCCGTGAAGAAAATTTCCAGCGTCTCCGTGAGCGCCGCCGCCGCATAGTTGGCCAGGAAGGGGCAAAGTGCGGCCAGCATGAATGCCGCCTTCGCAGCACCGTGGGAAAACATGCGGCGCGCTAGATTCGCAGCGAGAAAGCACGTCCCTAAATCAAAAAATGTCTGGATCAGCAAAACTGCGCGGAAATCCTTCGCTCCGAAGATGGCGAAGATTCCTGCGAGAAATGCAGGGTACCCGGGCAGCCGCGAAAGAGTTGGCATGATGTGGCCGGAGTCGGTGATGCCGTAGATGCCATGCTGCAGCCAGTTCGCGGCGATATCGGCGTACAGCCGGGAGTCGTCGACAATCGCGGGAAAGCGAAGCACAAAGAGCAGGCGCAGCCCCAGCCCCGCCAGGCTCACCCCGAGAAAGAACCGAGCATCTTTCCGCACCAGTTCACGCACGCTGAGAATATAACGCGTTTGCCGTCATCTTCCGACCGGGCAAACTGCATCCTACCAAGCAAGGTTTCCGCCCTGTACCGCCCTGTACCCCCGAGAATTGACCATCCCAGGCGCACAGCATACGATTAAGGTGTTAGCCCCTCCATGTCTGAACCCGTCTTCTACGATCCAAAACGCGCCCGCTGGAAGCGCCTGCGGCGCATGGTCGACGTTGTCGTCGCGGCGCTCTCGGCGTTGATCATCTTCTTTGTGTACACCGCGTTGCGCGACGAACACCTGCCCGAACTGCTGTTTTCTCCGCAGAAAAGGGCCTTTAAAGCTCTGAAAGAAAACGAGAAGGACAAAACCCGCGAGCGCCAGAAAAAGCTGGCCGGCCGGTCCCACCGCAAGTCGAAGCTGCCGGCTTCGGAGGTCAAACTGAATCAGGAAGAAGGCATTCGCGCGGCGTTTTACGTTCCCTGGGACGCGGCCAGCTTTTCTTCTTTGCGCGATTTCTCACGCCAGATCGATTTGCTTTATCCCGACTGGCTTCATGTGCTTACAGCCGACGGTCGTGTGCAGGGCGTGGACGATCAAACCAACAAGTTTTTCGATGTGCTGCAAAACAATCACGTGCGTCCCGTCGATGACCGGGTGATGCCCTTTCTCAAGGCCGAAGACAACAACATGGAAGTCTTCCCCATGGTGAACAATTTCGACGGCACGGAGTGGGTGGGAGACATTACCGGCTTTCTGAATAATCCCGATGCTCGTATGCTTTTTCGACATCAGGTGCAGCTCTATCTTGCCTCGGACCGTTATCGCGGCTTGATGGTGGATTTCGAGGCTTTTCCCACCTCGGGGCAGCCAGGCTACGTTGCGCTGTTGAACGAGCTTTCGTCGGACCTGCACGGTCGCGGGATGAAGCTTTACGTTAGCGTGCCGGCGCATAACAAAGAATTTGACTATGCCGCGATCGCCGCTCCGGCTGATGGTGTGGTCGTCATGAACTATGACGAGCACTATCCCGGAGCCGCGTCGGGTCCGGTTGCATCGCAGGATTGGTTCGTCGAGAATCTCAAGTTCGCCGTCAATGTAATCCCGCGGGACAAGCTGATCTGCGCCATCGCCAACTATGGGTATGACTGGGTGCTCAAGCCGAAGAAGGGGAAGTTGCCGCCGGATGCGCGGGACAGCTCCGTGAGCGTGCAGGAGGCCTGGCTGGCGGCTCGTGACTCCGATGAAGACGTGGTGTTCGACGACGATGCGTTGAACCCTCACTTCAGCTATCTCGATGAGCGCAGCCGGCGTCACGATGTCTGGTTTCTGGATGCGGTGACCGCGCTGAATCACATGCGCGCCGCCCAGATGCTGGGCATCCAGACCTTTGCCCTGTGGCGCTTGGGGGGCGAGGACCGGACGATCTGGCGCGTATGGGATATCCCAGGCGATGCCGGCGCCGCCGACAAGTTGCGCGACGTATCTCCCGGCCAGGACGTGGACATGGAGGGCCGGGGGGAAATTCTCCGGATTGAAGAGCGCCCGGCTCACGGCACTCGCGACCTCACAATCGATGCCAACACGAAGCTGATCACCGACGAAAATTTTCAATCCCTACCCGAGCCCTATCGCGTGGGACGGTACGGTTACAGCCCCAACAAGGTGGTGCTAACGTTCGACGACGGCCCCGATCCTGAATGGACACCCAAGATTCTCGACGTGTTGAGGCGGGAACACGCTCCTGCCACATTTTTTCTCATTGGTATTCAGACCGACAAGTTTTCCGGCTTGGCCAAACGTATCTACAACGAAGGCCACACCATTGGGAACCACACCTTCACGCATCCTGACGTGAGCAATATCTCTTCGACCTATATGAAGGTGGAGTTGAATCTCACCGAACGGCTGTTCGCCAGCCTAATGGGAATTCGCGCCACGCTGATGCGCCCGCCCTACGCAATTGACGAGGAACCCGACACCGCCGACCAGGTGAAGCCGCTGGAGTTTTCGCAGGATATGGGCTACACCACCGTGGGCAACCGCATCGATCCCAATGACTGGAGCAATAACCCGCGGCACTCGGCCGAACAGATTTCGAGTTACGTTCTGGCCCACCTGCCGCCTTGCGGCACCAGCGACCCGCGTTGCGGAAACATCGTCCTTCTGCATGATGGCGGGGGAAATCGCGCGGAGACGGTTCGGGCGCTGCCCATGATCATCGAAGGTATTCGCGCGCGCGGATACGAGATCGCGCCGGTTTACGAATTGCTGGGCAAGACCCGTGCCGATGTAATGGCGCCATTGCCCGCAGGCGAACGCTGGGCCGCGCGCCTTGATGGCCTGGGCTTCTGGCTCTTCGATGCCGGAACTCTGGGCGTCACGTGGATCTTTTTTCTCGGCGATCTGCTCATGACCGGGCGGCTGATCTTCATCGGAACGGCTGCGGTGTATGACCGGCTGCACGAAAAGATTTTCGGCAGGCCTTCGGAGGTGGCATCGTACCGGCCAAAGGTCGCCGTCCTCATTCCGGCCTATAACGAGGAAAAGGTCATTGTGCGCACGGTGCGGGCGGCGCTCAACTCCGACTATCCTGACTTGCGTGTGATCGTGATCGACGATGGTTCGCGCGACCGCACCCTCGAAGTTGCCCGCTCCGCCTTTGTCCGGGAAGAGGCTGCGGGAAAAGTCCTCATCCTTACGAAAGCAAACTCCGGCAAGGCGGAAGCTCTCAACTACGGCATCGAACATATTCTGGATGCGGAGCTTTTCGTGGGCATTGATGCGGACACGATCATTGCGCGGGACGCGATCTCGCGTCTGGTGCCGCATTTCATTAATCCTAAAGTTGGAGCGATTGCGGGCAATGCCAAGGTGGGCAACCGGGTGAATCTCTGGACGCGATGGCAGGCTCTGGAATACATCACAAGCCAGAACTTCGAGCGCCGCGCTTTGGATGTTCTGGGTGCGGTCAGCGTTGTTCCGGGCGCGATCGGCGCGTGGCGCGTCTCCGCCGTGCGCGAAGCCGGGGGCTACCAGATCGACACGGTGGCAGAAGATGCCGACCTCACGATGGCTTTGTTGCGCCTGGGTTATCGGGTGGAATACGAAGACATGGCGCTGGCCTACACTGAGGCACCCACCAACGCGAACGGCCTGATGCGGCAGCGCTTCCGCTGGTCCTTCGGGATTCTGCAGGCGGTCTACAAGCACCGGGGAGTTTTTGGGCGCAAAGGAGCGCTGGGCTTCGTCGCATTGCCGAACATCGTGATCTTCCAGATCCTGCTGCCGCTGGTTTCGCCGTTCATCGACATCATGTTTGCCGCCGGTGCGATCTGGTATTTCGTGCAGAAACACTTCCATCCCGACTCGACCGATCCCGCCAGTTTTCACAAGCTGGTGGCGTTTTTCTTTGCGTTCCTGGTGATCGATTTTCTGGCATCCGCACTGGCGTTCGCGCTGGAGCGGCGCCGTCCTGACGAAAAGGAAGACGTGTGGCTGCTGAGCCAGGTCTGGTTGCAGCGCTTTGCCTATCGGCAATTGTTTTCGGTGGTCCTGTTCAAGACGCTGAAACGCGCGCTCGAAGGCCGCAGGTTCGCGTGGGATAAGCTGGAGAGAACCGCCGCGGTGAAGTATGTGGCGTCGGAGAACCGGGATCAGGTGAATGTACCATAGCGCGAACCTGACCGCTTTCATCCTTGATTACTGAAACAGCAATCCCGCGAACTCCGCAAGATTCCGCCGCCACACCATCCAGGTGTGCATGCCGGGGGTTTCGATTCCGGTCGCCTTCACGCCTTTGGATTTGAGCCATTCCCGCAGATTGCGATTCAGCGTAATCAGATGATCCTCGGTGCCGCATGCGATCCATAGCAGCCGCAGTTGCTGATTTGCTTTGGCGTCGAGGGAAGGAAAGTCTTTTTGAAAGTCCTCGGGAATTCCCCCCGAACTGAAAGCACCGACCCACGCGAATTCATCGAGGCGGTTCAGTCCCGTGAGAAGCGACTCCGAGCCACCCATCGATAAGCCGGCAATGGCCCGAGAATTGCGATCTTTCATGATCCGGTATTCGCCTTCCACTCGCGGCATGATCTCGGTGAGCAACGACTCTCGAAAGTTGTTGAAGTTGCGATCGCGCAACTCGGTGTGACTCCACGCATCCCATGCCAGCCGCACGAACTCCATGGTGCCGTAGCCCAGGGGCATCACCACGATCATTGGTTTAGCTTTGCCTTGCGCGATCAGGTTGTCGAGGATCACATTCGCATGCCCGACCGCAGTCCATCCGCTGGCGTCGTCACTGAAGCCGTGCAGAAGATAAAGAATGGGATACTTTTTCCTGGCGGCCGGATCGTAGCCCGGCGGAGTGTACACATAGTAATCACGATCGTCAGCCGCAACCACGGACTTATAGAAATGATGATGAATCACGCCGTGCGGCACATCGTTGACCTCCCAGGGCAGCGCTGGAGGCCCGGGAACATGAACAGAATTTTCGGGGGAAATAAGATTCGGAACCAGCGAAGGGTTCAACGGATCGAGCGAGCGTACGCCGTCGACGATGAAGGAATATCCGTAGTAGTCCGGAGGCAGAGGCGCGGTCGTGACCGTCCAAATTCGCTGATCGTCTTTCTGCATTTCAATAGCGTCGGTGCCCTCGCGGGCAAGTTCCACCGCCTTCGCGTTAGGGGCACGGTAACGGAAGGTGGCGCTACCATCGGCATGCACATCGGGAGAAACCAGCGGAGCCGTCAGAGGAGCCGGCGCCGGCTCAGTTTTTTTCTCTTGGGCGAGAGCAGAGCAGGCGGCAGTGAGGAAGACTGCCAGCAGCAAAAAAGTTAGGACGCAGAGACGTGGCATCGATCCTCCGCAGTAGGTTGAGATCAAGAATCGATGGCGGCTAATGCTTCTTTTCCGCAACCTCCAGCCGCGTCTCCGCCTTGTGCAGGGCGTTCAGCGAGCGCTCGACGTCGACATTGGTGTCGCCGCTGGTGAGGCGCTCTTCGGCGCGGGCTTTGGCTTTGCGCGCGCGCTCCGCATCGATCTCCGAGGGACGCTCGGCAGTCTCGGCGAGGACCGTGACTTTGTCGGGCAAAACCTCGGCAAATCCCCACGCCACCGCAAGTCGCTGCTCGTCACCGCCCGCGCGATATGAGATTTCGCCCACCGCGAGTTCAGTGATGAGGGGCGCATGCCCCGGCAGGACGCCAAGATATCCATTCTTTCCGGGAATCTGCGCTTCCTCCGCCGTGGTGTCGACCACTTTCTTTTCCGGCGTGACAATTTCGAGTTGGAAAGAATCTGCCATTAGTCGTTGGTCGTTAGCAAAATCGCGCTCTGCTGGTCTGTCATCCGCCGTTCCCGGTTGTTGGCCAACGACTTTTCCTACGCTGCCGCTTTCATCTTCTCCGCCGCCTCCAGCACTTCCTCGATCGGACCCTTCATATAAAAAGCCTGCTCGGGGATGTCGTCGTATTTCCCTTCGACGATTGCCTTAAAGCCTTTCACGGTGTCGGCGATTTTAACGTAACGTCCGGCAGCGCCCGTGAACTGCTCGGCGACGTGGAACGGTTGGGAGAGAAAGCGTTGAATCTTGCGGGCGCGGGCTACCGTGAGTTTCTGGTCTTCGCTCAACTCGTCGATACCAAGAATCGCGATGATATCCTGCAGGTCTTTATAGGTCTGCAGCGTTTTCTTCACCGACTGCGCTACATCGTAGTGTTCCTGGCCGACGATACGCGCGTCGAGAATGCGTGATGTCGAAGCAAGCGGATCAACCGCGGGATAAATTCCAATCTCAGTCAACGCCCGCGAGAGCACCGTGGTCGCATCGAGGTGAGCGAACGTGGTGGCGGGTGCGGGATCGGTCAAGTCGTCCGCGGGCACGTAGATCGCCTGCACCGAAGTGACCGAGCCTTTCTTGGTGGAGGTGATGCGCTCCTGCAGTTCGCCCATTTCCGTTGCCAGGTTGGGCTGGTAGCCGACGGCGCTGGGCATGCGGCCCAGCAGCGCCGACACTTCCGAGCCCGCCTGGGTGAAACGGAAAATATTATCGATGAACAGCAGCGTGTCCGCGCCTTCGGCATCACGGAAATATTCGGCCACGGTCAATCCGGTGAGAGCGACGCGCAGGCGGGCACCGGGCGGTTCCGTCATTTGACCGTAAATGAGCGCCGCTTTGGAGTGCGCGGGATCGCCCGGCTTGATCACGCCGGATTCGGTCATCTCCAGCCACAGATCGTTGCCTTCACGAGTGCGCTCCCCGACGCCTGCAAACACCGAGTAGCCGCCGTGTTGCTTGGCGACGTTATTGATCAACTCCATGATGACAACGGTCTTGCCGACTCCCGCGCCGCCGAACAAACCGATCTTGCCCCCCTTTAGAAATGGTTGAATGAGATCGATGACTTTCACTCCGGTCTCAAACATTTCCGCGGTCGTGGCCTGTTCATCGAAGGCCGGGGCCAGGCGGTGAATGGGCATTCTCTCTTTGTATTCGATTGGACCAAGTTGATCGACGGGGTCGCCGATCACATTCATCACGCGTCCCAGAGTTCCGCGGCCTACGGGAACGGAGATTGGCCCACCCTGATCGATGGCGTTCATGCCGCGCACCATGCCGTCCGTGGCTGACATGGCGATGCAACGCACGCGGCCTTCGCCGAGGTGCTGTTGCACTTCCAGAATCACGCGAATCGGGCTGGGCACGGTGAACCCGTCGCTGACCACTTTCACTGCCTGATAGATAGGCGGCAACTTGCCCTCGGAAAACTGCACGTCCACCGCTGGTCCCGCAATTTGCACGACACGTCCGATATTTTCTGGCATAAATTGGCTTCCAGATACTAGCTCCCGGCTTTGAGCACTCAGCATTCAGCGATTAGCATTCAGCCTTCTCGTTACACCTAAGACTTTCTGGCTGGCTGAATACTAAGTGCTGATTGCTGACGGCCTTCTTCACATCGCCGCCGCGCCGCTTACGATCTCGATAATCTCTTTCGTGATCTTGGCCTGGCGCGCCCGGTTCATGGCGAGCGTCAGCGAGTCGATCATGTCGGTGGCATTGCTGGTGGCCGAATCCATCGCGGTCATGCGTGCGGCGTGCTCCGCCGCGATCGACTCGAGCAGCGCACGGAAAATCTGGATGGCCACATACTTCGGCAGCAGGGCGCGGAACAATTCTTCCGGCGGTTGCTCGTAGATGTAGTCCACCTGGGCCGCGCCGAATTGTGAAGCGCCTTCGGACGTCTTTTCGGTAGAGCGCATACCCACCCCGGCGCTGATCGCCGCCTCTTTGGCCTTCTTCTTTTCGTCTTCCGTCATCTCCTCCGCCTGACGGACTGCCTGCGCGCCAATCTGCTCGATGGGAAGAATCTGCTCCACGATAAGCCGCTGCGCGATCACCGACTTGAATTCGTTGAAAACCACGTAGACCGAGTCAATTCTCTCGCGCTCATAGCGCGCAATCACGCTCTCCGCCAGAGTCCGCACCTGCGAGAATTCCAACTTTCCGAGAACGCCTACATGCTCTCCCGTAATTTGTATTGCTCCAGAGCGTTCGGCCGAATCAGGCCGGGTCTCGAGCGATTCCTCGGTCTCTGCCAGGCTGCGCGTCTGGAGCGCCGCTGCCGGATAACGCCTGCGCAAGAAGTCACGCCCCTTGCGGCCGATGGCCTCGATGTCAACCCTTTTATCCGCTTTCGACTCGAGAAAACGGCTGGCAGCCTTGGTGATGTTGGCGCTAAAGGCGCCCGCCAGTCCTTTGTCTCCGGTAACCACGATCAGCAGAATGTTTTTCTCCGGGCGCTGCGCCAGCAAGGGATGCTTCGGCTCACCGGTCTCGGGATCGTAGATTTCGGTCCGCGCCACCAGCGACTTCAGCACGCTAGTCAGCATCTGCGCATAAGGTCGCGCCGCTAAAGCACGATCCTGCGCGCGCCGCAGCTTGGCCGCAGACACCACCTTCATGGCCTTGGTGATTTGCCGCGTGTTCACCACGCTGCGTATCCGTCGCCGAATATCGAGAATGTTGGCCATTCTTAAAAACCGCTTGGCTATCCAGCTCCAAGCCTCTAGCCCCGTCCTGCCTCTCGTCGCATGCTTCAAGCCAAAGCTAAGAACCTATTTCGCTAGCGCTTCCCTTGACGACATGAACTGCTGCTTTGCTTGTTTAATCACATCGGAGAGCTGCGCCTTCAACGTGTCGTCGAGAATTTTCTTTTCCATGATCGTGCGCAGCAAGCCGCTGTTGGTGGCGTCCACGTACTTGTAAAGCTCGCCTTCGAAATCGCGAACCTGATTCACGGGAAGATCGTCCAGAAACCCGCCGGTGCCGGCAAAGATGATCAGAATCTGCTTGGAGAACGGCAGCGGTGAAAACTGGTTCTGCTTCAAAAGTTCGACTAATCGCTGGCCGCGATTGAGCTGGGCTTGGGTCGCTTTGTCGAGGTCGCTGCCGAACTGCGCGAAAGCGGCGAGTTCACGGTACTGCGCTAACTCAAGCTTGAGCGTTCCAGCAACCTGTCGCATGGCCTTGATCTGTGCGCTGCCGCCTACGCGACTCACCGACAAACCCACGTTCACCGCGGGGCGCACGCCCTGATTGAACAAATCCGTCTCCAGGTAAATCTGTCCGTCGGTAATGGAGATCACATTGGTCGGGATGTAGGCCGAAACGTCGCCCGCTTGCGTCTCGATGATGGGCAACGCGGTGAGCGATCCTCCGCCATTTTTGTCGCTGAGTTTCGCCGAGCGCTCCAGCAGCCGGGAGTGGAGATAGAAAACGTCCCCGGGATAAGCCTCGCGTCCTGGCGGACGCCGCAATAGAAGAGAAATCTCACGATAGGAGGCCGCGTGTTTCGACAAATCGTCGTAGATGACCAGAGCGTGGCGCTTGGTATCGCGAAAATATTCGCCGATGGCGGTTGCCGCGTAGGGCGAGATGTACTGCATGGGCGCGGGTTCCGAGGCCGACGCGGCCACAACAATGGTGTACTCCATGGCGCCGGCATCTTCTAGAATCTTCACCACCTGGGCAATCGACGAGCGCTTCTGCCCGATCGCGTTGTAAATGCAGATCAGGTCGTTACCCTTGCTGTTGATGATGGTATCGAGAGCGACCGCGGTCTTTCCCGTCTGCCGGTCGCCGATGATCAGCTCGCGCTGCCCGCGGCCGACCGGAATCATGCTGTCGATGGCCTTCAGTCCGGTTGCCATGGGTTCGCGCACGGGTTGCCGATCGATCACGCCGGGTGCCAACCGCTCCAGAGCGATGAACTGATCGGAGGCGATTGGACCCTTATCGTCGATGGGCTCGCCCAGCGAGTTCACCACCCGGCCGATCATGGAATCGCCCACGGGCACGCTCATGATGCGGCCGGTGCGCTTGACTTCGTCGCCTTCCTTGATTTCGGTGTATTCACCGAGCAGCACGACGCCCACCTGGTCTTCTTCCAGGTTCATGGCGATGCCGGCCACGCCATGGGGGAAAGAAAGAAGTTCGCCGGCCATCACTTTGTCCAACCCATACACGCGCGCAATGCCATCGCCCAGCGTGAGGACGGTGCCGGTCTCGTCCACGGCGATCTGTGATTCATAATTCTCGATCTGCGCGCGGATCAGCTTTGTAATTTCGTCTGCCTTGATCTGTGCCATAAGTAGCTCTTCGCTGTCAGCTATCAGCCTTCAGCTAACCCGTCGCGGTTCCCTCCTCGAAGTGTCTCGATCTGGCTGACAGCTGAAGACTAATTGCCGCCAATCGCTTCTTTCATCCTCTCCAACTGGCCTTTCACCGAGCCGTCGTAAATCGTGCTGCCTAAGCGAAGGACCGCGCCGCCAAGAAGTGACTTATCCTCGGCGTACTGGGCGCGCACTTTCTTGCCGGTTAACTCTCCGACTTGCAGTTCGAACTCGCGCTTTTCGGCATCGCCCAGTGCGCGGGCGCTCGTGATTTGCGCCTCGGCGAATCCCAGCCGCGCATCCAACTCCTTCTCCAGTTGACGGATGATCGGATCCAGGAAATGTATTCGCCGGTGGTCGATCAGAACCGCGACCAGATTGCGCACTTGCTTTGAAATTTCATCTCGTTGCGCAATCACGTCCAGCAGGCTGCGTTTCTGATCGGCGGGAATCGCCGGATTCTCCCATACGCGCCGCAGATCCGAACTTTCGGCCAACAAGCTGGCAAGGATACGCAATTCCGCGAGCGAGCGATCGGCGTCGAGATGGGCGCTTAGCACTACATCGGCGAAAGCCCGGGCATAGGTGCTGGCGACCGAGGCCATGCTCTAGTGCCCACCCTTCCCCGGCGCGTCACCGGAAGTCGCCGAATAGGTTCCCAACTGCCCCGAGAAATTACGCACCAGGGCCTGATCCGTCGAAGCCTCGATGCGAATCTGCTTCTGCGCCAGCCCCACTGCCAGATCGGCGGCATAGGCGGTCAGTTCACGCCGTGCCGCTTTGGCCGCAACTGCGATTTCCTGCTGGGCGGATTCCACAATTTTTCGCGCGTCTTCCTGAGCCGCGGCCTGGATGCGTGCTTCCTCCGCGGCGGCGTCCTTTTCCGCGGCGTCGCGCATGATGCCGATCTCGACATCCAGCCTCATCAGGCGCGACTCGATCTCCGCCAGCCTGCGCCGCGCTTCATCGCTGGCCTTTTGCGCCTCCTGCATGGCTTTCTGAATCGCCGCCGTACGCGCGCTGAAGGCTCCCGGCAAATACTTGCGCGCCGCCCAGAAGATTACCACTGCAATCACAAAGAAATTTGACAACACGCTGAGCCAGTAAGCTCGCCGCAGGCTCATCCCCGTCCAGCTTGCGATCAGCCGGACCGCCGGCGACTGCTTGAATTCCGCGGTCTCGTCCGGCTCTTCGCCCGCCGCCTCTCGCGTCTCATGCGCCAACTGGCGCCCAAAGCCGGAGTGTTTCTGCGGATCTTCGACCTGCGGCTCTTTTTGCAGAACTGGCGGAGCTGGTGCGGGCTTGTCCTGCGCACGTACCAAGGTTGCACCGGTAACGGTGAGCCAGAACAGCCCCAGAAGAGCAGCCTGAAACACTCTTGCCGCCGGGATAGTGTTGTTGGCTACCATGCTCTTAGTTCTTGAGATCGGGTCCTCGGAATCAGCTCTTGACATCGGATTCGTTGCAATCACCGTCCAGCTCCGGCCGGCTCGAGCACGCGCCGTATGATCTCCTCTGCCAGGCTTTGCGCCTCGGCCTGCAACCCGCCCTGCGCCGCCTCGCGATCTTTTTCGATGTCAGCCTTGGCCGCCTGCACCTGCTCTTGAGCCTTTTCGCGAGCCCCGCTCATGGCCGCGGTCCGGGCATCCAGCGCGGCCTTGCGCCGTTCCTCCTGGGCATGGAAGACGGCTGACCGCGCCTCGCGCAGCCGCTGCTCATATTCGGAGGTGCGTGCCTCTGCCGCCGCAATGTCGGCCTTCGACTTTTCGATGGCACCCTCGGTCTTACCGCGCCGCTCCTCGAGCACCCGGCGCAATGGCTTGTGCACAATCGTAGCGTACAGGGCGTAAAGCAGCGCCAGTAGGATCACTGTCGGCACGGACCCGAGCAGTAATCCGCCTAGCTGTCGCAGCGTTTGATCCATTGAATGCTAAACCAGACCGCTGATCCAAGATCGCTGATCTAAGATCGTGATTTCTAAGATCGCTGACTGCAAGATCATGTGATCCGAAATCCGTAATCGAAGACCCGCGATCGATAGACCGGAAATGAGGGCTATGAAAACTGTTAAAGTTAACATCCGATGGAATCTATGTCAACGCAAAGAGCCCATCCCGACAAGGTGTTCGGCGTTTGACAGCCAACGGCTGGACTTCTATGCTTAGGGTTATGTTGAAACCCCGCACTGGCCGCATGTGTTGTAGGAATGCGCCAGCGTGTGGGTAGGAATAGCTGAGAAATCTTCCAACCCACCCAGCGTCCAACGGGTGGGTTTCGTTTTTGTGCGAAAGCCGCTGGATTGGGCGGTGTCCAGGGGATTTGAAAAGTTGGAGCGAATCTTAATTCATTGAGGAGAGAACCATGAGCACTGCGGCTGTCAACGAAGTCACGGCAAGAATCCCGCGCATCAATGACACGGCGCCGGATTTTACCGCCGAAACCACCCAGGGAACGATCCGCTTTCATGAATGGATCGGTGACGGATGGGCGATCCTGTTTTCCCATCCCAAAGATTTCACTCCAGTGTGCACCACCGAACTTGGATACATGGCCGGCCTGCAGCCGGAGTTTGCCAGGCGCAACACCAAGATCATCGGCCTCAGCGTTGATCCGGTGAGCAGTCACGGCAAGTGGGCCGCCGATATCGAAGAGACCCAGGGACACAAGGTGAATTATCCGATGATCGGCGACCCCGAACTCAAGATTGCAAAGCTCTACGGGATGCTGCCGGCCGAGAGCGGAAACACTTCCGAGGGCCGCACCGCGGCCGACAATGCCACGGTTCGCACGGTATTCGTAGTCGGTCCAGACAAGAAGATCAAACTCCAGCTGGCCTATCCAATGAGCACGGGCCGCAACTTTGACGAGGTACTGCGTGTGCTCGATTCCATGCAACTCACGGCGAAGCACAAAGTTGCCACGCCGGTGAACTGGAAGCAGGGCGATGAAGTCATCATCCTTACCTCCGTGTCGAATGAGGAGGCGCAGCAGAAGTATCCGGGAGGGTGGAAGACGCCCAAGCCATATTTGAGGATCGTGCCGCAGCCGAAGTAAGAGGTGGGCACTTCCGGAAGCGCAAGCGGTCCGGTGATCGTCCCGGCGTTCCAATCGAAGCGAAAAAGGGTCCTTCAGGACGCGTGTCCGTCGACTCGACCTCTCGATCAGTCGGCGGCATCGCGTCTAGGTTGAATTACGCGTTCGTGCCACCGTCGACGGTGAGATTGGCCCCGGTGATGTAGGACGCCTCCGGGCCAGCCACGAATGCGACGAGCGCGGCGACTTCGTCGACGGATCCATAGCGGTTGAGCGCTGTGTTGGCCTTCTGGGGCACGGCCCAATCACCATCGGCGGGATTCAAATCCGTGTCGATCGGACCCGGCTGGATGTTATTGACCGTGATGCCTCGGCTCCCGACCTCTCTAGACAAGCTTTGAGCGAACATTTTCACGGCTCCCTTCGTGGCCGAGTAGGCCGCGAGGCCGGGCGTCATGTTACGTTCGCCTACGCAGGAGCCGATCGTGATAATGCGGCCGCCGTTCTTCATTTGTTTAAGCGCAGCCTGCGTCGCGATGAAAGTGCCACGAATGTTGAGGTCAATCAGGCGATCCAGTTCCTCCAGCGTGGCCTCCTCAAATTTCTTCGGAATCGCCGTGCCAGCATTGTTCACTAGCACATCGAGTCCACCGAAGGTTGCGACAGTCCTTTCGACCGCGGCTCGGACGGCGACGGCATCGGTGGCGTCTGCCTGAATCGCGATCGCCTTTCGGCCACTGCGTTCAATCGCCTTGACGACCGACGTGGCGGCGTCGGCACCTTTCGTATAGGTGATGGCCACGTTCGCTCCGTCGGCGGCCAGACGCTTGGCGATCGCAGCGCCAATGCCCCGCGAGCCGCCCGTTATGAGTGCAATTTTCCCCTCCAGCTTAGTGGACACCGTTTCTCTCCTCTTTCCTGATCATCTCTCTGTCGTCGGCTCGCATTGTTCCAAAGATTCAGGGGCAGCCAACTGAATTAGGTGCTTTGATGTACTGGGCTAGAAACGGGTTACAATTTTGTTCACTCCGAAGGAAGCGCATGCGGTCCGGTGATCGTCCCGGTCTTCAAAACCGGCGGGCGGCGGGTCACTCCGTCGCCGGTGGGTTCGACTCCCACTCGCTTCCGCCATTTTTTTCAATGGGTTGAAGGTGTTTCAGCCGTGGCGTCACTTTGAGTTTGAAGAGGCGCTCAGCAAATCGTGATGAAAACGCTTAGCTAGTACTCGCTCCGTTCGGCAGGGTTTGTGCGGGTCATCGTCATCTTCCAGTGCAGAGTTTATGTATCGTCCATACCGACACGCCGTATTTTGTGCAAGCGTCCTCATCGATGGGTGAACCTCATGTATCTGTCCATACACGCCGAACGAATCGCCCTCCCAGTCATCAGGGCCAGACTTTCTTTCGAATTCGTTCCCGATCGATCGGCGCCGGAGGGTTCTGTTCAAATCCGAGCAATCGACAAAGACAAGGTAAGGGTCTTGGAAGCCTTGAACGACGACCCGCCCAATTGGCCGCGCTTCCTGCCAGTGAGCATTTCCCACGATCCCGCAACGGACTGCGATTCCTCGATGGTCTTTGTGCACTCGCGCAATGTGCGTTCGATATGCTCTGTTATTTCGGGCGTGCGAGCGCGGTAGATGTACTGAGATGTACGCCCCACGCCTCCCCAGGAACGTTATGCCAACTAGTATCGCGTACGCGTTTGCTCAGATCAATAACGAGCGCTCGGGCTTCGAAAAAAGTCCTGCTTCGAGAGCGTTGCTGGATGGAAACGACGGCCATGTGAACGAGAAACCGCGGACGCACCGCGCAAGCGAAGCGTCCACGGGATGCCTCCTCAATCTCAGTCAGCAGGCACAACGACCTTCAAGATTTGTCCCGCTCCCACGGGAGGCGGGCCAAATCCCAAGTTCGAGACGTACAGGTTGCCATCGGGGCCAAACGTCATCGCGGTCGGCAACGACAACCCGGTGGCAATTTCCTTGTAGTTGTTCTTGCCATCAACGCGCAGGATCATTCCCGTGCCCGGCGTAGGAAACTGGTTTCCAGTCGTATTCTCGAGCACGTAGAGCCGACCTTTTTTATCAAAGGCCAGCCCCACAATGTCGCTGAGGTTAATGTAGACCGTCGTGAGTTCACCCAGCGGCGTGATCTTCATGACCTTCGACGAGCCGTCCTTGATGGGGAAGGTATCCAGGTTTCCGACGAAAAAATCTGCTCCATTGAAGGCGATTGCGGTCGGCACGATGTGGCCTTGCGTCGCCGAGATGTCGGCGATTCTTTGGATGAATGCGCCGGGCCAGATGGCATCGAGTTCGCCATGATTCGGTTCGATCGCGAACAGGACTCCATATGCCTCGACCATGCTGTACCACGTGCCGTCGGGCTCAAAGTCGCCCGGATTGGGATTCGCGACAGGGTTATTTTTCAGGAACCGGGAGAGATTGGTAACCATGGTAGTGCTGCCATCCGGATTCACGCGGAGTATTCCGTTATTCGTTCCAACCAGACCGTGAGAACATCCCGCCCCCGCGAGGAGCGCATACAGCGTGTGGCCGATGAACGCCACGTCGGCAACTCCGCTTACCAAGTTGCCTTGGGCGGCTGATGTTTGGTCTGACGGGAGGTGATCTGCCACCGTTGTCACGGTTCCCGCCGGTGTGACCTTCGAAATCCTGCCAGTAAATCCGCCGGTATAGGGTCCGACTGGCGCGGGCACTTGTCGGCAAACGCCTTGGGTTGAGGTCGCGCCCCCGGCTCCGCCCTCAGACACATAAAGATTCCCATCTGGGCCGAACTTCAGCCCGCGAGGATTATTGAACCCGCTGGCGAAAACCGTTGGTCTAGATGTCTGCGCAAGTATTGCCGGGGCGAGAGTCAACGCGATGACGCTTGATAGAAGAAATTGTCTTGCGATCCCGCAAATGCTCATTGAGGGTAACTCCTTAGAATCTAGTTGATCCGGTGGACTTATCGCATTGTGCCGGGCTCTTGGCAATGCACAGCGCAACACCAGCAGATCATTTCGAGATCACATCCCATAACATTGACCTCGCAAGATTTAAGCTTCGCCCCGCACGCCCCGAACGCCCCGCTCCCCTCGGGTTACATTTAACATGGCTCGATACGAGTCCTTGACAGTCCAGGGCAGAAGGGATCAAAATTCGACCAACCCCGCCCCTGTATTCGACAGACTCGGGAACTCGTCGAACATGGATCGTCCGACTGCAGCACCGGGAACGGCACGGTTCGGACCCTATCAGGTGGACCACTGCTCGG